>JACCDH011403812.1_pt1 | contig 14101 bp, 12 predicted proteins | sample 7442481 | NCBI WGS metagenome assembly JACCDH01 (sample SAMN15323433, study PRJNA562643) | freshwater metagenome | isolation source: river surface water | place: USA:Blue River Watershed | collected 2017-08-15
GACCTCACCACATTCACCGACAGTAGTACCAGCCCGTGGAATGCGGTGCCGATGTTCCACAACGGCACGATGAGCATGCGCTACTGGAATATGAGCGGCGCGATGGATCATTTGGTGACCAATGCGGATGGCGATGAGCTGCTGTTCATCCACGCAGGCGAGGGCGATCTTTTCTGCGATTTCGGCCATATGAAATTCACCGCGGGCGATTACATCACCATGCCGCGCGGCGCGAAATGGCGGGTAACGGCGAAAGGTTCCGCGCAGATTATCCTCATCGAGTCCAAAGGCGATGGCTACCGCCTGCCCGATAAAGGGTTGGTGGGCGAGCATGCGATTTTCGATCCCGCGATGCTGGATGTGCCGGAACTGAACGAGGCCTACAACGCGCAGATGGACGAAAAAGAATGGAAAGTGGTGATGCGCAGCCGCGGCAAATTCACCACCGTGACCTATCCGTTCAACCCGCTGGATGTGACGGGCTGGCATGGCGATAACCTGCCGGTGAAAATCAACTGGCGCGAATTCCGCCCGCTGATGAGCCACCGCTACCACCTGCCGCCAAGCGCGCACACCACCTTTGTGGGCAATCGGTTTATTGTCTGCACCTTTGCGCCGCGCCCTGCGGAGATGGATCCGGGGGCACTCAAGGTGCCGTTCTACCACTCCAACAACGATTTCGATGAAATCATTTTCTACCATATGGGCAAGTTCTTCAGCCGCGACAACATTCACCCTGGTATGGTGACGCTGCACCCGATGGGCTTTGCCCACGGCCCACACCCCAAGGCATTCCGCCTTGCCGCTGAGGCAGACGCAAAGAGAACGCCAAATGACCCACCAAAGATGCTGGACGAAGTGGCGGTGATGGTAGACACGCGCGACGCCGTGGAGATCGACGATGCCATTGGCAAATGCGAGTGGAAAGAGTATTGCGAAAGCTGGAAAGAATAACGGGAGATAGCCATGAAACTAGCAACCATGAAAAACGGCAGCCGCGATGGCTCGCTCTATGTGGTGGATCGCCATATGAACCGCGCGGTGAGCGCCGCGGCCATTGCGCGCACCATGCAGGAAGCGCTGGACGAATGGGACGTGGCCGAGCCACGCCTGAAGCAGCTTTATAACGACCTGAACGAAGGCCATGTCAGCAACACCATTCCGTTCGACACCACGCGCTGCATGGCGCCGCTGCCGCGCGCCTATCAGTGGGTGGATGGCTCGGCCTATGTGAACCATGTGGAGCTGGTGCGTAAAGCACGCGGCGTGGAAATGCCCCCGAGCTTTTGGACGGACCCGCTAATGTATCAGGGCTTGTCCGACAGTTTTATTGGCCCAACGGATGATATCGAACTGGCGGATGAAAGCTGGGGCATCGATTTCGAGGCGGAAGTGACGGTGGTGACGGGCGATGTGCCGATGGGTGTAACACCTGCGGATGCGCGCCAACACATCAAACTTATCATGCTGGTGAACGATGTCTCGCTGCGCTACATGGCGAAAGAAGAACTGCAAAAAGGCTTCGGCTTTGTGAACTGTAAACCCACCTGCGCGTTCTCGCCCGTGGCGGTAACGCCGGATGAACTGGGCGACGCATGGGACGGCGGTAAGGTGCATCTGCCCCTCATCACCCACCGCGGCGACACGCTGTTTGGCAAACCCAATGCGGGCGTGGACATGGTGTTCGATTTCCCCACATTGATTGCGCATGCCGCGAAAACCCGCCGCCTCACGGCTGGCTCGGTGGTTGGCTCCGGCACGGTGTCGAACAAGGACACGTCTGTGGGCTCGTCCTGCATCGTGGAGCAGCAAACGCTGGAGAAGCTGAGCACGGGCGAGGTGAAAACCCCGTTCCTGAAATTCGGCGAGCGCGTGCATATCGAGATGCTGGATAAAGAAGGCAAGAGCATCTTCGGCGCCATCAACCAGAAACTGGTGAAATACGAATACGCTAAGAAGAAGGCGGCCTAGCGTAGTTGTCACCCCGTCGCACGACGGGGGCCATCTGTTACATGGATGGACGATGCAATAACAGATGGATGCCGTCGTGCGACGGCATGACACGTGAGGGATATCAGTGCAACTTTACAGCTTCTTCCAGTCCTCCACTTCCTATCGGGTGCGCATTGCGCTGAACCTGAAGGGGTTGTCGGCTGAGATGCATTAGGTGGACCTCACCAAGGGCGAGCAAAAGGCGGAGGCTTATGCGGCAATGAACCCTGCGCGCATTGTTCCCACGCTGGTGGATGGCGGGGCGCAGCTCACCCAGTCGCTCGCGATTATGGAATATCTGGACGAAGCCTACCCCGACACGCATAAATTATTGGCGGGCGATGCCATCACCCGTGCGCATATTCGCGCGCTGGCGCTGACCGTGGCGGCCGATATTTCGCCGCTGGGGAATTTGAAGGTGCGCAAATATCTGGAAGGGCCACTTGGCCACAGCGAAGAAACGGTGGCGGAATTTATCCGGCACTGGATTCACGACGGCTTCACCGCGCTTGAGACCATGCTGGCTACCTCGCCGCGCACGGGAACATTCTGCGTGGGCGAGACGCCCACCATGGCGGATTGTTGCTTGGTGCCGCAGCTGTTTGGTGCGCGCCGCTGGAAATTGGATATGGCGCCATTTCCCACCATCACCCGCATTGCGGCGGCCTGCGAAGCGCTGCCAGCATTCATCGCCGCCCAGCCCAGCCAGCAGGCAGACGCGAAATAATTACCAATTCGTCATGAGCATTCGTTACCTCATCCTGATATGTAAGCGGGATACGGAGGGAATCGATGGCACATTATTTGGTGATAGCCGCCGCAAGCGGCATCGGGCAGGCAGTGGTGGCGCAGCTAACACACGCAGGGCACCGCGTGTTCACCACCGCGCGTGACACCACAAAAATCACCCCAGATGCAGTGCTGGACGCCACCGATTTTGATGCGGTGGATGCCGTGGCTGCCCAAGCAATCCAAACGCTGGGTAGCCTTGATGGTGTGGTGAATTGCGCGGGGTCGCTACTGCTTAAATCCGCCCATCTCACCAGCCAAGCGCAATACCAAGCGACGATTGATGCCTCGCTCACCACCGCGTTTGCCACGGTGCGGGCGGCGGGAAAGCATCTGCATTGCGGTGGGTCGGTGGTGCTTGTTTCCTCCGCCGCGGCGATGGAAGGGCTGGCGAACCACGAAGCAATTGCTGCTGCAAAAGCAGGAATTATAGGCCTTACGCTGTCGGCGGCCGCAACCTATGCCAGCAGCAATGTGCGCGTGAACGCTGTTGCCCCCGGCCTGACCGAAACGCCGATGACAGCAGCGCTGACGGGAAACGATAGCGCACGAAAAATTTCCGAAGCGATGCACGCGCTTGGCCGCCTTGGCACCCCAGACGATGTGGCGCGGGCGATTGTGTTCCTGCTCGACCCTGCCAACAGTTGGATTACGGGGCAAGTGCTGGCGGTGGACGGTGGTCTGTCGCGCGTGCGGCCAAAAATGAAAGCATAGGAGGCGTTATGAGATTCACCGCGATTGTTTTTTCACTCATACTACTAACGGGGGTAACGATGTGGCCATTCAGCAAAGCAAGCGCTGCCGAACAACAAGGCAGTGCCTATGATTATAGCTTCACCACCTTGGTAGGTGAAAAGCCGCTTCCGCTTTCGCAATTTAAAGGCAAGGTGCTGCTGGTGGTGAACACGGCGTCGCAATGCGGCTTCACCAAACAGTATGACGGCTTACAAAAATTATACGATACCTACAGCCAGCAGGGGCTTGTGATTCTTGGGGTGCCGAGCAACGATTTCGGCGGTCAGGAACCCGGGTCGTCCGAAGAAATCGCGACATTCTGTAAAAAGAATTTCGGTGTCACCTTCCCGATGGCTGCGAAGCAAATCGTCAGCGGCGACGAAGCGCATCCGTTTTATCTCTGGGCGAAGAAAACCTTTGGCTTTGGCACTGCGCCGAAATGGAACTTCCACAAATACCTGATTGGGCGCGATGGCAAATTGGTTGACCATTTCAATTCCACCACGGCACCTGAAGCGACGAGCCTGAAAACCGCGATCGAGAACGCGTTGAAGGAAAAATAATCCTAGGCGCCCAACACCCGACGCAGGCGGCGCTGCAGATTAATGAGGCGGCGCCGGAACGAGCGGTCGATATGTTTTAGGTCGATCAGCGTGACGTTGCCGCAAGGCGACAAGGTATGCAGCCCATCTTTGTACCCTGAATTCACACCAAGGGGTGAGAGGTTCGCGGTGATATTTGCCACGAAGCTATCGGGCGTGAGGGTTTCCACGCGCAGGAGGTTAATGGCCTCACCGTAGCTGGTGGTGGAGTTTTGCGTGGGGATATGCAGTGCGCCTTCATGCACGAACGGTGTGCCGCTGGGGCGCGCGGAATCGAGCGCGATGCGCACAGGGTTGGCAGCATGCTGGTGCCATGGGCCGGTGAGGGAATCGGCGTAGGCAACATGCAGCTCGCGCAGGGCGCGCTTATCACTGCCTGGTAGGGCGTAGAACATCCACCAGCGGTTTTCGAAGTGAATCACACTCGCGTCGATTGCGGGCACATCCAGCAACGTGGCCACGGGTTCCCACTCATCGGGGAAGCGCTTGGCGCGGTAGAGGGTAAGTTTGCCGCTGCGATAGGCCTCGGGAAGCATGTAGATTTCGCCGCCATCCGAAATAATTTGGGGGTAGGAGATATGTACATCCGTGCGCAGGGCAAGGCCGCTTTTCACGATGTTCCACTCGGCGTCATACTGGTAATAGTGAATTTCACCGTGCTTGGTGCGGTAGTCCATATATTCCACGAACACCGTTAACGCGCCATTGTGCCAAATGCCGAAGGGGTCCGCGACGAAGCAGAAGGAAGGCTGCGGTGGCAGCCACGTGATGCGGGCTTTCGCTAACGCGCCGGCGGCTAAAACATCGGCCACGGGCTGGTGCACGATGCCAGTTTGCCAGAGTTCTGTCATGGGGCGCGTAAACAAAAATTTTCCAATGCTGAAAGTGAATCGCTCTGATATGGCATATACTGTAAGGAATCCATAATTCAATCAACGAAACAGTGTTATGATCGATTTTATTTTTGCTGCGTTGGTTGTGCTCACCCCACTGGTTGTGCTGTTCAGCGGCATGGCGATGACGCCGATACTTGGCCTGTTGGTGCTGCTGCTGGTTTGGCGCGTGCGCGGCCAATTCCCGCCACGTGCCTTGCCAGAAAAATGGATTCTCGTTGGGATGGCCTGCATTCTGGCGTGGCCGCTGGTCACCGCGCTGTGGTCCATCACCCCGTCGCGTTCGCTGCATGTGGCATGCAAGGTGATGGGAATCTGCAGCCTTGGCGGGCTGGGGCTTTGGGCGGCGCGGCGCGTGGCCACCCTGCCGTCGCCACGTATGTTGGTGGCCTATGCAGCCATCATCGTTTTTTGTGGCGTGCTGATGCTTCAGGAAAAAGCGATAGGAAACGGGGCAATTTACCACGCCTATAGCGCGCTCGGGCTCGATTATGCCATATTCATGCTCAAGAATATTAACCGTGGTATCTGTGCGCTGACGGTGCTGGTGTGGCCGCTGATGGGCGCGCTGTTCCTGCGTGGCCGCACGCGGGATGCATGGGCGGTGCTGGCGGTGTTGTTGCTGGGCGTGCTCGCGATGCATAGCCTCTCGGCGAAAATTGGGCTGCTGGCGGGGATAGTTGGGTTTTGGGCGATTCCTCGCTATCCGGTGTGGGCGCCGCGCCCGGTGAATCTGTTGCTGCCGCTGTTTCTGCTTAGCTTTCCGCTACTGTTCCTTGCTGCCGAACAAACCGTGTTTGCGAACGAAACCGTGCGTGGAGTGCTGCCAGCATCCAGCCTGCATCGTGTGAGTATTTGGCATACGCTGCTGACGTATCTTGATGGGCACCTGTGGCAGGGGTGGGGGATGGACACCACGCGCGCGCTACCGCTATCCGCGACGGATTTGGCCACGCTGGGGCTCACCGAACCGCCGCTGCACCCACACAGCCCTTCGCTGCAAATTTTGGTGGAGCAGGGGGTGATTGGGCTTGCACTCAGCGTGGGCGGGGTATTCCTGTTGCTGCGCCAATGGGCGCGGATGCCGCAGGGAATGGCCAAAACGTCTGCAGGCGCAATGATTCTCAGCTATTTCGTGACGGGCGTTTCGTCGTTCGGCATCTGGCAAACATGGTGGATTGCGGTGCTATGGACAGCCATCCTACTATGGCAGTGGTTCGTGAACCCTAAAGCGCCGCAATAAGTTTCTCGAGCTCTTTTTCCGCTGCAGCGATGGATTTCACCAGCTCCGCATGGGTTTTATTCAGGCGGGTGAGCTGGCTCGCATCGCCAGTCGCACAGACAGTAGCGATGTCGTTTTCCAGCGTGTCTTTGCTGGCGAGCAGTTCAGCCAATTTCTCTTCCTGCTTGGTGGCAGCTTTTTCGGCGTTGCTGCTGGAATTTTTGTCGTTCTTGCCCTTTTTGGCGTCTGCTTTTGCGCCGTCGCGTTCTTTGCGGCGCTGTGCCACCACCAGCTTTTTATAATCTTCCAGATCGCCGTCATACGACACGCAGGTCCCATCCGCCACCAGCCATAAGCGGTCGGCCACGTTCTCCACCAAGTGGGGGTCATGGCTTACCAGAATCACCGCGCCGGTGTAGTTGTTGAGCGCTTGCATCAGCGCCTCGCGCGCATCCATATCCAAGTGGTTGGTCGGCTCATCCAGCAGCATGATATGTGGCGCGTCGTAGCTCATTTGGCAGAACAACAGCCGCGCTTTTTCGCCACCCGAAAGCTCGCCCACTTTGGTATCGGCCTTGTGTTTATCGAACCCGAATTGCCCCAGCGCCGCCCGCACTTTTGGTTCGGCGAGGCCAATCATTTGCGCGCTCATGATTTGGAACGGTGTTTTGGTGACATCCAGCTCGTCCGTCTGGAACTGGGCGAAGTAACCCACCTTCAGTTTGCCGGACTTGGTGATATCCCCCATCATCTGCGGCAGGCGGCCCGAAAGCAGCTTCACCAGCGTCGATTTACCATTCCCGTTCGCGCCCAGCAGCGCAATCCGGTCGTCCATATCAATCCGCAAATCAAGGTTGCGCAGAATCGGTTTGTCGCGCTCGTAGCCAGCATCCACCCCATCCAGAACAATCAGGGGCGAGCGCAGTTCTTCGGGTTTGGGGAACACGAAGGCGGTCACGCGCTCGGCCATCACGGCGTCCACGATATCCATTTTCGCAATGGCTTTCAGGCGGCTCTGCGCCTGACGCGCTTTCGAAGCGGTGGCACCGAAGCGATCCACGAAGGCCTGCATATGGGCTTTTTGCTTCATTTGTTTTTCGTGCAGGGCTTGCTGGTTCATCAGCTTTTCCGCACGGCGGCGCTCGAACTCGTCATACGTGCCGGTGTAAGGCGTCAGTTTCTGGTCTTCCATATGCAGGATATGGGTCACGGTTTTGTTCAGAATATCGCGGTCATGGCTGATGATGAGCATGGTCTCGGTATAGCGCATCAGATAGTTCTCAAGCCACACCATCGCCTCGAAATCGAGGTGGTTGGTCGGCTCATCCAGCATCAGCAAATTGGGCTGGCGAAACAAGGTGGCGGCCAGTGCCACCCGCATGCGCCATCCGCCGGAGAAATCGGAAATCGGGCGGTTTTGCGCCTCGTCGTTAAAGCCTAATCCGGCGAGAATGGTGGCCGCGCGCGCGGGCGCGTCGTAGGCGTTGATCTCGCTCAGGCGGGTATAGATATAGCCGATGCGGTCGGCATCCTGCGTTACTTCAGCTTCGCGCATCAGGCTCTCGCGCTCGGTGTCGGCGGCCAGCACGATGTCGATGAGTTTGGTGTCGTCGTCGGGCAAATCCTGCCGCACCATGCCCATGCTGGCGTTTTTGATGAGGGAAATATCCCCGCCATCCGCCGCCAATTCACCCGCGATGAGTTTAAACAGCGTGGTTTTTCCCACCCCGTTTGGCCCCACCAGCCCCACGCGCTGACCCGCAGAAATGCTAAGCGACGCCTTGTCGAACAAGGTGCGTCCGCCAACGCGGTAGGTGAGGTCGTTGATGTAGAGCATATGGGATTCCAAGGCTAAAGGCCGCGCAACCTAGAGTGGGCGAGGGCAAAGGTCAACCATCCAAACCCCCGTCATTGCGAGCGAAGCCAAAGAAATCTATCTGCTGTCATTCTGAGCGCAGCGAAGAATCTCCATCCAATTGCAGGAGATCCTTCGTTTCACTCAGGATGACAAAGTAAAAATGGATTGCCGCGTCGCGGAGTTTACCCCGCACGTGTTACGGGGCGCCTCGCAATGACGATTTTTATGAACGTATGCTTGAGTTTCCAACCCCTCAGCGCTATGAAACCCTCAACAGGAGAGGCCTTATGACACAGAACATCCACCAATTCACCGTGCGCGATGAAATGCGCGATTCCCCCACCATGAGCGCAGCGGCGATGGCCGATGCCGCCCGTGCCCGCGGGAAAAAAGTGGAAGTGGTGACGATTGGCGACCTGTTCCCCAAACCGCCGCAAGCGGAAGTGGAAGGCTGGCTGGCCACATTGCGCGTGGACGCAAAGAAAGCGGAAAACGCAGGCGATGAAAAATTCAAAACCCTTCGCGATGAAAGCAAGCTCTACGCCTATTCGGAAACCGTTGGCTTGCCTAGCTTGCGCACGGCTGCGGCGGAATGCTTTGCCCGCGACACGGGCCTTGCCGCACAGGCGAAAAATGTCTGCATCGGCACGGGCGGTAAAGGCGCGCTCAACGGTGCGCTGGCGATGTTCAAGGCGGGCGATGTGGTGCTGCTGGGCGCCCCTGGTTGGCCGACCAATTATGATATGTTCCCTGCGGGCGTGAAGCTGATCGAGATTGCAACGGCGGATGGGCTGCTGCGCGCGGAGGATGTGAAGGCAGCGCTGGCCAGCTATCCAAACCCTGCGGCGATTCTCATCAACGCGCCATGTAACCCCACGGGTGCGAACTACACGGCTGCGGAGCGCGAAGCATTCTTTGCCGTGGTGGCAGCAAATACAAGCAGCACCATTGTGCTGAGCGACGACCCATACGGCAAACTGGTGTTCGACCGCACGCCATATGACATCCGCGCGATTTTGAAACGCGGGGCGGAGGAAATGGCGCTGTATGAAGCAGGCCGCGTGGGTTGCTTCCGCACGGTGTCGAAGGAATATGGGCTGGCGGGGTTGCGCGTGGGCTTCGTAGTCACGAAAAACGAGACTATGTTGGGCTCGCTGAAAAAATGGAACGAGAGCAAAGGCGGCGGCATGGGCGTGGAAGACCAGCTCAAGGCGCAAGCTGCGCTGATGTATGGCGATGGCTTCATTGTCCGCACGGTAGAAACGCTGCTGAAGAAGCGTGAGATTCTCACCCAAGGTGTGGCGTCGCTCAAAACGGCGACGATGCAAGCACCGCGCGGCACCATTTATGGCTGGGTGGATTTCGCGGGCCTAAACGGCGCAACGGTACCTGCAGAGATTTCGGAAACCGGCGCAGCCTACAGGATTGATAGCCCTGCGGCGATGAACCGGTATCTGGTGAATGTGGTGGGTGTGTGCGGTGTTTCCGGCACGCCGTTCTACGCGCCGGATTCGCCCGCGGCCACGCGCGATTGGCATGTGCGTATTTCGTTCTGCGGCGAGGAGTCGCAGCTAAATGCGGTGATTGCCAACTTAAAAGCCTGCGAAGAAAAACTGCAGGGCGTTACTGCCACCCGCGGCGCAGCGTAAGGCCGCGCGCACCATTAATTTGCAGGTTCTTGCAAGGCGATGTGCGGGATTTTCGCGCCGCGTAGTTCCGCGCGTGCGGCGCGCAACTCCTGCTGGAAGGCGGGATTGGTTTTCATTTTCGCGAATGTTGCTTTTGCCAAGGCGCGGCCGCCTTCAAGGTCGTGCGGGAAGTGAACGCCGCCGACCATGCGGTGATGCGCAATGTCGTTCGCACGCTTGAATAAAGCGTCGTGCTTGGCGGGGAACAGCTCGCTCAACACATAGGCCCACACGGTGTTGGTGGTGGTGTGGCCGCTGGGATAGCCATAGCTGGTGATTTTGGGCGCAATCAGTTCCACGCGGCTATCCGCCATCCATGGGCGCGGGGACTTCCAATAGTCCTGATTGGTATCCGCTAAGCGCCACGCATCCGACCCCGCATGGGCAAGCAGGGTGTAGAGCGCAGGGTGGCTCTCGCGGGTGTATTTCGCGCCCAGCACGGGCTGCACAATCATCTCTGGGGCGATTTTATTCTCGCTCATGATCAGCGCTTTTTCTTTTTCGCTCAGCGTGGCTTGCTGGGCGGCAATGCAGCGCACTTCTTCGTCGAAGCGTTTGGAATCAGGCGCAGGTGGGGCGGGTAACACGCGCTCGGAAAGGTCGGTCGGCGCAACGAACTGCGCGGGGTAGGGGTATTTGGTGCTGTCGCAGCCAGCAACAAGGAAAAGCGCAGAGAGAAGAAGTGAGCGGAAATACATGTTAGGCCTTTCCTTCAAGGGGAGCGAGTTCCGAACGGTTGAGGTTCAGGTAAATCAGAACGGTGGAGGAAACGTAAATCGACGAGAAGGTGCCGACAATTACCCCGAAAATCATTGCGGCGGAGAAACCGAACAGCACTTCGCCACCAAACGCCACCAGCCCCAGCAGCGCCATCAGCAAGGTGCCGCCCGTGAGGAAGGTTCGCGCCAGCGTTTCATTACAGGCGAGGTTCAACACATCCGCCACGGGTTTAACTTTGTATTTACGCAGATTCTCGCGCACGCGGTCGTAAATCACCACGGAGTCGTTGATGGAGTAGCCAATCACGGTCAGCACTGCCGCCACCGAGGTGAGGTTGAATTCAATTTGCGTGAAGGAGTAGAAACCAACGGTGAGAATCGCATCGTGCAGCAGCGCGAGAATACCGCCCACGCCATACTGCCACTCGAAACGGAACCAGAGATAGAGCGCCATCGCGCCCATGGCCAGCGTGAGGGCAAGCAAGCTGCCGCGTATCAGTTCGCCGCCCACTTGCGGCCCCACATAGTCGGTGCGCAGATATTCAATCGGTGCGCCGTAGCCCGTATCCAGCGCTTCGCGCACGGCGGTGGCCACTTGGTTTTGGTTTTCGTTGCCTTCGGGCTTCAGGCGAATCATCACCTGACGGCCATCCGCCCCCACGGCTTGCAGGCTGGCATTTTTGGTTTGCGGTGTTTCGAGCAGGGTGCGCATTTTATGCACATCCGTCACCTGTTCGGTGCGCACTTCCATCACCACACCGCCTGCGAAATCGATGCCGAAATTGAGGCCATTCACCGCCAGCGAGATAATCGTGGCCAGCGTGCCAATCAGGGTGATGGCAAAGCCAACTTTGCGGTAGCCGATAAAGTCGAAGCTGGGCACCGTGCGGAACATCTGGAGAGGAAATTTCATGGCGTGCGCTTTCTGGGGGTGGGGTATAGGCGGCTTCTAAGCGTTATAGGTGTCCCTATCCAGCGTTTTTTCGGTTGCATCCACAATCAAGGTAATGGCGCAATCGCCCGTGATATTGATGGTGGTGCGCACCATGTCCAGCACACGGTCCACGCCCAGTAGCAGGCCGATGCCTTCGATCGGCAAGCCCACGGAATGCAGCACCATGCCCATGAAAATAATCGAGCCGGAAGGAATCCCCGCCGCACCGATGGAGCCGAGCGTACAGGTCAGCAGCAGCATGGCGTAATCGACCGCCTGCAGCTCGATGCCGAAGAATTGCGCGAAGAACAAGGCGCAGATGCCAAGGTAAATCGCCGTGCCGTCCATGTTAATGCTGGCGCCCAGCGGCAGCAGGAAGCGGCTCGATTGCTCCGACACGCCAAGTTTGGTTTCCACTTCGCGCATCGCCGTCGTCAGCGTGGCCTTGGAGGAGGAGGTGGAGAACGCCATCAGCTGCGTGGTGACAAGTTTGCGGTAGAAGGTGAAGGGGTTAAGCCGCGCGAACACCGCAATCAGCACGCCGAACAGCGCATATTGGAACGTGCAGGCGGCAAGCACCGCAATCACCAGATTCGCCAGAATTTTGATGATTTCCGCGCCTTGCGTGCCTACCGACCACGCCATGAAGCCGAACACCGCCAAGGGTGCAAGCCGCACGATATATTCAATCATCCGGAACACGATTTGGCTGAAATCATGCAAAGTTTGGCGGGCGCGGGCGGCTTTGTCGCCCATCATGTTAATCGTCATCCCGAACAGCACGGCGAACACGATGACTTGCAGCAAATTACCATCCGCGAAGGATTTGATGATGTTGGTGGAAATCAGGTTCATCAGGAAGTCGGTTACGCTGGCAGGTGGTGTTTCGGTGGTGGCCGCGGCCGCGCCAGCGAATTCGTTCACATTCACCTGAAGCCCAACCCCAGGTTCGAAAATGGTTCCTGCCACAAGGCCAATCACCACCGCAAACAGCGCCGTGAAGAAGTATGACAACACGCCTTTGAGGCCGACGCGCTTGAAGTTTGCGCTGTCGCCCATGCTGGTGATGCCCGACACAAGCGCAAGGAAGATGAGGGGAACCACCACCATTTTGATGAGGTTAATGAACAAGGTACCAAGGATTTTGAAGCCCGCCGCGCGCTCGTCCAGCACGAAGCCTGTCACCACCCCAAGGATAAGGCACAGCACCACTTGCTGCCACATTTTGAGCCCAAAAACCTTGAATTCCTGTGTGTCGTGACCAGCCATTTTTTTACCCTAGCGGTTAACCTAAAAACGGCCGCCACCATAGCATCGCAAACCCGTTTTGCTAGTAGTTTTAAAGGCTTGGTGTGCAGTGCAGCAAATCGTTCGTTGCATTGATATGCGTCAAGCAATCAATCGAATCCTGTGGCTAACGTTCCAGCATGTCTGACCCGCGCCTGACGATTACCCAAACGGAACGTTTCTTCTCCACGGATGAGTTCATCGTGAGCAAGACGGACACGCGCGGCATCATCACCTATGCCAACGACGTATTTCTGCGCATTGCCGACTATACGCTGGAGGAAGTGCTGGGTAAGCCACACAGCCTGATTCGCCACCCATGGATGCCACGCTGCGTGTTCGCGCTGCTGTGGGAGCGGATTAAAAGCGGTAACGAGATTTTTGCCTATGTGGTGAACCGTACAAAATACGGCGACTATTATTGGGTGTTGGCGCATGTGACCCCTAGCGTGAACGAGGCAGGGCAGATTATCGGCTATCACTCCAACCGCCGCAGCCCAGCGCCCACCACGATTGCCAAGGTTGCCCCGCTCTACAAGCAATTGCGGGCGATGGAAGATAACGCGCCCACACCGATGCAGGGGGTGGCCGCTTCGAAAGAGGCGCTGCGCCAATGGGTCGATGCCAACGGAGGCAATTATGATGCGCTTGTCCTATCTCTCTAAAGCCTTCGGCTGTTTGGCGGTCACGGTGCTGTTTCAAATTGCTGCGGCTGTGGTACCTGCGTTAGCCGGCTATGGCGCGGTGGGCGGTGTGGCGCTGGCAGCTTGTGCGTGGGTGTTCTTGGGCAAGCATCGCCGCGACCTTCATGCGATTGCGCAGGCATGCAATGCTGCCGCCAAAGGCGATATGGAGCAGCGCGTGCTGCTACCGAACGCGCGCGGAGAAATGCTCGAATTAATGAATGCCATCAACCGTTTGGTGGATGTGGCGGATGCCTATATCCGTGAATCTTCCGCCAGTGCGGAACATGCGTCCCGCGGCTTGTTCTATCGCCGGATTCTGCCCAGCGGCCTTGGTGGGGCATGGAAAAAGAGCGCGAATCAACTGAATCGCTCGGCCGAGCAAGTGCGTGAGAACCTGATTAACAGCGTGCGCGGCGCGGGCAAACAGCTGGAAGAGAGCGTGATGCACACCATCGTTGGCCTGAGTAGTGCGGTGGAGCAAATGAAAGACACCTGCGCGGCGCTGAACGGCATCGCGAGCAGTGGCAAAAGCGAGGCGCAATCGCTCTCCACCGCCACCGTGCGCACCACGCAGAATATGGGCAGCATCGCCGCCGCGGTGGAGGAAATGACCGCGGCCATCCGCGAAATTAGCCAGCAAATCAACCACGCCAGCACCATCGCCCGCGAAGCGGCAGACGAGGGCGAGCGCCCCAA
>JACCDH010701500.1_pt1 | contig 14100 bp, 11 predicted proteins | sample 7442481 | NCBI WGS metagenome assembly JACCDH01 (sample SAMN15323433, study PRJNA562643) | freshwater metagenome | isolation source: river surface water | place: USA:Blue River Watershed | collected 2017-08-15
ATGTCAGGCAAATTGGCGCCATAGCTCTTACCAGGATGTTGCTTGAGAAGTTGTTTGTATTCAGGGTTCTTGCGCAATTGCTCCAGACCCATGGACTCACGCAAAGCAACGTATTCCATCTCAGGAGTCACGATGCCTTTGCGGGCGTAATACATTTGACTCACGTTCTGACCTGCTTTAGCAACACGCGGAGGATTAATGTGAGCAAAACGTAAATTCTGTGTCGCTGCATCTTGTGAGCGCGCAACGCCGTACTCAGAACTTGGCCCTGCTAATTGCACTGTGTCACCACGTTCTTCAATCCAGTTCTTGCGCAATAAAGGCAAGCCTTTTTCAAGGTTAATCACAATATCGGGGTCGCTATAAGGCCCTGATGTGTCGTAAACCGGAACCGGAGGGTTAGGGACCATTTCTTCACCTACGCGTGTTGATAATTGCTCAATCATGCGAATCGGTGCTTTGATGTCTGGGCGTGAACCCTCTAAATAGGTTTTTGTGGAGGCGGGATAGGCAAATTTTTGGCCAAAGTCACGCTCCAAGCTCTTAAGGCTAGGAATCTCTTGTTTAGATTTTGTATTGATATCGCTCATGTCCATCTCCTGACTGTAATTAGATGGACGAAACCGGGTGACGGTCTGATGGAAAACTCCCCACGCCAGCATTACCTGGATCGGGTTAAAGGGTCTTTCTCAGCGCCTCGTAGCAAAAATCACTAGAAGGGCACCCCTGTTTCATCCTTAGGACTAATTTAACCACGAAATCACGCCAAGTTGGGCGACCGAAATCAAGAAGAGAACAGAAGGCAAGTCTAGAGCTGGAAAATCTAAGCCGCTTTTATATTACGCAAAATGAAATCTGCCGTGACAAATGCGGCATCGCTAGTGAATTCATCGGCCAAAATACGGGCTGCAGCCTCTGAAAGCGAGATTTCAATAAAACCACTGACCTCGCCATCATGATTGGTGGGGATAAAGTTATCCGTAAGCTCTAAGTCATAAATATAGAGCTGCTCGTCATGAAATCCTCGCCCTGGAATGGGGCGGCGCATATGAATGCGGCCAACCGGCTCTATTTGATCGGCAATCTGGGGTGGAACACCGGCTTCCTCCCATAATTCTCGACGGGCATTAACCCAAGGGGTTTCATCTGCGCCAATGCCGCCTGCTGCCAGGTTATCTAGGCGACCTGGGTCAGTCTGTTTAGTTTCGCTGCGACGGCCAAGCCAGAGATTGCCAGCCTTGGTGTAGCCATTAATGTGGGTTGCCATGCTCTGAAAGCCAAAAGTACGGAAGGCTGCACGCTCTAGACGGAAGTATTCGTGTCCATTTTGGCCAATCCAAGCAAAATCTTCATTCCTCCAGCCCGGAATAAACCCACCTTGGTGCATCCGATCGGCCAATTTCGCCAGACTTTGTGAAAGCACTAAAGGTCTTCCATGCTGAATGCTGAGTCGATCATGACCAATCCCGATATGAGGGATTGGGTTTTTAGCCAAGGATTCTTGTAAATAGGCAGTGAATTCAGGGTTAAGGTGCCCAATAATCTGTCCAGCTGAGCTTTCCCCAGAAAAATGGATGGGCAAGAAATCTGGTGGGGCAGATCTTGCAGCATTTTGGAGCATCTCCTCTAAAGCGGCGACGGTGCTAGTGCTGAGTGTATTAGTGAGCCTGTGCATGTTCTCAGTGTAAGAGAAATTAAAAATACTGAAAAAGTAGTCTAAAAATCTATAAATGAATTCGAATTGTCAACAGATCTTGATTTATTTTTTTGTCAGAAACAAATGCTCATAATTTAGGCAAGCTAGGTCACTCTATACAAATCTATGACTTACGAAAACTTTTAGGTATTTATCCACAAAACCTGTGGATAAGTTTTATATTTTTTTAAGTGGTCCCGCCGACAGGAATCGAACCTGTATCCCACGCTTAGGAGGCATGTGCACTATCCATTGTGCTACGGCGAGAGTAAAAATAAAAAACTATTTTTGAAAAAGATGTTAAGCGTAAAACATTATCCACTGATTACCAACCACACATTGCCCACACTGAGTTCGTGATTGCAACCATTGTGTCTGGAGCAAAGTAGGCAGAAAAAATAATTCCCAAAGCAATGCTTGCAAATAGATATAAAAATAATTTTGGGATGGGATATTTTTTTTGCATGAAGTCTTAGGCCATTACAGTGCGTTCAAGTGCTCGCTCTTTTACGGGAAGATTAACTAAGAATGCAAACATTCCTAATGCGATAGCGATATTCCAAACAATCAGATAGGAGCCGGTGCGATCAAATAAGTATCCACCAAAGTAAGCGCCGCAAAAGCTGCCTAGTTGATGAGAAAAGAATACCGAGCCTGAAAGCATGGTGAGGTATTTGACGCCAAAGATTTGCGCCACAATGGCATTCGTCAGGGGGATTGTGGAGAGCCAGAGAAAGCCCATGATTGCAGCGAAGATGTAGGTAGAGACTGGGCTGAGGGGTAGCCAAATAAAGGCTGCGATGGCAATCGATCTACTAATATAGATGCCTGAAAGCAGGTAGCGCTTCGGAAATCGTTGTCCTAGAATTCCGGCACTGTAGGTCCCAAAGATATTGAAGAGTCCGATTAAGGCAAGTGCAGTTGTTGCAACTGCAGGTGCGCCCACATCGGGGTAGATTTTGGATAAATCTTTAAGGTAAGGTGCTAAGTGAACGGCTATAAATACCACCTGAAATCCACACACAAAATATCCCAAGGTAAGTAACTTGAAACTCGGGTTGCGGATTGCTTCTTTTAAAGCTTGCTTGATAGTTTGATCGTTGCCTTGATGTTGATTGATGGCCTTGGGTTCACGCAACATAAATGCAATCGGAATCATGAGGCTGGCCATGAGTGCCAACATCAGCAGCGCATCATTAGCACCAAAGCTGCTGAGTAATCCTTGCTCAACCGGAATCATGAGGAACTGTCCAAATGATCCTGCAGCTGCAGCAATGCCCATTGCCCACACTCTTTTTTCTGCAGCAACGTTGCGACCTAAGATTCCATAGATCACACTGTATGTTGTTGCAGTTTGCGCAAGACCAATGAGTAATCCACCAGCTAGTGAAAAATTCAAGGCATCTGTGGAGATGGCCATGCCAGCTAAACCGAGTGCATAAAGTGCACCACCAGCGACCATGATTTTGAATGCACCATAGCGATCTGCTAATGCGCCTGTAATAGGTTGAACTGCACCCCAAATCAAATTCTGTAATGCGATAGTTAGCGCGAAAGTTTCACGGCCCCAACCATTTTCCATGGTGATTGGTAAATTAAAGAGGCCAAATCCATGGCGGATCCCCATGGAAAAAGTCACCATCAGGCCGCCAAAAATCAGCACCTGTTTCAGTGATAGTTTTTGGCTTGTCGTGCTCTGGGACATTGGGTTTAAGTAATCCCTTTTTCTTTCAGTGTGGCAATAGCCTGAGGATCAAGACTAAGGCGCTCCCGCAGTATTTCATCGGTATGCTGACCCAAGGTGGGTGGAGCCATGCGGACTTCTACCGGAGTCTCTGATAGACGCATTGGGCTGCCAACGAGCTTCATATTGCCTGCCGTTGGGTGCGGGACATGGATTTGCACGCCTCGGGCCTTAACTTGCTCATTATCAAACACTTCTTCAAAGTTATTGATTGGCCCACAGGGGACGTTTGCCGCCTCTAAAAGCCTAATCCACTCAGCCTTTGTTTTACGGCGAGTCATCACTTCTAGCAATGGAATCAATAACTTACGATTCTCAACGCGGATTGGATTATTAATATAGAGGGGATTTTCAGCCAAATGGGCCTCGCCACCCGCTGTGACAAAGTGCTTGAACTGCCCATCGTTGCCAACTGCCACAATCATCCAACCATCTGAGGTCGGAAAGGTTTGATAAGGAACAATGATGGGCGAGGCATTGCCCCAGCGACGAGGTACTGTATCTGAGCATAAATAGGCGCTGGAGACATTGGCCATTACTGCAATCTGGGTATCAAGGAGAGCCATATCAATATATTGACCCTGTCCCGTTTTATCTCGATGGACGACCGCAGCCAAAATAGCGGTGCTGGCATACATACCGGTAAAGATATCGGCAATGGCGACCCCCGCTTTTTGTGGGCTAGACCCTGGAAAGTCATCTGCTTCCCCGGTAACACTCATAAAACCACCCATTCCTTGGATGATGAAGTCGTAACCAGGGCGATGCGCATAAGGACCATCTTGACCAAAACCAGTAATAGAACAGTAAATCAGGTCAGATTTGACCTTTTTGAGGCTTTCATAGTCCAGACCGTATTTGGCTAGATCACCCACTTTGTAGTTTTCAATGACGACATCTGACTCTTTGGCCAGTTGGCGAATGATTTCTTGACCCTCAGGCTTACTGATATCTACCGTAATAGAGCGTTTATTGCGATTAATACAGATGAAATAGGCTGTTTCTAAGGTGTCATTGCCCTGGGCATCCTTCACAAATGGAGGACCCCAGTGCCGGGTATCGTCTCCAACGCCTGGGCGCTCCACTTTAATGACATCTGCACCGAGATCGGCGAGGTTTTGTGCGCACCACGGGCCGGCAAGCACACGGCTGAGGTCTAAAACACGAATATGACTTAAGGCTCCCATCCATCAATTTTGGCATGAATATAGGGGTAATTGATGAAAATTCGGGTTTTGTTTCAGACATGACTACAATTTCCGCGCATGGCTACACGTAAAACTTCCGAATACAGCGAATCATCCATTCAGGTTCTAAAAGGTCTTGAACCCGTCCGACAGCGGCCGGGAATGTATACCCGTACCGATAATCCTTTGCACATCATCCAAGAGGCACTTGATAACGCTTCTGATGAGGCTTTAGGCGGATTTGGTAAGCAAATCATCGTGACTTTGCATACCGATAGCAGTGTGAGTGTGGAGGATGACGGTCGCGGTATCCCCGTTGGAATGCATCCAACTGAAAAGTTGCCTGTAGTAGAAATCGTATTTACCCAACTTCATGCTGGCGGTAAGTTTGAAAAAGGTACTGGTGGCGCCTATGCTTTCTCAGGTGGTTTGCATGGTGTCGGTGTTTCTGTAACAAACGCCTTATCGAAGCGCCTAGAGGTCACTGTCTGGCGTGAAGGCCAAATTTCTACTTTGACCTTTGCTGATGGCAAGGTCATCGAAAAGCTCAAAACTAGCGCTGCTGGTAAAGAAGATAAATCTCACGGCACCCGTGTGCGCGCATGGCCAGATGGCAAGTACTTTGATAGTGCGGCCATCCCGATGCCTGAACTCATTCGGCTCTTGCGTTCTAAAGCGGTATTGCTGCCAGGCGTCAAAGTCACACTCATTCAAGAGAAGTCTGGCGAGAGTCAAACTTGGCAATATGCCCAAGGCTTACGCGGTTATTTAAATGAGGCAATGGCTCAAGCTGGCCATGGCCCAGAAGTGATTCCACCATTTGAGGGGGAGCAATACGCCACCGGCAATGGTGATGATGATTCCTTTGCTGAAGGCGAGGGTGCAGCCTGGGTTGTTACCTGGACTGAAGATGGACCACCGGTGCGTGAGAGTTACGTGAACTTAATTCCGACTCCAGCAGGCGGAACCCATGAGAGCGGATTGCGTGAAGGTCTCTTTAATGCCGTCAAAGGTTTTATTGAGATGCATGCTTTGCAGCCTAAGGGTGTGAAGCTCATGCCTGAGGACGTGTTTGCCCGCGCCTCATTTATTTTGTCTGCCAAAGTATTGGACCCACAATTCCAAGGTCAAATTAAAGAGCGTTTGAACTCCAGAGATGCGGTGCGCTTAGTTTCTGGTTACGCCAAATCAGCACTTGAGCTTTGGCTGAACGAGCATGTGGATTACGGTCGTAAATTAGCAGACTTAGTAATCAAGCAGGCGCAGGCACGAACCCGCGCCGGTCAAAAAGTCGAGAAGAAAAAATCCTCTGGTGTAGCAGTTCTACCTGGAAAACTGACCGACTGTGAGAGTCAAGACATTGGCCTTAATGAAATCTTCCTCGTTGAGGGTGATTCAGCTGGCGGCTCAGCCAAGATGGGTCGTAATAAAGAGTATCAGGCGATTCTGCCACTGCGCGGTAAGGTTCTCAATACTTGGGAAGCGGAGCGTGATCGCTTATTTGCGAACAATGAAGTGCATGACATTGCTGTTGCCATTGGTGTAGATCCCCATGGCGCAAACGATAGTCCTGATTTGTCAAATCTGCGTTATGGCAAGGTCTGTATCTTGTCGGATGCGGACGTGGATGGTGCCCATATTCAGGTACTGCTATTAACTTTGTTCTACAAGCATTTCCCGAAACTAATCGAATTGGGTCATGTGCATATTTCTAGGCCACCATTGTTTAGGGTGGATGCACCAGCACGTGGCAAAAAGCCCGCACAAAAAATCTATGCGCTAGATGCAAATGAGCTTCAGGCTATTGAAGACAAATTGCGCAAAGATGGCGTAAAAGAATCTGCTTGGCAGATTTCTCGCTTCAAAGGTTTGGGTGAGATGAGTGCTGAGCAGTTGTGGGATACGACTTTGAATCCAGATGCCCGCCGACTTTTACCGGTGACCTTGGGTACATGGACAGAGGATGAAACAATCAAAACAATGGATATGTTGATGGGTAAGTCCGAATCTGGGGCGCGGCGCGATTGGTTGGAAGAGCGCGGTAATGAAGTAGAGGCGGATATCTAATGGCGATTAAAAAAACTCCAGGCGGCAACAAACCAGCAGAGCAAGCAGACTTGTTTGCAGGTGAGCCCATTGAAATGAACATCGTTGAAGTGGATGAACCCATTGCCCCTCAAGCAAGCGGTCCGAAGGACCCCCATGATCCAAAAGTTGTTGAGCTCAATGAAGATGACAAAGATAGCCTCACCTTAGCGGTCTATGCTGAGCGCGCTTACTTAGATTACGCAATCAGCGTTGTTAAAGGCCGCGCCTTACCCGATGTATCGGATGGTCAAAAGCCAGTACAGCGCCGTATTCTGTTCTCAATGAGTGAGATGGGTTTACGCGCTGACGCTAAACCTGTGAAGAGTGCTCGCGTGGTTGGTGATGTTCTCGGTAAGTTTCATCCCCATGGCGACCAATCTGCCTACGACGCATTAGTGCGTCTTGCCCAAAGCTTTTCACTGCGATATCCGCTGATCGATGGTCAGGGTAACTTTGGCTCACGTGATGGCGATGGTGCGGCTGCAATGCGCTACACTGAAGCCCGTTTAACCAAGATTGCTGGACTCTTACTCAGTGAGATTGATGAAGGTACGGTGGACTTTGCGCCGAACTACGACGGATCTTTCCAAGAACCTAAGTTATTACCAGCGCGCTTACCCTTTGTTCTATTGAACGGCGCATCTGGTATTGCGGTAGGTATGGCAACAGAGATTCCTTCACATAATTTACGTGAAGTCGCTAGCGCAGCGATTGCTTTAATGAAGTCTCCGAAGATGAGTACTTCAGAACTATTGGAGATCATGCCTGGCCCAGACTATCCAGGTGGTGGTCAAATCATTTCTTCCTCGGCTGAAATTGCACAGATTTATGAAGCAGGGCGAGGCAGCCTCAAAGTTCGTGCTCGCTGGTCTATTGAAGAGTTGGCTCGTGGCCAATGGCAAATTGTGGTGAATGAGTTGCCGCCATCCACATCATCTCAGCGTGTATTGCAAGAGATTGAAGAAATTACCAATCCAAAAGTGAAGGTTGGTAAAAAGACATTAACTCCTGAGCAAAACAATCTCAAATCCACCATTTTGAATGTTCTCGATGGTGTACGTGACGAGTCGAGCAAAGATGCCGCTGTGCGTTTGGTATTTGAGCCTAAGAGTAAAAATATTGACGTTAATGAGTTTGTCAACTTATTACTGGCGCATACCTCCTTAGAGTCCAATGCGCCAATGAACTTGGTGATGATTGGTACTGATGGCCGCCCACGTCAAAAAGGTCTCAAAGAGATTATTGCTGAGTGGATTTCTTTCAGGGTAGGAACTGTTACAAGACGTACTCAGCACCGCTTGGGTAAAGTCAACGATCGGATGCATATTTTGGAAGGGCGCCTTATTGTTCTTCTCAATATTGATAAGGTCATCAAGATTATTCGCAATAGCGATGAACCTAAGGTTGACCTCATTAAAGAGTTCAAGCTGAGCGATCGTCAAGCCGAAGATATTTTGGATATCCGTTTGCGTCAGTTGGCTCGATTGGAAGGCATCAAAATTGAGCAAGAGTTAAAAGAGCTCAAGTCTGAGCGTGATGATCTTGAAGGTTTGTTGCAGAGCGACACCGTATTACGTAAGCGCATCATCAAAGAAATTGAATCTGATATGAAAGATTTTGGTGATGATCGCCGTACATTGATTCAGGAAGATAAGCGCGCTGTTGCCGAGACTAAGGTATTGGATGAGCCGGTAACGGTGATCGTGTCTCAAAAGGGTTGGGTACGTGTACGCCAGGGTCACGAGCATGATGCAACGCAGTTTGGCTTCAAAGCGGGTGATGCCCTCTACGGCACGTTTGAGTGCCGTACAGTCGATGTGATGCAAGGCTTTGGTAGTGATGGCCGCGTCTATACGGTTCCCGTCAGCGAATTGCCAGGTGCTCGTGGCGATGGTTCGCCATTAACAAGCTTTGTGAACTTGGCAGCTGGATCGCAGATGGTGGCCTACTATGCCGGTCAATCTGATGATCTTGTACTGATCTCAACTCGATCTGGTAATGGCTTCCTAGCAAACGTTGCAGATATGACTACCCGTAACAAGGCTGGTAAGTCATTTGTTGGTATTGATATCAAGTTCCCAGGCGGTGATGCACCGCTCGGAGCTGCTAAGGTGACTGCTGGCATGAAGCAAGTTGCCTGCTTATCTGAAAGCTCTAAGTTGCTAGTTTTCCCACTCGATGAGCTCAAGCGTTTACCTGCTGGTGGTAAAGGCGTGATTTTGATGGGCTTGGACGATAAGGAGAAGCTGGCTTCTGCAATTGCGGTGGGTCCTGATGGCGCTACCTATTCTGGTGCCGGTCGTGCTGGTAAGCCAACTGAATTGAGTCTCGACGCAAAAACTCTGAAGTCTTTTGCAGGTAACCGCGCTCGTAAGGGACACTTTGTTGAGCCAAGACTCAAGGATGGAAAGCTAAAAGCGAACTAAGATTCCTCGCTGAGCTTCTCAGAACTTAAAAAATCCGGTCATTGTTTGATCGGATTTTTTATTTTCGACTCAGACTTTCTTGGGGATTGGTAGGCCGTATTTAACTGAAATCACTTCAGCCAAAATGGATACAGCGATTTCTGGTGGAGTTAAGGCGCCAATAAATAGGCCAACAGGACCATGGAGGCGTTCAACCTGTTCCTGTGTCACATCAAACTCGAGCAAGCGGGCTCTACGTTTCTGGGTATTGATTCTGCTACCCAGCGCACCAACATAAAAAGCGGGAGACTTTAATGCCTCCATTAAGGCCATGTCATCCAGCTTCGGATCGTGCGTTAAGGCAACTACAGCTGTATGAGAGTCAACCCCGATTTCTAGCAGGACGTCATCCGGCATGCCCTTGATAAATTGAATGTGCTCGCGATTAATTCCTTCTGCATACTCCTCACGTGGATCAATCACAATGACTTCAAAGTCAGAGGAGAGCGCAAAATCAGCGGTATAAAGCGATAGTTGGCCTGCGCCAATGATGACCATACGCCAGCGTGGACCGTAAGTAGTTTTCATCAGTCGATCATCACAGATGAATGCCTCATTACGATCACCAGTATCTAGCGTTGATTTTCCTGTTGAGAGATCAACCGTGCGCGAAGTGATTTGGTGATTGGAGATGGATGTCAGAATGGATTCCAGAATCGCTAATTCCGGTTTTGGTTCCACCAATAAGCGTAGCGTTCCACCACAAGGTAGGCCAAAGCGGGCAGCTTCTTGTTGGCTAACTCCGTAGATCACCATTTCAGGCAAATCCTTTGTGAGGATTTCAGTTTGGACGCGTCGAATCAAGTCATCTTCTACACACCCGCCAGAAACCGATCCAGTAACTTGTCCATCGCCACGAATAGCCAACCAAGAGCCTATGGGCCTTGGAGCAGAGCCCCATGTTTGAACAACTGTAGCGATGGCGACAGGATGGCCGGATTTGAGCCAATCAACGGCAGCTTTTAATACGCTTAAATCGGTGCTATTCATCTCTTATCTTTAATATTTTTTTGTATTTATTATTTTTTTACTAGCAATCTAATTATTATCACCTTAATGACAAGTTCTAGCCCATCCACTCAAACCTCGCCATTACGCTTGGCTGTGCTGTTATTGGCAGCAGGTGAGGGTAGTCGGCTGGGAGCGTACCCTAAAGCCTTGCTTTGTAAAGATGGTCAGACTCTTTTGCAGCGCTTTTCGAGTGCAATCCAAGAATTTAGTCCAATTGAGTATCTAGTGGTGACAGGCTTTCATGCGGAGGCGATCCATTCGGAGCTTACTAAGTTGAATGCCTCACTAGCTTGCCCGATTAAGGATATTCAAAATCCTATCCCTGAAAGAGGTCAACCCTCATCTGTTCGCCTAGGGCTTGACTCCCTCCATGGAAACTTTGATGTTTTGTTAATTGCGCTATCCGATCAACCCGAAGTGGGGGTAAAGGAAGTTCAAGAGTTATTGGATGAGTATGTCAAGCGAGAGAGTGGTCAAGAAATCATTCTCCCGGTAGTAAAAGGGAGGCGTGGCAACCCCGTTCTATTCTCACGTAAAGCAGTAATGGATGTTTTAGCAAGCCCAGACATGGTTTGCCGAAAATATATGGATATCCATCCTGACCTCGTCAGACTGATGACCACAAGTAATGAAGCATTCATAATGGATGTCGACACGCCGGAAGACATCCATCGGCACAATTTGAGTCTATTGAGTTTTTAAATCTCAGCAATCAACTCAATTTCAACGCAAGCGCCTAGAGGGATTTGCGCGACACCAAATGCGCTACGAGCATGCTTACCTGCTTCGCCAAACACCTCAAAGAGTAATTCTGAACAGCCATTCACAACCAAGTGTTGCTCAGTAAATTCAGAGGTGGAATTCACAAGACCCATGACTTTCACAATGCGCTTCACTTTATCAAGAGAGCCCAAGTGATTTTGTAATGTCGAAATTAAATCAATCGCAATTGACTTAGCTGCTGCTTTACCAGTCTCCGTATCCATGTCTAAACCCAGCTTACCAACCCAGGGCTTGCCATCTTTTTTTGCAATGTGGCCAGATAAAAAAACAGTATTACCGGTGGTGGCTGCCATGACATAAGCGGCAGCAGGGGGTCCAGGTGGTGGTAAATCGATACCCAGGGTTTTCAGGCGATCGCTAATGTGATTTGTCATAGGGTGTCAAAAAAATAAAAAATGAAAAAAGAAATTGATGGGCGGTTTGGCATGAGTAAATACTACTAGATTACTTAGACAGTTGACGAATGGCATTTTCAAGGCCATATAATGTAACGGGATACATGCGGTCCTTCATTAAGCCCTTCATGATGTCGATTGATTGTCGATACTGCCAAACTGATTCAGGCTCAGGATTAAGCCATGCAAAGTGGGGAAAGTGATCAATGAGGCGATTAATCCACGATGCACCCGTTTCTCGGTTGTTGTATTCCACTGCACCATTTGGGCTCAGAATCTCATAAGGGGACATGGTGGCATCCCCAATAAAAATGAGCTTGTAGTCAGGGCCATATTTATTAATGATGTCTTGTGTAGCAGTGACCTGATCACGTCTGCGGCGATTGCTCTGCCAGAGATGCTCATAGACGCAATTATGGAAGTAGTAATACTCCAAGTGCTTAAATTCAGTTTTGACAGCGGTGAATAATTCAGAGATGCGTTGAATATGATCATCCATAGATCCGCCAACATCCATTAGCAACAATACTTTGACTTGGTTATGGCGTTCGGGTCGCATTTGAATATCGAGCATGCCTACATTTGCCGCTGTGGAATGAATGGTTTTATCTAGATCTAACTCAAGGCTAGAGCCTTCTCTAGCAAAACGACGTAAGCGGCGCAATGCCATTTTGATATTGCGCGTACCTAGACTGAGGTCGCTGTCGTAATCCTTAAATTCTCGCGCTTCCCAGACTTTAATAGCAGTTCGATTGCCAGCACTTTCGCCGCCAATACGAATGCCCTCAGGGTGATAGCCACTGTGACCAAAAGGTGATGAACCTCCTGCACCAATCCATTTATTACCGCCACCATGCCACTCTTTCTGCTCTTTCAGCAGTTCCTGAAGGCGCTTTTGTAGTGCTTCAGGACCGCCTAACTTTTTGAGTGCTGCTTTTTCTTCCTCGCTCAATACACGTTGTAATTTTTTCTCAAGCCAGTCCAGCGGAATATCCGGAGCTAATGCAATGATTTGCTCTACACCATTGAAGTAAGAGCCGAAGACTTGATCAAAGCGATCAAAGTGCTGCTCATCCTTTACCAATGTTATGCGCGCTAGTTGGTAAAACTCATCAATCGAAGGATTAATGACGCCGCCTCTTAAAGCCTCAAGAAGCGTTAAAAATTCTCGAACTGAAACAGGTACCTTAGCCTCTTTGAGCTTGAGAAAAAATTGAATCAGCATGATTCAGCTATCGCTATATAAAGGTGGGTGAGGCTAGCGGTGATTCCGGTTCATCATCACGAGTCGCTCGAATAGATGAATATCTTGCTCATTTTTGAGCAGTGCGCCATGAAGCGGTGGAATCGTAATTTTCTCTTCACTACTATAGAGCGCATCTGCTGGAATGTCTTCTGCTAGCAAAAGTTTTAACCAGTCAATGAGCTCTGAGGTTGAGGGTTTCTTCTTTAAACCAGGTAATGATCGGATCTGGTAAAAAGATTTAAGGGCTGCCTCAAGCAATTCTTGTTTGATATTGGGGTGATGCACATCAACAATGCTTTGCATAGTTGCAGCATCTGGAAATGAGATGTAATGGAAAAAGCAGCGACGTAAAATTGCATCCGGTAATTCTTTTTCATTATTTGAAGTGATGATGACAAGAGGGCGGTGCTTGGCCTTAATCAGTTCACGGGTTTCATATACATAGAACTCCATGCGATCAATCTCCCTCAGGAGGTCATTGGGAAACTCAATATCTGCTTTATCTATTTCGTCAATCAGGAGAACGACAGGTTCATCCGATTCAAACGCCTGCCAAAGAACCCCTTTCACAATGTAGTTACGAATGTTGTTTACTTTCTCATCGCCAAGCTGAGAGTCTCTGAGTCTGCTAACAGCATCGTATTCATATAGGCCTTGTTGAGCCTTTGTGGTGGATTTAATGTGCCATTGCATGAGCGGCATATTTAGAGCTGCAGCGACTTCCTCGGCCAACATGGTTTTGCCTGTCCCTGGCTCACCCTTAATCAACAGAGGGCGCTGAAGTTGAAAAGCGGCATTTACCGCCAATTTCAAGTCATCGGTAGCAACATAGCTTTTGGAGCCATCAAAACGGGATTTGGTCTTTGTCATGGTTGTAGCAATCAATTTGTCTGAAACAGCATTCAAGTATATGTAAAAGGGTGCTTATTTTCAGTGTTTTTACTGATTTCAGGGCTTGAATCGAGGCAATGCGCTCTGTCTCCGCTATACTCTTCCCAAATTGATTTAAATCAAACCTGTTAATGATGATTTCTATGAAAAAACACCTCATTCTTTCCCAATTGACCCTCTGCGCTGCTTTGGCTTTTGCTGGATTTTCTGCCCAGGCTCAAGATGTCAAAGGTTCTGCCCAAGCTGGACAAGGCAAGGTTTGGCTTTGCATTGGTTGCCACTCCATCCCAGACTACCGTGCTGACTATCCTTTGGTTTACAGAGTTCCAATGTTAGGTGGCCAAAATGCTGCTTACATTTCTAGCTCTTTAGCTGCCTACAAAAAAGGCGAAAGAAAGCATCCAACGATGCGTTCTATTGCTGCCAGCTTGTCTGATCAAGACATGGCTGACCTTGGCGAATACTACGCTGCGCAAACTGCCAGCACACCAAATAACCCATTGAAGTGATATTTAGAGGCATTTTTATGAAATTCGCACTGATTACCGCCATGTTGTTATCAAGTATTGGTATTGCCCAAGCTGCCAATGTTGA
>JACCDH010755070.1_pt1 | contig 14095 bp, 18 predicted proteins | sample 7442481 | NCBI WGS metagenome assembly JACCDH01 (sample SAMN15323433, study PRJNA562643) | freshwater metagenome | isolation source: river surface water | place: USA:Blue River Watershed | collected 2017-08-15
AGGCAGCCACATGCCAATGGCTGGGAACATGTACAGCAAGACGATGGCAAACACTTGGATCGCCATGAACGGCAACATGCCCGCAAAGATCTGGTTCAGCGTCACATGAGGAGGGCTCACGCCCTTCAAATAAAACGCTGCCATCGCCACTGGGGGGCTCAAGAAGGCAGTTTGCAGGTTCAACGCCACCAACAAGCCGAAGAACAGCGGGTCGATGTTGAAGTGAGGCAACAGCGGGATGAAGATGGGCATGAAGATCACGATGATCTCGGTCCACTCCAGCGGCCAGCCCAGCAAGAAGATCACGACTTGCGCCAAGATCATGAACTGGGTCGGCGTCAAGTCCATGCCCAGCACCCATGTGTTGATCAGCTCTTGTCCGCCCAGCAACGCAAACGCGGCCGAGAAGATGCTAGAGCCCACAAACAACCAACACACCATGGCGCTGGTCTTGGCGGTCAAGTAGACCGACTCGCGCATCACCGTCATGTTCAGGCGGCGGTAAGCACCAGCCAACAGCAAGCCGCCCATGGAGCCCATGGCCGCAGCTTCGGTCGGGGTAGCCAAACCAAACACGATGGTGCCCAGCACGGCCAAGATCATCAAAGCCAGAGGGAAGAACGAACCCAGCAACATCTTGAAAATCTCAAGGCGTGTGAAGCTGAAGTACGCATAGAAGATGGCAAGGGCCACTGCCACACTGGCCAATCCAACCCAATAAGTGGTGGGCGCTGGCAAGCGCTCTTGCGCAACAGCCTCTGCAGCCGCCACAGGCTCAGCAGGGGTTGGGGCCGCTTCAGCGGCCACCTTAGCAGCTGGCGCGTCGGTGCCAGGAGGGGCTTGCAAGCCATCGGCTTCAGGTTCGGCCAAACCGCCAGCTTCTTCTTCGGCGGGCGCCTCATCAAAGCCGTCGCTCATCGCCACCACGCCCTGTGTTTCCTCTACAGCAGCAGGCGCAGTCACGGCCATGTAAATGCCGCCCATGATGACCAAAGCTGAAATGGCTGGCAGCAACACAATGCCGAGCTCTTTGAGCAACTCGTTCATGGAGACATGCGCATTGCGCTTGCCCTTGATGGCGGCGATCAAACCGGGCAGCGCTTTGTCGCCAAAAGTGCTGGACACTTCTTGGGCTACGGGAGGCAAGGCGATGTAGCGGTCTTCGGCAGACATGGGTGGCGCGAGGTGCGGCTTGAGTTTGGCCAACACAATCACATAGCCCACATACAAAGTTGCCAACATGACGCCTGGGAAGAATGCGCCCGCATACAGCTTGACCACCGACACGCCAGCCGTGGCGCCGTACACGATCAACATCACGGACGGCGGAATCAAGATGCCCAAGCAACCACCCGCAGTAATGGCACCCGCTGACAGTTGGACGCTATAGCCTGCACGCAACATGGCGGGCAAAGCCAGCAAGCCCATCAAGGTCACCACAGCGCCCACAATGCCGGTGGCTGTGGCGAAGATGGCACATGTGATGATGGTGGCCACAGCCAACGAGCCGGGTACTCGCGCGGTGGCCAAGTGCATGCTCTTGAACAGCTTTTCGATCAAGTTGGCGCGTTCAATGAGGTAGCCCATGAACACAAACAACGGGATAGAAATCAGCACATCGTTGGACATGACGGAGTAGGTGCGTTGCACCATCAAGTCCAAGGTTTGCGTCACGGCCAGTTCGGGGTTCTGCGCTCGATACGCCAGCCACGCGAAGATCATGCCCATGCCCATCAGGGTAAAGGCGGTGGGGAAGCCCAACATGATGGCGACCACGACCAAAGCCAACATCAACAGACCTAAGTGGCCGTTGGTCATCTCTGCCACAGGCGGCAGCAGCACAAAGGCTGCCAGCACCACCATGGCCATGATGCTCAGGCCAAACCAAATTTCTTTTTTCATTGATGTGCTCCCTGCTCGCCAGTGACATACACATCGAGCTTGGCGATGTCTTCGTCTTTCACGTGAACCATTTCTTTGAGTTTTTCGACGTCCACCTCGTCCACGTCGTCGCCGCGGTCAGGCCACTCGCCGGTCTGTAGGCAAACCACGCAGCGCACAATTTCCACCAAGCCTTGCAACAGCAGCAAAACGCCAGCAATTGGAATGATGGTTTTGAACGGATACACGGGCGGCCCGTTGGCCGTCACGTTGGAGTGTTCGTTGATGGCCCATGACTCGCCGGCAAAGTTGTAGCCAGCCCAAGCGAGAGCCACGATGCCTGGAATAAAAAAGATGATGTACAGCGCCAAATCCAAACCCGCTTGCAAGCGTGGTGTGAAAAAGCCGTACAACACGTCGCCGCGCACATGCCCGTTTTTAGACAGGGTGTAAGCACCGGCCATCATGAACAAAGTGCCGTACATCATGCTCATGACGTCAAAAGCCCAAGGATGCGGGTTGTCAAACGCGTAGCGCGACACGACCTCCCAAGTGATCATGAGGGTGAGCAAAAAGATCAGCCAAGCAAACACTTGTCCAACCTGTGTGCTGATTTTGTCGATGGTGAGTAATAGTTTTTGCATGGTGTGCTGACTTAAATAAATCAGCCACCCGAAACGCTTCGGATGGCTGATGGAAAACGCATCAACTCGTGAGAGCTATGTGTTTAGGCCTTCTTCGCGCCGAAGAAGTGGTTGACCGCCATGCGACGGTTGATGTTGGTGTCTTGGTCCCACTTCACTGCGCGTTGAGCGAATGCCTTTTGTGAGGCCACGATCTCTTTGAACAGTGGGTTTTCTGCAGACTTCTTCTCCACAATTTCAGACCAAATTTTCAGTTGGTCTTGCAAGATGGAATCAGGCGTCTTGTAGAACTTGACCTTGTCTTTGTTTTGCAGCTCGGCGTAGTCTTTCGAGTAGCGATCCACAGCCTTCCAAGACATGTCGGCAGAGGCAGCTTCTGTCGCGCCGGCAATGATGGCTTTCATTTTGGCGGGCAGCGCGTCGTACTTGGTCTTGTTGAACATGATTTCGAAGGTTTCAGCGCTTTGGTGGAAGCTTTGCAGCATGCACACCTTAGACACGTCTGGGAAGCCCAAGATGCGGTCAGAGGTGGCGTTGTTGAACTCAGCGCCATCCAACAAGCCGCGGTCCATCGCAGGCACGATCTCGCCACCTGGCAATGCGTTCACAGCAGCGCCCATCGCGGTAAACAAGTCAATCGCCAAGCCGTTGGTACGGAACTTCAAGCCCTTGAAGTCCGATGACTTGGTGATTGGTTTTTTGAACCAGCCCAAAGGTTGGGTGGACATAGGGCCGTACAAGAACGATTGCACGTTGCCACCGATCGAGGCGTACAACTTGGCCAACAACTCAGCGCCACCGCCGTATTTGTGCCAAGCCAAAATCATGTTGGCATCCATACCAAAGGCTGGGCCAGAGTTCCACAGGGCCAGAGCGTTTTGCTTGCCGTAGTGGTAGCCCAACACGCCATGGCCGCCGTCCAACGTGCCTTTAGACACCGCTTCGAGCAAACCGAAAGCGGGGACCACAGAACCTGCGGGCAGCACTTCAATCTTCAGGTCACCACCGGTCATGTCGTTGACCTTCTTCGCGTAGTCGAGCGCGTACTCGTGGAAGATGTCCTTGGCAGGCCATGTGCTTTGCCAGCGCATGTTGATGGGGCCAGTTTGTGCGGCCACCATGGGGGCTGCTACAACGCCTGCGGCGGCAACAGCGGTGCCCTTCAGTACATTGCGGCGGGCAGTTGTCTTTTTGGTATCGGTCATCGAAAGTCTCCTAGGGTTTTGTCAAAGACAGGAATGGGAGCTGCGATTCTTATGCGTTACTGACGCACCGAGGGGTGGGTTTGCCCTAGTGGCGTCACTCAAAACGGGCAAATTTGTCTCCTGCGAGACCTCGCGCTTCTATACTGAGTCACAAATTGATTGAGCTTTACAACTATGAGCAACAACGAACTTGGCTATGCGGGTGATGTAACGCCACAACAGGCCTATGAGTGGATGAAATCGAGCGAAGCCGTGATGGTGGATGTGCGCTCCGATGCAGAACTTGCATGGGTCGGTTTTGTGCCAGACGCCGTGCCCGTGCCCTGGAAGCAATGGCCAGGCATGGCCATGAACCCAAGGTTTGACGCCGATGTGAAAGCGGCTGCCAATGGCAAAAAAATTGTGCTGCTGTGTCGCAGCGGTGTGCGATCCATCGCCGCTGCCAAACGCGCCACAGAGCTTGGCCTAGAGGCCTACAACATCCTCGAGGGTTTCGAGGGCGACGCCAATGCCGATGGCCATCGCGGCACTCAAGGTGGCTGGCGCATGCGCGGCTTGCCTTGGCGTCAAAACTGATCGACACCCCATGACGTTTCTTGCACTCGATGTGGGCAACACACGCCTCAAGTGGGGCTTGTACGACAGCCCTGCGCCCGGGGCTCAATTGCTGGGCAGCGGCGCGGTCTTTCTAGAAAACATCGACCGCCTCGCCGACGAAGATTGGCGCGACTTGCCCGAGCCCACCCATATGTTGGGCTGCATCGTGGCGGGCGAGGCCATTCGTCGTCGTGTGGAAGAGCAAATGGAGTTGTGGGACATCACGCCCCATTGGGCGGTATCTTCTGCTGCAGAGGCGGGCCTCACCAATGGCTATGACCATCCCACACGCCTAGGCGCCGACCGTTGGGTGGCCATGATTGGCGCACATGCGCGCATGCTTCGCCAAGTCAACGGTGGCAAGCCTCAACCCATGGTGGTGGTCATGGTGGGCACCGCTGTGACCGTCGAGGCCATTGATGCCACTGGAAAATTTTTGGGCGGCTTCATCTTGCCCGGCCACGGCATCATGCTGCGCGCGCTTGAGTCGGGCACGGCCGGCCTGCGCGTCCCCACCGGCGAGGTGTGTGAATTCCCCACCAATACCAGCGACGCCTTAACCAGTGGCGGAACTTATGCCATTGCTGGCGCAGTCGAGCGCATGGTGCAGCACGTGCGCCAACACTGTGGCGTAGAGCCCGCCTGCTACATGACAGGCGGCGCAGGCTGGAAGATGGCCCCGAGCATGTCCGTTCAGTTCGAGTTGGTCGACTCGCTCATTTTTGATGGCTTGCTTGAGATATCCCAGCAACGATTGGCTAGAGTGGGCGCGCCTTTTAGTAGCCTTGGATAAATTGACTTGTAGCGCGATGCGCTACGGGCTACAATTTTCATATGATTAAAAGCTTTCGGCATAAAGGCTTGCAGCGTTTCTTTGAAACGGGTAGTAAGTCAGGGATCCAAGCATCGCATGCTGGTCGACTGCGCCTTCAGCTGGCAGCGCTTGATCAAGCTATTCGACCTGAAGATTTGTCTGCTCCTGCATGGGCGCTTCATCCGCTCAAAGGTGACTTAAAAGGGCATTGGGCGCTCACGGTGAATGGCAATTGGCGCATGGTGTTCACGTTTGAAGGTCAAGATGCCGTGCTTGTAGATTATTTGGATTACCACTGAGGTTTGTATGACCAGAATGCACAATCCACCCCATCCCGGCGAAGTTCTTCGCGAATATCTTGGTGCTGTTACGGTGACGGATGCAGCAGCCAAACTTGGCGTCAATCGAGTCACGCTATCTCGTGTGATCTCGGGTAGTTCAGGCATTTCTGCTGATATGGCTTACCGTCTAAGCATTGCGTTAGGTACGAGTCCAGAAATGTGGGCCGGCATGCAGTTGCAATACGACTTGCATATGGCAAGCAAAATAAAACGCCCCAAGATTCAACGTTTTGCATTGGCTGCTTGATATGAAAGTCATCGATTCCCTCGTCACGCAAGCGCCCAGCATGGCGGCTATTCGCCGCGACATTCATGCCCATCCTGAGTTGTGCTTTGAAGAAATTCGCACCGCCGATTTGGTGGCGCAAAAGCTCACCGAGTGGGGCATCCCCATCCATCGCGGCATGGGCAAAACTGGCGTGGTGGGTATTTTGAAATGTGGCACGAGCGATCGAGCCATCGGCCTGCGCGCCGACATGGACGCTCTGCCAATGCAAGAGTTCAATCAGTTTGAACACGCCAGCCAACATGCCGGCAAGATGCACGCCTGTGGACACGACGGCCATGTGGCCATGCTCTTGGCCGCAGCGCAATATTTGTCCAAGCACCAAGACTTTGATGGCACGGTGTATTTCATTTTCCAGCCCGCTGAAGAGGGCGGTGGCGGCGCCCGCGAAATGATTCGCGATGGCTTGTTTGACAAATTCCCCATGCAAGCTGTGTACGGCATGCACAACTGGCCGGGTTTGAAAGAAGGGCAATTCGCTTTGAGTGCTGGCCCTGTGATGGCTTCGAGCAACGAATTCAAAATCGCCATCCACGGCAAAGGCTGCCATGCTGCTTTGCCACACAACGGCATCGACCCTGTGGTCATTGCCAGCCACATGGTGCAAGCCTTTCAAACCATCATCAGCCGCAATAAAAAACCGGTCGATGCAGGCGTGATTTCGGTCACCATGATCAACGCCGGCGAAGCCACCAATGTGGTGCCCGACCACTGCGAGCTGCAAGGCACCGTGCGCACCTTCAGCGTGGAAGTGCTCGACATGATTGAGCAGCGCATGCGCGATGTGGCAGAACACACCAGTGCTGCATTTGGCGCTACTTGCACCTTTGAGTTTGAACGCAACTACCCGCCCACCATCAACCACCCCGCTGAGGCCAACTTTGCGCGTGAGGTGATGGCCGGCATCGTGGGTGCTGACAACGTGCTGGCGCAAGAGCCCACCATGGGCGCAGAAGATTTTTCGTACATGTTGCAAGCCAAGCCCGGTGCGTATTGCTTCATCGGCAACGGTGACGGCACACACCGCGAAATGGGTCACGGCGAGGGTCCCTGCACCTTGCATAACCCCAACTACGACTTCAACGATGCGCTCATTCCCTTGGGCGCCACCTACTGGGTCAAGCTAGTCGAGGCGTCGTTGCGCTGATTTTTCTAATTGGGGTCAGAATCCAATTATTTAACTCACATTCGGTGTGAGTTGGCGCTCGAATTAGTAAGCAGACAGCAGCGCGCTCAAGTGTTCTTTATGTTCTGCCGTCGCATAAGGAACCAACAAGCTCAGCACACTTTTGGCCCCACGCAGAAGCGAAGCTTGGGCACTTTCGGGTTCTAGCGCATGGCGTGGATCGCGCACGTATTCGTAGCTCAGCCACCAAGTCAGCATCACCACCATATGTGTCGCTGTGGCTTCGCGTTCGCTCACAGTCATGACCAGTGCGCCATCATGGTCTAGGCTGTCTAGCAGTGTGCGAAACGCGGTGGTTTTGTGCAGCAGCGCGTCTTTGATGTGGGTTTCCAGCTTGCGGTTTTTGCTGAGCAAATCGTTCAAGTCTCGGTACAAAAAGCGGTATTGCCATACCAGCTCAAACAGCGTGTGCATGAAAAACCAAGCGTCTTCCACATCATGCACGCCAGGCGCAGCATCTAGCAACTCATCCAGCGCCGCCTCGTAGCGGTTGAACAGCGCCGTGACCAACTCCTCCTTGGCAGGGTAGTGGTAGTACAAATTGCCGGGGCTGATGTTGAGCTCTGACGAGATCAATGTGGTTGACACATTCGGCTCGCCAAAGCGATTAAAGAGGTCGAGCGTGACCTCCAAAATCCGCTCTGCGGTACGGCGTGGCGCTTTTTTTGCCATGATTAACTAATCGGGGTCAGAACCCAATTATTTTTTGGCTGATTTCTTGGCCGGCACTTTCTTCGCCGCGGGTTTGGCAGCGGGCTTGGCGACCGCTTTGGGCTTTGTTGGTGCTTGAGTTTTGACACCCAGTTGCGCTTCAAGTGCCGCCACACGCGCATGCAGCGCTTTGAGTTCTGCTGCAGACGGCACGCCCAAGCCCTGCATTGCTTTGGCTACGCGCTCTTCAAAAATGCCTTCCAACTTGCCCCACTGACCCGTGGCGCGCTCACTCAGGGTGTGTGCGGCTTGCGTGGCGCGTTGTGTTGCCTCGGCCAATTTTTCTTCTGCAGTGCTGTGTACCTTGCGCTGCATGCTGATGCCGTCGCTCACCAATTTTTCAAACGCTTTGGTGCCGTCTTGCTGTGCCTTGGCAAAGGCGCCCAAACCAGCCAGCCAAATTTGCTGGGCTTGCTCTTTCACGTTGTCAGACATGGCTGCGGGGTCAAAAGGGTTTTTGGTAGGCATGTGGACACACTTTCAAACAAAACATAAAACCGCACTTTAACGCCGAGTGCAGCGAAACACCACATTAAGTTTAGTTAGACTTCTCTAACAATGAGTAGCGAAAAACCCGAGACAACCCACCAAGCTTGGTACGTCGTCCACACCAAGCCCCGCCAAGAAGCCCGCGCCCTTGAAAACCTGCAAAAACAAGGCTTCAACTGCTTTTTGCCTACCATGCAAGTGCAAAAACTTCGCAACCAAAAAGTGCAGACCATTACCGAGCCCATGTTCAGCCGCTACCTGTTCATCCAGCTCGACGACCAAACCCAAAACTGGGGCCCCATCCGCTCAACGCTTGGTGTGAGTAGGTTGGTCAGCTTTGGCCCGCAGTCGGCTAAAGTGCCTGCCGAGTTCATCACGTTTTTGCAAGAAGCGCCCGTGGAAACCATCGAACGCATGTTCAACCCCGGCGATCAAGTGCAAGTAGCCAGCGGCCCATTCAAGGGGCTCGAAGGTCAATATGTGGCCCACGATGGCGAAACCCGCGCCTTTGTGCTGGTCGACTTGCTAGGCCAGCCGCAAAAGCTAAGGATGGCGGTGGAGAGCCTGCGCGTGGTGTAAGCTTTTATCTATGCGTCTGACTGAAACTCAAATTGAAGCCATTAAATACACCGCACATGCTGTGTTGGGTGAGGGCGCGCAGGTCATCCTGTTTGGTTCGCGGGTAGATGATGCGAAAAAAGGTGGCGACATCGATTTGCTGTTTACAGCTTCACAAGACATCAACAACCCAGCGCAAACCATGGGGCGTATTTACGCACAGCTTGTCCGTCAATTGGGCGATCAAAAAATCGACATTCTTTTAAAAGCACCCAACTTGCAGCCTCAGTCCATCCATGCCCTAGCCGAGCAAAACGGTATTCAGCTATGACCCTCGAACCCCAACAGCGTCAGCGGTTTGAGTTCTTGTGTCGCGTGACCGAAAAAGAAGTCAAACACCTGCTCGACACAGACCGCCGTTTGTTTGCTGACCTGTTTACGGTTGATGTAGCCAAACAAGTCGAAACCGATCCCGTCTTGGCCGAGCGACTCGATGCCTTTGTGAGTCGTTTTGGCCGTCTGCAAGACAACTTGGGCGACAAGTTTTTGCCACAGCTGCTCATTGCTTTGGCAGAAAAGCCGAGTGCCGCCATCGACAACCTCAATCTGGCTGAGCGTTTGGGCTGGATTCAATCCACCGAAGAGTGGTTGCTCATGCGCAAACTGCGTAACCAAATGGTGCACGAATACATTGAAGACTTGGCACTTTTAAGTAGCGCCTTGCAAACTGCTCATACGCATGTGCCGCAGTTGGTGCACGCCGCCCAACAAATGATGGCGCAAGCCCACAAAATACTCGCCAAAGCTTAAAACGAATATGCATCAAGTAGTTCCAGTCATTCTCTGCGGCGGCTCTGGCACTCGCCTGTGGCCTTTGTCCCGCGCAGGTTTCCCCAAGCAATTTTTGGTCTTGTCTGGCACCACCAGCTTGTTTCAGCAAGCGGTGGAGCGTGTCAACCAATTGGGCGCAGCAGATATAGCTGTTGGCAACACGCTGGTGGTCACTAATGAAGAACACCGTTTTCTGTCACTGGAGCAACTGCGCGAAATCAAAGGTGTCAAAGCCACGCTGTTGTTAGAGCCCACAGGCCGCAACACCGCTCCCGCACTCACCTTAGCCGCCCTGCAAGCCACTGAAAGCGGGCAAGATCCAATTTTGGCGGTTACCCCTGCCGACCAAACCGTGCAAAACCCCGCAGCGTTCCAGAAAGCACTGCAGCAAAGCATCCGCGCAGCAGCAAACGGCGGCATCGTCATTTTGGGCATCACGCCCGACAAACCCGAAACTGGCTATGGCTACATCCAACAGGCGGGTGCCGCGGGCGCACATGGCGAATACACCGTTGCCCAGTTTGCCGAAAAACCCAGCCTAGAAGTGGCCAAGGCCTACCTTGCAGGTGGGCAACACACGTGGAACAGCGGCATGTTCGTGCTGCGTGCCAGCACGTGGCTTAAGGCCTTGCAGCAGTTCCGTCCAGACATTGCCACAGCCACACAGGCTGCTTGGCAAACTAAAACCATCGACACGCCCCACGGCTCCCACTTTGTTCGTCCAAACAAAGAGGCATTCAACCAAGTGCCCTCAGAGTCTGTTGACTACGCAGTCATGGAAAAGTGCCCAAGCTCTGGCGTGCCCATCCATATGGTCCCGCTTGACGCAGGCTGGAACGACCTAGGCGCATGGGATGCTGTGTGGCAAGTTAACCAAGACGGCCACCAAGACGCTGATGGCAATGTGGTGCAGGGCGATGCATTGTTGGCCGACACGTCCAACACCTTCATCCACGCCAGCAGCCGTCTCGTTGGCACAGTCGGTGTGAGTAACCTCATTGTGGTGGAGACGCCAGATGCCGTGCTGGTAGCAGACCGCAGCCAAAGCCAAAATGTCAAAAAACTCGTGCAGCAACTCGAAGCGCAAAAGCGCGAAGAGCTAACGCTGCATCGCAAAGTCAATCGCCCTTGGGGCTGGTACGACAGCATCGACGAAGGCGAGCGGTTCAAGGTCAAGCGCATCCAAGTCAACCCTGGTGCAAGCCTGAGTTTGCAAAAGCACCACCACCGTGCCGAGCATTGGATTGTGGTCAAAGGCACAGCCGAAATCACCAATGGCGACAAAGTGCTGTTGCTGAGCGAAAACCAATCCACCTACATTCCTTTGGGTGAGGTGCACCGCTTGGCCAACCCTGGCAACATTCCCCTCGAAATCATCGAAGTTCAATCGGGTAGTTATTTGGGCGAAGACGACATAATTCGCTTCGAAGACACCTACGGACGAGGCTAATTAAGTTGACTCAACAATCCCTCATCACGCAACTCTCTCGAGCTTTGGCCGCTGTACCCGAGCTGGAGTTGGCTGTGCTTGTGGGTAGCCAAATGAATGGCACAGCAACTGACAACAGCGACTGGGACATCGCCATTCGATGGCATAAGCACATCGTGTCTGTTGATCAATTGGCGTTAGAGGCGAAGCTCACCCAGCTCGCTGCCCAGACGCTAGGCGTTCATCCTGACAAGATAGATCTCATTCAACTGAGCACAGCCAAGCTCGCCATGCGTGAGGTGGTCGCTAACCATGGCGTTCCGTTGAAAGGCGAACAAACCTTGGCATGGTTTCATTTCCTCACCCAAACATGGGCTGAGGTCGAAGACTTTTACTGGCGTAAAAACCATGCTGCCTGACCTATACCAAGCCGAATGCGAACGCATTGCCAACCAGCAGTCTGCGTTGCTGGACGATGTGTGCCAGCGCTTGCATGCCAATGCTGCACTCAGTCCTTTGGAGCAAGGGGGCGTCTTGCACGCCATGCAAGTACTGTCTGAAAACGCCATAGGAAAAACCAAACATTGGCTCAAAGCGTTAAAGCAACCCGTGCCCGTTTCGGCTCATGACGCATTTGAAAGCTTGCACCAGCAGGGCTGCATCACGCAGCAAGAGCTTGATGCATGGCGTGCGATCGTGGGCTTGCGCAACCGTATCGTGCATGATCACTTAAACGTTGACCCTGACTTCGTCAACGGCTTGGTCTTGCAAAACAAACATCACTTCATCGCCGACTTTCTGCGGCAAAAAATCAGTTCATGAGTTCTCAGCAAAAAATCTACGTCGCTGGCCACCGCGGCATGGTGGGCTCTGCCATCGTGCGCCACCTACTGGCGCAAGGCATTCAGACTAGCCAAATAGTCACCCGCACCCATGCTGAGCTTGACCTGACCAACCAGCTAGCCGTGCAGCAGTTTTTTGCACAAGAAAAACCCACACAGGTGTATCTAGCTGCAGCTAAGGTCGGCGGCATTCATGCCAACAACACCTATCCCGCCGACTTCATCTACCAAAACCTGATGATGCAAGCCAACGTCATCGAGGCGGCGTTTCAAAACGGCGTGCAAAAGCTGCTCTTCTTGGGCTCCAGCTGCATCTACCCACGCATGGCGCAGCAGCCTATGCGTGAAGACGCATTGCTCACAGGCACGCTAGAGCCCACCAACGAGCCCTATGCAATTGCCAAGATCGCCGGCATCAAGCTCTGCGAAAGCTACAACCGCCAATACGGTGCAAGCCACGGCGTGGACTATCGCAGCGTCATGCCCACCAACCTCTATGGCCCGGGCGACAACTACCACCCCGAAAACAGCCACGTCATTCCTGCGCTCATTCGTCGCTTTCACGAAGCCAAACTGGCCAACGCACCTAGCGTGGCCATTTGGGGCACGGGCACACCGCGCCGCGAGTTTTTGTATGTCGACGACATGGCCGCCGCCAGCGTACACGTCATGCAGCTGCCCAAAGCCACGTACGACCAGTACACCACTCCCATGCAAAGACACATCAACGTGGGCAGCGGCTCGGATGTGACCATTGCTGAAGTTGCACAGGCCATTGCCCAAACTGTGGGCTTTACTGGCCAAATTGAATTCGACACATCCAAGCCCGATGGCGCGCCACGCAAGTGGATGGACAGCTCGCGCCTCAACGCCCTAGGCTGGCAAGCCAAGGTGGATTTACAACAAGGCCTTGCCGCCGCCTATCAAGAATTTCTGACTTAGATATACAATTTTGTTTTGTATATCTTTTGCGGGGGGCGCTATGCAAGTTTCACGTTGGGGCAACTCTTTGGCTGTGCGCTTTCCTGCAGGGCTGGTGCAAGCTCTGGACTTGAAAGAGGGCGAGGAGGTCGACCTCCACCTCGTGGGCGAACGGTCCTTCGAGGTGAGTAAAAAACCAAACGTCAAAGCCCTTTTGGCACGCTTACATGAGTTTCGCGGGCGCCTGCCTGCCGATTTTCACTTTGATCGGTTGCAAGCCAGCGAACGTGGTGACACCGAGTGAGTAAGCCCTTTATCGACAGCAACGTGGTGCTGTATTTGCTGTCGTCGGATACTTCCAAAGCCAATAGGGCTGAGCAGGTTTTAGAGGCAGGGTGCTACATCAGCGTTCAGGTGCTCAACGAAGTTGCATCGGTCTGCTTGCGCAAGCTGAAAATGCCGTGGCAAGAGGTTGATGCAGTTTTGCAAGCCGTCAAGGCTGCTTGCGCGGTGTTGCCTCTGACGGTTGAGACGCACGAAAAGGCGGTCGAAATCGCAAAGCGCTTTCACCTCTCCTTTTATGATGCCAACATCGTTGCCTCGGCCCTTACATCCGGCGCATCTATGCTTCTATCCGAAGACATGCAAGCGGGCTTGCTGATCGACGGACTCCAAATTCAAAATCCATTTTTAAGCTGATTCACATGACACAACAAAAAGTAGCCCTCATCACCGGCATCACAGGCCAAGACGGCTCGTACCTCGCAGAGTTCTTGCTAGAGAAGGGCTACATCGTGCACGGCATCAAGCGCCGTGCGTCCTTGTTCAACACCCAGCGTATCGACCATATCTACCAAGACCCGCACATTGAGCACGCCAACTTCAAGCTGCACTATGGCGACCTGAGCGACACCAGTAACCTCATCCGTATCGTTCAAGAAACGCAGCCGGATGAAATTTATAATCTCGGCGCACAAAGCCATGTGGCCGTGTCATTTGAGTCCCCCGAGTACACCGCCGACGTAGACGGCATTGGCACTTTGCGTTTGCTAGAAGCCATTCGCATCTTGGGGCTCGAGAAGAAAACCCGTTTCTACCAAGCCAGCACGTCAGAGCTGTATGGCTTGGTGCAAGAAATTCCGCAAAAAGAAACCACGCCCTTTTACCCACGCAGCCCCTACGCCGTGGCCAAGATGTATGCGTACTGGATTGTGGTGAATTACCGCGAAGCCTATGGTATGTATGCCTGCAATGGCATTTTGTTTAACCACGAAAGCCCACGCCGTGGCGAAACTTTTGTGACTCGCAAAATCACCCGTGGCTTGGCCAACATCGCCCAAGGCTTAGAGCAATGCCTGTA
>JACCDH011072443.1_pt1 | contig 14075 bp, 11 predicted proteins | sample 7442481 | NCBI WGS metagenome assembly JACCDH01 (sample SAMN15323433, study PRJNA562643) | freshwater metagenome | isolation source: river surface water | place: USA:Blue River Watershed | collected 2017-08-15
CCCGCCGGGCGGAGGATGCGGGGCTCGCGGTCAGCGGCATCACCAACAGCGCAAGCACCAGCGCCAGCGCCGGGCTGTACCGCAAAGCGCTGGTAACGAGCCACGGGTTTGCGGGCAGCTATGCCAGCTCGCACCACATGCTTTCGACCACACTGATCGCGGGCAGCGGCGAAACCATGCAGCGCGATTACGACTACGCCATGGTCACCCATCTGCGTGATTTACCCGCCGCCGAAACAATCGGGCGCGGCGCGGCCGAGCGTGCGCTCAGCAAACTCAACCCGCGCAAGCTGCCTTCGCAAACCGCGCCCGTATACTTCGAACCCCGCGTGGGGCGCGGCCTCTTGGGCGCGTTCGCCAGCGCTATTTCCGGCAGCGCCATCACCCGTGGCACCAGCTTCTTAAAAGACGACCTGCACAAAAAAATCTTCGCCGAGAGCATCACCATCACCGACGACCCACTGCGCGCACGCGGCCTCGGCTCGCGCCCGTTCGATGCCGAGGGCATCGCCGGCACTGCCCGCAACTTCATCGAAAACGGCGTCCTCACCTCATGGCTGCTCGACACCCGCTCCGCCAATCAACTGGGCATGAAAACCACGGGCCACGCCTCGCGCGGCCTGTCCGGCGCACCGCATCCCTCCACCAGCAACCTCTATCTGCATAACGGCTCCGCCAGCCTTGCAGATATCTACGCGCAGCTGGGCGACGGGTTTTATGTCACCGAAACCATTGGCCACGGCACCAACCTCATCACGGGCGATTATTCCGTCGGCGCCTCCGGCTTTTGGATCGAAAATGGCCAGCGTGCCTTTGCGGTCAGCGAAGTCACCATCGCGGGCAACCTGCGCGACATGTTCACGAGCCTCATCCCCGCCAACGACCTCGAATTCCGCTACGGCACCAACGTGCCCACCCTCGCCATCCCCACCATGACCATCGCGGGGAACGGATGACAACCGAAACCAAATCCTACGCGCTCTATAAGCGCCTGCTCACCACCTATGTCCTGCGCTACCGCCGCGTGCTGTTTCTGGGCGGCTTCTGCATGATCCTCGTGGCAGGCGCTTCCGCCACGCAGGCCTATCTCATGAAACCCGTGCTGGACGACATCTTCGTGCGCAAGAACGAGGTATTCCTGTTCTGGCTGCCCATCATTCTGGTCGTTGTCGCCGTCATCAACGCGGTGGGGGACTATGGCCAATCGCTCTGCTTGCGCTATGTCGGCCAGCGCGTCGTCACCGACATGCAAGGCGACCTGTTCGAGCATCTCATCTATTCCGACATCAGCCTCTTCCACGACCAATCCTCTGGCCGCCTCATCTCGCGCCTCACCAGCGACATCACCCTCATGCGCCAATCGGTCAGCAACGTCATCACAGGCGCCATCAAAGAAACCTTCACCATGGTGTTCCTCGTGGCGTTGATGCTCTACCAAAGCCTTGCCATGTCGGCGATGGCGGTGGGCATTCTCGTGTTCGCCATTTTGCCCATCGCGCGCCTTGGCCGACGCATGCGCAAAGTCGCGCACAACACCCAAGTGCAACTGGCCGACTTCTCCTCCCAACTCGACGACACCTTCCAAGGCGTGCGCGTCGTCAAAGCCTATCACCGCGAGGATTACGAAGTAGAACGCACGCGCGGCATTATCCGCGGCCTGTTCAAACTCTATTATAAAGCCTCGCGCATTCAGTCTGCTTCCTCGCCCATGATGGGCATGTTGGGCGGCATCGCCATCGCCACCATCATTTGGTATGGCGGCTTCAACGTCATCCATGGCGGCACCTCCACGGGGGCATTCTTCTCCTTCATCACCGCCATGCTGATGGCCTATCGCCCCGTCAAAGTGCTCGCCAACCTCAACACCCAACTGCAAGAAGGCATGGCCGCCGCCGCTCGCTTCTTCAGCGTGATGGACACTCAGCCCACCATCAAAGACGCCCCAAACGCCACCGCCCTCACCGTGCGTGGCGGCGAAGTGCAGTTCAACAATGTCACCTTCTATTACCATGCAGGCAGCGGCGGTATCGAAAATCTCAGCTTCACCGTGCCTGCGGGCAAAACCGTGGCGCTGGTTGGCTCCTCCGGCTCCGGCAAAACCACCATCATGAATTTGCTGCTGCGTTTCTATGAAGCCCAAGCCGGCGCAATCCTCATCGATGGTCAGGAAATCACTTCCGTCACCCTCGCTTCCTTGCGCCAATCGCTCGCCCTCGTCAGTCAGGATATTGTCCTGTTCAACGATACCGTCCGCGCTAACATCGCCTACGGCAAGCTGGACGCCACGGACGAGGAAATCATCGCTGCCGCAAAAAAAGCCCACGCGCATGAATTCATCATGGCCCTTCCCGAAGGCTATAACACCCAAGTCGGCCCCCATGGTGTCAAGCTCAGCGGCGGCCAGCGCCAGCGCATTTCCATCGCCCGCGCCATCCTGAAAAACGCGCCCATTCTGCTGTTGGATGAAGCCACCAGCGCGCTCGACAACGCTTCCGAACGCGCCGTGCAGGACGCGCTGACCGAACTCATGCGTGGGCGCACCACCTTGGTCATCGCCCACCGCCTCAGCACGATTCAAGATGCCGACACCATTCTCGTACTCGCCCATGGGCGCATCACCGACAGCGGCACGCATGCGCAGCTGCTCACCAGCAGCCCCATCTACCGCGAGATGCAACAACTCACCCAGCCCGCTGCGAGTGCGTAATGGCGCGCCGACCGCTCAAAAAACGCATCCTGAATTCACCCGTGGTGCATTTCGTTTTGTCGCTGCTGATGAGCCTCGCCATGCGCGCCATCTACCTCACCTGCCGCCACGAAAAAATCCTCTTCGCAGAGGAATCAACGCCCTACTATAACGGCGAACTCCCCGCGATTTTCTGTTTCTGGCACGGGCGGATGATTATGCAGCCTTTCGTCAAGCCACCACGGCGCAGCATGTCCGTCCTCATCTCGCACCATAACGACGGCGCGCTCATCACCGCCACCATGCTGTGGTTCGGCATCGGCTCGGTGCGCGGTTCCAAAAAACTCGGCAGCACCCAAGCCGTGCGCAGCTTGCTCGACATCAGCGAGCGCGGCGGCAACATCGCCATCACGCCGGATGGCCCGCGCGGCCCCTTCCAAAAAGCCGCACAGGGCGCGGCCTATGTTGCCGCCAAAACGGGCTACCCCCTTCTGCCCATCACCTTCTCCGCCAGCCGCCATTGGCGTTTCAAAAGCTGGGATAAATTCATGATGCCAAAACCCTTCAGCCGCCTCACCTATGTGGTGGGCCCCCTGCTGCGCGCCACGGGCGATTCCGACGAGGCCGTGGCCACCACCACCGCCGCGCTGGAAGAAACCCTCACCCGCATCACCGCCGAGGCCGACCGCACCTGCGGGGTCACCGCATGATCCACCTGCTATACAGCATCACCGGCACCCTGCTCACTCCCTTCATTCACCGCTTTCTCGCGCGCCGCACCCGTCGCGGCAAGGAAGACGCCGCCCGCCTGCGTGAGCGGTTCGGCTACGCCTCCGCCCCCCGCCCCGAAGGCACACTCATTTGGCTACACGCCGCCAGTGTCGGCGAAGCGCAATCCGTGCTCACCTTAGTGCGCGCCTTGCTTGCGCAGGAACCAACCCGCAACCTGCTCGTCACCACCGGCACCGTCACCTCCGCCGCGCTCGTGGCGCAGCAAAACATCCTGCGCGTCATTCACCAATTCATTCCCGTAGACACCCATTTCTGCGTCGCGCGTTTCCTCAATCACTGGCAGCCAGACCTCGCACTATGGGTGGAATCCGAGCTCTGGCCGCAGCTTCTGTGGCAAACCCACGCCCGCGCTATTCCCATGCTGCTCATCAATGCACGCATGTCCACCCACTCGTTCGCGGGCTGGAAAAAATGGCCGCGCACCATCCGCAGCTTGCTCGCCTGCTTCACCACCATCTATGCCGGCTCGCCGCTGGATGCGCAGCATTTCACCGCCCTCGGCGCACAGGAAGTGCGCGATGTCGGCAACCTGAAATACGACGCAGGCGCCCTGCCGGTCGACCCCGAACTGCTCGCCGCATTGTCGCAGCAAACCGCAGGCCGCCGCCTGTGGGTCGCCGCCAGCACCCACGCCAACGAAGAACAAATGGTCGCCGAAACGCACCGAAATGTTGCGCAGCATTTTGCGTCGCTCTTGTGCATCCTCATCCCGCGCCACGCCACACGCGGCGATGCCATCGCCGAAGATTTACGCAGCCGCGGCTACCGCGTCGCCCAGCGCAGCAAAAACGAACCCATCACCGCCGACACCGAACTCTACCTCGCCGACACCATGGGCGAGCTCGGCAATTTCTATCGCCTCGCCGACATCGTGTTCTTAGGCGGCTCGCTCGTCGCCACCGGTGGCCATAATCCGCTCGAGCCCGCGCGGCTTTCCGCCGCCATCATCAGCGGGCCGCATGTCCATAATTTCGCCGCCATCATGCACCATCTCGCAAGCGCCGACGGCATCCGCATCGTGCCGGATAAAGCAACGCTCGCCACCACCCTCACCACCCTGTTGCACGACGACACCGCCCGCCTCGCCATGGCCGAGCGCGCCCTCGCCATCGTCACCGATGCACGCGGCGCCAGCGAAGCCATTGTGCAGCATGTCACCCGCTTACTGGCGGAGCCACGCGCATGAACACGCCCGATTTCTGGCAAGGCTTCTCGCTCAAAACCCTTCTGTGGTTGCCCGTTTCGTGGCTCTACCGCATGGGTGTCTGGTGCGACCGTGAAACCACCAAACCCCTCGCCGCGCCCCTGCCAGTGCTCTCCATCGGCAACGTCACCGCGGGCGGTGCGGGCAAAACCCCCACCACCCTTGCGCTCATTCCGCTGCTGCGCACGCTTGGCTTCACCCCGCATGTGCTCACCCGCGGCTACAAATCCGCCGCCCCGCTCACCGCGCACCGCGTCACCGAAAGCGATACCGCAACCACCGTGGGCGACGAAGCCCTGCTGCTCGCCCGCAGCGCCCCCACATGGGTGGGCCGCGACCGCCTCGCCTCCGCGCGTGCCGCGCAGAAAGCCGGTGCCACCCTCGCCCTGTGCGACGACGCCCACCAGCATTACCGCCTACAAAAAACCCTCTCCCTACTCGTGATCGACGGGCCCTATGGCTTCGGCAACGGCCAGCTTCTGCCCGCAGGCCCCCTGCGCGAACCGCTCCACCACGCCCTCGCACGGGCGGATGCCGTCCTCATCATCGGCGAAGACACCCACCAGCTCGCCGCGCAGCTTACACTGCCCGTGTTCCGCGCCACGCTCACCCCCACCCCGCCGGAAAGCCTGCCACGCGGCGGCCGCATGCTGGCCTTTGCAGGCATCGCGCGGCCAGAAAAATTCTTCACCACCTTACGTGACATGGGCATTGCGCTTGCCGCCACCCGCCGCTTCGCCGACCACCACCACTACACCGACGCCGACCTTGCCACGCTTCGCGCCGAAGCCGCGCAGCACAACGCCACCCTTATCACCACCGAAAAAGACGCCGTGAAACTGCCCGCTAGCGCCACGGATATTCACGTCCTACCCGTCACCCTCAGCCTCGACGATGCAGATGCACTGCGCGAATTCCTGCGCGAACGGCTGGCTTGATTTTTCCAAAAAACTCCTCACAATATCCCGATGCACCCATTCCTGTTTTTCATCATCGCGCTGCTGACGCCGTTTGGCCTATGCCTCACACTCTTCGTGCTGCCCTATGCCGCCGTCGCCGCCGCGTCCTACATCGTCTACAGCAACGGCACCACGCCGCACCCGCTGGCGGATAAACTCTACGATATTTTCTACATCATGGACGTGTACGGAAAACTGTTCAGCTACGGCAAAGAGCACCTCACCTCCATCAGCGTGCTAACCTATGCCCTGCCGGTGTTTGTGCTGCCGGTGCTGGGCATCATGGGCGCAGGCTGGCTCACCAAAAAATATGTCCGCAAAATGAGCGACGTGTTTCACATCACCGTGGGCGAAGCCTAATCAAACAGTGTGGGCTGCTCCGCTGGTTTTTTGCTGCGCGGCTTGGGTGCAGCATTCCCCTCCCCCGTCGAGACCACCTGAACCCCGTCATGAAACTGTAAGGTCAAGCTCGCCTGCTTGGCGGCCACAGCGGCGGATTGCACCACTTGCCCGCCCGCATCCTTCACCAGCACAAACCCGCGCTTAAGGACATTCAGCACATTGAGCGATTCCAGCATCGCCGCAAAATGCGCCAGTTGCCTCTCCTCACGCGCAATCATCTCGCGCAGGAACCGTGGCGAGAGCAGCACCGTCAATCGCTCCAGCCGTTCGGCGCGCAGTTGCAGGCTGCGTGGCAGCGCCGCATCCAGCCGCTCCGCCAGCATATCCAGCGCTTGCGCCATGCTCGCCACCAGCTGTTGCGGGCGCGGCAATCCGCGCGCCAGCCCTTCAATCCGTTCGCCGTGCTGGCGCAGCAATTTATCCATCGCGCGGCCGTGGGCGGCATGCAGCTGCTCCAGCTGGACGCGCAATTCGCTGCGCACGGGCACCGCCATTTCCGCCGCCGCCGTGGGCGTCGGCGCGCGTTTGTCGGCTGCATAATCAATCAGCGTCGTGTCGGTTTCATGCCCCACCGCCGAGATAACAGGAATGCGCGACTCTGCCACCGCGCGCACCACCACCTCTTCGTTAAACGCCCACAAATCTTCAATAGACCCACCGCCGCGTGCCACAATAATCACATCGGGGCGGAGAATCGATTGGTGAGGCGCATGGGCATTGGCATCATGCGTCTCCACGCCCGTTGAGGGCGGGCCCGCGTGGCGAACGCTTTCGAAAGCATTAAACCCACGAATGGCGTCGGCAATTTTTTCTGCTGCCGCAGCGCCCTGCACCGGCACCGGCCACAGCAGCACATGGCGCGGAAACCGATCCGCCAAACGGTGCAATATGTCCCGTATCACCGCGCCGGTGGGCGAGGTCACAATCCCAATCGTGGTCGGCAAAAACGGAATCGGTTGCTTGCGCGCCGCTGCAAATAATCCCTCCGCCTCCAGCGCTTTCTTGCGCGCTTCTAGCATCGCCATCAGCGCGCCAATGCCCGCCGGCTCCAGCGATTCAATCACCAGCTGATAGCGCGACGAACCGGGGTAGGTGGTCAGTTTGCCCGTCGCAATCACTTCCATGCCCGCTTGCGGCTTATGCGCCAATTTGGCCATCGTGCCTTTCCAGCACACCGCCTCCAGCACCGCCTTGTCGTCCTTCAGCTTCAAATAGCAATGGCCGGAACCCGAATTCACGTTCGGCTGCGATACCTCACCGCGCACACGCACAAAACCAAACGTGTCTTCCACCATGCGCTTCACATGGCCAGAAATCTCACTGACGCTATATTCTGGTTGGTTATGAACAAATGCCATGCCCCCACGCTAGCGCACCCCGCGCGCGCATTCCAGCGAAAGCGTATGAATAAAACGCCAATCCGTCTTGAAGCCCCTCGCAATTCTCGCTACACATCCGCCATCCTTGCAACGACAGAAAGCACGCGCCATGACCGACGAGAAAAAAGGCACCCATATTCTAGTCATCGGCAGCGGTGGGCGCGAGCATGCCATCATCCGCAAACTCCTCACCAGCAAAAGCTGCGCGCGCGTGGTGTGCGCCACCGGCAACGCGGGCATCGCGCAGGACGTGGAATGCGTCGACATTTTCGCCCATAGCGACATCGCGGAATATTGCCGCACCCAGCAGATCGACCTCGTCGTCATCGGCCCCGAAGCTCCCCTCGTGGCAGGGCTTGCCGACCACTTGCGCGAAAAAGAAATCGCCGTCTTCGGCCCATCCGAAGCCGCCGCGCAGCTCGAAGCCTCGAAGGACTTCACCAAAAAACTCTGCACCAAATACAACATCCCCACCGCTGCCTACGAAACCTTCGATAATGCGGATGCCGCCCGCGCCTATGTCAGCCAAAAAGGCGCACCCATCGTCATCAAGGCGGATGGCCTCGCCGCTGGCAAAGGCGTCACCGTTGCCGCTACCGTCGCTGAAGCCCACGCCGCCATCACCGACTGTTTCGACGGCGCCTTCGGCGTCGCCGGCAACCGCGTCGTGATCGAGGAATGTCTGGTCGGCGAAGAAGTCAGTTTCTTTGCCCTAAGCGACGGCACCAACGTCGTCCCCTTCGCCAGCGCGCAAGACCATAAACGCGCCTTCGATGGCGACAAAGGCCCCAACACGGGCGGCATGGGCACGTTCTCGCCCACCCCGCTCGTCACGCCAGAGATGGAAGCCACCATTCTGCGCACCATCATTGCCCCAACCATCGCGGGGCTGAACGCCGAAGGCATCCGCTATAATGGCGTGCTGTTTGCAGGGCTCATGCTCACCAAAACGGGCCCCAAACTCATCGAATATAATTGCCGCTTCGGCGACCCCGAAACCCAATCCATGCTCGCGCGGTTCGAGGGCGACCTCGCCGCTTTGTTCCTCAGCGTTGCTAAAGGCAAGCTGGATGCAAGCCAGCTGCGCTTCTCGCAGGATGTCGCCGTCTGCGTCGTCATGGCCTCCAAAGGCTACCCCGGCAGCTACGTCAAAAACACCCCCATCCATAATCTGGAGCGCGCAGCAGGCGTGTTCGGCGTCAGCATCTACCACGCTGGCACCACCAAAGCGGGCGAGGTGTTCCTGTCAAACGGCGGGCGCGTGCTGAACATTGTCGGCACGGGGGCCTCGTTACGCCAAGCCCGCATGCGCGCCTACGACGCCGTCGACATGGTCGATTGGCCCGAAGGCTTCTGCCGCCGCGACATCGCCGCAAAGGTGTTGTCTGGTTAACTTTGAAAGGGTGACAGACGGAGAATGTTAGCCGCGCGTAGCCTCCCATGGCGAGCCGGAGCGCGTAAGCGCGAACGAGGGGGTTTGGGGGCAATCTTCCGTTGCCCCCACGCGCGCGGAGCGCGCCACTAAAGCTTATACCGCTCAATCACCCGAAACTGGCTCATCGCAAACGTAACCGTCAGCGTCAGCATGCCAAACACCTTAAAATTCACCCAGAACTCGGTCGAGAAATTCCGCCAAATCGCCTCGTTCAGCCCCGCCAGAAACAAAAAGAAAAACCCCCAGCGCAGCGAAAGCACCCGCCAGCCCTCTTCGTTCAGGTGAAACGCCATATCGAGAATATGCTTCAGCAAGCCGCGCTTGAGCCACCACACCCCCACCAGCAAGGTCGCGGCAAATAGCAGGTTCACCAACGTCGGTTTCATTTTAATGAACTGGTCGTCCTGCAGCCAAACACTCAATCCGCCCAGCACCGTCACCAACACACCGGAAATCAGCGGTGCCAATGCAATTTTGCGCTCCACCAGATAAATCACCGCGATCGAAATCAGGGTCGCCCACACCAGCGCGGCGGTGGCCAGCATCACATCCGCACATTTAAACGCCACGAAAAACACCGCCAATGGCGCAAAATCAAGCATCAGCTTAAGCGCGGGGGGCAGGCGACGAGATTGTTGTGCTGTATTAACCATGCCTTAATTATTTTCGTTTATAAACCATAAGCATGAAGCAAAAACATTTGACGTGCAAGGCCTTGTCGCCTTGGATGTCATGAGAACCGTAAAGGGAGTGGACGAAATGGCTACAGCGAAAAACGAGAACAAAACCAAAGTCATGATTGTCGAGGACGAGGTCGCCATCGTCACGCTGCTGCGCTACAACCTCGAGAAAGAAGGATTCGCCGTCATCGCCACCGGTAATGGCGACGAAGCCGTGAACCTCGCCAAAGACAACCGTCCCGATATTATCGTGCTGGACTGGATGCTTCCGGGCATGACGGGCGTTGAGATCTGCAAACAAATCCGCTGGACGAACGAAATCAAAAACACCCCCATCATCATGCTCTCCGCCCGCGGCGAAGAGGGCGACCGCATTCGCGGGCTCGATTCGGGTGCCGACGACTACATGGTAAAACCGTTCTCGCCGCCAGAGCTCATCTCGCGCATCAAAGCCGTATTCCGCCGCATTCGCCCATCGCTGTCGGAAAAAACGATGGAATTCTCCGGCATCATCATGGACCTCACCTCGCACAAAGCTACGCGCGACGGGGCGGATGTGCATCTTTCCCCCACCGAGTTCTCGCTACTGAAATACCTCATGGAACATCCGGGCCGCGTGTTCAGCCGCGAACAGCTGCTCGATTCCGTCTGGGGTCACGATATTTATGTCGAGCTACGCACCGTCGACGTGCATATCCGTCGCCTGCGCAAAGCCCTCAACTACGATGGAAAACAGCCGGATCTGGTGCGCACCGTGCGTTCCGCTGGTTATGCGCTGGAAGAAAACCCAGGCGGCGCGAACTACACCAACCCCGACAATTCCGAAGAGGAATAGCGCTAGCTTAACTGCCCAAGCAGCGCGTCCTTCGTCAGCGTGTAATCGCTGATCTCCCATTGTTCTTCCAACAGGCGCAGCTTGTCGCCCAGCGCTTTGCCCTCTGCCATGCCGCGTGCGACTAAATCCTTCGCGGTCACGGGGAACATCGGCGGCACAAAATCATGCGCCAGCTGCACATACTCCGCCACATTCAGCCCCGCCTGTTTTACCGCAGCGCTGAGCAGCCAATCCAAATACGCCGGCGCACCATGCAGGCGAATAAGCCGCGTATGCACATAGCGCGGCGCCGCCGCATCGAACGCAGGCAAGCCCGCCAGCAGTTGCAGCTGCGCCGCTTCATGGCGCGATAATTTCCAGCGCTCGGCCAGCCATGTTGCATCCGCCTGCGTTGCTTGCGGCAACAGCAACAGCGCCCGCGCCCACACCGAACATTGATAGCCCGCCTGCACCTCCAGCATATGCAGGCGAATCAGCGCCGCAGGCGTAATATCGCGGCCAAACACCAGCGGTGCCACTGCCGTTTCCGCCATCAAGCGCAGCGCATAGGCAGGGTTTTCCGCCGTCAGTAATTTGCGCATTTCCGCGGCAATCCGCTCGCCGGATAATTGCGCCACCATCGCTTTCTTTTCAGCAATCGCCGCCAGCGCTTCCGCATCCGCAGGGGGCTTACCATGCGTCGCCAAAAACCGAAAATAACGCAGCATGCGAAGCCCATCTTCGGTGATGCGCGTTGCGGCATCGCCAATAAATTTCACGCATTGCGCCTGCAAATCCTCCTGCCCACCAAAGAAATCCGACAGCGCCCCCGCCGCATCCATATACAGCGCATTGAAGGTGAAGTCCCTGCGCGCGGCGTCCTCTTCAAACCGCTCGGTGAAAGCCACCACCGCGTGCCGTCCATCCGTTTGCACATCGCGCCGCAGCGTCGTCACTTCCACAATCCGCTCAGGCAACACCAGCGTCACCGTGCCATGGGCAATGCCAGTGGGCACGGCTTTCCAGCCCTGCGCGGCGGCAATTTCCATGGTTTTCTCTGGCGTCAGGCTGGAGGCCACATCCACATCCCCGCCCTCGCGGCCCATCAAAAAATCGCGCACCGCGCCGCCCACCACGCGCGCCTGCCCGCCCGCCGCAGCGGTGGCCGCAAACAAAGTTTGCAGCGCGGGTTCATTCAGCCATGTGGGGTGCGCGTTCATCACGAAACATCCTGCACGGGCGGCGCACAAACTGCAAGCAACTGACGCTGCACATCGCTCAATTTCGCGGGGTGGGTGATTTTATGGCCATAGGCATCCTTCACATAAAACACATCCACCGCCTTGGTGCCATAGGTCGCAAGCGAGGCCGACATCACCTGCATCCCGCATTCCTGCATCCCACCCAAAATATCATACAGCAGCCCCAATCGGTCACGCGCGTTGATCTCGATCACGCTGGCATCGCTGCTCACTTGGTTGTCGATAAACACCGCGGGCGCCACCGCCACATCGCGGCCCTTGGCCATGCGCCGCCGCCGTGGCAATTCGCGCGCAAGATCCAGCGTGCCCGCCTCCACCTGCGCCACCCGCTCGAGCAGCGGCGCAAGGCGGCTTTCCTCCGCCGCAAAACTTTGGCCTGTGCTGTCTTGAATGCCCACCGTCATCACCGCCGAGCTACCACCCATCACCTGAATCCGCGCCGAGACAATGCTCGCACCCAAATAGGCAAGCGCCCCCGCCAATGCGCGAAACACCGTCGGCGTATATGCCATACAGCAGGTGATTTCCGTCACCGCGCGAAACGCATCATGCGCGATTGTCAGCGGCGGCAGCGTCCCTGCTTCCCATTCCTGCTCCAGCCCGCGCACCGCATGGGGCGTGGTGCCCACACCCATCGCCGCCAAACCGCGCTGATATAAATCGCGCATCAACGCGCCTTTCCAGCCGTTCCAAATGGTCGGCCCCACCGCCTTAATGTCGGAAACCGTGAGCAACAACAAAAGCCGCAGCCGCTCTGGCGATTGCACCTGCTCCACAAAATCGCGGATGGTTTTGGGGTCATCCAGATTGCGCTTAAAGGCAAACTCGCTCATCAATTCTTGGTGCTTAATCAGCCATCCCGCCAGCGCCGTTCCCTGCGCGCTGATGCCCATGCGCTGCGCAATACGCGCCGCCAGTGCTTCGCCTTTTTCCGCGTGCGCGCCGCCCGTTCCCTTGGCCAAATCATGGCACAGCATCGCCAAATAGAGCGCATCGCGGTTGCCAATTTCCTGCACCACCTGCGTCGCCAACGGCACATCCGCCGCCCACACACCCTGCTCAATCTGGCTCAAATTCCCCACTGCCACCAGCAAATGCTCATCCACCGTATAGGTGTGGTAGCCGTCATATTGCATCATCCCCGTGATGCGCTCGAACTCCGGAATCAGCGCGCCCAGAACGCCCGCCTCGTTCATCCGCCGCAAATGCAGCTCGGGGTTTTTCCCCGTCAGCATTTCCATGAACAACCGGTTGGCTTCGCCCTCGAACATCAGTTGGCGCGTCAGCGTCGGCAACGCGCGGTCAATCGCGAGATAGGCGCGCGGGTGAATGTCCAGCCCATGCTGCGCCGCCACCGCAAACAGCGCCACCGCCAGCGCGCACTGCGTCAGCAGCGCTTCTGGCACGGCCAAATTCAACCGCCCACCATCCAGCACAAACTCAGGCGGCAGCGCCAAGCTTTCCGATTTCTTGGAAAAGCCCAGCGGCGTCGCCCGCAGATTCTCTTCTTCCAGTGCCGCGCACAGACTGCGTGTCAGCGCGCCCGTTTGCCGCGTGAATTGGAAATAGCGCCGCATCAGCCGCTCGGCTTTTTGCTGCGCGGTGCGTCCGGGGAATTTCAGCCGCGTCGCAAGTTCCATCTGCAAATCAAAGGTCAGCCGTTCATCCGCCCGCCCTCGCTGAGCGTGCATATGCGCCCGCAGCGTCGCAAAAAACAACGTCGCCGCGCGGTGGCTTTTCCATTCTGGCGCGCTCAGTAGCGGCTTTTCGGTGCGGCAAAAATCCGCAATCCATGTCAGCGTTTGCAAGTCGCGCAGCGCCCCTTTGCCTTCCTTGATATTCGGCTCCAGCATAAAGCGCGAATCACCCCATTTGCTGTGCCGCCCATCGCGCGCGGCCAATTTCGCCGCCACATAATGCGCCGCGTGCTGGCCAAACACATCCTGCTTCAACCGCTTGGTCAGGCTGCGCGCCAGCGCCGCATCCCCCGCCACAAACCGCGCATCCAGCAGCGCGGTGGCAATGGTTTCGTCCTGCTGCGCCGCCTCGATCGTTTCCTGAACGGTGCGGGTGGCGTGGCTGGCGGCCAACCCCAAATCCCATAATTTCTGCAGCACATGCACACTGGCGCGCTCCGCCGCGGCGCCATGTTCGGGCGCAATCAGCACCAGCAAATCAATATCCGAATGCGGAAACAGCTCCGCGCGGCCATAGCCGCCCACCGCAACAATCGTCACACCTGTGGCACCCACCGCCTGCGCAATCAGCGCATCCGTCGCGCCAGACAGCGCTTTGAACAACGGCTCCACCCGATTGCTGCGCACAAATTGCGCGATTGCATCCGCCCGCGCCGCGTCATACGTTACGCGCGCCGTGCGGGATGGAACCGAAACCGTGCCAGACTTTGCCATGGGCATGTTCTAGCACAAAGCGAATGGGGTTGAAGATGAATGTTTGGCAGC
>JACCDH010382658.1_pt1 | contig 14071 bp, 4 predicted proteins | sample 7442481 | NCBI WGS metagenome assembly JACCDH01 (sample SAMN15323433, study PRJNA562643) | freshwater metagenome | isolation source: river surface water | place: USA:Blue River Watershed | collected 2017-08-15
ACATAAAACTTATACTTAGCCGTGTCAGAAATAGGGATGATTTTCTTGTACAAAGCAGTCATGTTCAAAGTGAAAGATTGCTCTGCTGCTTTAAAGTTGGAGAAGCCACCAATGAAGGGTTCTAAACTCTTGGTTTCTTTGTAGTTGGCACCCGCGGAATATTTGTTCAACGTAAAGGCGAATGCATAAGGGTGCTTTTCCTTGTATTTACCATCCACTCTAAATCCAGCCATAAAACCAGGCTTGTACACATCTTTTTGCTCCACCGCATACACAAAGGGGGAATTGTAGTCATTGGCATGGATGTTTTGCTTGGCAAAGTTCATCCCTGCCATCAACATAACGTTGTTATCCGTAAAATCTATGAATACTTTGTTCCAGGTTTTGGTGAACTCATTTTTAAACTTAGCCACTTGGTCTACACCAGCACGCTTCAAAATCAAAAGGTCTTTTTGTCTTTGCGACAAGATCGTGTCTTTTACCACCGGGAAGGTCTGGGCTTGTATTAAGTTGCCTATTAAATTCAATCCAATAAACAAAACGAACTTTATATTTTTAATAAACATATGATGTTGATTATTTGTTTAACTCATTAGCCAATTGAAACAATTCAATGACATTGGTTGTGCCTGTTTTTATAAAAATATTTTTCTTGAAAGTAGAAATGGTATTCGATTTTAAATCCAATGATTTACAAATATCTTTAACCAATGCACCTTTAAGCATATAATCTAAAACTTGCATTTCTCTTTTTGATAATTTAGAAAAAGGTTCCTTTTTAAATTCCGTTATCATTGTAAAATAATTTATGATTGAATTTGATATATTTAATAGATAGGTGTTGCAAAAATTAAATTCTCGCCAAAAACAGAACTTGATAATTTTTCCAAAGTAGAACTTCCATCAGCACCATGAAGATCACATTGACTTGTCCATAAATAATAAGTCTTTGCACTACCTGAAGTATTATTGATTATAATATGACCTTGAATCAAATCATAGCTAGATTTGGAAGCAACCACCCTTCCACTTACTAAATTATTAACTGGGAAATCAGTCGGATTCTGAGCCGTTGACTTGGTATTAATTAAAGAACTACTTGAAGTACTAAAACCCATTCTTATCCACCAACTACCTCTTGTTGCAGTTCCAGATGAACTTGGACTTGACAATATACTCAAATTTACATCCCATTTACCCGGAGGTAGGGTAATGTATGTGTTTAGATATTTATCAGTTGTACTTCCATCACCAGTTAATGATATAGATTGATGATCTGATTCAGTTGCCAATGTTGCATATTGGACCGATGGCAATGGATTTTGCCAGGATGTTAGCCCATTTGCATCAGAAGTTAATACCTTATTAATTGATTGTGTTCCATCTACAATTTTCAATTTCCCATTTATAATCACACTCCCCGCATTTGTAGATAAAGAAGAAGTTCCAGGTGTCAAAGTAATATCACCTCCATTACCTGTACTATTTCCATTTCCAGCATTAATACTAACTGATCCGCCTACATTAGTACCACCTGTTCCCGCATTTTGAGCTGAAATGACAGAACTACTTCCATCAGTAGAAGTTTCGGCAGTATTAGGCATTACTGTCAATGCTCCATAAATTTGAGATTTTATAGTGGAAGCATTTCCAATGCTAATTGTATTACTTCCCAATCCACTTGATTCAGATCCAATCACAATTTCATTAGTACTAGAAACACCAGATTTTGCATTTGCATTATACCCAATAAAAATACTTTTATTAGGAACATCATTATTGTTACTTGGACCAGCATTAAATCCAATTCCAACATTATTGCTTCCAGTTGTATTTTTATTCAAAGCTTGAGTTCCAAGTGCTGTATTGCTTTGTCCAGATGTATTATTATGTAAAGCAAGATATCCAACTGCTGTATTAAAACTAGATAAATTAAACTTTAATGCATTATCACCAATTGATGTATTACTGCTACCAATATTGTTTGCATTTAATGAACCAACGCCAATTGCAATATTACTTGTACCCGTTGTATTAGCATTTAAAGTACTTTCACCTATCGCAATATTTGAAGAACCCGAAGTATTAGCATTTAAAGCATTTAATCCAACAACGGTATTTACAATACCACTTGTATTATTAACTAGAACACCGTCACCTATTGCAATATTCGAATAATGTCCAGAGTACCCATTACCAATAGAAATATTTTTAACTCTAATGTCAGAATCAAATGATTTAGATCCTGTAAAAGTTTGTGATCCAGTTGAAATCAATCCAGGATTAGTTGCGTCCGCAGCGCTTAATATTAAAGTAGTACCACTAATGGTTCCTCCATTTGCATATGAAGTAGTAGTATAAGTGCCTATTGAAGAAATTGCAGTTATTGGCGACCAGGTTGCCAAACCAGAAGCGTCAGAGGTTAATACTTTACCAAAAGCTTGATTGCCATCAATTATTTTTATTTTACCATTGACTATAACCTTTCCTACTATTCCAGATCCTGTTGCCAATCCTGGTATTAAATTTATATTACCTCCTGGATTAGCTGTTTGACCACTAGGACCCGAAACATTTGCATCCTGCGCTTTAATAGTTAAATCTATGGCATTATTATTTGTAGCCGCTGTTGCTTCCGAATTTCGCCAGCTTGAACCATACATTTTAACGCTTGTTGTATTTGGAGCACCAATAGTAGTTGTATTACTTCCATCACCAATAGTTCCTGTGCCACTTGATGATCCAATTACGACTTCATAAGAATCTGCATTTGTTAATGGTCTTACATCCCTTCCAATAAATATATTACCAGTGCCAGAAGTGGCAGTATAGTCGTCATTTGCATTGGAACCATAATGAGAACCCGCATCCTTACCTACAGCAATATTATTAGTTGCACTTGCTGCTTTTTTTAATGCATTATTACCGATTGCAGTATTATTATCAACTAAATTATACATTAGAGCATTCGCACCTATAGCCGTATTTGAACTTCCAGAAGTTGTATAAGTTAAAGCTGAAGTGCCTAATGCAGTATTATTTTTTGCTGTTGTTGACAAAAACAAAGTACCGTATCCTATTGCTGTATTAGAGCCACTACTTGTTAAAGTATTAGATTGTAAACTTAGTAAACCAATTGCCGTATTTGTTGCATCGTTTCCAGATCCAGTAGCAACAATATTAGCACCTTGAACACGAACACCAATCATATCTGGAGAATAATTGTTTTGGTTAAATGTAGGTTGAATATCTAAAGCAACAAGATCTGTATATGCACCATTAGATTTCAAAGAAGGCTTAAGGAACATTCCTCTTCCAGAATTATGATTATTATATGCTGAACCAGCACTCACTACTATTTCTGTTGTTGAAAATGTTTTTGCCCCTACAAAAGTTTGAACACCAGTAGTAACCATACCAGGATTTGTCGCATCAGCTGCGCTTAATGTTAATGTCGTACCACTAATTGTTCCCCCATTTGCATATGAAGTTGTTGTAAATGTTCCTAAACTACCAACTGCTGAACTCCAATATAAAGTACCACTTCCATTATCTGTTAATACCTGACCAGCAGTACCAGCTAGCTTTGGATATGTTACTGCACCAGCGGTTAAAGTACCACTTGTTTTTATATTGGTGACACTTGTATTACCTAATTGAATAGAGTTACTTGCACTTACAGTAGCCCCATAACCAATTGCAGTGGCGTTAGTTAAATTATTAGTTGCAACGTCCGCGTTATTACCAATAGCCGTTAATTTATTCCCCGTTGTATTAGTTCCCAAAGCACTATTACCCAAAGCAGCATTATCATATCCTGTATTGGTAGAGTTTAATACACTAGCACCTACCCCAACATTCCCCAATCCAGAAGTTACATATCTTAAAGCTTGAACACCTACAGCCACATTCGCACCTCCTGTTGTATTTGAAGTCAAAGCATCATTTCCTATAGCTGTGTTTTGATTACCGGTTGTTGCACTAGCCAATGCCCCACTACCCACAGCAGTATTACCTCCATAACCACTTGTTGAACTTTGGTTACTATATGCTTTTAATGCATTATATCCAATAGCAGTATTATTTGGCGAAAGCGTGTTTGTATTTAAAGTTGATACCCCTACTGCAAGGTTTGAACCAATACTTCCATTACCTCTTCCTATTTTGATTCCATTTAATACGATATCTGCATTAAAAGTAGTCGTTCCACTAAATGTTTTCGCCCCGGCAAAAGTTTGGCTTTCAGTTGAAACTAAGCCTGGATTGGTAGCATCTGCAGCACTTAAGGTTAATGTTGTTCCACTAATCGTACCCCCATTTGCATATGAAGTAGCAGTGTATGTTAAAGTATTTACACCAGAACCTCCTGCAGATGAAACCCATGAAGTTCCATTTGAAGTCAACACATTACCTGCTGCACCTGGACTTGTAAGTCCTGTACCTCCATATGCCACACCTATTGTTGATCCACTCCAAGTGCCAGAAGATATCGTCCCACCAACAGTAATGTTTCCTGTAAAATTTGCTGTTCCGTTTACATCTAATGTAGTAGTTGGAGTGATAGTTCCAATTCCAACTTTCCCACTACTAGTAATTCTCATTTTTTCTGTAGGATCATCTGTATATGCACCTCCTCTTGTTAAAAATGTCAAATTAGATCCCCAATTTCCCGTTTTTTTACCTGTTGCAACTATATTCACAAAAGATCCGACAGCACTTTGATTATAAGTATGAATTAAAAATCCATTGTTGTCTCTATTAGAACTAATATCATATACCTGATCCAATAAACCAGGAACAGAATAAACATCATTAGTCAATTTAGCATTTAAAGCAATGATGCTGTTTGAACCTAAGTTAACTGAACCAGTAGCTCCTGAATAAGGAACACCTGAGACAGAAGAAGCCGACGTCCAGGTATAAGTTCCTCCAGCAGCAGAAGTTAAAAATTGACCTGATGAAGGGGCAACCTCTAATGGAGCTTGATAATCAGAACCAGCAACAGCTGCACTTACAACACCAGAACCATTTGCTTTCAATAAACCATTCACTGTTCCAGCGCCACCTACATTACTTCCAATCACAGATCCACTCCAATTACCTGTAAATCCAGTTGCACTTATAACACCATTTGTAACAACTGATGTTACACTATAGTTGCCAATTTGAACCGTATTACTAGCGTTCACAATAGCACCATTACCTATTGCTGTTGCATTAGTCAAAGTAGCTGATGCTGCATCTGCATAATAGCCAACAAAAGTATTATTTGCTCCAGTTGTATTTGTAAAACCAGAATTATAACCTATTGCCGTATTTTTATATCCATCAACTACAGTTTGACTTGAACTTGTAGTTTGGTTTAAAGAGTTATATCCAACTGCTGTATTCCAATTCCCATAATTATTATTGTACAAAGCATTATTACCTATAGCAGTATTATTACTTCCTTTCGTATTTGAATAAAGTGCAGTAGAACCAAAAGCCGCATTTCCACCGCCAGTAGTATTATAGTATAATGCCAATTTCCCTATTGCAGTATTATCAAAACCAGTAGTGTTTGATTTTAAGGTGCGATATCCCATAGAAGTTAATCCAGTTCCTTGTGATGTAGAAATATCCACAGCACTTAAAGCTTCTATACCAAATCCAGTATTATAAATATTACCAGATTTTCCTCTACCTAATGTCATTCCATTCACCGAAATATCCGTATTAAATGTGGCTGTATTGCTAAACGTCTTCGCCCCTGCAAAAGTTTGAGTTTCAGTTGTAACCACACCACCAAAATTAGCATCCGCTGGTGTTAAGATTAATTGTGTTGATCCACTAATTGTTGCACCATTTGCATTAGATATCCCTGAAATAGCTCCAATAGAACTCAATCCAGCATTCGAAGCTGTGATTGAAGCTTTTACATAAGCTGTTGTTGCTAATGTTGTTGAATTATCACTTGTTGCAGCTGTCGGCGCAGTTGGTGTTCCTGTAAATGAAGGAGATGCAATATCCGCCTTTGTTCCTAAAGTTGAATTAATTGTAGCAATGGAATTTGTATTATTTGTAATACTTGTTGGTATAGTAGCAATAGTTGTAGAGCTCACCCCTCCTACACTATTTATTGTCGTTGCAAAAGTACCTGTACCAAATCCAGATATATCCCCTGTTAAAGTTATTGTTTGATCACCAGTATTTATTCCAGATGTATTGGATAAAACTCCAGCTTGCGCATCTGTTACATAATTTCTATTATTACTAGGCGCGATATCTGCAGTTGTAGCATCTGCACCTGAAGTGACTAACCCTTTTGCATCATAAGTCAATTTAGTTTTGGTTGCTCCAGTAATTGCAGCGTTAGGCACGATATAACTTGTACCAGCAATTAATGGAACTTGATAATCTGCACCTGCTATTGCAGCACTAACAACTCCAGAGCCATTTGCTTTCATTAAACCATTCACTGACCCTGCTCCACCATAATTACTTCCAATGGCTGTTCCACTCCAAGTTCCACCTTTGACATTACCTGTCAAATTAATGTCACCTGTAAAATAAGTTGCTGTATTTGAGGCATTACCTATTGTTACGGTATTAGAACCATTTCCTAATACATTGTAACCTATTGCAATTTCATTAGTAGAATTATTTGTCAAAGTTCTAGCGTCACTACCAATCAATATGCCCCTAGAAATATTTGACAAACTAGCACCTGTCCCAGATCCATATTTAGATCCAGAATAAAAACCTATAGATATATTATCCCCACCTGTAGAATTATTTACCAAAGAGCTGGGGCCAATTCCCACATTATAAGAACCTGTAGTATTATTATATACTGCAGATGAACCAATCGCGGTATTATAAGCCGAATTTGCGCTTGATTTATTTAGAGCATTACTACCAATTGCAGTATTATTTCCATAACCAATAGGACTATGCGTATCATTAAAAGTATACAATGCACGATATCCTAGGGCAGTATTATTTTGACTTGCAGTATTTGCAGTCAATGCTTCATATCCAATTGCAGTATTTTGTCCACTTGCAGAATTATTACTTTTTAATGCATTTAATCCAAAAGCCAAATTTGTACTTACACTATTATTGCCAAGTCCAATAGTTAACCCATTTACTTTTAAATCATACGCACCTAAATCAACAGCTCCAGTCGCACCTGTATAAGGAACACCAGTAACTGAAGACGCAGCTGTCCATGTATAAGTACCTCCTGCAGCAGAAGTTAAAAATTGACCTATTGAAGGGGCAACTGTTAATGGAGTTTGATAATCAGTCCCAGCAACCGCTGCACTTACTACTCCAGTTCCGTTTGCTTTTAATAATCCATTTACAGAACCTGCACCACCCACATTATTACCTATTACTGATCCACTCCATGTTCCGGATGTTATTGTACCAACACTAGCTAAACTAGAACCAGTAATTGTTGAAGCTAAAGTTGTACCTGTTAATGTTCCAGCACTTACAGTTCCTAAATTTGTCTTTACAAATTCAGTTGTAGCAATTTTTGATGAATTATCACTTGACGCAGGTGTAGGTGCAGTTGGCACTCCTGTAAATGCAGGAGAAGCTAAATTTGCTTTTGTACCTAAAGTTGTATTAATGGTAGCTAAAGAACTTGTATTTGAAGTTATACTACTTGTATTAGAAGCAATTCTTGTATCTAAAGCATTTTCTGCATTTGTTGCTCTTGTTATTTCAGAAGTAATGTTTGAAGTATTTGTATTTACTAAATTTGGCAACGTTGCAATAGTTGCAGAACTTACCCCACCCACACTGTTTACAGTGGTTGAAAAACTACCATTACCAGAACCAGCTACATCGCCAGTTAAAGTTGTTGTAGCATTTGCAGCCATAACATTTGTTCCAATTATTAAACCTAAATTAGTTCTAGCTGCAACTGCAGTAGTGGCACCTGTACCACCTTTTTCAATTGCAATACTTGTTCCACTCCATACACCAGTAGTAATAGTTCCAACTGTATTAATATCTGTTCCAACAAGTTTGTCAGCTGTAATACTACCTGCTAATTTTGCATTTGTAATACTTAAATCAGCCACACCAGCATTGGCACTTTGTTGATCCACGTATGCTTTCACTGCTTTTTGTGAAGGATATAATATATCACTCGGATTAGTATTACCTAAATCGGTTGAAGTACTTTTGTTTGAAGAAGCTTCTGCACCTAAATTAGTTAATGCAGCAGCAGCTGTTGTTGCGCCAGTACCTCCTTTTGCCAATGTAATAGTTGTACCACTCCAAACACCTGCTGTAATTGTTCCAACACTAGTTAAACTAGAACCTGTTACCGTATTCGGCAAACTTGTTCCTGTTAATGTACTTGCGTTTGCTGTAATTGTAATATCTGCACTACCATCAAAAGCTACACCATTAATATTTCTAGCAGTAGCAAATTTTGTCGCAGTTTCGGCATTGCCTGTAGTACTTTGATTTAAAGTAGGGAAATTAGTTAATAATGCAGCACTACCATTAGGAGCTAAATAATCCACCCCTGCAGAAATTGCATTTTGTTTATTATTGAAAGCGGAGAAATCTGTTGAACTTAAATATCCATTACTAGATGCAGATGCAACACTCATGCTGAATGTTCCAGAAGAAGTATTAAAAATTAATGGACTAACTGCACTTAAAGCACCTCTTACTCTTGTATCTGTATAATACTTATTATTAGACCCTTCTGCAATATCATTAGTCGTTAAAACAACATTGGGACCAGTTGCTCCATTTACAGAAGTAACAGATGTTGGCACTGCTAATCTTACCCAATTTGATAAAGTACTTGCAGGTGTTGCACTTAAAACATAGTTTCTATTTTCATCTGTTCTAATAGCAATACTTCCCACCACTACATTAGATAATGCCAACATTTCCGATTCGCTATTCACAACCACTGCACTTTGGAATGATATTGCAGGAATTTGATTAGAAGGTATTTTGCCATCATTACCTAAAGTAGCTACTCCGTTATTTGTAGCTTTTTCAGTTGCATTGATTTTATTAGAGAAACTTGTAAAATCAGAAGCACTTAAATATCCATCCACACTTGGTGTTGCTTGATTAATAGTTACAGAATTTCCGTTTTTAACTATAGGAGCAGTAAAACTTAAAGGAGCTTGTACATCTGTACCAATCACTAAACCTAAATTTGTTCTTGCACCAGCTGCTGATGTAGCGCCTGTACCACCATTAGCAATAGCAAGATTACCTGTTATATTAGAAGCCTTTCCAGGGATATCACCGCTAATTTTAGCAGCATCAATTCCAGTAGCAATTTTTGCATTCGTGATGGCATTGTTAGCTATAACTGGAGCACTTGCAGAACCTGTTAAATCTCCAGCAATCTGTATCTTACCTTTTGTATTGCCATCTGCATCTGGAATGGAGGAATTGGTAATCTGAGAATCCACATAGGTCTTAATAGCTTTAACAGAAGGATATTTTGTGTCAGATAAAGCATCTGTTGTTACATTAATACTTTTATTAGCAATATCTTCTTTTGTAGCCAATGCTACTGTCATAGATGACGTATTGGCTTTTAATCCCAATTCAAAATACAAGGTCGTACTATCAAAAGTTTTAGCTGCCAACTGTGATGGGGTAACATAAATCGTTAAACTATCTGCTAAATTAACCTTTGAATCTAAAGCATTATTTACAGTAGCAGCAGTTAATGAAGTGATATTGGAAGCCACTATAGCATTTACAACGTCTCTATATGGCGCTAACATTGATGCAGTATCATTTGATGATAATTTTTTACCAATCTCAGTAACTAAATTTTTGACAGTTTGCGATTTAGCATAAAATGATAACATTTTTGCTGTATCAGAAATACTTAATTTGTCACCTAAAGCACCAGAACTTCCAGAATACAAGGCATAAGGAACAGTACCAAAAGGAGAAGCACCTAAATCGATAAGTTCTTTAGAATAGTCCCAGTTTTGAACTGGGGAGAGTGGTTGAATGGCTATTTTTAAACCCAAAAAATAGGGCCCTTTCGCCCATTCAACATAGTTTAAACTAGCTACCATTCCTCCAATTCTCGTTCCATTACCTACACTAATGCTAAAAACACCTGTTCCGTCTGTTTTAGTTTTATGTATTTCAATTAAAACCTTTGTTCCAGTCGCAGTAGACTGAATGATGCTTGACTCCACATATACTACCCTGTCTTTTGCCGGATTGGAATAGCTATCCCTTGCAATAGCCTGAAAAAAAATCCCAGTGCCTGAGACTTGCGCTTGTACATTCGAATAAAAAGAAAGGAAACATATAGCAATAAAAAGTGCTACTTGAATTTTATTTAACATAGATATCTATTTCGTCTCGCAAAATAGATCGATGTCTATGATTTGAAGATTTATAGACAATAAACTATGTTTTACTTATCTAAACGAGATAAATATCTACAAATAGGCTGTTCAATTTTGCAAAACAATACAAATAATATGAATTAATTAAAAATATTCAGATGGTGTTTTACCAGTTTGAGACTTAAATGCGTTAATAAATGTACTTCTGGATACAAACCCTGCTTTTTTAGAAATAGCATCTAATGTTAAATTTTCTGCTTCACCTGAATTTATGAGCGAAATAACATAATCAATTCTTGCCTTATTTTTCCATTCTGTGAAATCTGAATTTAAATACACTTTAAAAAAATAACTAATATGATGTTTGGGTATTTTAGTGTCATTTGACATTATTGTTAGATTAAAATCAGGTCTAATAAATGGATTAGTAGACGCATAATTATCTAATTTTTCAGCAATTAGTTCTAGTTTTTCATTCGATATTTCAAAGTCCTTTACAATTTTTGACTGATCAATTACATCCTCTTTTAAATCAGTCTCAAAATTTGATTTTGAAAGTTTATAATCCATTCTTGGCAAGCCATATAAGATACTTGGGAAGAAAAATAAAATTAGATTGATCAACATAACAGAACCCACAGCATAAATATACCATCCAACTGAAATATTCAACATTTTATTCATCCCACTCCAGCCCTGTAATAACTTAAGTACGTAAAAAAATATTGCAAAATTCATGATATAATTAAAGATCAATAACAATATCAACCATCTAAAAATTAAAACATTTTGAAATTGCTTTCTAAAATCAACTTTATAATGCTTATATACTATAACAGTAGATAAAATCATATAAAGTATGGCTGAAATTGACCTTATATAATATACTACTTCAGCAGAAAACAAAACATAATCAAACTCTAACATTTGAGATCTATCATTGCCTATAATTTGGGCAGCCACTGAAAGCTTTTCACTAAATGATTCATGAAAATAATAATTATAATTATTAATCAATAATAAAAAGGCAGGAACGAAATGTATAAAATCTGTCCTTTGCAATCTTGCATCATCGTTTAACAAAGACCTTATATATAAGTACAAAGAAGGACCGGTTAGTGCAACCAAAGGCATAAAATGCACTTTGAAAATAGCGACCAAATAAACATTATCCGACAACATGGTCGAATAATTCATAACATTAAACAAATTAATTAAAATCAAAAAAGCTACTAAGTAATAATTAGCTTTATTGGAGGTTTTTATATTAATTAAAACAAGAAATGATACAAATAAACCTAAAATTGAAACAGATAGTTGCATTTATAATTTTTAGTTGCCGAAAAATACGAACATTTTTAATATTAGATTGAATTCAAAATAAAACAAGTTTCTTTATATGGACAAATGTCTAAGTAAATATCATCTATTAAGCTTTTTTATGGTGTTAATACCAAATAGGCAGAACAAATATATAGACTAGAGTGAAATAAAATTAGAAAGATAGGGTAAGTGTTATACGTTCTATTATCTTTTTGAATAATGCCCTGACCTATTACCTTTATCATATTAAACATTTCTAGATTACCTGGAATAAGTAAATATGTGTATTCTTAATTTCTTAAATCATGAATTAAGCAATTAGATATTCATACTTCCCAACTTTTTTCTATGGAAATTTCCATAGAATTCATTCAAAGAGATATACACATTAGATATATTTCTGGCTATTAACTTTGATTCAGCACTATTTATTAATAGAAAAAAGAAAAGTTATGATAAAGATGTACTTATTATATTGTTCCTAGACAATCATTTTGAATTTGGCGCTACACATACTTATATAGAGTATTGAAAAGGTGTATGCCTTATTATTTCATTGTTAAATTAAAGATTTGTGTCTCGTCTTTGGGTTGAGGCATTATAATTGGGATCTAATATAGTGATACTTGTAGAGTTAGCTCAATGCGGAGGGAAGTCGGCGAATTGCAACGAAGCCTACAATCCCAAATTTTTTTGGGAACGCTTTTGTAGTCTTTTGTAATGAATTCTGTGGCTCGGTTGTAACCTGTTTAATAAATTGATTGTATTGTTATTGTGGCATAAGTAGTGCCATTATTCACATCACTTAATGTACACCCTCCCTCTTTCATCCTTACATCAAATGTATAACTACTTTGAGTGGCTTTTGTATCAATAAAATAAGTAATCACTCCAGTACCAGACAAGGTGCCACTTTCCATATGTGCAGTTTGAGAAACCATTGCTCCAGTAGAAGTATTATAAATGCCAAACCTACACCATCCTCCATTTTTGTATCCCATATTTAAATCAACTCTATAAATTCTATTTTCTGGAAGTGTAAATGTATTAGATGAACTTGAAGTAATCCCGCCCCCAAAATTATACTCAAGTTGAGGGAAATTCACTTTGGTAACATCTTTGGTAAAAATACCTTGTGCTGCATTTGCACGGTATTGAGCAAAATACACAGGGCCAGAATATAATGGATTCCAAGATGATCCGTTATAAGTTTCTAATTGATTAAGGTTCGTATTATAAATAACCAATCCATTTACAGCGCCTGAAATAGCACTTCGCTGCGCAGTAGTCATTCTTGGAGGAAGTAACCCTTTAGTTGTACTTGTTAAATCCAATAGCGCAGATGCATTGGGACTAGCAGTTCCAATCCCTACTTCTCCAGTAGTATTATACACATCATTACCACTCAAAACCCATGGATTCACAATTGCTGAAGAACCTATTTGTTTGACCAATAAATATGATTGATTTGCTGCGCCATTTGCACCAACTACACTTGTACTACCAATTATACTTGGCCACCCACCATATGCAGTTGCGATTCTTACCCCTACTTCTATGTCTGTAGTTGGTGTTATAACACATCGCATGGGTCCATTAGCATTTACATTATACCCCCCAGACCCATTCATTGAAAGATAAAGTCCATTAGCCAGAGAAGTGGAATTTGTAAAATTATAAATTTGGAATATACCAGCAACACCAACTGTATTATGATATACTGCTAAATAAGATTCAATTTCATAGGTTTTATTTGCCTTTAAAGTAAATCTATTATAAGCACTACTCCATGATAAATTTCCTTGTGCAGTTGCATCAAATGGAACAGTTGCATTGGCACTTAAACTTGATCCATCAGCACCAGTATAACGAGCAATTCCATAATCAACACTATGGCCAGTAACAGGTGCATTACCACTAATTTTCTTCCAAGTAACTCCCGTTCTACCGTTAAAATCTGTTGAAGCTGCATAAGTGCCAGAAGAAGCCCATGCTTTAATTTTATAATCTGCAGAACCATTTGTTGTAACTCTAATGATGCCAGTTCCTGTAGATGCACTTTCACCATATGCGCATAATATTTCAGAATTTGGAACAAGTATTCCTGATGGATCAAAAACAGCAAATTCTCCTGCAAAACCTGCAGCTCCTTGTGCACGCATAAAATAAATCAACTCCCAAGTACCTGCAGATGGCAAAGTAAAAGACAATATATCAACAGGAGTTGGAGAAGTAACTATGCATTAGTTAAAGAAACTCTAGGAGGCAAAAATCCTTTGTTATCAGAGTACACATCCAGCTTAGCAGATGCATTAGGCGTAGTTGTTCCAATCCCAGTCTGAGCATTCAATTGTATTGAACTTATGATACTTATCAAAACTAGAATTCGCTTCATAATA
>JACCDH010007355.1_pt1 | contig 14069 bp, 14 predicted proteins | sample 7442481 | NCBI WGS metagenome assembly JACCDH01 (sample SAMN15323433, study PRJNA562643) | freshwater metagenome | isolation source: river surface water | place: USA:Blue River Watershed | collected 2017-08-15
ACAGGCGATGGCCGCACATTTGTCAAGCCGGGGGCTCGCACGGGCCCAACTACAGAAAAGAAGCATGAAGATACACCCCCTGATCACCGACAGCGCAGAACTCGCAGCGCTGTGCGAAAGGCTCGCCAAGGCAGACTTCGTGTGCGTCGACACCGAATTCATGCGCGAGAACACCTATTGGCCCGAACTCTGCCTGATCCAGATCGCGGATACGCAGGAAGCTGCGGCAATTGATCCACTGGCAAAAGGCCTCGATTTATCACCACTGCTCGATCTGCTGGTGGATAACGAGAATGTGCTGAAGATCTTTCACGCCGGCGGTCAGGACGTGGAAATCATCTACAATCTTACCGGGAAGACCCCTCACCCGATCTTTGACACCCAGATCGCCATGATGGCGATCAGCCAGAGCGAGCAGATCGGTTACTCCAACCTTGTCGAAAGCTGGATGGGTCTGCAGATCGACAAGGGCGCACGCTTTACCGACTGGTCGCGCCGTCCGCTGACCGAACGGCAAATCGAATATGCCATCGGCGACGTCACGCACCTGTCCAAGATCTTTCCCAAGATCCTGGCCCGTCTGATCAAGACCGGCCGCGGGGCCTGGCTTGATATAGAGATGGAAAAGCTCGCCGACCCGGCGAACTATCGCAACGACCCCTCGATTGCCTGGCTTCGGATCAAGGCTGCGGGCCGCAATCCCGCCATGCTCGGCCGGCTTAAGGCGCTGGCCGCATGGCGCGAATACGAAGCGCAGGACAAGAACATTCCGCGCGGCCGGATCGCCCGCGATGAAACCTTGGCCGATATCGCCAGCCATCCGCCCAAGACCCAGGCCGATCTTGCGAAAGTTCGGGGTCTTTCAGCCGGATGGAAGGATAATGAAATCGGCAAGCGGATGATGGCCACGCTCGAAGCGGCCAAGCCGCTGGGTGATGATGAACTGCCGCCGCGCACGTCCCGCGGTGCCCCGCTGGGCAAGGAAGGCGCACTGGTGGCCGACCTGCTCAAGCTGCTGCTGAAGATCCGCAGCCGCGAGATTGACGTGGCCGCCCGGCTGCTGGCCCGCAGCGAAGATCTTGAATTGTTGGCGGCCGGGGTGCGTGAGCTGCCGCTGCTCGAAGGCTGGCGGTATGAGCAGTTCGGTCGCGATGCACTGGAACTGGTCGAAGGCAGGCTGGCCTTTGCCGTGGTCAAGGGCCGGTTGAAAATGGCCCATATCGACGAAATCGGCGGCAACAGCGAAACCGCCATTGATCCTGCTGCGGCGGAATAGGTTGTCATGAGCACCTACCTTCCGACGCTCAAGCAATTGCAGTACCTCGTTGCCCTGCACGAACACGGCCATTTCGGCCGCGCGGCGGATGCCTGTTTTGTTTCGCAGTCAACGCTATCGGCCGGCCTCCGCGATCTGGAAACGCTGCTCGACGTTGTCCTGGTTGAACGCACCAAGCGCGCGGTCCGCTTCACCCCGCTGGGCAACGCGGTGGTTGCCAAGGCTCACCGCTTGCTGCGTGAGGCAGAGGAGCTGTCGGACATGGTCCAAAGCGCTGGCCAGCCCCTGGCCGGCGAAGTGCGGATGAGCGTCATCCCGACCATTGCGCCCTTCCTGCTGCCGCGGATGCTGCCGCGCCTGCGCCGCGAGCGTCCTCAACTGAAGCTCTACCTGCGTGAGGAAACCAGCCAGGCCGCGATGGAAAGCCTGCACCATGGGCGCAGTGATTGCGTCTTGCTGGCGCTGCCCTTTCCGACCGGTGAGGTGGAGAAGGAAACCATCGAGCTCGACGCGCTCTATGTTGCCTTTCCCAAGGACGATCCGCGCGACCCGCCGCAGGAAATCACTGCCGACCTGATCGACCAGAACCGGCTGCTGCTGCTTGAAGATGGTCATTGCCTCAAGGAACATGCCCTAGCCGCCTGCAATCGGCCCGAATTGCGGGCCAGTGCAACGATGATCGGCACCTCGCTCCACACGCTGGTGCAGATGGTGGACAATGGGCTCGGCCTCACCATGCTGCCCGAAATGGCGCTGGACGCCGGGATCCTGAACGGCACGCAAGTTGTCGCCCGTCCGCTGCGCAGCGATTCCGCCAACCGCGAAATCGCGCTGGTCTGGCGCAAGAATAGTCCGCGCGGCGAGGAGTTTCGCCTGCTGGCAGAGGAACTTCGCGCCGGCTAGATCAGTCCATGTGCTTGAGGCCGACGCGCAGGTAATCCCACCCGGTAATCACCGTCAGCACTGCCGCCGCCCACAGCGTCGTCAGGCCAACCGTGTGCGGGAAGTTGATGGTCCGCCCGGCCAGGTCAACAGTCCATTCCGGCAGGGCGACCCCAAGGATCAGCGCCCCCAGGCAGACCAGCTGGAAGGTCGTTTTCCACTTGGCAAGGCGGCTGACCGGCACCGACACTTGCAGTCCGCCAAGAAATTCGCGCAGACCGGAAACGGCGATTTCACGCACGAGGATCACCAGGCCGGCAATCACGTGCATATCTCCCACATAGGGGCCGCGCAGAATGCCCTGCGCCGTGAGGGTGAGGATCACGGTGGCGACCATGATCTTGTCGGCAATCGGATCCAGAAAAATGCCGAGCCGCGATACGGCACCGCTGGTGCGCGCCAGATAGCCGTCGAAATAGTCGGTGATGCCCATCAACACGTAAAGGACAAAGGCCAGGCCGTAGCCAAATTGCCAGTTGGGCCACCACAGCAGGAACGCCAGCAAGGGCAGCGCAGCGATCCGCGAAAGCGTCAAAATATTGGGCAGGGTCCACATCGCACGCCATGCCTAGCCCGGATCGGGCCGGTGCAAAAGGGCGCAACTGCTATTGTCCGCACCGTTTCTCACGCTAGAGCGAAGCTACGGGTAATCCACGCAAGGGCCGCATGACCACCTCGACCCACCTGATCCGCAGCCGTCGTTTCCTTCCGCTGTTCGTCACCCAGCTGTTCAACGCGTTCAACGACAATCTCTATCGCAATGCGATGGTCTTCTTCGTTGTCTACACCGTGTACAACTCCGAAGCGGCCGAAGGGCTGTTCAGCGCGATTGCCTCCGCCCTGTTCATTGCGCCCTTTTTCCTGCTTTCGGCGCTGGCCGGCCAGTTGGCCGACATGCGCGACAAGGCCCGGATCATCCGCGTCGTAAAGGCCTCTGAAATCGGCATCATGCTGGTGGGGGGACTTGGCTTGGTCCTGGCGTGGCAAGGGTTGCTCAACCAGACGTTCACCATTGGCCTGATGCTGCTGGCGGTACTGGCGATGGGGGTTCACTCCACATTTTTCGGTCCAATCAAGTACGCGATCCTGCCTCAGCACCTGCACGAAGACGAAGTGCTTGCCGGTACCGGCCTGGTCGAGGCCGGAACCTATATTGCCATCCTTGCCGGGACGATTCTGGCCGGATGGATCCCCGTTGAATGGGCCGCGGTCGCGGTCGTGGTGACGGCCCTCATCGGCTATGCAACATCCCGGTATGTACCCCCTGCCCCACCGCAGACTCCCGAGCAGCCACTTGACTACCACCTGTGGCGCTCTTCCATCGCCCTCATCAAGCACACCATGAAAGACCAGCGGGTCTTCCTGGCGATCATGGCGATCAGCTTCTTCTGGGCTATCGGTGCAGTACTGTTCATCCAGTTCCCTCCGCTCGCCAAAAACGTGATTTCGGCCAGCAAGGAAGTCGCCAGCCTGTTCCTTGTGGTCTTTTCGATCGGGGTTTCGATTGGCTCCGTTTCGGTGAACGCACTGCTGCGCGGCACGGTTTCGGCCCGCTATGCTCCTGTTTCGGTGATCGTGATGGCGCTGTTTGTGCTCGCCTTCTGGTGGGTTTGTCATTCCTGGCCAACCCACGCCCACAATACCTTGCTGGATACGGCGGGCTTCCTGCGAGAACCGCTGGCCATTCCGCTGTTGCTCAGCCTGCTGGGCATCTCGGTAGCCGGCGGGATGTTCGTCGTCCCGCTCTATGCCTTCCTGACCACCTTCGTCGATAAATCGGAAACCGCACGGACCATTGCCGCCAACAACATCGTGAACTCGGGCGCGATGGTGCTGGGTTCAATCCTTGCCCTTGGCATGAGCGCGGCTGGCTTGCCGATGGTTGACCAGTTGTTGCTGGGCGCAGCGATGTGCCTTTACTCCGCTTGGCTGGGCCAGAAGCTCGTCCAGGCAGAGCGGGCAGCGCTCCTCACATAAGAAACGTGCTTACGGCGACAAAACAAGCGCAGTAGGCGAACAGGAAATCCTTGAGGTCCTGCAGATCGAGATGGCGAGCAATCCGCCGCCCGATCGGGCGCAGCCCCCGCCGGATATGCGGGGGCATGCTCGCCAGAAACGGATGGCGAGCCGCTTCGTCGGTCAAGACCAGTGCGCGTCTCATCGATGGGGCATTAACCCCCTATTCACCATGATGGCAGTGCGGTTCCGCGGGGTTTATGCAGGCTTCCCAGATCGGGACAGCGCCGAGAGCGAAGATAACCCCTGCTGCCGCGTTGCCCCTTTCGGGAGCACTGGCTAAAACGCCGGAATGACACAACAGACCAGCATCAACGGCGGTCGGCTGCTCGTCGACTGCTTGATCGAACAGGGTTGCGACCGGATCTTCACCGTTCCGGGTGAGAGCTTTCTTGCCGTGCTCGATGCGCTGCATGATCGCCCCCAGATCGAAACCGTCATCTGCCGGCAGGAGGGCGGTGCAGCCTTCATGGCCTGCGCCGACGGGGCGATGACCGGCAAGCCCGGCGTCTGCTTCGTTACCCGCGGCCCGGGCGCAACCAATGCCAGCATTGGCGCGCACGTCGCCTTCCAGGATTCGCAGCCGATGCTGCTGTTCATCGGCGATGTCGATCGCGGGATGAAGGACCGCGAAGGGTTCCAGGAAGTCGATTTCGGGACCATGTTTGCACCGCTTGCAAAGCTGGTCCTGCGGATCGACGATCCGCGCCGTATTCCCGAATACATCGCCCGGGCATGGGCCACAGCGATTGCCGGGCGCCCTGGTCCGGTCGTCATTGCCCTGCCCGAAGACATGCTGCTGGAGGAAGTGACCGGACTGGCTGCACGCCCCGCTGTCGCGCGGCCGGCCCAGGCTGTTTGTCCCGATGCCATGGGCACCTTGATGCGGATGCTTGAGGAAGCCTGCGCCCCCGTTGCGATCATTGGCGGTGCCGGCTGGCACGCCAAGGCGCGCGAACATTTCACCAGCTTTGCCGAGCGGATCGGATTGCCCGTTGCCGGGGCCTTCCGCCGCCAGGATGCCATCCCCAATTCCAGCCAGGCCTGGGCCGGGAACCTTGGATACGGCCCCAATCCGGAGCTGGTGGAACGGATCAAGTCTGCCGACCTGGTCCTGGTGGTCGGCGCGCGACTGGGCGAAGCTACAACGGACAGTTACACGCTGGTCACTCCTGATCATCCCGGCCAGGTTCTGATCCACGTTCACCCGGACCCTGCGGAACTCGGCCGGGTCTACCGCGCCGACCTGGCAATCTGCGCCGACATGGCCGAATTTGCCGAGGCTGCAGACCTTTGGGACGATGATATCGTACCCTTCGATGCCGGACCTGCGGCGCACCAGCAGTGGCTCGAATGGTCAAATCCCCAGCCCAACGGCCACAAGCTGGATATGGGGCAGGTTGTTGCCACCATGCGTCGGGAGCTGCCTGACGATGCGATTATCTGCAACGGAGCCGGAAATTTCTCTGGTTGGTGGCACCGGTACTGGCACTACAATGGCTTCCCCAGTCAGCTCGCGCCGACTGCAGGGACCATGGGCTATGGCGTACCCGCGGCCGTTGCCGCTGCGAAGCGGTTCCCCGAGCGAACCGTGATCGCCTTAGCCGGCGACGGCGACTTCCTGATGAATGGGCAGGAACTTGCCACAGCCGTGCAATATGGTTGCGACCTGTTGGTCGTGCTGGTCGATAACGGGGCCTATGGCACGATCCGAATGCACCAGGAGCGCGAGTTTCCAGAACGTGTTTCCGGGACTTCGCTGCATAACCCCGACTTTGCGGCACTGGCGCGGGCCTATGGCGGATGGGCCGAACGGGTGGAAACCAACGCCGAGTTCGATGCCGCACTGGCCGCAGCCAAGGGCCGCAAGGGCCTGCGCCTGCTACACCTTGTAATCGATATCGAGCAGCTCAGTGCCGGAGGGGCCAGCGTTTCCGGCCTGCGCGCGAGGGCAAGGACCTAGGCGTCACCGGTAAGCTTAAGGATATAGTCCCATTCCGAAGGCTTTACCGCCGATACGGAAAGGCGGAACTTGGTCAGCAGGTCCATATCGGCCAGCGCCGGATCCGCCTTTATTTCCTTGAGCGTAACCGCGCGCTTCAGCTTGCGAACGGCCTTGAGCTTGACCGCTGACCACCGCCCGGTCTCATCTGTCGGGTCTGGAATATTGGAAGCCGTTATCTCTGCGATTCCAACGATCTCCACGCCAATGTTCGAGTGATAGAAGAACGTCCGGTCACCCGGTTGCATGGCCCGCAAGTTGTTGCGGGCGGTATAGTTGCGAACCCCGTCCCAGGTCCCTTCGCCCTCCGCAACCAGGTCATCCCAGCTGTAGACATCCGGTTCCGATTTCATCAGCCAGTATGATTTGATTTTCGTCATGCCAGAACTCGCGAAAGGGGTTATGGGCGGCCCATTGCCTTAGAATCTCGAAAGCGTCCACTCCATGTCCCTGACTTCCCTGCCCGTCCTCTCGCTGACCATGCCCAAGGCCGAATTTGCCCAGGCCATCGGTGAGAGCTTCCGGACCTTTGGCTTCGCCATGGTCAAGGATTTCGCCATCGACCGGGATCTGATCGATCGCGCCTGGAAGCTTTCGGAACAATTCTTTGCCCTGCCTGAGGACGAAAAGCGCAGCTATCACAATCCGGCCATTTCCGGTGCCCGCGGCTATACGCCGTTCGGGGTGGAGATTGCCAAGGATGCCAAGCACCACGATCTGAAGGAATTCTGGAACGTGGGCCGCGATCTGCCCGAAGGCAGCCCGCTCGCCGATGCCTCGATGCCGCCGAATGTCTGGCCAAACCGTCCAGAGGGCTTCAAGGCGGTGTTTTCCGAGCTTTACCGCCAGTTCGACGAAGCCGGTGCGACCATCCTTTCGGCCATCGCGCTCTATCTGGGGCTGGATGAGAACTGGTTTGCCCCCGGGATCGAAGATGGCAACTCGGTCATGCGGCTGCTGCACTATCCGCCAATTCCCAACCTTGAAGGCGAAGCAATCCGCGCCGGCGCTCACGGTGATATCAATCTGATCACCCTGTTGCTGGGCGCTGAGGAAGCCGGTCTGGAACTGCTGTTCCAGGGCAAGGAATGGATCAGCGCCTCACCACCCGAAGGGGCCATGGTGATCAATGTTGGCGATATGCTGGAACGCCTCACCAACCATTACCTGCCATCGACGATCCACCGCGTCCGCAATCCGAATCCGGAACGGGCTGCCTACAGCCGTTATTCCATGCCGTTCTTCCTGCATCTGCGCAGCGATTTCCCGATCAAGACCTTGCCGCAGTGCATTTCGCCCGAGAATCCGGATCGATATCCGGATCCGATTACCGCCGATGAATTTCTGCAACAGCGGCTGCGCGAGATTGGCCTGAAAAAGTAACAGGCGCAGCTTAACCTAAATTTCAGCATAGTCTGGGAACCTTGCGGTCAAGCATGGCTGCAAGGGGATCCATGGCACAGGCTGTCTTATCGACTGAACGCAGGCAGCGGGACTTTGTCACGCATGGCGTTGCCGTGGCCGCGGTTATCCTGTTCATCCTGACGGCGGCGCAGGTCGTCCCGCAGGTGTTGCGGGCGATCATGGGCCTTGGTGGCGGGCCGGATCAGCTTCTCGCCAGTGCCATGCTGCTCAACATTGCCCTAATCCTGTTTGGCTGGCGCCGATTGCGCGCCTTGCGAGATGAAGTGGCCGTCACCCGCGAAGCAGCAGCCGAGGCCCGCGAACTGGCAGAGACCGATCCCCTTACCGGCTGCCTCAATCGCCGCAGCATCCACGCTGCAGCCGGCGATTTGCTGGCTGCGGCCCGCGCCCGGCAGCAGGTTCTGGCATTTGCCATGCTCGATCTCGACAATTTCAAGCACGTCAACGATCTCCACAGCCACCAGGCTGGCGATGCAATCCTGCAAGCCGCGGCCGAGCGGTTGCGCAAGCTCCTTCCCTCTGGCTCGCTGCTGGCGCGAATCGGCGGTGATGAATTTGCCTGCGTCATCGCCTTTGACCCGGCAGCCGGTGCTTCGATTGACCGGCTGGCGGCCGACCTGGCCGAGCAAGTCGGTCGCTCTGTTACATGGAACGGGCTTGATATCGAAGCCACAGTTTCCATCGGCCTGTCACGAAGCGACGAGGCAGACGCGCAGGGAGAGGACGATGTCCAGACCCTGCTCCACAAGGCCGACATCGCCATGTTCCATGCCAAGCGCCAAGGCCGGAACCGCGTGGCATGGTTTCTACCGGTCATGGAAAGCGAGCTTCGCTTTCGAAGCGCGCTTGAGACCGGCATTCGGCGGGGCATCGCGCAAGGCGAGTTCGTTCCCTACTATGAAAAGCAGATCGATCTGACGACTGGCGAGCTTGTGGGCTTCGAGATGCTGGCGCGGTGGATTTCGCCAACGCTTGGCCGGGTTGGACCTGACATCTTCATTCCGGTAGCAGAAGAGATCGGCGCAATCGCTGAACTGTCTGAATCGGTCATCCGGCAGGCGCTGGGCGATGCGCGCGAATGGGACCCCAGCCTGACTCTGGCGGTCAACATATCACCGGTCCAATTACGCGATCCCTGGTTCGCCCAAAAGCTGCTCAAATTGCTGGTTGAGGCCAATTTCCCGCCGCATCGGCTGGAGATCGAGATCACCGAAAGCAACCTGCACGAAAACATCGGCCTGGTGCGAACGATGATCACAAGCCTCAAAAATCAGGGTATCCGCGTCAGCCTTGACGATTTCGGCACTGGTTACAGCTCGCTCGCACAGCTGCGCAGCCTGCCATTCGACCGGATCAAGATCGACCGCAGCTTTATTACCAGTCTGCCGGACAGCGAAGAAAACCAGGCGATCGTCCGATCGATCGTCGCGCTCGGTAATGGGCTTGGCATGCCGGTAACCGCCGAAGGGGTGGAAACCGAGGCGGTGCTTGCCGCGCTGGAAAACTTTGAAGGGCTGAAGGCCCAAGGCTACCTCTACGGCTATCCTGAACCCGCCGATGTAACCTTGGCCGGCTTGCGCCAGCTGCATCTGGCGCTTGAGCGCGACAAGCTCCCCACTGAAGCCCCCACCGCGGAACGGCGCGCCCGCACGGCCTGAGACTGGACGCGCAGCGGCACAGCGCATAAACGCAGCCCATGCGCGTTCCGTTCATCAAGATGCATGGCCTGGGTAACGATTTCATCGTGCTCGACGCGCGCGATGGCAGCGCACCTACCATGACGAACCGGCTGGCTGCTGCATTGGCCGATCGCAAGACAGGGATCGGATGCGATCAGCTGGTCCTGCTGGAACCGTCCACGCTTGCGGACGTGCGGATGCGGATCTTCAATGCGGATGGCAGCGAAGTCGAAGCCTGCGGCAACGCCACCCGCGCGGTCGGCCTCTTGCTGGCCAAGCCGGCGTCGATTGAAACGCTGGGCGGCATGCTTGCGACCGATCCTGTCGAGGGCGGGATTGCTGTCGACATGGGCGAGCCCCGGTTTGACTGGGATGCGATCCCCTTGGCCTATCCGCTCGACACCCTGACGATGCCGGTCGGCTGGGAAGACCTGGAAAATCCCGGTGCCGTGAATGTGGGCAATCCACACGTGGTGTTCTTTGTTGCCGAAACCGATGCCGTTGAGCTGCAGCGGCTGGGGCCATTGATCGAGCATGATCCGCTGTTTCCGGCCCGGATCAATGTGAATGTCGCGACCATTGTTTCCCGCACCGAAATCCGGCTGCGGGTTTGGGAACGCGGCGTCGGCGAAACCCGTGCCTGCGGGACCGGGGCCTGCGCTACTGCCATTGCCGCCATACGCCGCGGAATGGTGGATCGAGGAAAGGTAACCGTCCGGCTTCCAGGCGGGGCGCTGCAGATCGACTGGGGGGCAGACAACCGCATCGCCATGACCGGCCCCGCTGCCGAGAGCTTTCGCGGCACTTTCGATCCGGACGCATTCGGAGCCTGACATGCCCGCCGAGGTTATATCGCTAGGCTGCCGGCTCAACCTGTCGGAAAGTGAAGAACTGCGCGCGATATTGGTGGGCGAGCCGGACCTGATCGTGATCAACAGCTGTGCGGTTACGGCCGAAGCCGTTCGCCAGACCCGGCAGGCAATCCGGCGCGCCCGTCGCGATCGACCTGATGCCCGCTTGATCGTGACCGGTTGTGCCGCCGAAATTGAGCGCCAGACAATTGCGGGAATGCCGGAAGTTGATGGGCTGATCCCCAACCAGGCCAAGCTAGATCCGCGTGCGTGGAATGTTGCGGCGGAACTAGCTGCCCCCCGCCCTAGCCACACCCGCGCATTTATCGCGGTACAGAACGGCTGTGATCACGCCTGCACCTTTTGCATCATCCCGCAGGGGCGCGGAGCGAGCCGATCATTGACCGTGCCAGACACCTTGCGCGAGGTGGAACGGCACCTGCTTACTGGCGCCAACGAGATCGTTCTGACCGGGGTCGACCTGACATCATGGGGGCACGATCTTCCGGGACAACCTGGTCTGGGACAACTTGTTGGCGCGATCCTGGTAAATTTTCCCCATCTCCCGCGCATTAGGCTGTCATCCCTCGACGGGATTGAGATCGATGACCGCCTCCTTGAGCTGCTGGCGGGCGAACCAAGGGTCATGCCCCATGTTCACCTGTCCCTGCAGCATGGCGATGACCTGATCCTCAAGCGCATGAAGCGCCGCCATTTGCGCCAGGATGCCGTCCGCCTGGTCGGTGAGCTTAAAAACCGCCGTCCGGAAATAGCAATTGGGGCGGACCTTATCGCAGGATTTCCGACCGAGGATGAGGCCGGCCATGCCGCGAACCTCTCGATAATCGACGAACTTGGGATCGTTCACGGCCATGTCTTTCCTTATTCTGCACGCACAGGGACACCGGCCGCGCGGATGCCGCAGGTTCACCAAGCTGCGATCAAGGCGCGTGCCGGGGATTTGCGCCGCGCCGTGTCAGAGCAGCGGTCAGCATGGCTGCAAACGCTTTTGGGCAAGCCGCAAGAGGTGCTTGCCGAACGCGACGGGACAGGCCATGCGCCAAACTTCGCGCGGGTGCAGGTGGCGCCCGGAACACAGGCTGGAACTATCGTGACTGTTACCCCTACCCGGATTGTCGAAGGACTGCTGGCATGAGCGAGGGCACCAGTTGGACCGAACGGGTTTTCGGCGGCCTGCGCAAGACTTCCGAGCGCCTGGGCGAGAACCTTTCCGGCATTGTCAGCAAGACACGGCTGGATGACGCGCAGCTCGACGAGATCGAGGATGCGCTCATCCTTTCAGACCTTGGCCCCCGCGTTGCTGCCCGCATCCGCGAACGGCTGGCCGAGGAACGGTTTGAACGCGGCGCCGATGAACAGTCGATCAAGGAAGCCGTGGCTGAAGAAATCGCCAGGATCCTGCGCCCCGTCGCCAAACCGATCGATATCGTGGCGTTCCCCCGCCCCCAGGTGATCCTGATGATCGGGGTCAACGGATCGGGCAAAACCACGACCATTGCCAAGCTGGCGCACTATTTCCAGGAACTGGACTATGGGGTGATGCTGGCGGCGGGTGATACCTTCCGCGCGGCGGCAATCGGTCAGCTCAAGGTTTGGGCGGACCGGGTTGGCGTGCCGATCGTGACAGGCCCCGAAGGCGGCGATCCGGCTTCCATCGTGTTCGATGCGGTCAAGGCTGCAACCGATCAAGGCATCGATGCCCTGATCGTCGATACCGCCGGGCGCTTGCAGAACAAGCGCGAGCTGATGGACGAGCTGGCCAAGATCCGCCGAGTGCTGGGGCGCATCAACCCCGAAGCTCCGCACGATGTCGTGCTGGTGCTTGATGCCACCAACGGCCAGAACGCCTTGCAGCAGATCGAAACGTTCAAGGAAGTGGCCGGCGTGACCGGCCTGATCATGACAAAGCTCGATGGCACTGCCCGCGGCGGCGTGCTGGTGGCTGCAGCCGAGCAATATGGCCTGCCTATCCATGCGATTGGGGTGGGTGAACGGCTTGATGATCTGCGGCCATTCGATCCGGACCTGGTCGCGCGCGTAATTGCCGGGGTTGCGTAATGACAGAAGCAAGCAAGCAGAAATCGGGCTGGCTCAACCTGGTCGTCGATTACGGCCCGGTGATCGTGTTCTTTGCGGTCTACAAATACTTCTCACCGACCGACCGCGAGAACAGCGTTGCCGAGGTGCTCGCCGTGATCCAGGGGACCGTCAGTTTCATGGTTGCGGCCGTTGTCGCCCTGCTGGTTTCCAAGTGGAAGCTGGGGAAGGTTTCGCCGATGCTCTGGCTTTCAACCCTGTTGATCGTCGGTTTCGGCGGGCTGACCGTGCTGCTGCACGATCCGATCTGGATCCAGGTAAAGCCAACGGCGATCTACCTGCTGTTCGGCGTCACCCTGCTGATTGGGCTGTGGCGCGGCAAAGCCCTGCTCAAGCTCCTGCTGGAAGCCGCCTTCGAAGGACTGAGCGATGAAGGCTGGATGAAGCTTTCGCGCAATTGGGGCCTGTTCTTCCTGGCCCTGGCTGCCATGAACGAGGGGCTGCGCCACTGGCTGTCATTCGGAGACTGGATCGCCGCCAAGCTCTGGATCTTTCTGCCGGCCACCTTCCTGTTCACCTTTGCCCAGATCCCGATGCTGTTGCGCCACGGTTTGGCGGTGGACGATCAGGCTGAAGTGCTGGAAAATCCTCCCCACGAATGACCGCCGCTGGTCTACTGGACCGGGGAAATTGGGCAAAAACAGTGTGACATTGCCGCTTGTCCGGGCGATACTGTGCGCCTGCCCACCAATCGCGTGGGCCAACCACAAGCTTCAATTTTAGGGGGAAGCAAATGGCTAAGTTCTTCGGAAACCTGCACCTTGTGCTGGTTGTCGGGCTGATCGCGGCAATCGCCGTGATGCTCCATTGGGCCGGTTCGGCCACTGTCGACGTCAATTCTGTCTTCCGCTGGATGCACGTATTCTTCGGCATCCTGTGGATCGGCCTGCTCTATTACCTGAACTTCGTGCAGGTTCCGACCATGCCGACAGTGCCGGACGAACTGAAGAAGGGCGTCACCGGCTACATCGCGCCGAAGGTGTTCTTCTTCTTCCGCTGGGCAGCCCTGCTGACGGTGGTGACCGGTCTCGTGATCGCTTTCGTCAATGGCTATGGCCACCAGGCGATGACCTTCTCGGGCGAAGGCAACGTCAACCTGATCGGCCTTGGCATGTGGCTGGCGCTGATCATGGCCTTCAACGTATGGTTCATCATCTGGCCGGCACAGAAGCGCATTCTGGGCATCGTTGAAGCGACCGCCGAGGAAAAGGCCAAGCTGGCCCCGCGTGCCCTGATGGCGAGCCGCACCAACCTGCTGCTCTCGCTGCCGATGCTTTATGCGATGACCAGCGCCAACCTTGGCTGATCATTCAGCCTGACGGCACAAAGAAGGGCGCGGTACCGGATGGTGCCGCGCCCTTTTTCTTTGCCTCAATAGCTCTTGGGTAAATCGGGCTTGTTGCCAATCAGCAGCGTCAGATCAAAATCCTGCGGACCCAGCCAACCGTTGACGTAGTTGGCATAATAAAGACCGAACATCAGGACCGAAAGGATCGTGGCCCGCCGGGCAATCCTGCGCGGCTGAAAATTGGCCGGGGCGCTGTTGGCCTGCCCCTTGATCGTGGCCTCGCCAGCCTCTTCATGCGTGCGGATACCGCACGGCATGACCAGAAACGCGGCGAGCACCCAGAACATCGCGTAAATCGCGATTATCGATGTAATCTTCATTTCCTATGGCTCCGGCAGGATTACGCGCACCTGCGGCTTTTTGCCCGACCAGCGCTGCGCGGCACGACGCGCTGCAAGGCGCGCCGCTTCTG
>JACCDH011840238.1_pt1 | contig 14069 bp, 8 predicted proteins | sample 7442481 | NCBI WGS metagenome assembly JACCDH01 (sample SAMN15323433, study PRJNA562643) | freshwater metagenome | isolation source: river surface water | place: USA:Blue River Watershed | collected 2017-08-15
CGAATTCCACCGGGTCCTCGATGGTGATGATGTGACCGTCGCTGTTGGTATTGCGATAGTCGATCAGTGCCGCCAGCGAGGTGGACTTGCCGGAGCCGGTGCCGCCGACGAACAGGATCAGGCCGCGCTTCTGCATGATCAGCTTGGTGAGAATTTCCGGCAGGCCAAGCTTCTGCCAGCTCGGGATCTCCGTCTTGATGTTGCGCGCCACGATGGCGATCTGACCGCGCTGCTGGAAGATGTTGACGCGGAAGCGGCCGATGTCCGGATCGGCGATCGCCAGGTTCATCTCCGGGCTCTTCTCGAAGTCCTTGATCTGCTCCGGCGTCATGATCGGGTAGGCGATCTGCTTCACCGCCCCGGGCGGCAGGGGCTGGGTCGACATCGGCACCAGCTTGCCATAGGCCTTCATGCTGGGAGGTGCCCCGGTGGTCAGGAACAGGTCCGAGCCTTCCTTCTGGATCATGATGCGCAGCAGATCTTTGAAGCCCATGCGAGTGTCCTTTGTCAGTCAGTGAGGGTCAGTTTCAGAAGCGTCGTTCCGTATACCAGTTGACTTCGCGTGAAGTCCTTTCAATCTGCTGCCACACGTCAAGTGTGAGGGCGAACAACGCCATGCGCACCAGCACGCCGTTGTCGGTCTGGCGGAAGATCGCCAGATTGGGGTGCTGGTTCAGATCGTTGTCCAGTTCGTTGGCATCCTCGCGCGAGTCGCGCGGCAGCGGGTGCATGATCACGGTGCTGGGCTGGCAGTAGCGCGTGTAGATCGCCTCGTTCAGACGAAAACGGCCGCGGTACATGTCGGCTTCCATCTTGGTGCTGAAGCGCTCCTCTTGAATGCGGGTCAGGTACACCGTGTCATTGCCTGCCAGGCCCTGCTCCATGTCGTCGGTCTCGATGACCGTATGACCGTTGTTGCGCAGCTCTTCGACGATCTCGCCGGGCATGCGCAGTTCGGTGGGGGAAATCAGCGTGAAGCGAATGTTCGGGTAGAGCTGGATGAGCTGCGACAGCGAGTGCACCGTGCGACCATGCTTCAGGTCTCCCACCATGGCGATGCGCATGCCCTCGATGCTCTGCCCGTGGCTGCCCAGCTCCTTGCGAATGGTGTACAGGTCCAGCAGGGCCTGGCTCGGGTGTTCATTGGGTCCATCGCCCGCATTGATCACCGGCACGCGGCTGGCGCGGGCGAATTCGGCGACGGAGCCGGCCTGCGGATGGCGCATCACGATGATGTCGTTGTAGCCGCTGATCACGCGTGCCGTGTCGTAGAGCGATTCGCCCTTGGAGATGGACGAGGTCTTGATGTCGGTGGTCTCGCGCACCTCACCGCCCAGCAGGTTGAAGGCGCAGCCGAAGCTCAGGCGGGTGCGGGTGCTGGGTTCGAAGAACATGTTGCCGAGGATGGCGCCGTCGAGCACCTTGGTCATGCGCTCGCGGTGAGCGTAAGGCACCATGCTGTCGGCGACATCGAAAAGATGCTCCACGTCTGCGCGTTCGAACTGATTGACACTGAGAATGTGGGCGCCGGGAAAATGCATGGTCGGTGTATGGCCTCGCGGGATGGTGATTCTGACTGGGCCCAGATACTACTACCAATGGCCGGAAGGAAGAAATCCGGCGCCGCGCAAATTCAGGGTAAGCTTGCGGGCCTCAGAGACAGACACGCCAGGGCGCGAGCGAGGCAGCATGAGCAACACCATCTACTGGCATGACTACGAGACCTTCGGGGCGAATGCGCGCCGTGATCGCGCCGCCCAGTTCGCCGGCGTGCGCACCGACGAGGCGCTCAACGTGATCGGCGAGCCGCTGCAGCTGTACTGCCAGCCGGCCCCCGACTTCCTGCCACACCCCCAGTCCTGTCTGATCACCGGCATCACCCCGGCCATCGCGCAGACGCGCGGCGTGCCGGAGAACGAGTTCATCGCCCGCATCCTGGCCGAGTTCGCCCGGCCGCAGACCTGCGGGGCGGGCTACAACAGCCTGCGCTTCGATGACGAGCTGACGCGGCAGCTGCTCTACCGCAATTTCCACGACCCCTACGAGCGCGAATGGAAGAACGGCAATTCGCGCTGGGACATCATCGACATGGTGCGCCTGTGCTGTGCGCTGCGACCGGAGGGCATCGTCTGGCCGCGACGCGAGGACGGCGCGCCGTCGTTCCGGCTGGAGGAACTGACGGCGGCGAACGGCATCGGCCACGCCAACGCCCATGACGCCCTGGCCGATGTCATGGCCACCATCGCCCTGGCGAGGCTGATCCGCGAACGCCAGCCGAGGCTCTACGACTATGTCTACCAGCTGCGCGACAAGACCAAGGTGCTGGCCCAGCTGGACATTGTCAGCAAGAAGCCGGTGCTGCATGTCTCGTCCATGTACCCGGCGGCGCACGGCGCCCTGGCCCTGGTGGCCCCACTGACGCGCCACCCCACGGACAAGAACGGCATCATCGTCTTCGATCTGCGCCAGGACCCGGCCCAATGGCTGCATCTGGATGTGGAGGCGCTCCGGCGCCGTCTGTTCACGCGGCAGGAGGAGCTGCCCGAAGGCGAGACGCGCATCGCGCTCAAGGTGCTGCATGTGAATCGCTGCCCGGTGATCGCCCCGGCCGCGCTGCTGGACGAGGCCGCGGCGGCGCGTCTGGCCATCGATACCGCCCAGGCCCGCGTACACTGGCAGCGTCTGCTGGACTCGCCCGAGGCGATGATGCGCGTGGCCAGCGCCTTCGATCGGCCGCAGGAGGAGGCCGCTGGCGCGGACGCGGACCCGGATTTCATGATCTACAGCGGCGGCTTCCTCGGTGCGGACGACAAGCGCACGCTGGCCCAGGTGCGCGCGGCCAGTCCGGCTGAACTGGCGCTCTGGCATCCCGGGTTTCGCGACCCGCGCCTGGACGAGATGCTGTTCCGCTATCGGGCCCGCAACTTCCCCGGCTCGCTCACGCCTGCCGAACAGACGCGCTGGCAGGCCCATTGCCACGCCAGCCTGCTGCGTGCGCCGCAGCAGCCAGGCCCCGGCGTGTGCTGGGCGGAATTCGTGGATGTCCTGGCACAGCTGCGCGCGGACCCCGGCAATGCGCCGCACTTGCAGATGCTGGAGGAACTCGCGCAGTATGCTCGCCACCTGCTTCCCCCTGAATTGCGTGGACCTTCCCTCCCATGAGCTCTGACACCACTGCCGCCCAGAGCGGCCCGGGCCCTTCGGCCGTTTCCAGTCTGCGCAAGGCCTTTGTGTTCATGCGCCCCTATCGTCGCCAGATGGCGCTGGCCACCGTCGCCCTGATCTTCACGGCCGCGGTGACCCTGGCTCTGGTGCAGTTCGTGCGGGTGATCGTCGATGTGGGCTTCGTGGCCGGCTCGACCCAGTCGCTCGGTCTGGCCATCGCCGGTTTTCTGGTGGTGGCGGTGATCCAGGCACTGGGCACCTTCGCGCGCTTCTACTGGGTGTCGTGGCTGGGCGAGCGCGTCACGGCCGACATCCGCACGGCGGTGTTCTCGCATTTGATGACGCTGCATCCGGGGTATTTCGAGGAGAATCGCAGCGGCGAGATCCAGTCGCGCATCACCACTGACACGACGCTGCTGCAGACGGTCATCGGCTCGTCCGTCTCGGTGGCCCTGCGCAATCTGCTGATGATGGTCGGCGGCACGCTCTTCCTGTTCATCACCAATCCCCGGCTCACCAGCATCGTGATGATCTGCATTCCGCTGGTGATCGGGCCGATCATGATCTTCGGGCGGCGGGTGCGGCAGCTCTCGCGCAGCAGCCAGGACGAGATCGCCAATGTGGGCGCCTATGTGGGCGAGAGCATCCAGCACATCAAGACAGTGCAGGCCTACACGCATCAGCGTGCCAATGAACAGGCCTTTGCCGACCATGTGGAGTCTGCCTTCAAGGTGGCGCTGGCGCGCATCCTGTCGCGTTCCGTACTCATCACCATCGTCATCACCCTGGTCTTCGGCGCCGTGGCGGCGATGATCTGGGTCGGGGGGCAGGATGTCATCAGCGGGCGCATGTCGCCTGGGGAGCTGACGGCCTTCGTGGTCTATGCCGTGATCGTGGCCTCGGCGGTGGGGGCCATCAGTCAGGTGATAGGCGATTTGCAGCGTGCGGCCGGCGCCACCGAGTGCCTCATGGAGCTGCTGCATGCGCCCAGCGAGATCGTCTCGCCCGCGCAGCCACGCGCATTCGCCTTGCCGCTGCGCGGCGAGATCAGTGTCGAGGCCTTGCGATTCTGCTACCCGTCGCGGCCCCAGAACGCCGCGCTGGACGGGCTGGACCTGCACGTGAAGGCCGGCAGCAGTGTGGCGCTGGTCGGCCCTTCCGGCGCTGGCAAGTCCACGCTGTTCGACATGCTGCTGCGTTTCTATGATCCGCAGCAGGGGCGCATCCTCGTCGATGGCATCGACATCCGCGAACTCGATCTGGAGAACCTGCGGCGCCAGTTCGCCATCGTGTCGCAGCAGCCGGCGATGTTCACTGGCAATGTGCGGGACAACATCCGCTATGGCCGCCCCGAGGCCAGCGACGAGGAGGTGGAGGCGGCCGCCCGGGCGGCCTATGCCGACGAGTTCATCGAACAGTTGCCGCAGCGCTATGACAGCTTCCTGGGCGAGGCGGGCATTCGCCTGTCCGGCGGGCAGCGTCAGCGCCTGGCCATTGCCCGCGCCATCCTGCGCGATGCGCCCATCCTGCTGCTGGACGAAGCGACCAGCGCACTCGATGCCGAGAGCGAGCGCAAGGTGCAGCTGGCCCTGGACGCACTGATGCGCAATCGCACCACCCTGATCATCGCCCACCGGCTGGCCACGGTGAAGAATGTGGACACCATCGTGGTGATGGAGGCGGGCAGGGTGGTGGCGCAAGGCTCGCACCAGCAGCTACTGGAAAGCAGTCCGCTGTACGCCAAGCTGGCCGCGCTGCAGTTTGCCGCCAGCGGGCAAACTGCGTAGAATCGCGCCCCGCGTCGACACCGGGATGTGGCGGGGCAACCGCGCTGCCGGCTGCAGCAACCCTCAAAACCAAGAACACGCAGACCCATGGATCAGTTCCAGGACATTCGTCCCTACAATGACGAGGAAGTGCGTCCCGTCATCGACGCCTTGCTCGAGAATCCCGACTTCATCCGCAGCATTGCCGGCTTCAGCTTTCCCCGCCTGTTCCGCGTCTTCCCGGCGCTCGTCTGTCTGCTCACCCGGCGCCGTCTGCGCGCGCAGCTGCGCGATGTGAACGATGTGCGCAGCATGCAGGCCGTCATCGCGTTCTACATGGACAAGATGATCGAGAAGACCACGTCGTCACTCACGCACACCGGACTGGACGGGCTGTCGAAGGACAAGGCCTATCTGTTCATCAGCAATCACCGCGACATCGCCATGGACCCGGCCTTCGTGAACTACATGCTGTTTCACGCCGGTTTCGACACCCTGCGCATCGCCATTGGCGACAATCTGCTGAAGCGGCCGTTCGTGACCGACCTGATGCGCCTGAACAAGAGCTTCATCGTGCATCGCTCACTCAAGGGACGCGATCTGCTGAAATCCTCCAAGCAGCTTTCCGAGTACATCCATCACTGCATCGGCACGGGCCACAGTGTGTGGATCGCGCAGCGCGAGGGGCGCGCCAAGGACGGGCTGGATCGCACGGACACCGCCCTGCTGAAGATGCTGGCGCTGGCTCGGCGCGAAGACGGTTTCGCGGCGGCACTCAATGCGCTGCACATCGTGCCCGTGTCGATCTCCTACGAGTTCGACCCGTGCGATCTGCTGAAGGCGGACGAGCTGCAACAAAAGAGTGAACATGGCACCTTCCAGAAAACCGAGCAGAGTGACATTCACAGCATCGTCACCGGCATGATCGGCTACAAGGGGCGTGTCCATGTGAGTTTCGGTCAGGAGATCACCCTGCAGAGTGACGACGCCGATGTGGCCGCGGCGCTCGTGGACGACCAGATCATTCGCAATTACCTGCTGCAGTCCACCAATCACCAGGCGCTGCAGATGCTGCAGGGTGCCGCCGGCACTCCGGGCGACGGTGAGGCTGCCCGTCGCTTCGCTGAACGAGTGGAGCAAGCCTCGCCCGCCATGCGGCCCTTCCTGTTGCAGATGTACGCCAACCCGGTGCTCAGCGCGCGCGAACGCGAGCTTGCCTAGCGCGCTCTGGACGCTCTGTTCAATAACTGTTCAAACAAATCCGGTACGTCCAGCCCCTTGTTTTGAAAGTGAACTCCGTCACATTGACGGCACTTGCCCCTGTCTTCGTGATGTTTTCCCGTTATAGTGACGGGAATTTGACGCATTTCTTCAAGAAAAAGAGCAAGTTGCCACCTTTTGACCCCTGAAAGGACTATTTTTTGAGCAGAAAACGTGAGTTAATTCGGCTGTTTAGAAAGAAGTCCTAAGCCCTTAAGAAGGATAAGTATTTTCCCATGTACCTGGAATACTACTCGCTCCAGCGACCGCCGTTCCGGATCACTCCGGATCCGAGCCTGTTTTTCACGGGTGGCGCCAATGGTCGCGGAGTGGTTCTTGAGGCGTTGCTGTACGCGATCACCACGGGCGAAGGCATTCTCAAGGTGGTCGGCGAGGTGGGCAGTGGCAAGACCATGCTCTGTCGCATGCTGGAAGAGCGTCTGCCGCCTTCCGTGGAAATGGTCTATCTGGCCAACCCCAATCTTTCTCCGCACGACATCCTTTACGCCATCGCGTTCGAGCTGAAGCTGCCGGTGGATCACAGCACCCAGCGACTCGTGCTGATGCAGCATCTGCAGGATTACCTGCTCAAGCAGCATGCGGCCAATCGCACCGTGCTCGTCATCATCGAAGAAGCGCAGAGCATGCCCATCGAGACGCTGGAAGAGGTGCGCCTGTTCAGCAATCTGGAGACGCATCAGCACAAGCTCATGCAGATCGTGCTGTTCGGGCAGCCCGAGCTGGACAGGAATCTCGAGAACAAGAACATCCGCCAGCTGCGTGAACGCATCACGCACAGCTTCTACCTGCGGCCGCTCACGGTGGAGGAGACCAGTGATTACATCCGTTTCCGCCTGCAGGCCGCCGGCTGCCCGGCGCCACAGATTTTCAGCGAGGCGGCCGAGAAGCTCATCGCCAAGGCCTCCGGCGGCCTGACTCGACGCATCAACATCATTGCCGACAAGGCCTTGCTCGCCGCTTACGCCGAATCCGCGACAGGCGCTCGCCCTCGCACTGTGGACAACATGCTGCAGCCCACCGTGCTGCCGCGGCATGTGCGCGCCGCGATTGCGGACAGCGGCTATGCGCCGGGCTTCTGGACCGTGCCCCGCGTGGCGGCCGCCACGGCGGCGGTTGGCCTCATCATGGCGGCGGGCATCGGCTGGCAGTTGAGTCGCGGCGGCGACGCTTCAGCGACGCTTGCCGAGACCGAGTCCGTCCAGTCTGCCCCGGTTCAATCTGCTCCAGTTCAATCTGCCCCGGTCCAAGCCGCACCGTCGCAGACTGCCGACGCGCCGCTGGCGCCCGTGGCCCCGGCGACTGCGGAAGTGCCTGTCGAGGAGCCTGCCGCTGCGGTTTCCGAGCCGGCTGCGCCCGCGCCTGTCGAACCCCTGGTGAGCGAGCCCGCTGCGGCGCCCGCGCCTGAACCTGCTGCGGACTCTGTGTCAGCGCCAATTGCCGCAGCTGACGCGACGACGGGCACTGCTGCAACGCCAATCGCAGCGGCCACCGCCGCGCCCGTTCAAGCGTCGGCCTCTGCTCCTGCGCCCGAGCCGACTGCCGCGATCGTCGCGTCCGCCGCTGCCTCTGCTGCCTCTGCTGCCGCGGCAACTGCGCCGGCGCTGCGCGCTGCCCAGAATGCGATGGGCGAGATCTCGCCGCTGCTGTTCGAGCGCAGTCTGGCCCTGCAGGAATGGGTCGCTGCCGTCGAGCCCTCGCGCTACACCGTGCAATTGCTGTCGGTGAACAGTGCCGAGTCGGATTTCGTCGGCCGCATCCTGAACACACTCGAGCAGTCCGGCCTGATCGACAAGACGTACACCTGTGTCTCCAACAGCCGCGGCCAGGATTTCTGGAAGGTGGCGTATGGCGACTTTGCAACCATCGGCGAGGCGCGCACCTTGATCAACAGCCTCCCGCCCAGCATTCGTGACAACAGCCCCTTCGTCCAGAGCATCGGCAGACTCGACTGCAATGTGGCGATGGATCTGACCCGGTGATTCCGAGGACGAGACGATGAACAGCACTTTCCTGCACAAGAGCATGACCGCACTGGCGCTTGTCCTGCTGAGCGGCTGCGGGACCTCTCTGCCGAGCGAGAACGAACAGGCACGCCACATCCTGCCGCCCGCTGAAGTGCAGAGTGACGAGATCCCCGACGTGGTGCGTCCGCCCGCCATCCTGCCTGCGCCCGCCGTGGCCGAGGCCCCGCAGCTGTTTTCCGTGGTAGTGCAGGATGTGTCCGTGCGGGAACTGCTGTTCGCCGTGGCACGGGACGCCGGCGTGAACATCGACGTGCATCCGCAGGTGCTGGGCACCGTGAGCATCAATGCCATCGACCAGACTTTGCCGCAGATCCTCGACCGCATCGGGCGCCAGGTCGACATGCGCTGGCAGCTCAGCGAGACCAGCGGCCTGCTGGTGGAGCCGGATTTCCCGTATCTGCAGACGTATCGGGTGGACTATGTGAATGTACTGCGGGATGCGAACACTAGCTTTTCTGTTTCCACCTCAATCACATCGGTGGGCGGCGTGGGAGGCAACACGGGCAGCAACAACTCGGTCGCGCAGCTGAATCAGAATTCCGAAAACAATTTCTGGCCGACCTTGATCGCGAACATCGGCGCCATCATGGGCGTGGAAAATGGTGAAGGCGAGGGGGATAGCACCTCAATCATTGCCAATCCGGAGAGCAGCATCATCACTGTTCGCGCGACATCGAGACAGCATCGAGAAGTGCAGGCATTTCTCGACTATGTCCGAACGCGCTCACTTTACCAGGTCATGATAGAAGCCACCGTGGTGGAGGTCAGTCTGAACGATGAGTACCAAGCGGGTGTGGATTGGGCGACACTGAGCCGCAACAGTGGACAGATCGATTTCCTACAGAGTGTCACGGGTACGAATTTGATTGCAGAGCCAGCAAGCCTCTTGACCATTGATCGAAGCGCGGGGCCGGACGCCGTCTCTGCCACGATTCGGATGTTGTCTGAATTCGGCGATCTGCGCGTGCTTTCCAGCCCGCGCATCATGGCGCTGAACAACCAGGCCGCGATGCTTCGCGTGGTCGATAACAAGGTTTACTTCACCATTACCGTAGAGCCGGGACAACCGCCGACTGAGAACAGCCCCGGCACCCCTGACCTGTACACATCACAGATCAATACCGTGCCTGTCGGCTTGGTCATGAGCTTGACACCGCAGATCAGTGAGAACGACCAGATCACCTTGAACGTGAGGCCGACCATTTCCCGCGTGCTGCGCTATGTGAACGATCCGTCACCCGCTCTGGCGGAATATGGCGTGGTGAACCCGATTCCCGAAGTGCAGATTCGGGAGATCGAATCCATCCTGAAGGTGTACAGTGGCCAGGTGGCGGTTCTGGGCGGTTTGATGCAGGACTCGCTCGAAACGGAGACTCAGGGCCTGCCAGGAATGTCACGAATGCGTGGACTGGGCGGCCTGTTCAGCTTCAATCGAGAAACAGCCTCCAAGACTGAACTTATCGTGTTCATCCGCCCTGTGGTGATCAAGCAACCGTCGCTGGACGGCGATCTGCAGGAGTATCGCGAATTTCTGCCCGATGGCGGTTTGACGAGCGATGGGCTATTCACGTCGCAGTTCCGCAGTTCCGAAGTTCGCTAAAAAGGGATGGGTAGAGCTGCATGAGCTTATTGATGGAAGCGCTGCGCAAAGCGGAGGAAGCCAAGCGGCAGGCAGCGCAGAAAGAACACGGCGACACCAGCGCGACGACACAGGCGACCGGCCCTGCTCTGGAGGATGATCCCATTGCGTTGGAGGCGCATCTGGACGTACAGGCCTCGACGCTACCAGTGCAGGACGTAGACGTCCTGCTCGATTTTGCCGCCCCCGCTGCCAGTGTTCCCGAGAGTCCCTCGCTGGATGTCCCCTTCGATTTCCAGATCGACGAGTCCTTCACTACGGCAGGGGTGCCGTTTGCGCCGGCGCTTGAGCCGGTAGTGCCGGAGCATGGCTTGCAGGGCAGCCTGGAGTCGACGCCAGCGCAGGCAGCAGAGGCGGACTCAGCGCTGTCTCTCGGTCATACACTGGACATGACCCGGAGCGAACTGACCGAGCCCGCTTCAAGCCCAGAGATCGACTATCTCGAGGTCGAGAATCTGCGCCAGTTCACCCCCGCCTCCTTGGCGGTGTTTGCGGCGCAAACTCCGAGCGCAGGGCTGTCGCTTGAAATCGTCACGCCTGAACCACAGGCACCACGAGCCGCCTTCATCGATGATGCTGCCGTTTCGTCGGAGCCTGAGCCAACAGCGCTGCCCTCCAGGCAGGCCGAGGCAGAGACCGCAGTGCCCCCGCGTACTTCCCGCGTGGACGAGGTCGTGGCGCTTGCGGCCGAGCAGGAAGACAAGCCTGAACGTCAGCGCATCAAGGTGGTGGGTAGCAAGGCGTCAGAAGAGAACCGCAAGCGTGAATCCGCCCGCGCCGTGTTCAATGCCAAGGCCGGGCAGGAGTCCAAGGGGCGCAACACCCGGCGACTGCTGGTCATCGCCGGCGTGCTGGTCTTAGTCCCTCTCGCTGGCGGCGTCTATCTGTTCATGCAGGAACTGGGGCTGCTGGGCGGTGGTATGCAGTACAACATTCCGGCTGCTAATTTGCAGCAGGGGCGTGAATTTCCCATGCCGGTGGAACAAGAGGGCGTTGTCGCGCCAGAGGTTCAGCTTGCCGATGTGGTGCAGGACCCTGTGGCAGTCGTGGCGCCTGCCGCGGTGACGCAAGTGTCTGACCCTGTGCTGGATGCCGCGCCGGATCCGGGCGCTGCACCAGACCCGGTCTCATCCAGTATCGCCGTGACTGCTCCCGCCGTTGTCCCGGCAGCGCCAGCCCCGGAACTTGTCGCTGCGGAGGTAGTCGTTGAAGCGGTAGTGTCAGAGCTGCCAATCCAGGAGTCCGTCACCGCGGCGCCGGTGGCAGAGGTGCAAGAGGTACCGGATGCCGAGATCCTGGCGCAAGTCCCGACGGAGCTGCCTGCGGCAGAGGCACCCGCGCAAGAGATCGCCGCCCCGGCGCCTCCCATCAACATCACACGCAGCACAGCAGCTACCCAGATCAATCCGCAGTTGACTCAGGCCTACGCGGCCTTCCGCGATCAGGACTTCTATGCTGCCCGTGCGCTGTATCAGCAGGCTTTGCGGGAACTGCCCAATAATCGCGACGTACTGCTGGGCCTGGCCGCGACGGCCATGGAGCTGGGCGATGTCACCAGTGCTCGTGCCACTTACAGTAGGCTTCTGGAGCTGGACCCGCGCGACGCACTGGCCCGCGTGGGCCTGCTCGACAGCATGCCGCTGGGCGATCCGGTGCAGACCGAGTCCCAGTTGCAGAGCTTGAGGAATGAGCATCCGGAAGTGGCGCAACTGTCCTTTGCTCTGGGCAATTTCTATGCGGCACAGCGACGCTGGAATGAAGCACAGGCGGCTTATTACGATGCGCTGCTGGCGGCCAAGGCTGAGAGCGGGTCCGGTGTGAGTCCGGATTTCGCGTTCAATCTGGCGGTCAGTCTCGAGCGGCTCAATCAGCCGCAGCCGGCGTTCAATTTCTATCGCGAGGCGCTGGATCAAGCGCGTAACGTCAACCCCGGTTTCGATTTGCGCGTTCTGCGCGAGCGTCTCGACGCGCTGCAACGAGTGCTTCCATGAGTGCTGCTGCCCCGGCTCCCAAGAAACGTCTCGGTGCGATGCTTGTCGAGCAGGGCGCCATTACTGAAGACCAGCTGCGCATCGGCCTGCTGGAGCTGAAGAACAGCAACAAGCCGCTCGGGTCCATCCTGATCGACCTGGGCTTCGTGACGGATTCCATCGTGCGCGATGCCCTGAGCGAGAACACCGGTCAGCGCAGCGTTGACTTGTCCCATGCCGTGCTGGACGCGACGTCGACACGTATCGTGCCTCAGGAACTGGCGCGCCGCTACAACATCCTGCCCCTGAACTACGATCGCAGTCGGCATCACCTGACGCTGGCCATGGCCGACACCTTCAATATCGTGGCCCTGGACCAAGTGCGTGCGCTCAACGGCGGCAACCTGGACATCAGCGCCGTGCTGGCTAGCGAGAATGACATCGCGCGCGTCATCGAGCAGTTCTATGGTTTCGACCTCTCCATCGACGGCATCCTGCAAGAGATCGAGACGGGCGAGGTGGACTTCGATAGTCTGCAGTCCACCACCGATGAGTACAGCCACCCCATGGTGCGCTTGGTGAACGCCCTGCTGGCCGATGCTGCCCAGCGCGGCGCTTCGGACATCCACTTCGAGCCCGAAGAGGCCTTCCTGCGCATCCGTTACCGCATCGACGGCGTGCTGCGCCAGGTGCGCAGCCTACACAAAAGCTACTGGCCCGCGATGGTGGTGCGCCTGAAGGTGATCAGCGGCATGAACATCGCCGAGTCCCGAGCGCCGCAGGACGGACGCATTTCCATGTCGCTGGTGGGGCGTCAGATCGACTTCCGTGTCGCCGCACAGCCTACCACGCACGGCGAGAACATCGTGCTGCGTATCCTCGACCGCAAGAAGGGCATCGTGGCCATGGACAAGCTCGGATTGAGCGAGGAGAACTTTCACCTGCTCAACCTCATGCTGGCGCGTCCGGAGGGCATCATCCTGGTGACAGGCCCAACCGGCAGCGGCAAGACTACCACGCTTTATTCTGTGTTGAATCACATCAACACGGAGGGTGTAAACATCATGACCATGGAAGACCCTGTGGAATATCCGATGTCCATGATCCGGCAGTCCTCGGTGAACGAGTCGGTGAAGATGGGTTTCGGCGAGGGTATCCGCTCCATGATGCGCCAAGACCCGGACGTGATTCTGGTCGGCGAGATCCGTGATCACATCACGGCCGAGATGGCCTTCCGCGCCGCCATGACCGGTCACCAGGTGTTCTCGACCCTGCACACCAACTCGGCCGTGGGCGCCATTCCCCGACTGCTGGACATCGGCATCCTGCCCGACGTGATCGCGGGCAACCTGATCGGCGTGGTGGCACAGCGCTTGATTCGCAAGCTGTGTACTAGTTGCAAGCAGGCCAAGACAGCCTCAGAGCTGGAGCGTCGGCTGCTGGGGGTGAGCGCGGCTACGGGCGACGTCACTATCTACACCTCGGTTGGCTGCGATGTATGTGAACATCAGGGTTACAAGGGCCGCAACTCCGTCATCGAGATTCTCAAGATCACGGGCGACATGGACGATCTGATCGCGCGCCGGGCCAGTATGCGCGAGATGCTGAACCTGGCGAAGAAGGGCGGGTTCAAGCCGCTTGCCGAAGACGCTTGCCGACGCGTGCTGGATGGCACCACCAGTCTCGAGGAGATCACTCGCGTGGTGGATCTCACGGACCGTCTGACGGGGTAAACAAACCATGCCGTTGTACAAGTACAAGGCCATGACTCGCGAAGGCAAGATTCGCCAAGGCAATCTGGATGCCACCAATGAGGCGGATCTGGAGCAGCGGTTGGGCAAGATGGCCATGGACCTGATCCGGGCCGATGTCACCGTCGAACGCCGGGCCAGCATCGGACAGCGCAAGGTCGAGAAATCCGATCTCATCAACTTCTGCTTTCACATGGAGCAACTCACCCGGGCAGGCGTGCCGATGCTGGAAGGACTGAGTGACCTGCGCGACAGTCTGGATCATCCGCGCTTCAAGGAAATCATTGCGAACATCATCGATGAGATTGAAGGGGGGAAGAATCTGTCGGAGGCCCTCCAGGAACACCCGACCATTTTTGACAATCTGTTTGTGAATCTGATTCGAGCTGGTGAGGCGAGCGGAGAGCTTGGCCAGATTTTCGAGAATCTGGGTGCGACCATCAAGTGGCAGGATGAGTTGGCAAAGACAACCA
>JACCDH010883572.1_pt1 | contig 14068 bp, 6 predicted proteins | sample 7442481 | NCBI WGS metagenome assembly JACCDH01 (sample SAMN15323433, study PRJNA562643) | freshwater metagenome | isolation source: river surface water | place: USA:Blue River Watershed | collected 2017-08-15
ATGCACCTGTGCCAACCTTAAGAGTTGTATAGCTTCCATTCGAGGTTGGTGTTGTTGATTCCCATTTAAAGGTACGAACTAATCCAGCAGTCGCACTATCAACCGCAACATTAGTTGTAAATGTTTCAGTCATCCCCACGTTGAGATAAGCGATAGAAGGTTTCGTGTATGAAGGTTTGAGTGCCGTGATGTACCGAATGATGACTACGCCAGATCCGCCGTATCCTGCAGCGAAGTTTGATTTAGAGCTACCGCCGCCACCTCCACCAGTGTTGGCAGATCCGTTGGTTCCGGCTTTCGCCGAAGTGGTTCCACCTGCACCGCCGCCACCTGCACCGCCAGCGCCACCATTACTGCTGGCATCCCAGCCACCACCGCCACCGCCACCGGCGTAAATAGTGGCTGCGCCAGTGATTGAATTAGATAAACCGCTTCCACCCGCAGAGCCAGATACAGATGATGATGTGGTTCCGCGACCACCTGCGCCAGATGTGCCCGTGGATGTTGCAACACCGCTTCCACCTAAAACACCTACCGCGTAATTTTGTCCCGGGTTACCACCTGCAACAACTACGGCTCCTAGCTGAGAGCTTTCACCCGAAAGCGGAGTACTGCCTGTCGTGTCAGCGCCTTTTCCGCCAACTCCAACCACCACTGCTTGGGTATCCGTTAATCCAATTGTTGGGAGATAGAGAACACCACCACCAGATCCGCCGCCACCAGAGTTATAACCGCCGCCGCCACCACCACCTACGATTAACGCAGTAACGGTTTCGATACCGGTTGGCGCTTTCCAACCGCCATTTTTAGTGATGATGGTGCGCGGGAATGTCACTCGGGTGTAAGGGCCATCAGTAACACGGTTCTCAACAGTTGGATAGGCAGAACCGTAATAAGTATATAGATCGGTCCGCGCTACTCCTCCGGCGGCGAGATTTGGAAGTATCGGAGTAATCCAAGTGTTGTCGATATCTGGGTAGGTAGATGCATCCATATTAAAGTTGTAATACATCTGCATATTTGGACTTGATCCATCATTGGAAGTCATGTCGTTGCGAACTTGGCTCTCTGTCCGCGCTACTGACCAGATTTTGATTTCATCAATATCTCCATAGAAATATTGATCTGCTCTACCGCCGAATAAATACCAATTATTGTCCGGGTCATAGACTTTGTAACTCGATGAGCTTGAGTTTGTGTTAGTTCCCGCTGCATAAGGTGATCCAGCTTGTGTGAAAGCAAGCCTTCCATTGAGATAGAACTTAAGTGAGCCATTGAGGTCGCCCGCTAGCTCCTTCACCATCGAGACATGGCTCCACTCATCAGGTTTTATCCGGATGCCTGTCGTCGTCCAGGTCCAGCCTTTGCCAGTCCCATAAAGAGCCCAATGCAAGATACCGCTATGGATTCCAAAAAGAATCGTATTTTCTTTAACCACGATCTGGCAGATTGCAGAATCACATGTTGTTGTGGGTTTAATCCAAGCTTCAACAGTGAAAGTATCATTGAGGGTATTTCCCACACCGATACTATTAAAGAAATAGTAATTGGATGAGGCTGAACCCATCGTCGCTGCGGTGTCGGTATCTGATGTAGTGCCGGCAACATCTAGCGATAAGCCATATACGCGCGCAAGGTATGTCTCCATCGCACGAATCTCACCGTTGGTCAATTGTCGATTAAATACAAGAAGGTCTAGGACCTGCCAGTCTGTTGGCTCGGTCGAAAAGTTATTGATACCCAGTCCAGTAGGAGGTGTTGCAGCAGTGACCTGGCCGTTATCTGCTTTGTAGGTTAAGTCTCGACCATTAGCACGATAGAGCTTTGTCATGTCGGTCGAGAGAAGCCATTTATTCTGCGTTGTAGTTCCAGATGGAGTGATCCAATAGCTATTGTGGTGGGCGCCGCCTTCGTAGCTGAAGTTGTAATGACCAGAGATGAAGTTACCTGTATTCGCAGTAACGATTCTTCCGCCTGTCGTTGCGCCCTTTGGATATCGAGCAATATGCATCAAGGTGTAATTTGATAGCGCCCCAGAGATCAAAGTTGTCTTCGCAGAGGAATTTCCAGATACGGCAAGGTTTGTTATCGAGGATCCGGTTGGAAAGCCAGAATCCTTTGCGCTTTGTTGAGCAATCGTCGGTGATCCTGTTACGGCGGCAGTCGCATTAACTCCTGAGGCATCTATCCAACCTTTGCGAGAGCTGTCAAGAATCTGAAGTTCATTCGGAGTCCAGCGACCCGAAAGCGCCGAAGCAACCGATGCCGGGAAAGCATCTAGCTCATTGGTTGCGTAGCGAATCAGAATTACACCTGATCCACCTTTGCCGCCTTGGAGCTTTAAACCCGTACCGGTTGCTAAACCTCCACCGCCTCCGCCTCCGAGGTTTGCAGTTCCGTTAGATCCAGGTTGATTAACAGTTCCACTCGATGCATATCCGCCAGTTCCACCGCCATCAGCGCCCGCTGCGCCTGTAGTTGCCGCACCATTGGGGCATGATCCGCCGCCACCACCGCCGGCGTAAGTATTCACCGTTCCATAGAAGTAATTTGAGACACCTCTCGCGCCCGTAGTTCCAACGTTGTAACAAGATCCGCCAGCACCACCGGCTCCACCACTAAAGCCACCATTTGCAGCAACACCAGCTAGCCCGCCGGCTCCAGAAGGCCCGCCGGCCCCACCTGAACCGCCGAGTGCCGAGAATGTTGTGCCAGTAGCAAGCGTGACAGTTGTTGAATCGCCAGAGATTGGATTGAAGTGATATCCCCAAGAGCCTCCAGCTCCGCCATACCCAACCTTTAGATTCAATGATGAATTTGAAGCGACAGGAATAGCCGAGCGCGAGAGTGCAGCTCCGCCGCCTCCACCACCACCGCCATCGCCTCCGCCGCCGCCTCCGCCGCCGACTAAGAAGATATCGATTACAGAGACGTTCGATGGAACGGTCCAAGTGCAGTTTGCTGTCGTGGTGATTTTTTGAATGGTATAAATATCAACAGTTTGCGAGGTTGTGGAGCATGCTGAGACTGCATCGATGTCGTATGAGTAAAAAATCGAACCTTCTGTTGTAGTGGGAACTAAGTCGTTGCGAATTAATGATGCGCGTGGCGCGAAGTAATTTCCTCCAGGAGAGCCGCTCGTTCCAGAGCACTCGTTAACGCGCATCGGAGCTGTACCACCAAGACCTCCGTAGTAACCGCCGCCGCCGCCGCCACCGCCGCCGCCATCACCATTTTGATTACTCCCGGGACAGGAATTCGAAAAATTTAAACTTGTTCCTGAAGATCCATTGAAGTTAGTGCCGTTAGGCTGAAGTGTTCCATTCCAATCGACAGCTCCATTGGAACTGGTGCCTGCACCACCGCCGCCACCTGCACCACCTGCGATGGCAACAATTTCACTGTTGATTGTTGCAATTGATGCAGCACCCGCACCTCCGCCGCTACCGGAAGAACCTTGACTTCCCGCTGCACCACCGGCTCCGCCACCGAAGTTCGTGCTTTGGAAATATGTGCCATTGATACTAAATGCGCCCTGGGGAAGAGTGTCTGCTCCACCAGAGCCGCCAGCATTTCCTGTGCCACTAGAGCCTGCACTACCCGCATTTCCCGCAAAGAGACCCAGCACATCACCCGGGGAAACTGCGATCGTTATTGCGACTCGACCTGCAGTTGTTCCGCTTTTACCGATATTGCCATCATCGCCACCTTTTCCGCCGGCTCCGCCAACGGCTGTGATCGTCACGCTCGTGACACCGGCAGGAATCGTTATCGAAGTCCCTGAAGCAGATGTAGATGGAGCAATGGTCCCGGTAACGGCCTGTGAAGCTGGAGCTGAAATGCGAGGAGCGATGACCGGTGCAGCAACTGTCTGAATTAGAGTGAGAGTCATTACGGTGACGAGAGATCGTGCAATCCGGCGAGGATTGAGCGCGCGTGAAAACTGCACTTCAATCCCCTTTCCTCAATCAAGCTAGACGGAGATTCTAGGCGAGAAGGGGGTATGGGCCAAAGCCACGCAACATGGGAATCAAGGAGTGATCGTTAAGGTGTCGACCGAGACTGCCTGGCCGGCAGTGGTTACCACCGAGACGCGACCGGTTGTGGCTCCAATCGAGGAGAGTTCGGCTGCGCTGATGCTGACCGAGGTGCCGTTGCCTGATGTCTTATCGATTGTCTTATTGCGCCAGAACTTCACGGTGACTGTGCCGGTAAATCCAGTGCCAGTAATAGTGATAGCCCCACCACCCGAGAGTGAGATTGTTAGCGTCGAAAGCGATGTGATTGAAGGCGGCAACACTGTTGAAGCCTCAAGTGAAGTTGCGCCATTGAGACCAATGCCACTTCCGCTTCCCACCTGACCCGTCGGCTGGTTATTGATATAGGCCATGAAGTAAAGCTGCACGGTCTGAGTTTCGGCAAAGTAGTTTTGATCTCCGGCTTTCACAACGCGCACCTCACAGAAGCCCTGCTTCTGCTCGCTTGCTGTGAGATAACGATTACTAATTGCACATCCGGAAAGTGATGAGACTCCGGTGAGAGTCTCAGTGACAGCACCTGTGCCATCACCACCTTGCAACCAAATCAAATATGAAGAGCCCACAACGCCGCCATACATAAAGACATTGAGTGGTCGTTGGTTTGCTCTGTTGACAGTGGCTGTAGAAGTTTCGTAGATAACACCCAGATAATTATCAAGTGAGCCAAGTGTAAAAGTCGGAGTGTTTCCACGAACCGTATAGGTATCGGCATTGGTAGGAGCTGCCGTGGATTCGGTATAGAGCGCTGATGAGAAACGAGAAACTGCTGTTGCAGTATCAGTCCACTTCAAACCCGTCACTGTCGGCCTTGGATACACGGTAATCGGCGAACCGTTGTAGGTGATAACAGTTGGTGCGCTCATCGTGATGGTAAACGAATCCGCCTTTGTGGTGGTCATTCGGAGAGGTAGATAGGTGGACTGCCCCAACGCATCTGTGACGGTAACGGTGTCAATAAAGCTGCCAACTGTCAGTGATTCTTGCAGCGCAAGCCTTACCTGGCTAGCAACTGTCGCTGTATCCCAATCAATACCGCTTCGATCTCCCACTGAGAAGGTGATGGTGCGGGTGTCAGAGCCAGAGGTTGCAGTGAAGGTCTCGAGCAACGTATTGCCATACTTCTTCGTGGGGGTAATTGCTGTGTTATTCGATGAATCAAAGCGGAATCTGGTGGCGTTAAAGTTGGCTTGAATTTGAGCTGCGGTGAGCGCAGATTTATAGATACGTACCGAGGCAATACTGCCGGGGAACGTTGTGTTGGTAGCACCTGTTACACCCTTACCAATCAATAGCCCCTGAATATTTACCGTGTTGGATGTATTGCTTGCCGTAGCTGAACATTGTGAGATGCCATTGATATATGTGGTCAGAGTTGTTCCATCATACGTTCCAGCAATATGGGTCCACGCACCAACGACCGGGGTATAAGCACAATTCGCAAATCTCCACGCAGTTGCAAAATTGTCGTAGAAGCCCACAACTAATCCATTCGAAGTGAAGTTTCCAATATAGATATATGTTGGAACGTTTGAAAATGGTGTTGCTTGAGTGATGATCGCGGTGTTATCCGGAAGTGTTGCCGATGTTTTAAACCACGCCTCTGCCGTGTATCCGGTCATGAGATTTCGCCCGGTATAACCAGATGTGTAGTAACAATTATCCGAACCAGAAGTGAAATTTAGAGATCCGCCATTGGCGCTTGTATATGTAGGTGCGGTGCAGGTCGTATTCGAGGCAGCTCCAGTATTAACACCGGCCCCCGTGGCTGCAGTTAGCTTGCTTCCTGATATGTCTCGCCAGGTAATTCCTGTAGTTGCCGTCCCACTCTCGCCGATTAGGCTTGCAGAATTTCCCGCCTCTAAGTGAAAGACAAGATCATTGGAGACGATCTCACCTGTATTGAGAAGTGTTGGCGGCGGAAGGATATTGATGGTCAACGGTATAGAAACACTTGCGGAAACAGAGTCTGTCACCGTTAAAGTCTCGTAATAGGTACCGACAGTTGCCGTCTCTGCAATCCTGATCACAGGCGAGGAGGCCGTTGCGGTATCAAGCGTTATTCCTGAGATTACAGGAGAGAGAGTCGCGTTATAGACAGGCGTGCCAAATGTGATTGTGAAGGTTTCGCTTCGCGAGACGTTAATCGCCTTATTAATTCGCGTAGCGCCAGTCATCGCAAGCGTTCGATTAATGACCGCAAAGGCTGTTGATGAATCGGTGATAAATAGCCCTGCAGTATCAGAATCAGTAACAATCAAGCGATAGAGATAGTTAGAGCCTGATGTTGAGGTATCAGTTGGAACCCAACTAAAAGATGCATTTGCAGCACCAGTCCCCTGCTTTAGAAGTGAGAAGGTGCCATTAGATCCGCCTGTAGTTGATTCCCAGCGGAAGGTACGTGTCAGGATTGCGGTCGCGCTATCTTGGGCAACATTGGTAGTGAAGGTCTCTGTCATTCCAACGTTGAGATAAGCGTTAACGGGCTTTGTGTACGTCGGCTTAAGAGCGGTGATCCAACGGATGATGATTACGCCAGAGCCGCCAGCACCACCAGCAACGTCTGCATCACTTCCAGATTGATACCCCGCACCGCCTCCACCGGAACCTGAATTTGCCGTTGCATCTGCAGGAATTAATCGCCCCTTAGTACCAGCCGAAGCTGTCGTGGTTGTTCCAGCACCACACGAACCGGCTGCGCCGGCCGCGCCAGATGCACCGAGCCCAATTCCACCTCCACCACCTGCGGCATAACATAAATTGGTTCCACCGATTGGATCGACGATACCTGCACCACCTGCAGCTGCAGTTGAGTTATTTGCAGCGGAGAATCCAGAACCACCGGCACCTCCACCACCACCAGCTGGGTAATCTCCCAATCCAGATCCTGATCCACCACTATTTCCAGAACCGTATCCATATGTAGAGACCTGCGTAGAGGCACCCGGAGTTCCCGAACCTCCCGAAGTGGAATAAGCAGAGGCACCACCACCTGAGCCTCCCGATTTACCATCGTGCTCAACATTGTTTGCCGCCTTGTCATAACCGGCACCGCCACCACCACCAACAGTTCGGACTTTGGTGCCAAAGAAAGAACTTTGACCGTTCTGTCCACGCCATTCATCAACTAGCGGTCTCTGTGCGCCAAAACCACCTTGGCCCACTTGAATAAGTTCAACTGAATTAGGCGTGAGAAGAACTTTTGGAATGTATGCAAAACCACCTGCACCGCCACCGCCACCAACACGGGAGCCACCGCCACCACCGCCTGCAATCACCAACGTGGAGGCCATAGAAACCGTACTCGGAACTTTCCAGCCACCGAATTCAGTGATGTATGAGCGATAAAAAGTTCGAGTTGTATAGACAGAACCGACTACGGCTTCTGAGACTACGTTGGCATCCCATGCCGATGCATCTGTAATTGCGAGATCTGTGGTTGCCAGAGCACCTACAGCATCGTTATAGGCGACAGTTCCAGTGCCCTCATTGAAATTCCAGTAGTTAAGGAGTCCGGAAGTTGAGGTTTCATTGGAGTGCATATCACTTGCTGCATTTGCAGAGCGATCCGTGCTCCACATCCTCACTTCATCGATACTGCCCGAGAACGCTTCTGTGTTCGCCGCCTTGACTCCAATGAAGAAAGCATTTGAGTTTGCAGCCTGCGTAGTCGGCGAGCATGCAGAATTCAAATCCGATCGAAGCTGACCATTAATGTAAATCTTTACATTTGTATTGACTCGGACGAATGTGATGTGGCTCCATCTATTTCCCGGAACGAAGGCATCTGCAGGCACTTTGCCAACACCTCCATCACACCATGCGCTACCGCTGCCGATGTAATACCGAATTTTTCCATTTAAGACTTGGACTAAGTAGGAGTTATTGACTGAGATTATTGAGCAGGCGACCGCTCCATCGCAGGTGGTTGTCGGCTTCACCCAGGCCTGAAGGGTCATGGTGGAAACCGTGCCTGGAATTAATGGGCTGGAATTGGAGAGGGTTGCATACTTCGTGCCGCTCGTCGTGAGCGCGGTATCAGTCTCAGAGCGAAGAATTGGAGGTAATACAGTCAACGTGACGGGCGTACTCGTTCGAGAATAGGTCACTCCCGCACCTGTTGTAGAGATGAAGAATCTATATTTTCTGAGAGTCATACTTCGAGTAGCACTGAACGTAAATGTGTTTCCCGTTTCACCCGTGCTGGTCCAGCTAGAACCCCCATCGGTTGAATACTCCCAGCGAGTTGTGGGAGTTCCTTCTGTCGCGGTGTATGAGGAAGTCCAAGTCACTGAAGTCCCATCGACCACACTTAGATCTGTTGTGTTGGTTGTGAGATTGGTCGGCCCTACGTGGTAATTCACATTCTTCACGGCATGGTAATTGGCTGCACCGCCAGTAAAGGCTGCCCAACCAAAACTGAAGGAGGTTGCGTCTAATTCACTAGTTGAAATTACGGTTGAATAAAGTAAAAAATTTGCACTAGAACCCGCGTAAACCGCAAAAGTTCGTGTAGCTGCAGTCCATCTGATCGTGTAATCATAGAAAGCATCGTTCTCGACATCTGCAACGGTATTCCCTGCAGTGTCTTTGAATGGAACACCAATCTCACCATTCGTGTACGTGTAGGTCGTAGTTGACCCACCTAGAGTTACTGCCTGAACCGTAAGATGATCATTTGTCATCTCTGTACCATTTTTATACGTATCAAAAATGGCACGGATTTCGCCATTTGACCAAAAATTAACTCCCCCAGTAGATGATCCAGCGACTCCATCGTTTGGCCACTCAGCGATTGGTCTCATGTAGAAAACAATCATGTCTGCGCCATTGGGATCATTTCCGAAGTAATAACTTGCATTCACAGAAAAATCACTTGCATATGAATATGTCTGCGTATTCCACAGGAATCCATTCTGTGCGCCAACATTTTGAGTTAAATTAATAACTGAATCATTGCTTGAAATCGGTGTTGTGCCGGCCGATGATTGATAGGGAGTGTGGTTGTAATTAACTCCTTGCCAAGACGTGTATTGCTGAAAATCATTTCTATTGTCGTAAAGGGTCGAGGCTGACGCCTTGGGTGTGCCGACATCCATAATGGGCAGGGCAATCGTTTGAATCAAAGTCAGAACGAGAACAGCTGATACTGAGCGGGCTATGCGAGATGGCCTTAAGGCGCGCTTTAGCGCTGCCCAGGTACGGTTGATCTGCATAGTGAGGTGATTTTAGGCGCTCGGTCTAGCCAAGGGAAGTTGGCTTATTTGGCGGATTCAGCGGCGGCTAATTGTCCGCATGCGCCATCGATCTCACGACCTCGGGTATCACGGACAGTGACGGGGACCCCATAGCTCTCGAGAACTCGGACAAATTCAGCCTCATCTTCACGGCGAGATGCTGTCCACTTCGACCCAGGTGTTGGATTGAGTGGAATCAAATTAACGTGCGCTGCACGGTTCTTCAGCAGACGACCAAGTAAATCTGCGCGCCATGCCTGATCGTTGATATCGCGAATCAGCGCATACTCGATTGAGTAACGACGACCGGTCTTCTTCTCATATGCATCTGCTGCAGCCAAGATCTCGCGTACTGGAAAGCGATTGTTGATTGGTACAAGCGAATCACGAAGCTCATCATCTGGTGTGTGGAGTGAGATCGCTAAGGTGCAGTTGATTCCCTCTTCCATCAGCTTCTCAACACCATTAACAAGTCCCACTGTGGAAACAGTTACAGAACGAGCAGAGATTCCGAGTCCATCGGGATTGGCGTCAACGATGTTATGGAGCGTACGAATCACTGCGTTGTAGTTGGCGAGTGGCTCGCCCATACCCATAAAGACAATATTGGAAAGTCGCGTTGGTCCACCAGGAAGTTCGCCATTGGCGCAGGCACGAGCTGCGGCAACAATCTGATCTGTAATCTCTGCAGCAGTGAGGTTGCGCTTGAGACCACCTTGTCCTGTCGCACAGAATGGGCAGTTCATGCCACAACCTGCTTGGGATGAGATACATACCGTGACACGATCTGTGTAGCGCATCAAAACGGATTCAACGAGAGTTCCGTCGTGGAGCTTCCATAGATCTTTACGTGTCATTCCGCCATCGGTGGTGCGAGTTGTTACAAGTTCCATCAACTTTGGAGTTAGAAGATCAGCGATTGTTTGGCGCTGATCTGCTGGGATGTCGGTCCAGGTTGATGGGTCATTGTTGAGATGAGAAAAATAGTGTGTGGCAACCTGAGAAGCACGAAATGGCTGGAGGCCAAGCTCTTTAGCAAAGTTCTTACGGTCTTCTGGTGAGAAGTCAGCGATGTGCTTTGGCGCCTTCTTCTTCTGGACTGGTTCGTCGAAGATTAAATTGAGTTCTTCATTGGTGCGGCTCATAGCAGTCCTGAATCCTGTGCGCGGCGCACAATTTCGAGTGCGAGCCACAGGGTTGGAGCTGCAAAGAGAATTGAATCGATACGGTCGAGGACTCCCCCGTGACCTGGCAACAAGTCACCCATATCCTTGATCGCGAGATCACGTTTGATCGCAGATTCGATGAGATCACCGACGGTGCCGGAGATAACTACAGCTAGACCAGCAAGGGCGCCGATCCATACCTGTGCATCAAGGATGTAATGAAATGCCAATGCACCAGCCACCGTCGTGAAGACTATAGAACCGGCGAATCCTTCCCAGGTCTTCTTTGGCGAAATCTTTGGCGCCATTGTGTGCTTACCAAAGGCAAGACCAGTGAAATATGCGAAGGTGTCATTGCAGGCAATGAGAACTACGAAGGTCATCATTCGCTCGAAGCCACTCTGTGGACGCGCCAAGAGAATTAAGAAGCCGGCAAGGAATGGGATATAGATAAGAGTGAGCGCATAAGCAGATGCGCTGCGGATAAAGTGTTCTGGTCCTTTAGGTAGCAGAAGTGCGAGAAGCAACGGCAAGGCAATTGCTGTTGCAACCGCAAGACCATTGACTCCACCGAACCAGGCAGCGCCCGCCATTCCGATTGATGCAAGCGTCAGGGCTGCAAATGAAAGATTGATATCTGCGCTCTTGAGCGCATTGACCATCTCGCGGACGCCAAGCACCATGGCGAGGGCAACGATTGCAGCGAAAATTGCACGCTCGTAACGGAGTGAGAACCAGACAATTGCAAAGAGTGCGATTGATACACCAATGGAAGGAAGTAGCTTTCTTCCGGCGCGCTTATTGATCGCGTCGTTGATGGCGTGTAAGTCAGACATGGCAAAGTGCGAGGTTTAGACCTCGAGGAGCTCGGCTTCCTTATGCTTTAACAACTCGTCGATCTTTGCAACATGATCTGCGGTGATCTTCTCAAGTTCTTTCTCACCACGTGAGAGATCATCCTTTGAAATTTCGCCATCCTTCTCAGCTTTTTCCATCGCTTCTTTTGCAGCGCGACGGATATTGCGCATAGAGATCTTTGAATCTTCAGCCTTTGTCTTTGCAACCTTGATGTAATCCTTACGGCGCTCCTCTGTTAGCTGAGGAAGAGCAACGCGGATAACGACGCCATCTGATGCAGGATTGACGCCGAGATCAGAATCACGGATCGCCTTCTCGATTGATGCCATAGCGCCCTTATCGAATGGAGAGACTATTGCAAGGCGGTTCTCAGGAATCTGAATCGATGCAAGTTGTGAGAGCGATGTAAATGTGCCGTAGTAATCGACCATGATCTTGTTAAACATCGCTGGGTGAGCACGTCCGGTACGGATTGCACCAAAGTCATCCTTAGCAACTTCGACAGCCTTGTTCATCTTGTCAGTTGCCTCTGCGAGTGAGGTGGTTACATCAGCCATTGTGGTCTCTCTTCTTACCTTAGGTGGCTCTCGTTAGTTAACGAGAGTGCCAATCTTTTCTCCGCGAACTGCGCGCCCGATATTGCCGTGTGACATCAAGTCAAAGACGATGATTGGTAGCTTGTTTTCGCGACAGAGGCTAAATGCTGCTGCATCTGCAACAGCAAGTGACTTCTGAAGAACTTCATCATAGGAAATCTCATCAAATTTAACTGCCGCCGGATCCTTACGAGGATCTGCGTTATAGACGCCATCGACGCCTGACTTTGCGAGCAATAGCGCATTTGCGCCAATTTCGAGTGCGCGCTGTGCTGCGACGGTATCTGTCGTGAAGAATGGCATTCCAGCGCCTGCGCCGAAAATCACTACGCGACCCTTTTCAAGGTGGCGGATGGCGCGAAGTGGAATGTAAGGCTCTGCAACCTGACCCATAGTGATTGCAGTCTGAACGCGGGTATCAACACCTTCGCGCTCAAGGAAATCTTGTAGTGCTAAACAGTTCATCACTGTTCCGAGCATGCCCATGTAATCGGCACGTGCGCGCTGCATTCCGCGCTCTGATAATTCGGCTCCACGGAAGAAGTTACCGCCACCGACAACGATGGCTACCTCTACTCCACCGCGAACTACATCTGCGATCTGCTTTGCCACATCAACGAGAACATCGGGATCGAGACCGACGCCCTTGCCGCCACCGAAAACTTCTCCGGAAAGCTTAAGGAGCACCCTCTGATATGAACCGCGGGTTCCTGTCATGAGAGTGCTCCTTTTCGCTTAACGAAGTTTGCTAAATGTACTACTGGCCAACGCGGAAGCGGTGGAATGCCTTAACGGCAGTTCCTGCTTCATCAAGAATCTGCTGAACAGTCTTCTTTGCATCCTTAGCGAAAGCCTGCTCAAGAAGTGAAACTTCCTTTACAAAGCCAGTGATGCGACCTTCAACGATCTTGGAGAGAGCGGCTTCAGGCTTTCCTTCTGCCTTTGCTGTCTCTTCTGCAACGCGGCGCTCGTTCTCGATGAGATCAGCTGGGACCTCATCGCGATTAACGAACTTAGGCGCGAATGCTGCGATGTGCTGTGCAACGTCGCGGCCAACTTCTGCAGCTTCCTTTGCAAGTGAGACGAGAACGCCTACCTGTGGTGGAAGGTCTGGTGAAGTCTTGTGAAGGTAGAGACCAACTGGACCGTTGATTACTGCAACGTTGCGGATCTCAATCTTCTCACCGAGAGTTGCATTTCCTTCGTCGATAACTTCCTGAACAGTCTTTCCTGCTGATGTCTTAGCTGCAAGGAATGAAGCAACATCAGGAGTCTTAACCTCAAGAAGTGTTGCAACGAGCTCATCGCCAAGTGCGATAAAACGCTCGCCCTTTGCAACGAAGTCAGTCTCACAGTTGAGCTCAAGCATGACGCCTGTCTCTCCTGAAACCTTTGCAACAACGAGACCGTTTGAAGTCAAACGACCTTCGCGCTTTGTAACACCCTTAAGGCCCTTAACGCGGATGATTTCGACAGCCTTGTCGTAATCACCTTCAGCCTCATCAAGAGCCTTTTTGCAGTCGAGCATGCCCGCTGCAGTTGCTTCGCGTAGACGCTTTACATCATCTGCTGAGTAGTTAGCCATTGATTATGCCTCCGGTGTTGCAACTGGAGCAGCTGCATCTACAGCCGGCGTTGCAGTATCTAGAATCTCCTTCTCCCAATCAGCAAGTGGTTCTGCTGCAGGAGTAGCTGGTGCTGCATTTGCTGAACGTGACTTAAGTCCATCAGCGATTGCATCTGTGATTACGCGTGTGAGAAGTTCAATTGAACGAATCGCATCGTCGTTACCAGGAATCTTGTAATCAACTTCATCTGGATCGCAGTTTGTATCGAGGATTGCGATAACTGGAATACCGAGCTTCTTCGCCTCCTGAATTGCGAGGTGCTCCTTCTTTGTGTCAACGACCCAAATAGCAGCTGGAAGCTTTGTCATGTTACGGATACCGTCGAGGTTCTTGAAGAGCTTCTCGCGCTCACGGCGGAGCATCAAGAGCTCCTTCTTTGTGAGAAGAAGGTCGTTCTTCTCTTCGAGAGCTTCGAGCTCCTTGAGGCGCTGAATACGCTTCAACACTGTTGGGAAGTTTGTAAGCATTCCACCCAACCAGCGCTCTGTAACTGTTGGCATGCCAACGCGAGCTGCTTGGTTGATGATTGGTGTGTGTGCTTGCTTC
>JACCDH010870846.1_pt1 | contig 14067 bp, 13 predicted proteins | sample 7442481 | NCBI WGS metagenome assembly JACCDH01 (sample SAMN15323433, study PRJNA562643) | freshwater metagenome | isolation source: river surface water | place: USA:Blue River Watershed | collected 2017-08-15
CCTGACGGATCCTCCAGCAACGCTTTGCCAAGGAGTGCTGTGTATGAATCTCAAGATCAGCGGTCATCACCTGGAACTGACTCCCGCCCTCAGGGAGTATGTGCAGAACAAGCTGGAACGCATCAAGCGACACTTCGACAATGTGATCGACATACAGGTCATTCTCGCCGTCGATGCCAATACCGAAAAAGAAAAACGCCAGCGTGCAGAAATCAATTTGCACATGCGCGGCAAGGACCTGCATGTCGAGAGCGAAGCCCAGGACATGTATGCGGCGATTGACCTGCTGATGGACAAGCTCGATCGTCAGGTGCTGCGTCACAAGGACAAGATCCAGGATCACCAGCATGAAGGCATCCGTCGCTACGACGGGGCCACCGAAACAGCCTGAATCGGCAGGCTCGGGACAAGGGCGCGGCAGCGCCCTTTTTTATTGCCGGCTCCCGCAGCGTTTACAAACGTCGTTTCAGCGGCTTTTCCTTCGCTCTTTTCTTCGGTCTTTGCCGCAGACCATACATCCGATCTTTCACCGGCCTTTGCGCCGCATGTCATCGCCCTTTTGAGCTGGCGAAGCCGGCTTGCCGGGCTGCGGCTACACTAGCGCCGTTTCCAACTTCTACTGATCGGATCGACCCTCGATTCGCCACGCCTGACATCATGACCGAGCACGTACAGATAAGCATCGAATCGAAGACCGGGCTGATAACACTGGATCGCCCGGCCGCACTGAATTCGCTGTCGCTGGACATGGTGCGCGCGATGACGCAGGCGTTGATGCGCTGGCGCGATGATCCGGCCGTGTCGGCCGTGCTGATTCGTGGCAGCAGCGAGCGCGCGTATTGCGCCGGCGGCGATATCCGCTTCTTTCATCAGAAAGGCTCGGCCACCCACACCGGCGGCGCGGCGTTGGTGGAAGATTTCTTCAATGAAGAATATGCGCTGAATCATCTGGTGCACTGTTATCCGAAGCCCTATGTGGCGCTGATGGACGGCGTGGTCATGGGTGGCGGCATGGGCATTGCACAGGCTGGCCCACAGGCGCGGATCCGGGTTGTCACCGAGCGCACGAAAATGGCGATGCCCGAAGTCGGCATCGGCCTGTTCCCGGATGTCGGCGGTAGCTGGTTCCTGTCGCGCGCACCGGGCCAGATCGGCATTTATCTGGCCGTGACCGGCGACGTCATCAATGCGGCCGATGCAATCCATGCCGGACTGGCCGATGTCTTCATGCCGGGCGCAGAACTGCCGGCACTGCAGGCGGCGATCATTGCGGCCAGCGGCAAGGGCGGCGACCTGCGCGAAGCTGTGCGTGAATGCACGCAGCCATTTGCGATGCAAGCAGATCCGACCACGAGCCGGCTGGCACAGGCACGCGAGGCCATCGATCGCCACTTCACGCATGGCTCGGTGCAGGCCATCATGGATTCACTTGCCGGCGACAACAGCGAGTTCGCGAACAAGGTACTGGCGATGATGCAGAAGCGCTCGCCGCTGATGATGAGTGTCGCACTGGAGCAAGTCCGGCGCGGGCGGACGATGGGCATTGCCGATTGCCTGCGCATGGAGCGCACACTGGTGCGCCGCTGCTTTGAACATGGTGAAGTGCTGGAAGGCGTGCGCGCGCTGGCCATCGACAAGGATCATGCACCGCGCTGGAACCCGCCGACGCTGGGCGAGGTAACGCGCGAGATGGTCGAGCATTTCTTCGTCAGTGCATGGCCGGACTATGCGCACCCGCTGCGTGAATTGAGCAACGAGTCCTGAACCAAACGCAGAAACTCGACAACATGCCGGCATGCTGCATCATCAAAGCGGCATGAGGCGCCAAGAGAATCCGGATATGCTCATGCCCATATCCGGCAACTGCCGCTTTGTTCAGATTTCGTCGACCGCGAACAGCCGTCGATATTCCCTCATCGCATAGCGATCGGTCATGCCGGCGATGTAGTCGGCGACCTTGCGTGCCTGCTCGATCGGATCCTCGCCCGGTACCTGATAATCGGGTGGCAGCAGTTGCGGGCCGCTGATGAAGATGCCGAACAGATCGGTCACGATGCGGCGCGCCTTGCTGGTCATGCGATTGACCTGATAATGCTGGTACAGGTTCTTGCGCAGGAAGCGCTTCAGGTCCTGTGCTTCCTGCTTCATGCCGTCGGAGAAGGCAATCAGCGGCGGCGCATTGCGCACATCCTCGATGGACTGCACGCCGGCCTGACGAATGTTCTCGCGCGAGGTGCGGATCAGGTCGACCACCAGCGCATTGATCATGCGACGCACGGTCTCGTTGATCGCGCGGCGCCCGCCGATACCGGCAAACTCTTGCTCGACCTGTGCGCGATGGCGTGCATACAGCGCCACCTCGCCCAGCTGCTCGACGGTCAGCAGACCGGATCGCAAACCATCGTCAATGTCGTGATTGTTGTAAGCGATCTCGTCAGCCAGATTGGCCAGCTGCGCCTCCAGTCCGGGCTGCTTCCTGTCGATGAAGCGCCGACCGATTTCGCCCAGCTGCTGCGCATTGGTCAGGGAGCAATGCTTGAGTATGCCCTCGCGTGCCTCGAAGGTCAGGTTCAGACCATCGAACGCACCGTAGCGCTGCTCGGGCGTGTCCACCACGCGCAGGCTCTGCAGGTTGTGCTCGAAACCGCCATAGTCCTTCATGCAGGCATTCAGTGCATCCTGCCCGGCATGGCCGAACGGCGTATGGCCGAGGTCATGCGCGAGCGAGATCGCCTCGACCAGGTCTTCATTGAGGCGTAGGTTACGCGCCAGCGAACGCGCGATCTGGGCGACCTCGATGCTGTGCGTCAGGCGGGTACGGAAGAGGTCGCCCTCGTGATTGACGAAGACCTGGGTCTTGTACTCGAGCCGGCGGAAGGCGGTCGAGTGAATGATGCGGTCGCGGTCGCGCTGGAACTCGGTGCGCGTCTCCGGCCTTGCTTCAGGAATGGCCCGGCCGCGAGCCGTTGCCGAACGCGCCGCATACGGCGCCAGGTGATCTTCGTAGTTGTCGTTCATCTCAACGCCTGTCTCGCCTTCCTTCTCGACCTGCTTTTCGCCCTACTTTGCACCTTCCATCCTGCATGTCGGCTTGGGCCCGCCCCTCGGGGCCTCGCACCACCTGCGCTGTCCTTACTGCTGCACGCAGGCCGACAGCGTCGCGCGCAGCGCATCGCCGGGCACACCCGTGATCACTGCCTGACCCAGCGGCTTGAGGAGGATGAACTTGATCTGCCCGTCCTCGTTCTTCTTGTCGACTTCCATCAGCTCCAGCCAGCGTGCCTCGCCAAGATCAGGTGCGACGCTCGGCAGGCCGGCGGCGCGCACCAGCGCGACGATGCGGGCACGATCGGCCGGATCAAGATAACCAAGCCGCACCGAGAGATCTGCCGCCATCACCATGCCGCAGCCCACGGCTTCGCCGTGCAGCCACTCGCCATAGCCGAGACCGGCCTCGATCGCATGGCCGAAGGTATGACCGAAGTTCAGGATCGCGCGCAGGCCGCCTTCGCGCTCATCCTGCCGCACCACATCGGCCTTGATCTCGCAGGAGCGGCGGATCGCATGCGCCAGCGCCGTGTCATCGCGTGCGACCAGCGCAGCCATGTTGTTCTCCTGCCAGCGAAAGAAGTCGGCATCAATGATCGCGCCATGCTTGATCACTTCTGCCAGCCCGGCGGAAAGCTCGCGGTCAGGCAGCGTGGACAGGGTGGCGGTGTCGGCCAGCACGGATTGCGGCTGATAGAACGCGCCGATCATGTTCTTGCCCAGCGGATGATTGATCGCGGTCTTGCCGCCGACCGAGGAATCGACCTGCGCCAGCAGCGTGGTCGGCACCTGTACGAAGGGCACACCGCGCATGTAGGTCGCAGCTGCAAAACCCGTCATGTCACCGATCACGCCACCACCTAGCGCGACCAGCGTGGTCTTGCGGTCGCACTTGTGCTCCAGCAGCGCGGTGAAAATGCGCATCAGGTTGTCGGCATTCTTCTCTTCCTCGCCATCCGGCAGGATGACGGCAAATACTTGCTTGCCGGCGGCCTGCAGCATGCTCGTCAGGCGCTCGAGATACAGCGGCGCGACCACGGTATTGGTGACAATGGCCACGCGCTTGCCGGGCACATGGCGTGCGAATTCGGCATGATCGAGCAGATGGCTGCCGATCACGATCGGGTAGCTGCGCTCGCCGAGATCGACGGTCAGCTGGGCAAAGACTTGGGAAGCGTTCATGAATCTTGTGCGGTCGGTGCGGGGACGGGCTGCGTTGCTGACTGCGCTACTGGCTGCATTTCCGGCGTGACTTCCGGCTGCACGGCCGCTGGCAGCGAGGCTGGTGATGCAGCTTGCGATGCAGGTTCGGCCATGCGCTCCAGCTGCAGCAGGATGTTCTGTACCACCGATTGCACATTCGGGCGGCCGGTCTCGACGGTGATGTGCGCAACTTCCTGATACAAGGGTGCGCGCTGGCGCGACAGTTCTTCAATGCGTGCGCGCGGATCGGCGGTCTGCAGCAGTGGCCGGTTGCGATCATGGCTAGTGCGTTGCAGGATGCTGTTGACTGATGCGCGCAGATAGACGACAACACCGCGCTCGTGCAGGTACTGCCGGCTGTGCTCGTTCAGCACCGCGCCACCGCCGGTGGCCAGCACGATGCCCTGTTGCGCAGTCAGGTCGCGGATGACATCGGCCTCGCGCTGACGGAAGCTGGCCTCGCCTTCGATCTCGAAGATCAGCGGTATCGAGGCGCCGGTGCGAGCCTCGATTTCATGGTCTGCATCGACAAAGCGCAGATTGAGCTTTTTCGCGAGTGCGCGCCCTATCGTGGTCTTGCCGGAACCCATCAGGCCGACAAGAAAAATATTGGAAGTCGGAGTCAGCATCTTGCCGCCATCGGGCGTTTTGCCCGGGAAAGGCAACAGTTTATCCCATCCCATACCCCAGGCAGTGACTGCCTGTCAGCGGCTGGCGGACACCTCGGTCACGATGCGCGGGGTGATGAAGATCAGCAGCTCGGTACGGTTGTCCAGCTGGCTGACACTGCGGAAAAGTCGACCCAGCACGGGCAGGTCACCGAGGAAAGGCACCTTCAGTTCATCCTTGCGCTTTTCCTGCGTGAAGATGCCGCCGAGTACCACGGTGCCGCCATTCTCGACCTGCACCTGCGTTCTCACATGCTTGGTATTGATCGCAAAACTGGTGCCAACCGCGGTGCCACGCGAATCCTTGGCCACATCGACCGTCAGGATCACGTTGCCATCCGGTGTGATCTGCGGCGTGACCTCCAGCTTCAGGTTGGCTTTCTTGAAGGTGATCGAGGTCGCACCGCTGCTGGTGGCCTGCTGGTAGGGTATCTCCTCGCCTTGCTCGATGATGGCCGGCTGCTGATCGGCCGTGACTACGCGCGGGCTGGACAGTATCTTGCCATTGCCCTCGGCCTCCAGCGCCGACAATTCCAGGTTCAGGTAGCGATTGGAACCCGGCGAGAACAGGCTGATGCCGAGGCTGCCGGGCGTGGCATTGTTGATCGCTGCGGCCGGCAGGTTCACGAATTGCGTGTTGGGTACAAAGCTGCCTTGGGTCACGACCGCCTGACCGGTCTGTTCACCGACACCGAGGTAATTGCCGGTGACGGCCAGTCGGGTGCTGCCTGGCAGGTTGATGCCGGCTGCCGGGGCACGCTGCATGAAACCCAGTTTCGCACCCAGGTTCTTGCTGAACTTATCATCGGCCTCGACGATGCGTGCCTCGATCATCACCTGCCGCGTCTGCACATCCGTCAGCTGCACCAGCCGCCGCACCTCTTCCAGCCGGGACGGCGTATCGGTGACGAACAGCTTGTTGGTCCGCGGCTCGGCCGATGCACTGCCGCGACGCGACAGTATGCTGCCCTTCATGCTGCCGCCGTCCAGCCCGAACACTTTCTGAAAAGCGTCAGCCTTCTGGTAATTGAGCTGGAAAGTCTCGGTCACCAGGGGCTCCAGCTCGGCGATCTGCGCGCGCTGCTCGAGCTCCAGCCTTTCCTTGGTCAGCAGCTCATCCTTGGGCGCGATCCACAGCACATTGCCATGGCGTCGCATATCGAGCCCGCGTGCCTGCAGCACAATGTCCAGCGCCTGGTCCCAGGGCACATCCTTGAGCCTCAGCGTCAGGTTACCACCGACGCTGTCGCTGGCGACGACATTGAGCCCGGTGAAATCAGCAATCACCTGCAGCAGTGCGCGCACTTCGATGTTCTGGAAATTCAGCGACAGTCGTTCGCCGCGATAGCCACGACCCGGTGTGCGCTGATCTGGTTTGACAGGACGCACCTCGACCACCAGCCGCCGATCCGCCTGCCAGGTCGTATGCTCCCAGTTACCCTGAGGCTCGATGCTAATGCGGACCAGCTCGCCCTGTGCATTCGCACTGATGGCTTGCACAGGCGTGCCGAAGTCGCGCACATCCAGCTTGCGGCGCAGCGGCAGGGGCAGTGCGGTCTTGGCCAGATCAATCACGATGGACTGGCCCTGCCGGCGCACATCAATCGCGCCCTGCGGCTGGGACAGGTCGACGATTACCCGTCCGGTCTGCTCATCGCCGCGCCGGAAATCAATGTCGATCACGGCGTTGGCTGAACTGGCAATGTCGGCCGATCGCGCGGCGCGAGTCTGCGATGCGTCGGCCGCGCCAGCCGGCTTCGGCTCGCCTGCGCCACTGGCGGTACCGGAGGTACTCGCGGCACCCGCAGCACCGGCAGCAGCAGCGCTCGAGCTACGGCTCTCGGCTTCGCGCAGGTAGAGCAACAGCTCGCGCCCTTGCAGACGGATCTCATAAGGCAGACTGCGGCCGAGGTTCAGCACCAACCGTGTCCGGCCGCCGGCCTGCACCAGATCCACGCTGCGCAGTTCGCCAACATCGAGCTTGCGCCGCGACTGGCCGAGGGCATTCACGGTATCCGGCAAATCGATCACCACGCGCGGCGGCGTCCCCGTCGAGAAACTGGCTGGCACGGCAGGCAGTGCCTGTCGCATCCGTATGCGCAACAACTGCCGTCCGCCCTCGCGCAGCGCATCGACAGCCTCGATCACATTGCCGGCTGGCGCCGCTGGTGCGACGGCGACAGGTACGAGCTCGGTGTTCCTGTCATCGGCAGCGGCAGACACGGGCCAAGCCAAGGTCAGCAGCGGGACAAGACAGATCAGCAGTCGTGGCAGCATCGCGTCAACCGGCTAAGGTTTATGCACCGAGCGCAGGCTCAGCTGCACCTGACGACGTTGCCACTGCCCGGTGCCATCTTGTATGCGCTCGCTGATATCGATGGCCTGCTCACGGATGGCGGTGACCTGGCCAAAATCCTGACCGACATGATCACCAACCTTCACCTGATACAAGCGCTGCTCGGCCTGTACCAGCGCGACCGCTTGCCCGGCACGTCGCAAGCTGCCCACCATTTGCAGACTGTCCAGCGGATACGCTTCAAGCGCCTCGCGCTGACGACCTGCATCCGGACGCTCGACTGCATCGGCCACTGACAAGCCCTGATGAATCCGCGCGGTGTCGAAAGGATCACGCCGAGCAGCCGGGTCATAAGCGATGACCGATGGCTGGCTGCCGGCCGGTGCATCACTTACCGGCTCGGGCGCGGAACGCCGCACGCCATTCGCCCAGATACGCAGGTCATCGCCAACCTCGGGGGTGCAAGCTGCAAGTGGCAGTGAAACACAGACTATCAGCGCGAGTGAATACTTCATGGTCTAGCCTCGCTTGCGCCCGGCCTCATCGGCTGCTGCTTTCGCCTTGGCGCGCGCTGCCTGCTCATCGGCATCCAGATAGCGAAAGGTACGTGCGACACCCTCGACGGACAGCATGGCCTCGCGTCCCGAGCTGATCGCGATGCGGTCCAGGGAGACGATGCGCGACAGATTGGCGAGATCGCTGGCAAAGCCGGCGACGGCGTGGAAGCTGCCGCTCAACTTGATGTCGATGGGTAGCTCGGCATAGTGGTCGTACAGCTGTTCCTTGCCCGGCTTGAACAGCTCGATCTGCAGGCCGCGCGAGATGCCTGCCTGATTGATCTCGGCCAGCAGCTCGCCGAGCTCGGCGCGGCCGGGCAGCTGGCGCTCGAGCGCATCCACCTGTAACTGTACCTGACGGTGTCTCAACCTCAGCCGCTCAAGATCACGCGCACGACCGGCGTTGCGCGCGAACTCCTCGCGCAAGACCTGCTCTTTTTGACGCGCCAGCGCGATCTTTTCCGATTGCGGCTGCAGCATCAGGTGCCAGCCGACCGCCAGTGCAGCCAGCAGCATCAGCAATGCACACAGCAGGCGCGGCAGCCATGGCCAGGATGACGGATGCCGCCGATGCAGATGACGAAACTGCTGGCTGATGACAAGGCTCATTTGAGCGGCTCGTTGGTTTGCGCCTGCAGCGCGACAGAGAATTCGAACAGCCGCTGTACATCCCTGCCCTGACCGATACTGGCGGCCTTCACCTCGAGCAGCGTGGGCGCGCCCGAATAGCCGGGCATGCCCTCGAGCTGGCGTAACAGTACGGAGACACGCGCATTGGACTGCGCCCAGCCAGCTATCGTGACCTGACCGGCATCACGCAAGCTGCGTAGCGCAATACCATCGGGCACGCGCGCCGCCAGCGCATCGAGCAGTTGCACCGCCTTGCCACGCTGCAGTTGCAGGGCTTCGACCGCCGTACGGCGCGCTTCCAGCAACGCCAGCCCCCGTTCCAGCTGGCGCAGTTCCTGCAGCTGGCTGGCGAGCTTCAGGTTTTCCGATCTCAGCCACTGGTTGCGGGACTCCTGTACCGCCAGCCGCCGCGCATTGACAGCGCTGGCTACCAGCACCAGCGCGAGCCCGACCAGCGCAGCCAGCAACAGCAGCGCACGGAACTGACGCCGGCGCTCGCGACGCAGGGCCTCGCGCCAGGGCAAGAGATTGATCAACTGCGTCATGGCAGTATTCGCAGCGCAAGCCCACAAGCCAACAGATAATCGCCGCCCTCGGGGCTGCCGCCTGCGATGCCGCTGTCGTCAATAGCCGTACCCATCGTTGCGATGAGCGGCATCATCGATGACCAATGGAGGAAAGGATCGGGGCAGCTGACGCCGATGCCGAGCCGCGCTTGCAGGCCGGCCGCCAGTGCCGGGCCAATCGCGCCGGCGCCGGTCAGATACAGATGATCGATCTCGATGCTGGTGGCAGAGGCAGCAAACAGTTGCGCGTGCCGCTGCCAGGCAAGGCAGGCTGCATCCAGCCATGCCTCATGCGGTATGGTCAGCGGCACGCCCAACTCGCGCTCGAACAGCAGGCGCCCGTCGCGCATGAACAGGCAATGCACGCCCTCGGCGGAAACATGAAGTATGGACTCGGGTGGATGTGGCGGATGTAATTCGTCGCTGCGACCCTCGATGACCTTGGTGCCCTTGGTGCCCTTTATGCCCCTGATGCCTCTGACGCCGGCAACAGCGGCCATCACCGCATGGGTATCGACCGTGACCAGCTGCGGCCGTAATCCGGCTGCCTCAACCCAGCTAAGGTGCTGTGCAATACGCTCGGTACGCGCAGCCACCATCAGCACATCAACCATACCCTCGTCGCCTGCGCTCGGACCGAGGATGGTGAAATCGAGGCTGATCTCCTCGCGCGGAAACGGCAGCGATTGCACTGCATCGGCCTCGACCAGCGACTCGATGTCATCCTCATGTGCACCTTGCGGCAGGCACAGCGTGCGCGTAATGACAGCCGCTGCAGGCAGTGCCAGCGCGACAGCGCGTAGGCGCGTGCCGCTGGCTTTCAGCGCGCGCCGGATCGCATCGACCAGTGCAGCTGCATCACCGTTGCGCGCACTTTGCCACCCACCCTCGGCAATGCTGGCGCGCGCATGATGAGCGATACGCGGTTCACTGGTCGTGTGGGTCAATTCGACCAGACGCACTTCCGCAGGGCTCAGGTCGATGCCGATGGCCGGTGTCATCCCGGGGCCACAAGCTTGAAACAGTGATAGCCATCTCGTCAGCGACGCCACACGCATTGTCTTTTTCCAAAGTGGTCGCGGATGCTAACAAGCAGCTTTTCAAAAAGCAAAGCTCATCCCGTGCGCGTTGCCAATAGCAGACGCATTCATCGTGAATGGCCGTGTCGCGCCAAGAGCATGAAGCTGCCTGTACCTTCAGCAATGCCAGCCCTTGTCGCAGAAACACCCGACAGCCCTGCCGGTATAATGACCGGCATCAAGCGCAGCTCAATGTTTCCCCTCGCATGAATACGAACACCCCAGACGGGGATACTTCCTCCGGCAAGCGTCCAAAAAAATTGCCGGCGCCTGCGCGATTGGCACTCAGTGTGTTCGGAGTGCTTTCGGGCTTGGCGATCATCGGATTCCTGCTGATCAGCTTCATGCTGATGATGGCCTACCCGAATTTACCGGATATCGAATCGCTGGCGACTTACCAGCCCAAGCAGCCACTACGGGTTTTCTCGGCTGACAATGTGCTCATCGGGGAATTCGGCGAAGAGCGCCGCAGTCTGGTCCGCTACAAGGACATTCCCAAAGTGATGAAGCAGGCGGTGCTGGCGATCGAGGATGATCGCTTCTACGAGCATCATGGCGTCGACTACTGGGGCATACTGCGCGCGGCCATACACAACGCACTTGGCGGCAGCCGTCAGGGCGCATCGACTATTACGCAGCAGGTGGCGCGCAATTTCTTTCTCTCTAGCGAACAGACCATCAAGCGCAAGCTATACGAGGTGCTGCTGGCATGGAAAATAGAAAAGACGCTGACCAAGGACCAGATCCTCGAGCTGTACATGAACCAGATCTACCTTGGCCAGCGCGCCTATGGTTTTGCGTCGGCTGCGCAGATCTATTTCGGCAAGAAGCTCTCCGAGATCACGGTGGCCGAGGCAGCGATGCTGGCCGGGTTGCCGAAGGCGCCATCGGCCAACAACCCGGTGGTGAACCCCAAGCGTGCGAAAGCGCGCCAGCAGTACATCCTGCAGCGCATGCATGACCTTGGCTACATCAGCACTCCGCAATACCAGCAAGCGCGCGAAGAGCAGCTGAAGATCAAGATGGACAGCAATGACTTCGGCGTGCATGCCGAATATGTGTCCGAGATGGCGCGCCAGATGGTGTATGACCAGTTCAAGGATGATGCATACACGCGTGGCCTGAATGTCTTCACCACCATCACCAAGGCCGATCAGGATGCGGCCTACCTGGCGCTGCGCCGTGGCGTGCTCGATTATGAAAAGCGTCAGGCGTATCGCGGGCCCGAGGGCTACATGGAAATCCCGGCCGGCAAGGCGGAAGCGGAGGCAGCAATCGAGTCCGAGCTGGCGGAGCATCCTGACAGTGATGGCCTGATCGCAGCCATGGTGCTAACCGTCGGCCCCAAGACCGTGCGCGCGCTGCTTGCCTCCGGAGAAGAGATCACGATACAGGAGTCCGGACTGGGTACAGCCGCCTCGGCGCTGACCGACAAGGTACCGGCCAACAAACGCATTAAGCGCGGCGCCATCATCCGCGTGATGCAGGAGGACAAAGGCTGGACTATCATTCAGCTGCCCGAGGTGGAATCGGCATTTGTCGCTGTCGGCGCCGACGATGGTGCGATCCGCGCCCTGATCGGCGGCTTCGATTTCAACCGCAACAAGTTCAATCATGTCACACAGGCATGGCGCCAGCCAGGCTCCTCATTCAAGCCTTTCATCTACTCTGCCTCGCTAGAAAAGGGCCTAAGTCCGGGCACGATGGTCAATGATGCGCCGATCACGTTCGATGCAGAGCAGACCGGCAGCCAGGCCTGGGAGCCAAAGAACTACGACGGCAAGTACGAAGGCCTGATGTCGATGCGCAAGGGCCTTACGAAGTCAAAGAACATGATCTCGATCCGCATCCTGGACAAGATCGGCGCGCAGTATGCGCAGGAATATGTGACGCGCTTCGGCTTCGACCCGGAGAAGAACCCGCCCTACCTGACACTGGCCTTGGGCGCGGGTGCGGTCACACCGCTGCAGCTGGCCGGCGCCTACACAGTGTTCGCCAATGGCGGCTACAAGGTCAATCCCTACCTGATCTCGAAGATCACCGACAACAATGGCAAGGTGCTGTTCCAGGTAACGCCGGAGAAGGCTGGCGACGAAAACCTGCGCGTGATCGATGCGCGCAATGCCTATGTCGTCGACAGTATGCTGAAGGACGTGGTCAAGTACGGTACCGCCACACGCGCGCTGTCGCTCAAGCGCGGCGATATCGCCGGCAAGACTGGCACCACGAATGATTCCATTGATGCGTGGTTCGCCGGGTATCACCCGAAGCTGGTCGGCGTGGCATGGATAGGTTTCGACAAGCCGCGTAACCTCGGCAACAAGGAAACCGGCGGCGGCCTCGCATTACCTATCTGGATAGGTTACATGCAGAAGGCGCTGCAAAATGCGCCGGCAATCGAGCGCGAGATGCCTGCCGGCGTCAGCACGCACAACGGCGACCTGGTCTACACGGAGTATGCGGAAAGCGGCGGCGTGAATGCGATCGGCAACGGGCTGACCGGCGATGACAAGCCGGGCGAGCTCAAGGGCGGCGATGCAAAGCCGCCTGAGAAACGCGACGAAGGGCCCAAGAGCGAGCTTTTCTGATTACGGGCCTGAACTGATGCTTCAGGCTGAGAGCGTGATCGCAGCACCGCCCTGTGCGCTGGCCAAGCGGGACAGCGCATCGAACAGTTCGCTGCCATCGCGCGTGTCGCGCCACTGGCCATCGACCCGTCGATAGTGATAGCCGCCGGCGCGCGCGGCGACCCAGATCTCCTGCATCGGTGCCTGCGTATTGACGATGATCTTCGAGCCATGGTCGACGAATTCGATCTCGAGTACGTTGCCGCTGCGGCTGCATTCGACATCAACATCGGCGGCCTCGCCGGCCTCTTCGATCGCGGCCTCGATCCGGTCCAGCACGGCCTCGGCCAGGTCCAGGAATTCGGTTTCGGTCATGCTACACTCCAATGATGTTTTCGGCTCGTTTGCCCCGTCATGTGGGCCTCATTGTAGCGGCGATCGCGCTGTCCAGCCTTGCCGGCTGCGGCCAGTACGGCCCGCTGTACCTGCCCGACCGCCCGCCGCCTCCGCGCAGCGGTGCGCAGGACAATGAATTCAATGCGCAGCCGCCAACACTCGACAAATCCCGCCAGCCCTGACCATGTCGCATTTTCAATACCGTGCCGGTGCACTGTACGCCGAAGGCGTGTCGCTCGCCGAGATCGCGGCCCAATTCGGCACGCCGACCTATGTGTACTCGCGCGCCAGCCTGACCGACAACTACCTCGCCTATGCGAATGCCTGCGCCGCCCATGGCCGTGGCGATGGTGATGGCGCGCTGGTCTGCTATTCGGTGAAGTCGAATTCCAATCTCGCGGTGCTCAATCATTTGGCGAAACTGGGCTCGGGCTTCGACATCGTCTCCGCTGGCGAGCTGCAGCGCGTGATCGCGGCCGGCGGCGACCCGCGCAAGGTGATCTTTTCCGGCGTGGGCAAGTCGCGTGACGAGATGGCGCTGGCGCTCGAGCACGATATCCTTTGCTTCAATGTCGAGTCCATACCCGAGCTGCACCGACTGAACGAAGTTGCCGGCAGCCTCGGCAAGCGCGCGCGCGTCTCGCTGCGCGTGAACCCGGACGTGGACCCGAAGACGCACCCCTACATTTCCACCGGGCTGAAGGAAAACAAGTTCGGCATCGCCTTTGAAGATGCACTCGACACCTACCGTGTCGCCGCCGGCCTGCCGCACCTCGACGTGACTGGGATCGACTGCCATATCGGCTCACAGTTGCTGGACGATGCACCGCTGCTCGAGGCGCTGGACAAGGTAATCGAGCTGGCCGACCAGCTGCATGCGGCTGGCATCGAGCTGCATCATCTGGATATTGGCGGCGGCATCGGCATTACCTATGACGACGAGAAGCCGGTGGCCGTCGGTGATTATCTTGGTCGCCTGTTCACGCGCATCGACGGCTGGCGCAATGAAAAGCATCAGGGCAAGCCCATCAGCGTGATGTTCGAGCCCGGCCGCTCC
>JACCDH010006871.1_pt1 | contig 14065 bp, 15 predicted proteins | sample 7442481 | NCBI WGS metagenome assembly JACCDH01 (sample SAMN15323433, study PRJNA562643) | freshwater metagenome | isolation source: river surface water | place: USA:Blue River Watershed | collected 2017-08-15
GTACTGGGCAACGGACTCACCATCTTTGTCTTCGCTTATGCCGGATCTCAAATCAGGCAGTGGCTAATTAAGCGTCGCGAGCAAAAAGGCAAAACAGGAGAATCTGCCAGGTTCGCCAAGGCTCAAGCCGCATTCGATAAGTATGGGATCTTTGGAATGGCAATCCTGGGACCAATCTTGATTGGCACTCAGTTTGCAGCTGCAATTTCAGTAGCAGCAGGCGTGAAGCCACTAAAAACAGGAATCATAATTACTGCAGGTATGGCTCTGTGGTCAGTTGTAATTGCGTGGGTTCTGCTTGCAATTGGCGCAGATCAGTTCTTAGAGCTTCAGCAACGAAACTAAGGCTGCAGGCGGTTTGGCCCTCTGAATAGGAAGCTGGCTTCGCGAATGTTTGGAAGGTCTAGCAGCAACATAACTACGCGAGTTAGACCCATTCCAAATCCACCATGCGGAGGAGCTCCGTAGCGGAAGAAGTCGATATAGAAGGCCAGTCCTTCTGGGTCGAGTCCTTTGTCTTTCGCTTGCGCCTCCAGAACATCAACTCTGTGCTCGCGCTGCGCACCGGTTGTGATTTCGGTGCCCTTCCAAATCAGGTCATAGCTGTTGGTTAGGTTTGGATTGTCTTCCTTGCGCATGTGATAGAACGGGCGAATGTGCTTTGGGTAATCGGTTAGAAAGACAAAGTCGTGCCCAAGTTCTTCTTTGGCATACTGAGCGATTCTTCGCTCTCCTTCTGGATCCATGTCCCCATCGGTTCTTGGAACTTTGTATCCGCGAGCCTCGATGATTTGGTGAGCTTCGGCTAGTGGGATTCTGGGGAACGGCGTTGATGGAACAGTTATTTCAATGCCGTAGAGCTTCTGGATTTCCTCGCCATGTTTTTCCTTAACCGCTGAGATGGCCTTGACCATCAGTTGCTCTTGGAAATTCATCACGTCCTCGTGAGATTCAATCCAGCTCATCTCCATGTCAACCGAAATGAACTCGGTTGCGTGGCGGGAGGTGAAAGAAGGATCTGCACGGAAAACAGGACCAATCTCGAAAACCTTGCCAAGACCTGCACTCATTGCCATCTGCTTATAGAACTGAGGAGACTGCGCCAGGTAGGCGTGAGTTTCAAAGTATTCAAGCTTGAAAAGCTCTGCGTGAGACTCAGATGGAGAAGCCATTAGCTTCGGTGAGTGGATCTCAATGAAGTCATTGGCAAGCCAGTGTTCGCGCCACGCTTGTTCGATTGTGGTCTGAACCTTCATCATCAGATTCAGCTCAGGGCGACGAAGGTCTAAGAAGCGCCAGTCGAGTCGCTTATCAATAGAGGTGTCCTCAGCGATTGGGCTGTCAGGTAGTGACCTAGAGACAATCTCCATTGAGGAAAGAAGAATCTCAATGCCGCCTAGCTTCACGCGCTCATCGTGTTTGAGGTTTCCTTGGATTATGACAAAGGTTCCGTGGCTCAGGGAGGAAACCTGATCAGCCAGTGGGTCCTGTTCCGCTGCTCTTGGATAGGTGACCTGCACCGAGCCTGACTCATCGCGAATGATGATGAACTGAATCTTCTTTTGGTCCCGAAGGGTCTCCACCCAACCAGCAATAGTCACTGGCCCATCTTGGGAGGCTGCAAGGCGGCCGATTGGTGAGCGGTTTAGCATCTGGATTCCTCTGGGAGTGAGCTGATAGCGGTGATTAGGAAAGTTTAGCGAAGGTAAACTTGGGTTATGCCAGCCCGCCTCCACTTCGTTCGTCACGGTGAGGTATTTAACCCCAAAGGACTGCTCTATGAGAGGTTGGAGGGGTTCCCGCTCAGTGAGCGCGGTCACAAAATGGCCGAAGCGGCAGCGAGTGAACTGGCTGGTCTTGGAAGATCAGTTGGAAAACTACTGGTTTCACCTCTTGAGCGAACCAGACAATCGGCTGCCCCGATAGCCAAGCAATTTGGTCTGGAGCCGCAAATCGAAGAGCGGATTATTGAACCCTGGAACAAACTTCGTGGCTATCCAATGGGAGCAAGAGGGTTAGTTTCTAATCCGGCGCTCGCGGTTCACCTTTATAACCCACTGCAACCAAGTTGGGGCGAGCCCTACGAAGAGATCGCAGCTCGCATGACTGAAGCGGCGCTGGAAGCGTGGGATGTTGCTGGTGGATCGGACGTTGTGTTTGTTTCGCATCAACTTCCAATCTGGATGACTTACCTCTCTGCCAGCGGCTTGAGACTTCCTCACAATCCAAGAAACCGCCGCTGCAGCCTTTCTTCAATCACCTCATTTGATGTTCAGGACCACAAGTTGGTTCCTGTTGATTACCGCGAACCCGGTATCAAATTGCTGCAGGAGCAAAATTGAAGAAGGTTCTAGGGCTGTTTTTGTCCGTCGCGCTTTTGTCAGGTTGCACCAGCGATCCTCTAGCCGATCAGTTTCGAGCCGGTGACAACAAAAACTACATTGCTGGCGATGGAACAGTGACAGAGTTTGCGCTCGAGCAAAGAGCAAGCGTCAAACCATGGAGCGGTATTACTGAAAGCGGTGCGCAACTTACTTCTAAATCTTTAGCTGGCTACGTGGTTGTGATGAATTGGTGGTACGCAGCCTGCGCACCTTGTCGCGCGGAAGCGCCGGACCTGGCAGCACTCAGTGAAGAATTCGCCGATCAGAAAGTTCAGTTTGTCGGAGTCAACGTGCGCGACACCGCCGAAACAGCATTAGCTTTTGACAGGAATTTTGGAATTACTTTCCCATCGGTGATTGATGCACAAACTGGCACTGTCTCGCTTGCATTCACGGAAGTAGTAAGCCCACAAGCAGTTCCAACCACTTTGGTGATCACTAGAGACGGAAAGATTGCGTCGAGAATTCTTGGTCGTATCGACAAGTCGATTCTTCGTGAGCTGATTCAAACGGCGGTAGAAGAGTGAGCCCCGGCGACATAATTCTTTCTGGCTCGATGCTGGCCGCAATTCCAATTGCGCTGCTAGCTGGAATTATTACCTTTGTATCTCCCTGTGTCTTGCCGTTGGTACCTGGTTATTTAGGTTTTGTCTCTGCGAATGTGAAATCGAGAGTTGTTTTAGGAACAGCACTTTTTGTCCTGGGCTTTTCTGCTGTTTTTGTGACGCTAGGTGTTTTGGCTGGATCTGCAGGATTAATTTTCTTTATCCGCGAACCACTTGTTCAGCTAGTGCTTGGACTATTAGTTAGCTTGTTTGGTCTCGCCATGTTGGGTCAGGTCGGGTTCTTGCAAAGGACAATCAAGTTGCCAACCCCAAAGATTGGTTTGGCGGGAGCGCCACTTTTGGGTGTAGTTTTCGCGTTCGGCTGGACGCCCTGCATTGGTCCCACCTTGTCGGCGGTATTGGTGCTGGCTAGTGACACTGGAGATCCAGTTCGCGGAGCCATTCTCGCCAGCGTTTATTCTCTTGGGATTGGCATCCCATTTCTTTTGATTGCTGCTGGTTTTGGATTTGCGGCTCGAACGATGAATTTCGTGAAGCGCCACATTCGAGCGATCAACATTTTTGGTGGCGTGACTCTAATTTTGCTGGGTCTATTGATTGCCAGTGGTTTATGGCTACAGTTCACAAACTGGCTAGGGGTGGTGACAAGTGGCTTCGTCCTCCCGCTTTAGTCCAATCTTTTGGCTTCGCTGGTTCTGGCGCCAGCTCACCTCGATGCGGACAGCGCTGTTTCTGCTATTGCTACTTGCCCTAGCAGCAGTTCCTGGCTCTATTTATCCTCAGCGAAGTGCAGATCCCAACGGAGTGAGGCTTTACTTCGATCGCGAACCAGAGATCGCTCAGGTGTTGGACTCACTTCAGTTATTTGATGTTTACACATCTGTTTGGTTTTCAGCAATCTACATCCTGCTGTTTGTTTCACTGGTTGGTTGCGTCTTGCCTAGAACGAAAGTCCACTGGCATGCACTTAGATCAAAACCAGTAAAAACTCCTGAGCTACTAACTCGAATGCCTGTTCATTTCAACGGGGACAAAAAAGTCACGGTTGAAACTGCAGCCGCGGTTTTGAAAGAGCGCGGGTTTAGAGTCGCCATCCAAGAGAACTCTGTTTCGGCGGAGAAGGGTTACCTGAAAGAAACTGGAAATCTAGTTTTCCACTACGCGCTTTTGGCAGTTTTGATTGCTGTTGGAATCGGAGGGGGATTCAGCTACAGCGGGCAGCGAGTGCTAGTTGAGGGTGAAACGTTCGTAAACAACCTCGCCAGTTATGACGCTTTCTCGCCGGGACCGTTGTTTTTTGAAGAAGAGCTCCAGCCTTACAGTTTGACGCTCGACAAATTCAGCGTTCTTTATGATTTACAGAATCCTGCCAACCTAGGTCTTCCAATCGACTTCATCGCTGATGTCACACTCTCAACCACTGAGTCGAGCACCAGTGGTCAAGTCAGGGTGAATCATCCACTACCAGTGCCTGGAGCGAATGTTTATTTGACTGGAAATGGGTTTGCGCCTGTGGTTACTGTTCGAGACGGTGAGGGTAACGTTGCCTTCTCTGGACCAGTTGTTTATTTACCACAAGACGGAAACATGACTTCACTCGGAGTCATTAAAGTTCCAGACGCGAACCCTACGCAGATTGGAATGATCAGCTTTTTCTATCCAACTGTGGCTCAACTTGAAACTGGCGCCTATACATCTATTTATCCGGATCCAATCGACCCACTATTGACTTTCAATGTCTATATCGGCGACCTTGGGCTTGACTCCGGGATTCCCAGAAATGTCTATGCGCTGGATGTGACGGACATGGAATTGGTTGCGGGACGAGACGGCCCAAACCCACCCCTGGAACTCAGGGTTGGCGACAGCGTAGAACTACCCAATGGTTTGGGATCGGTCAGTTTCGATGGACTTCTTCGCTATGCGTCTTTGGATGTTGCGTTCAACCCAGGCGGAATCTGGGTGTTGATTTTCTCTTTCATAGCCCTGTTTGCGATTGTGATTTCACTGAGTGTTGTTCGCAGGCGTGTTTGGGTCCGAATAAAAGATGAGAGAATTGAATACGCAGGTCTAGCAAGAGGCGACGATGCCCAGCTAGAAGCGATTGTTAGAGAAATCAAGGAAGAGATTGAGGGAAGACGCGCGTGAACATTGTTCTAAATGAGCCTCTTTCGCAGGTCTCCCTGCTCTTCGTATCTGCCGCCATGGGGCTTTTGGCAGTTGCACTTCTTCTGTTTTCTTTCCAGCTAGCAAAACTCAAGGACGACTCAACTGACACCAAATTCGAGAAGTTTGGCTTCTGGATCCTGGGAATTGCAACGGTAATTCTTGGCGTTGGCGTTTTCCTAAGAGGCGTTGCAGCTAACCGTGTGCCTTGGGCAAACATGTATGAGTTCTCTATTAGTGCTGCCCTAATGATTCTTACCGTATACCTAGTCAGTTTGTCGGTCAGAGATCTTCGCTACATTGCAACATTCATTACCGGCTTTACTCTCGTCACTTTGTTTGCTGCAGTCAGTCTTTTCTATGTTGAAGTTAAGACCCTTATGCCAGCACTGCAGAGTTACTGGCTCGTTATTCACGTTGTGGTAGCGATTTTGGCCGTGGGCTTTTTCGCGGTTGCCGCCGGATTCCACATCTTCTACCTAATTAAAGATGCAGGCGGAGCTAAGCAGATCATGGCTAAATTCCCCGAACTGAAGCAACTTGAGCGCATTGCCTATCGCTTCAACATGGTTGGTTTTGTTGCTTGGAGCTTCACACTGATTGCAGGTGCTATTTGGGCTGAACGTGCCTGGCACCGCTACTGGGGTTGGGACACCAAGGAAGTTTGGACCTTTATTATTTGGGTTCTCTACGCGGGATATTTGCACGCAATGGCAACCAGGGGTTGGACTGGTAAGCGGGCAGCGTGGCTAGGTCTGATTGGATTTGCAGCAATCATCTTTAACTTTGTTGTGGTGAACATCTTCTTCAAAGGCCTGCACACGTACTCAGGACTCTAGAAGATCCCAGCAGCGATCAATTCTTCGAAGCCACCAGTCTTTTCTTTCGCCACTCACTGAGTATTTATCGATTAGTTCATCGGTCGGTTCAACTTCTTTAATCTCTATCTCCCCGTTTACTGCAATGAGCGGCTTGTCAGTCACATCTGCTGCGAGCAAGGCAGCCGTAGCAAGTCCGCAATCGTAGTTCAGCTCTGGCAGGGCACCGGCGAGATAAAGCCCGTGTGAGATTCCAATTGAACTCTCAAGAGCAGAGCTAACAACAATTTCTAAACCACAATCTTTAGCAATCTTTAGGGCAGGTGCAATTCCACCCAACGGCTGCACTTTCAAAACTGCAATGTCGGCTGCCTGCTCCCTTGCAACAAGAAGTGGGTCAGAGGCCTTGCGAATTGATTCATCAGCAGCAATTTTCAGCTCAATATTTCTGTCGACTAGCTTTTGCCTCAGTTGTTTCAACTCAAGAACTGTCGCCACCGGTTGTTCAAAATACTCCAAACCCAGCTCCTGGGTTTTCTCAGCAAGGTCTAAAGCGTCATCGACACTGAAGCCACCGTTGGCATCTAATCGGATTCGAACATCTGGATAAAGCTTTCTAACCTGTCTGATTCGTTCAATGTCCTGATCAATTGCCGAATTATTTTCAGCAACTTTTATTTTGATGGTTTTGAAAACTCCGAAGGGCTCGAGAACTTTTTCAATCTCTGAATTTTCAACCGCTGGCAAGGTTGCGTTGACGCCAACGGCCTCTCTCTGAAGCTGGGGCAGTGGATCGTTTGCCCAGCTCAATGCGGCCTTTAGCCACTGGCTTGATTCATCGTCGTCATACTCAACAAAGGGTGAAAACTCGGCCCAGCGCTCTCCTCGAAAGATAGCGATTTCCCTGGTCTGTATTTGACGGAAGCGGGTGCGGAGGGGCAATGCCAGGATGGCGATATCGGTAATTTTTCCCTGCGTCACTTGATTAGTCTAGAAGCATGAAATTTCAGCCAGCAGCCCCCTTTGACCCTGCCCTCTGGGACGAGGTTCCGGGCTTTGCTGAGCTAACCGACATCAGCTATCACCGCCATAAAACTCTTGGAGTAGTGCGGGTTGGATTCTCGAGACCTGAAGTTCGTAACGCATTTCGACCACAAACCGTTGATGAGCTTTATCGTGCGCTAGATCACGCTCGAATGACTTCCGATGTTGGAGTGGTTTTACTAACGGGCAACGGACCGTCACCAAAGGATGGGGTTTGGGCTTTTTGTTCAGGTGGCGATCAGAGAGTTCGTGGCGATAGCGGCTATGAATACGAGCCAGGCTCTGCCGGCAGGCTGCACATTCTTGAGGTGCAAAGACTTATTCGTTTCATGCCCAAGGTTGTGATTGCACTCGTTTCTGGTTGGACCGCTGGTGGTGGGCATTCTCTAAATGTTGTTTGCGATTTATCGGTTGCCTCCAAAGAACACGCTCGATTCAAGCAGACCGATGCTGATGTCGGATCTTTTGATGCTGGCTATGGCTCTGCACTTCTTGCAAGACAGGTCGGTCAGAAGTTTGCAAGAGAGATTTTCTTCTTGGGCGAGGAATACAGCGCAGATCGAGCTTTGGAGATGGGTGTTGTTAACCGGGTTGTCAATCATGCTGAACTAGAAAAGACCGGAATCAAAATGGCAGAAAAAATTCTTGCTAAATCACCAACTGCAATTCGCATGCTGAAATACGCCTTCAACCTGCCAGATGATGGCATGGTCGGTCAGCAGTTGTTTGCCGGTGAGGCAACGCGATTGGCTTATGGAACAGATGAGGCTAAAGAGGGCCGAGATGCTTTCTTGCAGAAGAGATCACCAGACTGGTCTGGCTTTCCCTGGCACTTTTGAATGAAACCACTTCGCGTCGTTAGTGCAAATGACACCTTTGCAGCTTTGCAATTGATGGTGGATGTGCTGGATGGAAAAGTAGCTGGGTTCATTTCTGCAAGTGACGAGCCAGTTGACTTACCTGAATTTGTTGGCGATCAGGTAGCGCTAGTTGTCGAAAGCTCTGGTTCAACCGGCACTCCCAAAAAAATTGAACTGGGCCTGGATGCTTTGAAGCATTCGGCAAAAGCAAGCTCAGAAAGATTGGGCGGTGACGGGCAGTGGCTCTTGGCGCTACCAACCAATTTCATAGCTGGAGCGAATGTTCTGATTCGTTCGGTGCTCTCTGACACCCAGCCCATACTTATAAATACGCGCGTTCCCTTCACAACCGAAGCCTTTGTTCGCGGAGCATCGCTTATGGAGGGGGGTCGAAAGTACACCTCTTTAGTGCCTGCCCAGCTGAGCAAACTAGCTGCAGCAGCAGAATCCGATGCATTCACTTTTTCGATGCTTAGAAAATTTGATGCGATCTTGGTTGGAGGCCAGCAGCCCAACTGGTCTGAAGTGGAGCAGATGCGCTCGCGAGGCATCAACGTAGTCGTGAGCTACGGAATGACGGAAACCTGTGGCGGGTGCGTTTATGACGGTGTTCCTCTCGATGGTGTTCAAGTTGAGCTCATTGACGGGCTAATTTTGATTTCGGGTCCGGTGCTCGCACTCGGTCTTGCCCAGAAATACCTGACCAACGATTTGGGCGAGATGGTCGATGGAAAACTACAGGTTTTGGGTCGAGCTGATCGGGTTGTGATTTCCGGCGGATTGAAAGTTTCGCTAGAGCGAGTGGAGCAGGCTGCTCTGAACATCGCAGGAGTTGAACAGGCAGCAGCAGTCGCCGTTGATTCAAGCTGGGGACAGTCGGTTGGAATTGTTTATGAGGGCAGTCCGGAAGTTAATTTTGCAAGCTTGGCCGAACAGATCTCAGTTGCAGCAAAACCAGCAAAGACGCTGTGGGTTGCAAAACTTCCACAGACACCAACAGGAAAAGTTGATTTGCGGGAATGTGCCCGCTTATTGGCGGATTAGTCTTTGCTGATGGGAATCAGAGCCTGGATTACAGGGGCGAGAGTTAGAACTCTGCCGCTCGCCGTCGCACCAATTCTGTTGGGCAGCGCTACTGCATCGACCATTGATCGGTTTGACTTAGTTCTCAGTTTGCTTGCGCTGGCAGTTGCTCTTCTTCTTCAAATTGGCGTGAATTATGCAAACGACTATTCGGATGGTGTTCGAGGAACCGACGCATTCAGAGTTGGTCCACAAAGAATCACGGCATCAGGAATGGCACTTCCCGCACAAGTAAAAAGAGCAGCCTTTATAAGTTTTGGCTTAGCTGCACTTGCCGGCTTGGCAATTGTGATTATTACTCAGCAGTGGTGGTTGATTGGAGTTGGACTACTTGCAATTATCGCAGCCTGGTTTTACACCGGGGGAAAACAGCCATATGGTTATCACGGACTAGGAGAACTTGCAGTCTTTGTTTTCTTTGGCCTCGTTGCAACAATTGGCACAAACTACATTCAGACTCTTGTTCTGGACCCCCTGGCAGTTTTGCTGGGTGGCACGTTTGGTCTTTATGCATCAGCGGTTTTGATGGTGAATAACATTCGAGACATTGAGACCGATAAGAAAGCTGGCAAGCAAACCCTGGCTGTCATCCTGGGCAATAAACCCAGCAAAACGCTCTTCCTATTGATGATCTGGCTGCCAGTTCTTATAAACCTGCTTTTGGTGCTGTTCTATCCGGCGACACTTCTGGGAATGCTAAATCTTCTGCTGCTTTTGCCGATCACTTTGATAATCATGGAAAGTCGAAACCCTGGCGAGCTGATTACGGCTCTAAAGCTGACTAGCCTGGCTGGCTTAGGCTTTGCCGCTTTGGTCGGGCTTGGTATCTACCTGGTTAGCTTCTTTTGATTCCAAAATTGCATCCTCAACCTCGCCCTGCTCATCCTGGTATTTGCCCATTGAGTCGCGGGCCAGTCTCTTGGCCACCTGTTCGCTCATAGCATCACGTTGACGGTCGAGAATCAGTAGCGAAATAGCGAATGATATTCCTGCGGCAATAATTGCTGCGAAATAAGGGTTGAACTGAAGTACTAGCAGGATGATAAACAGGCCAAAAAACATGCCCAGTCGAATGAGCGTGTATGCAAGCCAGGGGTTTTTCACTCCTCCAGTCTAAGAGCAAGCGAAGTGAACTAGGGTTGAAGTTATGACAAGAGTGGCCATCGTAACGATTGGTTTTTGGCTGATATGGACCGTCTTCACGACCGTCTTTGCGGCAAGCGCAAACAAGAACGAAGTTAGATCTTTGCCCAAGTGGGTCTGGGTGCTGCTGTGTTTGTTTGTTCCATTCTTTGGCGGACTTCTATATCTGATGGTGGGACGTCCACTCCGTCGAGGCGATGGTGGGGGACTGGGTGGCCGAGGAAAAACCGTTGCACCAGATGACGACCCAAACTTCCTGAAAGACATTTCTAAGAAGCTTCGAAAGAAAGACGAAGACGACAAGAAGTGAGTTCTCAGTCAATTGCTGCTCAAGTAGTTGCAACTTTGAACGCCAATGGCGTTACTGACTTTCTACTTTCACCAGGCTCTCGCTCGCAAGCGTTAGCAATCGCAGCTCAGCAACTTGAAAAGGCGGGACTTGCGAAGCTAACAGTGCGGCTTGATGAGCGCAGCATGGCTTTCACTGGCTTGGGCATCGCTCTTGCCAGCAAAAAACCCGTTGCACTGATTGTTACCTCAGGAACAGCGGTTGCGAATTTGTTTCCGGCGGTCCTAGAGGCAAATCATGCGGGAGTGCCACTTATCTTGCTCACGGCAGACAGACCCGCACGACTTCGCACCAAAGGTGCCAATCAAACCACCAATCAGGTAAACATCTTTGGTTCAGCAGCCCCTTGCTTTGATCTTGGAACAGAAATTTCCGAATCCTCCGCGGCTGAAATAACAGCGAAAGCTTTGCAATCGGCCGTGACCAAACCAGGTCCTGTCCAACTCAACGTTCAGTTTGACCTGCCACTAAGCAGCGGCAAGCCTGATGCCAAGTCACTTCTTTCCTCTGCACCAAAGATTGCGTTGGCAGCGAAAGAAATGTCTGAACTCTCAGTTCCAGTCGATAACCACACCATTGTTATTGCAGGAGCAGGTGGCGAGCGGGCAAGAGCTTTTGCTGAAGACGCAAATCTCCCACTTATTGCGGAACCCAGTTCAGGGGCGAGAAACGGGGCAAACGCCGTTCAATTCCCAATTGCTTCGCTAGAAAACCTCCGAGAATCAATTCGCAAAGTTGTGGTTTTTGGAAAGCCAACTCTGTCTAGGTCGGTTCAGCGAATCATTTCTGAGGCTTCCATATACGTCGAGCAGAGCGATCTTTACGGAGAGTTTGATCCGTATGGAAATGTGATTGCCAAGGCTCAAAGACTTATCCCGGAGGGACAGGCCAATAAGGCCTGGCTTGAGCAGTGGCAAATCCGGCCCGCCGTTGACGAGCGAGCAAAATTTGTTCAGTTTGTTTGGGACAAAGGCGAGCGTCTTGTCCTTGGCGCATCTGATTTGATTCGCGTTCTAGATGCCAATGCCAAGCCGAGAGAGATTGAAGTTTTCTCGAATCGAGGACTTTCAGGCATTGATGGAACAGTCTCGACAGCTATCGGCGTGGCCATGTCACAAGGCCCAACCGTTGCATTGATTGGCGATCTGACGCTGCTACATGATGCAAATGGCTTGAATAAGACTGATTTACCTGACATCGAACTCAAGCTTGTAGTCGGAAATGACCGCGGAGGAAATATTTTTAGAAAGCTTGAAGTGGCCAATGAAATTGACGAAGACGTTTTCACAAGACTTTTTAGAACTCCGCAACAAGTTGACATAGCCAAACTTGCTCAGGCCTATGGCTGGAAGTACGCGTCTTGCGAGAATCTGGATGAGCTAGAAAAAGCTTGGGCCCTGCGCGGAACCGTACTAATTGATTATCAATTGGCTGACTGAAAAGCCCAGCGGACTGCTCTGAATTTGAGTTCAGTTTCAACTAACTCTGCTTCAGGAATAGATTCAGAAACCACGCCAGAGCCTGCAATTGCTCTAATACAGTCTTTTTCAATTACGCCACCACGAAGCGCAATGGCAATTTCTCCGCCACCATTTGAGCTCAACCAACCAACTGGCCCTGCATAACCGCCACGATCAAATGGCTCCAGCTGCTCGATTAATGTCATCGCTTCTTTTCTTGGTGTGCCAGCAACTGCTGCGGTTGGATGCAGTTTTTCAATTACATCCAGCAGAGAAACATCTGGCAGGAGTTCTCCAGTGACATCGGTTGCAAGGTGCCATAGATCTGGAAGAACTAGCGAGAACGGCTCCTTTTGATATTCAACATTTGAGCAAAATGGCGTCAGCTCAGTAACAAGTGACTGAACCGCATAGTCGTGCTCGTGCTTATTCTTGAGTGAGTGTGAAAGCCCGTCGGCAATTGCAACATCAACATCTGGGTCCGTCCCTCTAGCGGCTGTGCCCGCTAGAACCCTTGCCGATACTCTGCCATTTTTTGCACGAAGCAAAATTTCCGGCGTTGCCCCAAAAACGTTACCGATTTTGTAGGTCCAGCAGTCTGGGTAGCGATCGTGAAGTCTGCTCAAAGCTGTTCCAAGATCAGGCTCTGCAGAAATCGGCAATACAAGATCGCGAGCGAGAACAACTTTTTCAACTGAACCAGATGAAATTGAGCGCAGGGCCGACTCAACACTTTTTGTAAATGATTCCGAAGTTTGCGATCCCTCAGTAAAGTTTCCTGTCGGAGCTTGCAGGTCCTGCTTATCAACTATCTCTTCAACAACCACTTCGTAGCTGGCGCGATCGGTGTGAACTTGGACTATGGAAGGAATTATTAGTACTGACTCATAATCGCTAGTTTCTGAAAAGGCGATTGACACCAGTCCAATCAATCCAGCGTCATCAACTGCCGAATTATTAGAAATATCAGCTGTTCTGAGGATCTCTTGCCATGCTGCAGACAGCTCGCTAATCCGATTGACACCCTTGGCGCTGATTCGAACCGCCTCCCCAGCGGCGACAATCTTTTGGTTTCTGTGCAGAAAAACGCTTTTTCCGGATAGCTTAAGCCCGGCAGGTTCAATGCGCCTGATTTGCGCGGATAACGACATGCGGACCTTTGCTCTAAGTTGCCTGAGAAGATTCGGGAGATGCGAGTTTAGCTTCTAGGCTTTGTAATGAAAGTTTAGGCGTTAGGAGTGGGCATGCGAAAACTAGCAGCTCTTACTCTGCTATTTAGCGCTTTTATGTCACCAGCTCTTGCCAACGATCTTGAAAACAATAGCGAGGAAACTGAGCAGGTGATTCCTCCAGCAATTGTTGACGGCCAGGTGAATCCGACCGAACCGCTGGACCTGTCTGAAATAGAAATAACCACCAAGACTCCAGCAGATGAATTCATTTCGGCCACAACGCCCCTGCTCGTTGCGCTCATGTTGGGCTCAGTGGGGCTGGTGGTGTTCACTTTGGTAAGCCAATCGAGGAAAGAATCTGCGCGGTTAGACTAGCCGGGTGACCAAAGCCGACCTAAACAAAGCACCTGCCGACGTATCGGCAATGTTTGATCTGGTCGCAAAGAATTACGATAAAACCAACGACTTGCTGTCCTTTTATCAATCGAGAATGTGGCGAAGAGCTGTAAAGAAAGCAGTTGCTCCAAAACCTGGCAAGCGCATCTTGGATGTCGCCGCTGGAACGGGAACCTCCTCAAAAGCTCTGTTAGTTCCAGGCGGGGAAGTGGTCGCAGCGGACTTTTCGAAGGGAATGATTGAGCAGGGTAAAAAGCAGCACCCTGAAATCAGTTTTGTTTACGCCGATGCTATGAAGCTTCCATTTCAGACAGGCGAGTTTGATGTTGTCACCATCTCGTTTGGGCTTCGCAATGTTCAGAATTACCAAACCGCTCTGAGCGAGTTTCACCGAGTTCTCAAGCCTGGTGGAAAATTAGTGATCTGCGAGTTTTCCAAAGTTCGAGGACTGCTTGGCGCTTTATACAAGTTCTACCTCCGAGGCATATTGCCGATTATTGCCAAGCTAATTTCCAGTAACCCTGAGGCCTACACCTATCTATCTGAGTCAATCGAGGCGTGGCCAGATCAAAAAGAGTTGGAACAAAAAATCACCGATGCTGGTTTCAAGTCAGTGAGTTACAA
>JACCDH011719824.1_pt1 | contig 14063 bp, 12 predicted proteins | sample 7442481 | NCBI WGS metagenome assembly JACCDH01 (sample SAMN15323433, study PRJNA562643) | freshwater metagenome | isolation source: river surface water | place: USA:Blue River Watershed | collected 2017-08-15
GTAAATTTGGTTCGCAACAAACTGGCGCTGGTCTCACTGCCGTAGTATTAAATCGTCAAGGTCCATGGACCTATGGCGCACTAGCCTTTCAGTCATGGAGTGTTGGAGGCAATCCAACATTTGGGACTCAAAATAATCTTTTTGGAGAGCCATTTGTTGCTTACACCATAAAAGATGCGTGGCCCTATACAGCTCAAATGCAAGCGCAATACAACTATGATGTGCGACGCACAACAAATCCTCTCTTTGTGGGTGCATCTAAAGTAATGGTATTTGATGGCGTACCAATTTCATTTGGCGCGGGTCCAATGTATTACGTTAGCAATACTCCTGGAGGTCCCTCTGGCTGGGGTGCGCGTGCAACAGCAACCTTGGTAATTTTGAAGTAAATCTACTGCGCGCAATAGCAAAGCATGAAAATTTGGAGATTTAAATGAACACCTTAAAGACAGTGGCGGTATCTTTGATATTAGGAATCTGTATTTTTTCTGGGCCTATCAAGGCACAAAATGAAATTCCTGTAAATCTCACCGTTAGCGGAACTATTTCAGTTGATCTTAAGATATATGCGCTGGCTTTGGGGCAAACTGCGAACACATCAACAGGTGTGCTGACTTTTCAGGGGAAGAAATATCCATTTATTGTTCGTGGCATTGGTTTAAATAAAAATCAAATTGGAGCATCTCATCTTGTTGCAAGCGGAGAAGTTTATGGCTTGCAAGATCTATCGGCATTCGAAGGTAATTATTTCCAAATTTCTGGTGGGATTACTGGGCAGAATGGTCAATCCACCTTGCGCAACGATAACAAGGTATGGTTACATTTAAAAGGTTGGTCAAATGGACCGGTTGTGATTTCTGATCAAGGTGCAATTATTAAATTTTCTAAGTAAGTTTTTCACATTCTTCTTGGAGATCGTATGACACAAAGCTCTCGCCGTAATTTTTTAAAAACCTCTGCAGTTGGTGTTGCAGCTATTGCTAGCCCGCAAGCCTATGCTCAAAATCTAAATCTATCCCAGAAAACAATTGCTGAGGTGGAGGCAAATGAAGCCAGGAGAGATGCTGAAACAACTGTAAACTGGAATGATGGCCTAGCCCATCCAATCCCATTCAAGAACCCATTTTCCCAAGGCAAAGAGCGAGGCTTAGTGTTGGGTGGTGGTGGCACGCCATTAATTGCTTGGTATGCGGGTTACGCAAATGCTCTTAAAAAGGGTGGAGTCGATTTAAGTATTGCCAATGCGATTGTTGGAACTTCTGCGGGCTCTATATTTGGTGCAATGCTGTCGTCTGGGCATTTATGGCGTCTTGTGGATGAGATAGATTTATTTGCAGATTTTCCAAAATTGCTTGCGGAGATGATGCCAGCAGTCCAATTCAATCCCTCTCAGTTACGAGCGCAACGCACCGAACTGTCTGTCAGAGATGGGTCACTCGCTTCAATTCAGAAAATTGGCAAAGCGGCTATGGCCTCATCAAATCCTGATGGTGTAGCGAATCATTACAAGGTAACTAAAAAGCTATTGACAGCTTCAGCATGGCCCTCTGATGGCATGTTTACTACAACCATCGATTGTTATACGGGACAAAGGCTTGTTGTATCAAAAGCAAATAATATTCCGATTAATGTTGCATGCGCCGCAAGCTCTTCAGCGCCAGGGCAGGTGGGACCTACTTTTGTAAAAGATCGCTTATGCATGGATGGTGGTATGTACCAGACTAGCACTCATAGCGATGTCGTAGCAGGCGTCAAGCGAGCGATTGTGATTTCTTTGGGGGATGGAACGATCAATGATCAAAAACAAGGTCTGCGCTTATCGGCCTTGCCGAATACCCTCAATCAAGAGGTGAAAGACCTAGAGGCGGGCGGGACTAAAACTAAACTGATTGTTGTGGGCTTGCCGCCAGGCTTAAGCAAGGTCGAAAATCTTCTTGATCCCAAATGGATCGCTCCTTATCTTCAGTTTGGGAACGATAGGGGTATTGCTGATATTGCTATGATGAAAGCATTTTGGTCTTAAATCCAACAGGCAGTTAAATTATTTGGGTATCAAGCCATCTTCAATTAGCATTGTTTTACAACTTCAATTTTTTCTGCTGTCGATCTGCTCGTCTGCATAATGTTGTAGAACGCTAATGATTTCTACTAACCTTTTTCTATCTGCCTCAATAAGCAGTTTTTTTGGATTTTCTGACTGTAAAGCTAAGTTCTTTTCCTCTAGCTCTTTAATGAGGTCGCCCATCTGTTTGTCTCTAATCCCGGTTAGCTGGAAAATCTTGAAATATAAAACAGCAATATTCACATTCTCATATTCTGAGCTAACAGCGCCAAAACTTTTAGAAATAGGGGTTAGCGCAGTTTGTGCATCTCCGATAGTTTTTGCTTTCAGCAATAAAAACTTCATACTATTTAAACGATTGGCAATCTCAAATTCACAGGTAATTACTTCTTTTTGAGTATTGAGTTTTGCTTCGTAATGATGCTGCGTATTTTGATACAGTGCTGCTCCCCCAGTGATAAAAACCGAGGACAAAAACCATAAACCAAAATTACTATTGAGAACTTCATTTGCTTTGGTCCAGAAGCCCTTCTCCAAGCTTGATGAACTTTTTTCGACAAACTGTATTTTAGAGCGGATTTTTTCAGCAACTTTTTGCCGGTACTCCTCTTCCAATTCGATTAATTTTTTCTTTTCGTCATCTAGCATGATTGGCTTTAGTTGCATTTTGGTTTTATGATATTAATCATACATCCCCGCAGTGACCTGCTTCGCCCGCCCTCCTTGAATCATTGCCACGTCTCGTAAGACCAGCTTGATCAAACCTTATTTGATTGGGGTTTTTAGTCCTTATAACAGCGGCTTGATTTCGCCCGGGCTACCAAGAAACACCATAACCCCCTTTGGGTACTTCGTATTTGGGCGGCAATATCGTTAAACGGCATTAATTTTCCATATAATTTGCAACCTAAACGGCGGAGAATATTTAATTCCATCAATATCAATATGAAAAGAATCCTAGCTCTTTTACTGGCTATATTTGCTCTAAATAGCTTTGCCAATCTAGATAAGCCTACGGCAAGGATTGATACCGGCTCGCTCATAGGTACCACCGAATACAACATGAATGTATTCAAAGGAATTCCTTATGCAGCACCACCAGTGGGCGATTTGCGCTGGCGCCCACCTCAGCCTGCAGTATCTTGGAGCGGTACTCGCGACGCATCTAAATTTGGCGATTCATGTCCGCAACTAAACTTAAAAAATGAAAATAAAGGTCTTGGCTTGCCGGGTAAAGAAGATTGTCTAAATCTCAATGTGTTCACACCTCGGAAACCTGCAAAAGATTTGCCAGTCATGGTGTGGATCCATGGCGGTGCTTTGCAGTTAGATGGCGCTAGAGACCCACTCTACACGCCAATTAACTTGGTTAAGAATGGCGTCATCGTAGTGACCTTTGATTACCGCTTGGGCTCCCTAGGATTTTTTGCTAGCAAGGAGTTGGTTGCAGAGGCTAAATCTAAGGGTGAGCCAGTTGGTAACTACGGCACGATGGATCAGATTGCTGTGCTCAAGTGGATCAATCGCAATATTGCAGCTTTTGGAGGCAATCCAAACAACGTGACTATCTTCGGTGAATCTGCTGGCGCACGAAGTGTTACTTGGTTGATGGTATCGGATGCGGCTAAGGGATTATTTCATAGGGCGATTGCGGAGAGTGCACAACAAAGTCCCATACGAGGCTTAACTGAGAAGCGTCTTGGGTTAGCTCCGGCCACTGAGATTGCTGAAAAATATATGACAACCCTTAGGGTGAAGTCTTTAAAAGAGCTCCGAAGTTTGCCTGCCCAAAAGTTGGTGCTCACCGCGGATGAATTAAAAGCGGGAGAATTTGCTAGCTCAATGATTGATGGCCAGATCCTGAAAGGCGATCCCATACCGCTTTTTGCATCAGGTCAGCAGGCAAAGGTACCTTTTATGATTGGTACCAATTCCTGGGATGCCAGCCTCTTTAGTTTTAATCAGCCCCCTCTAGATGCCCTTGCAAAAGCCTTCAAAGAAGATCCAAAAATTGTGAACCAGCTGTATGGCAATATTCCAGAAAAATGCGCAGTATCAGCAGATTTGATGGGCGATATGTTGTTTCGTGCGAGCACTAAATTCTTAGCCGACAGTATGAATGGCGTTGCTCCGGGATATGCATACTATTTTGATTACTTAACTAAGAACATCCGCCCAGCTTATCCTGGCGTTCCCCATGCGTTCGAGATTAGTTTTGTATTTGGAAGTAACGCATTCACCAATCAAGCTCCTAAAACGCCTGAGTCATCGGCAAACCGTTGCGCTCGTATTGAGCATGCCATAGCAGAAAATAAAAAAGGTGGCGCGTGGCCAGGATATATGTATCCGATTACCGATAAAAATGATCCGCAAGATATCGCCATATCTGAAAAGATGTCTGCAAGCTGGGCGCAATTTGCCAGGACTGGCAATCCCAATCTGGAAGGACAGGCCAATTGGCCAATCTACAATCTTAAGGATGATGTGATGAGAACCTTTTCTCCAAATGCCGAGATAATCCAAGGTATGTTGAAGGATCGAGTAGATTATCAGTTGCTGCATTTGAAAGAGCTGTATACGCCGCAGTGACTGGAAGTTTTTTAAATTAATGCTTGATAGCCAAGACCAATACATGAAAAAGATATTGTTTACCGTATTCATATCGATAGCAGCTGCTTGTTCAATGGTTCACGCCGCTGAAATAAAGGTAGCTGCCGTTGAATTTAATCCGACCCCTAAAGATGTTGACGGTAATATTCAGAAGATCGTGAAGTTAATCACTGAGACTTCTAATAACGGCGCCAAACTTATGGTTCTCCCTGAGTTCTCAGTTACCGGTTTCGGTTACATACCCAGTGGCCCAAGTGATTTTGACACCTTTCCTGGCAGGGCAACTGCTGCAATCGAAAAAGTAACGCGCAAATACAATAACTATGTTGTCGTCGGAGCATATGAGTTAGATCCAGTGACCGGAGTGATTCATAATGCTGCCGCACTTGTTGGGCCAAAGGGCTTTGTGGGCAAATATCGCAAGAACCAGATTCCTTCTGGTGACTATGATGTGGCTGCCCCTGGTAATTTAGGCTTCCCAGTCTTTAATACCGATATTGGAAAAATTGCGCTCCTCATCTGTTTTGATGACTCTCGTCTGCAATCTCTGCTGCTTCCAAGTCTTCGTGGCGCGGATATCTTAGCAATGCCAATAGGCTCAGATATGCTGCCCAAATATGAAAAAATGAGTAATAGCAATCACTCAACCATATCGAATATTGCGGTACTGGCGAGCTGGGTGGGCATGAACGTAGTTGCTAGCAATCAAACTGGAATAGTCAATTTTCCTACCTTTGGACTTCAGGATCAATTTACTGGAGGTTCCACGATATGGGATAACAATGGCAATCAACTAGCCCATTCAAAAGTCTCCACGTGGACTAAACCTTTGCCGCCACAAACTATTTACGCAAGCTTTGATCCTGCTAAGAAAAGTGAGCAAAAGACCTATTGGTTGAAAAATCGCAGGCCTGAGTTATACGGCGTTTATAACCTATACAAGGCACCTGTCGATATTGCGGCGAACAATACCCAGAATCAAATTTCTGCTCTATTAGTCCAGTACGACCCGAGTAATGGCAATGTTGAGGCAAATGCTAAAAAAGTGGATTCACTGATTGCTCAAAATCAAAACGTATTTAATTTGGCCGTACTTCCTTTTAACTCTTTTATAGGCAATACAAAGCTTGATAAGAATAATATTGGGCAATATTCGGAGCCTTTAAATGGCAAGAGCTATACGCTAGCTTCTGACTTAGCTAAGAAATACAAAACCTATCTTTTATTCTCCATGCCTGAGGTAGACGGCGGGAAATACTATGAGACAGCGATTTTATTTGATTTCAACGGAAAGCAAGCTGGAATTTATCGCAAGTCCCATCTAAATGATGATGAGAAGCTGTGGGCTAGTGCAGGTAATAGTCTGCCAGTTTTCAATACGAATGATTTGGGTAGGGTGGCCATCATGCTGAATGATGAAGTTCGCATTCCTGAACTGGCTGATGTCTATGGTTTAAACCGTGCTGACTTGATTCTCATACCTTCATCGTATGACGGGAAGCAATACGGTAGCAAGGTGAATATCCCAAAAGGATTGGTTCCAGATGCTAGTAATCGGGGTATGAACTTCTGGTACGACATTGCAAAGTATGCCCAAGCATTTACCTTAGTAGCAAATTATCAGCAGAGTAGCGATAAAGAGTATGTGCGAAGCGCTGTTTATTCATTAGTACCTGAGGAAGGGTACTACCCGCCTAATATTGCTCCGCATAAAGAGATTGCACATCAAGTCCTATTCACAACCCATACGAATAAAACCTTGTGGATTAATCAGCAGGATATGGTGGTGGGAAGACGTTATGACCTAGCAACCCCTTTAACGCTGGATATGAAGGGTGAATGTTTTCAGGAATGGCAAACTAATTCAACAGCTAGGGGGGTTTGTAAGGGCCAATAGAATCCTCGGAAAGATTTCCGAATATTCATAATAAAACCGCTAAGGCCATCAAAGCCGAAGCGGTTTATTTTTCCCAGGCCTACAAGATCAACCGCTAGATTAAATTCATCAACGCCAGCGTAGATTTGATCACTTGGTTATTAGTGTCATTAAACAGGAATGGTGTCGTGAAGTGAACATATCCCTGCATTCTGTATGCACCCGCAAGGCGGTTATAGGCTTGCAGCTTTGTTGCCCAATCGCCGGACTGCATTTGCATATACGGACTCTCACCTCCACCGCAAGTAATGATGACTGGACATTTCACATTCTGAGGATAGTTCACTGGGCTGTAATCTTTAATCTCTTGTGGTGTTAGCTTCAAGAACTGCTGTCTCATAGAGAGTGATACTGGGTGCAGGTCTGTCCAACCGCTCAGAATGGAGCCACCTTTAAATAAATTAGCTGGCAAACCCTGTTTTTCCCATTCGGTAACAAGCATCATATTTGCCAGGTGACCACCAGAAGAGTGACCTGATGCATATAGCTTATTGGGGTCACCGCCAATTTTTTTAGCATTTTTATAAACCCAAGCAACAGCTTTGCGACATTGAGCTACTAGCCCAGTCATTGTGTTTGGCGGGATGTTATCAAAGCCAACGGAGATATAGATGGCATTATTGAGTAAGAAAGGAACGGCTTGCGATGAGTAATTGTTCTTATTATCAAAGTCCCATGAACCGCCGTGAAAAAAAATCATGATCGGTAAACCGGATGCGTATGCAGGAGCAAAAACGTCTAATTTTTCTGCGTCAGAAGATCCGTATGAAAAAGTCTTAGGCGGATATTGGGCTCTCACTTTTTCGCTATTGCTTGTGTAGGATTCCGAAATTTTCTTCAGTTCAGGCGGGGGCGGTAAATAGGGGCCCTGATTTAATTGATCATTTAGCTGGCTGATCGTCCAACCCCTAAAGACCGCCTTTTCCTCTTGGGCCATTAACCCAAATGTAGGCATGGCTGCAAGTGCAGAGCTAGTCATTAAGAATTTTCTACGTGTGATGTTGCCAGTCGTCATAAACGATCCTTAGTATTTTCGATGGAAGTCATAGTTTGATATGCTACCAAATTCCATGGGCATTAAAGGCATGCTCAGACCTGCTGCGATTCGACTCTTAGCTAAGAAGAAAAGCCAAAGCCACTTTCCAGTTGGAATTTTTTAAGCCTTACAACGGGTGGCAGTTAGAGTAAATCCTATTGGCTAATAATTTGGGCTTAGTGTTTAATGCTATCTTTAAACCCGTATTTACTCGGTTCAATTATGAAAATACTTCCCCATCTTTCAGCTCTAGCGCTAAGTACAATCCTGAGTATTGTTCCCTCTCTTGTTTATGCTGATCCACCAGTAGCTCCCTTTTATAAGGCCGTGATGGCAATGGCGCCTGAGGGCAAATTAGGGCAAGTCATTAAGCAGGAAATGATTGCGACATCTGTTAAGGGTGCGCAAGCTTGGAAGATTGCGTATATCTCTTCTGATATCTCAGGTCGAAAAACTATCTCAACAGGTTTAGTGGTGGCGCCAGTGGGGCCTACGCCAGTCGGTGGCCGTCCTGTTATGAGTTGGGCGCATGGTACAACTGGCTCAGCTCAAAACTGCGGCCCATCCCAAGTTCTTGATCCGGCAGTGCCTTTGAACGAGTATTTCTTAGTGGGTGGCAATTCTTGGACGGATTACGGAATTCCTGCTGTAGAGGAATTTATTAAAGAAGGTTATGTCATTGTTGCAACTGACTACCAGGGCTTGGGCGGTGGAGGAAAGCATCAATACAGTGTTGCTGCAACTAATGGCATGGATACGCTGAATGCTGCGCGCGCTGCAGTTTCCATGAAAGAAACGGGCGCTAATAATAAAACACTAGTTTATGGTTGGTCTCAAGGCGGTGGAGCGGTGATTGCTTTGGCGGGAATGCCTGAATATATTAAACAAACAGGCACAGCTGCAGATAATCTGGATATGATTGGCTTCGTCGCCTTGGCGCCACAAGATATTTCAATTCTTGCTCCAGCGGGAAAGCTTGATCAAGCTGCAGCTGATAAATACTTCCAGGGTCTACAAAAGATGTTTTTAGATAACGTCTTTAATTTCACCCATGCAACGATGTACTACTGGGGAACCCAAGTTGCCTTTCCTCACTTGAAGCTCTCAGATATTTTTACTGATGAGGGTATCAAAGTAGCAAATGATATCTACAGCAATAAATGTATGCATGCAGCTAGCGATACATTTAATTTCAACTATGGCTCAAGCTATGCAAGCTTATTAAAGCAGAAGCCAACGAATACTGTTGCATGGACGCAGGCAATGCAAAAAGGTGGAGTTCCAGCAGTAAAACCGGTTGCACCTGTACAGATCTACTTTGGATCAAAAGATACTGCTGTTCCTCCAATGATGCATAAGCTTTATCAAGATCAAGTCTGCAAATTAGGTGGTAATGTCGGCAGAATGCAGTTACCTGGTGAGCAATCTCACTTTACGACTCCTGGATCATCTAAGCCATTTTATTTAGCTTGGGTAAAGGATCGTATTGCAGGAAAACCATTGGCGAATGCATGCCCTCAAAAATAAGAAATGTAATTTGCCTCAATAGAAAAACCACCTTCAGGTGGTTTTTTTCTCTTTTAAGCAGCAATTCCGTTACATTGTTATTCTTATATCCGATCGTTAATTACTAAAAAGATTTTTATGGATATTCATTCTGACTACAGTCAGCGTGTAGTGCTGAATCAGCATGATCTGCCATGGACCAAAAGCCCTACAAGGGGTGTTGAGAGGCGCATGCTAGATCGTCAGGGGGATGAGGTGGCGAGAGCCACCTCGATCGTTCGATATGAAGCTGGCGCAAAGTTTCCAGTCCATACCCATGAATTTGGAGAAGAGATCTTAGTGTTAGAGGGGGTGCTTAGTGATGAGACTGGCAACTATCCAGCCGGCACCTACATCATGAATCCCCCTGGCTCATCTCATGCCCCCTTTAGCGAGAATGGCTGCACTCTTTTTGTAAAGTTACGACATCTGGGGCCTGAGCAGATTGAGCGTGAGATTGTCGATACCCACTCTGCCCCATGGTTTCAGGGGATGGTGCCTGGTTTAACCGTAATGCCTCTAATGAGACAGGGTGCGGGCTCTACATTAGTCAGGTGGGCGCCTCAAACTTACTTCAACCCACATAAGCATTATGGTGGCGAAGAGATCTTTGTAGTCGACGGCGTATTTGAGGATGAGCATGGACGATATCCAGCTGGTTCATGGATTCGCAGCCCTCATATGAGCTTGCATCAACCTTTTAGCAAAGAAGGTTGCACGATCTTTGTGAAGACCGGGCATTTAATCTAGATTGAGTGCAAGCAGATGTTGTTTTATTTAATCCAAGAGATAAATTGCTCTTTCGCTCTCCGCACTTTTTTGAGTTTGACAAGCCAATCCTCATCGGCGTTGCGATATCCCAAGGGAAGTAGGATCACACTTCGTAGGCCCTTAGCCGATAGATCCAGAATGTCATCAACTGCGCTTGGATTAAAACCTTCCATAGGAGTGCAATCTACTTGTTCATAGGCAGCAGCAATTAAAGCCGTACCTAAACCAATATAGGCCTGCTTAGCAGCGTGGGTGAAGTTTGTTTCAGCGTCTCTAGCTGGATATGCTTTAAGCAGCATTTGGCGATATGCAGTGCCTGACTCGCTTGTAAAGTTACGAATAGATTCAGTCATATCAAAGGCGGCATTGATACGGTCTGCGGTGTAGTTATCCCATGCAGCAAAAACGAGTAAATGGGAGCAATCAGTGACTTGAGACTGATCATTGGCAACTGCTCTAATCTTCTCGCGAATATCTTTATTGGTAATAACCATCACTTCGTAGGGTTGAAGTCCGCTTGAGCTTGCAGTCAGACGGATAGCCTCGAGGATTTGCTCGACCTTGCTTTCTGGAACCAGCTTTTTGGCATCCATCTTTTTAGTCGCGTAGCGCCACTGCAATTTATCAATTAAGCTCATTTTTATCCTTTTGGGGGTATGTCTGGTTGTCTCAAATGAGTTTAGCGGAGGCTAGGCTTAATTGCAGAGTCACCACCATTATTGGGGTTTCCAATAAGTCTTTAAATAGGTAAAGCCCTTTAAAATAACGATTGTTACTTTTATCATCCTCCTGCTTAACTCTGAATTATTCGCCCATTATGAAAAACACCCTCTTTAAGGCTTTCTTTGGAATCTTCGCGCTACTAGCTTCCTCAAGTTTTGCTCTTGCCCAAGAGGCCTCTCCAATTCCTAAGGCCTCAAATGAGTGGCGCTTTGAAGTAACTCCCTATCTCTGGCTTACTGGTATCAAAGGTACTATGAATTTTGATAACGGCCTTGCTAAATCTGCGGATTTCACTTCTAGCGATGTTCTTAGCAACCTGAAGTCTGGCGGCATGATTGCAGCCGAAGCGCATAAAGGTAATTGGGGAATCATGGGCGATCTCATTTCTGCTACCTTACAAAATTCAGGTTCGATTCCAGTGTCCGGTGGTGCAGCTACTGTTGCAGACAGAATCACTTTGCAGCAGACTGTTTTAACTGGTGCCGCTACTTATACGCTAGCTAATACGAAAGATGCCTACGTTGATGCTTTACTTGGCGTACGATCAATTAATGTTACTGCTACGCTTTTCGGTAACCTCCTTGGTACAGCCGAGAAGGCATCTATTTCTAAAACAACTTCCACGATAGATCCGATTATTGGTGCTAAGGGGCGCTACCGTATTGCAGACTCTAGTTGGTATATCCCTGCGTATGCTGATATTGGTAGCGGTGGAGGTACTACTAACCTAACATGGCAGGTAATGGCTGGCGTAGGAAAATCATTTGGTAGTTTGGTTGATGCTTCGCTAACTTATCGCGCACTCTATTACGATATGAAGGATGGTGGTGTATTGCAAAAGACCACTATGCAAGGCCCACAAGTGGCAGTGACATTCAAATTTTAAGTAAGTTTCAAATAAGTCTCAAACCATCGCTATTCACATCTAGGAAATAAGTATGAAATTTGCACCAAAATTACTGGCCGCATTATTGATGGCTCATTGCGCCTTTGCCTTTGCTAAAGGTAATGCAGACACTATTTTTTATGGTGGCCCAATTGTTACCGTAAATGCTAAGAACGAAGAAGTACAGGCTCTTGCAGTTCAGGGCGGCAAAATTGTTGCTGTTGGCACTAAAGATGCCGTTACCAAAGAATGGCAGTCAGGTAATACCAAGGTAATTGATCTGCAAGGTCAAACCTTAATGCCAGGTTTTGTTGAGCCGCACGTACACATTATCGTGACATCAGTTTTTGAAGGTTTAGGATTGAACCTGAGTAACTTTACTTTACCCTATGACACTAAGGAAACCTTGATTGCAAAGATGAAGGCTCACCTGAAAACAATTCCACAGGGTGGTTGGTTATTTGGTTTTGGTGTTGACCCATCGCGTACAACCCCATTTATGGCTGAGTTAACTGCAGATGATTTGGATAAAGTCTCAAAGGATGTTCCCATCTTCATCGTCAATCAATCTGGTCATATTGGGTATGTGAACCACAAAGCTTTAGAGTTGGCCGGTGTTACCGATAAAACCCCAAATCCTAAGGGTGGAGGCATCTACGTAAAAGATGCTAAAGGCAAGCTCACTGGAAAGTTGGTAGAGCCACCTTCATATCTACCATTTATGGCTAAGATGCCCAATCCTACTGAAGCGGAATTATTTGGCGCAATTCAGGGGACTATGAGAAAAATGGCATCAACTGGAGTAACCACAGCTTCTGATATGAGTGTTGGCGGTAACTTTGGTGTGGATAAGGAAGTCGCAATTTACAAAGCCATCTTTGCAAAGAAGCAATCACCAATCAGAGTGCGCGGTTATTTGTTCAGTGAAACTTTGCCTGCTGGCTATAACGCCATTAAGCCAAATGATAGAGATGATCAGTTACGCTTTATTGGTATTAAATACATTACCGATGGCTCAACCCAGGGTTTAACTGCAGCCTTAAAAGAGCCTTACAGCTACCCCAAGAATTCTAAGTGGGCTGGGTCTTTGAACTACAAGGATGCCGAGATTGATGCCTCCATGAAGTCTTATTTTGACCAAGGCTGGCAAATTTCTTCGCATTCCAATGGGGATAAAGCGATTGACCAGGCTTTAAATAGTTACTCTAAGTTATTGGCGGGTAATGCTAAGCCCCAAGATCGTCGTCTGCGCATCGAACACTTTACCGTGAATAATGAGTCCCAAGTGAAGAAGGCTGTTCAGTTGGGTGTTGTACCGAGCTTTACTATCGGACATGTGGATTACTGGGGCGCAGCATTCCATGATCATATTATTGGGCCAGAGCGTGCAAAGCGTATTGATCCAGCTGGAGACTTTAAGCGCTTGGGTGGAAAATTTACGCTTCATAGCGATAGCCCAGTTTCTAATGTTGGCCCATTGAACTACATCAGTGAAGAGGTAACGCGCTTATGGCAGTTGCCACCACAAAAGGTGCTGGGACCTGACCAAGCAGTTTCTGTGGACGATGCAATTCGTGCAGTAACCATTGATGCAGCTTATCAAGTGTTCGCTGACAATATTGTGGGCAGCTTAGAAGTCGGCAAGCAGGCTGACTTGGTGATATTGGAGAAGAATCCACGTAAGACACCCCCTGCAGAAATTCGTAATATCAAAGTCAAGGAAACTTGGATTGATGGTAAGCAGGTGAGCCTTAAGTAAGCCTTAATCAATACAGTTTGCTGATGAAAACACTCGCTGATGCGGGTGTTTCTTTTTGGGGCGCCAGATAATTAAATTCTCTTTGCCAGCAAAGGGGATTCATGAAAGATATCAGCCGAGGAATTATTGCGTCGATCTGCCCGGCCCAGTAAATCCCATGAAATTCATCTTCCTAGAACGGTGCAGAATTTTCTTTTACAAAGAAATTTGACCCTTTCTGAGTGCGATAGATAGATCTTTGATATATATCAACACTTCCACGCCAAATAAGACCACAATAAGAAAGCGATTTGCATATTTCTAAATAAAGTGAGTCCTATAATGAAGCTTGAGTTTATTGGCCCTGCCAGCCTATTAGAGAATGGCAATGTGGCATTTCCGGCATTGCTTGATGCTAAGCCAATGCAATGTGTTTTTAGCTTTGAAGCGCTGCAAGATTTGGATGTAGATGGAGTCGAAAAAGATTCTTTGCGTTTATTCCAGACCCATCAGCTAAAGCTCTTATCGATTGCGGAAAATAAAATTCTAGCCGGTCACGCTGTAGATGGTGCAGTACATGTGTTTAGTCACGACTTAGTTTTAGATTAAGTATTCCCGGTCTACCGCATTTAATATTTTGTTGTTTTAATTAGAAAGAGAAAGTATGTCATTTAATCACTCAGTAATTTGGATCGATCATCAAGAGGCGCACGTTATTTACTTCAACCCCACTGCTAGTGAGAGCGAAGTTATTAA
>JACCDH010295984.1_pt1 | contig 14061 bp, 14 predicted proteins | sample 7442481 | NCBI WGS metagenome assembly JACCDH01 (sample SAMN15323433, study PRJNA562643) | freshwater metagenome | isolation source: river surface water | place: USA:Blue River Watershed | collected 2017-08-15
GGCCTGTTGTAATTCAATGTGCATGTCTAGCTCCTGTAGTGAATGAACACCAGCAAATTGAATGAAATCAACGCTGCTGATGCGAATGCAGGGTATGGAGCAAGAGGTGTGCCAGCTTTTCTTTGCCGTTTTTTGTCAAAAGTAACCATTTGTAAGCGGCAAATCGACAAAACTTGCCGCTTTTTGGATATTTGCATCTACAGATGAAATAACATTTGTAGATGCAAATCGACTATGATCCGGCAAAGTGGCAAATTTACGTAGAAAAACAGTGTTGAATTCTTGGCACTCAAGTCCGAATTTGAAGGAAACAAATGACAGAGAACAACAAAAGTACAACTTTTTTAACAGTGGATGGGCTTGAGAAAAGTCAGTCTAGTGAATTAGTAAATGAGAAAGTAATCGATTACTCAGATATCACTGAGTTGAGGGATGAATGGTTTTTGAAAGCAAAGCGAGCCACGCAGGTGCCAGCCAAGAAGCAGGTCAGCCTGCGCATAGATGAAGATATCTTGGAGTTTTTTAAATTGCAAGGTAATCGATATCAAACCAAGATGCATGCTGTTTTAAGGGCCTATGTGGACAATTGCCGCTATCAAAAAACCCAGTAGGTCATTGTTAATATGTTGGCATCTCTAAACAAAATAGAAAATAATTATTTTGTATTGAAATTGAAAACATTTTCTTTGGGTGAGACAACGCATTACTGGTCTGAAAATTGCTATGCGATTAGCATATCAATATGTTGCAATCTATTTTACTAAATCCCAAATGCTAAAAAACCCTTCAATACTGATCACAGGTGGAACAGGTTCATTTGGACATAAATTTGTGCCATTTACTTTGGAAAAGTACAACCCTTCGCGATTGGTCATCTATTCAAGAGATGAAATAAAGCAGTGGGAAATGGCTAAACTTTATGGAAATGACTCCAGAGTTAGGTTTTTCATTGGTGATGTCAGAGATAAAGATCGATTGTCTAGAGCTCTGAATGACATTGATCTGGTTGTTCATGCGGCGGCCACCAAAATTGTTCCTACAGCCGAGTACAACCCGTTTGAATGTGTTAAGACCAATGTGATTGGTGCAATGAACCTAATTGATGCTTGCATCGATAAAGGTGTCAAAAGAGTTGTTGCCTTGTCAACCGATAAAGCAAGTAGCCCATCTAATTTATATGGCGCAACCAAATTGACGTCAGACAAATTGTTTATTGCAGGCAATTCGTACACAGGTAAAAAAGAAACAAAGTTTTCTGTTGTTAGGTATGGGAATGTGATGGGGTCAAGGGGTTCTGTGATTCCACTTTTTCTATCATTAGCATATACGGGAAAATTACCCATTACGGATCCGCGCATGACTAGGTTCATGATCAGTTTAGAGCAGGGCGTTCAGTTGGTTTGGCATGCATTTGAAGACATGGTAGGCGGCGAAATTTACGTCAAAAAAATACCATCAATGAAAATTACGGATATCGCTAAATCTATTGCCCCAGATGCGCAGCAAGAAATTGTCGGTATTCGCCCAGGTGAAAAATTGCATGAGCAGATGATTGGCATTGAAGATGCCCCCTATACATATGAGTACGATGACTATTTCAAAATACTCCCGGCCATCAACAATTGGCACCAAGACCCCGAAAGAATCTGCAAAGGAAAACTGGTTTCGCCTGAATTCACGTATTCATCTGACAACAACAAAGAATGGATGAATTCAGAAGACCTCAAGAGTTGGGTTGAAACACACCAAGCCAAAATTGGAAAAATCTAATGATTCCATATGGCCGTCAAGAAATTTCTCAGGAAGATATCGACGCTGTCACAGCGGTGTTGAAGTCAGACTTCCTGACGCAAGGGCCAGCTGTTCCTCGGTTTGAGCAAACAGTTTCTAATTATTGCGATGCTAAGTATGCAGTGGCAGTGAACAGTGCAACCAGTGCGCTTCACATTGCATGTCTTGCGTTGGGTGTTGGCAAAGGAGACATTGTATGGACCTCCCCTATCACATTTGTGGCAAGTGCAAATTGCGTCTTGTATTGTGGCGCGAAAGTAGATTTTGTAGACATTGATGCGCAAACCTACAACATGTGCCCAGAGCGCTTAGCTGAAAAATTGGCCGAAGCAAAAATAAAAGGCAAATTGCCCAAGGTTGTCATACCTGTTCATATGTGTGGCCAGTCATGTGACATGGAGCGAATTTACAAACTTGGACAGCAGTATGGCTTCAAAATTTTAGAAGATGCATCGCATGCCATTGGGGGAAGATACAACGGGTTACCCATTGGCAATTGCCAATTCAGCGATATCGCCGTTTTCAGTTTTCATCCAGTCAAAATTATTACCACAGGTGAAGGTGGAATGGCCGTGACAAATGATGAACAGTTGGCTAAACGGATGCGAGTACTGCGCAGTCATGGAATTAGCAGTGCACCTGAAGACATGCACGAGCGTTCATCAGATGAGATCTGGAATTACCAGCAAATCGAGCTGGGATTCAACTACCGCATGACCGACATACAGGCCGCACTTGGTAACAGTCAAATGGTTCGATTGGATGACTTTGTCTCAAAGCGCCAAAATATTGCAAAAAGATACGATCACTATCTTGAAGGGATGAATATTAGATGTCCATTTCAGCAAGCGAACAGTTACTCTAGTTATCACCTTTATGTAATTCGTTTGAACTTAACAAAAACTAATCGAACTCAAAAAGACATTTACCAAGCTTTTCATAGATCCGGTGTTCTCGTTAATTTGCATTACATACCCGTATATCGTCAGCCATATTACGAAAAACTTGGCTTTAGAAAAAATGATTGTCAAGCCGCTGAACTATATTTTTTGGAATCACTTAGTTTGCCAATATTTCCAGCCTTAACAGAAGTTCAGCAAGATAAAGTAGTAAATGTTCTTTATGAAATGGTGCAATCATGAAGATGACTGTGATACCTGCACGCATAGGCGGCAAACGAATTCTGCGCAAAAACATCAAAGACTTTTGTAACAAACCAATGGTATGAAAAAACGCGCTAGCAGATACAAAATGTTGTGAAAAATACTGGAAAAACTATGAAATTTAAAACAGAGCAAGAATCATTTTGGGCAGGAGATTTCGGCTCAGAATATATACAGCGCAATCAGGGTAATGCATTTCTAGCATCAAACCTTCACTTTTTTTCTTCAGCATTGCGTGCTGCTCATGGCTTTAAAAGCTGTATTGAATTCGGCGCAAATATTGGCTTGAATCTGAAGGCGTTGAAACTCTTGCACCCAGATCTTGATTTACATGCTGTTGAAATCAATATCGATGCGGCAAATGAACTCAAAAAAACAATACCTCAACAAAATGTTTACCCAAGATCAATACTTGACTTTGAATCAAGTGAGTGTTGGGATTTGGCTTTAATTAAGGGGGTTCTTATTCACATAAATCCTGATGAGCTGACCAAAGTGTATGACAAGCTTGTGGCTGCTTGTGGAAGATTTTTATTGGTAGCTGAATATTACAACCCTTCACCTGTTGTTATTCCATATCGAGGTCACCATAACCGACTTTTTAAAAGAGATTTTGCCGGAGAAATTATGGACCGTCATCCGCAGATGACTTTAATTGACTATGGATTTTCGTATAGACGCGATCCCAATTTTCCTCAAGACGATATCACTTGGTTTCTTTTAGAAAAAAAATGAAATGTTAATTGGGCATATGTTAAGTGATACCAGACATGAAACTGTTTATTTACATGGCTAAAAATGAAGGTTTAATTTGTGTCGCAATTGCCTAAAAGAAGAGCCAATGAATGGATAGTTCAACACAGCTATTTTTTAGGTCTTTTTAAAAGTATCGCAAACCATATGGAAGCAGTCAAAACCCTCATGTTTCAAACTTTAATGGAGATGCAGCAATATCAGGTCATTGCGGGCTTGGCAAAAGCAATTTACTCATGAATGTAGCAATCATTCCCGCCCGTGGCGGAAGTAAGCGTATACCGCGCAAGAATATCAAGTATTTCTGTGGGAAACCCATGCTTGCATGGTCTATTGAAGCTGCGCGCCTTTCAAATTGCTTCGATCGAATTATTGTTTCGACGGAAGATATGGAAATTGCCGATATTGCCCGTTCTTACGGGGCAGAAGTACCCTTTGTAAGGCCACCTTGTCTTGCTGACGACCATACCGGCACCATCCCAGTAATTGCACACGCTATCGATTGGTTGAATCTCAACGGTTGTGATGTTGACTTCACATGCTGTATTTATGCCACTGCGCCATTCGTCCAAGCTGATGATTTAAAGCGTGGATTCGATTTGCTAAAGCATAGCAATTTGGATTACGCATTCTCCGTTACAAGTTATGACTTTCCAATACAGCGTGCAATTCGCATCACTAACGGAAATAGGGTGGAAATGTTTAATTCAGATTACTTTAATTTCCGTTCTCAAGATCTTGAAGAGGCCTTCCATGATGCTGGTCAGTTTTACTGGGGACGCGCTGCGGCTTGGTTGAATGGCAAGCCTCTGTTTTCTAAAGATGCTGCTCCCGTACACCTACCACGCCATCGCGTACAGGACATCGATACATCCGAAGATTGGGAGCGTGCTGAATGGCTATTTAAAGCAATGCAATCGATAGGGGAGCTAAGTTGAGTATGCAAGTCGCTTTTCGAGTCGACGCCTCTTTGCAGATCGGCACTGGACATGTTACGCGTTGCCTTGCGCTGGCTGACGCTCTACGTGATCGTGGCGTAAGATGTGTATTCTATTGCCGTATGCACGAGGGGCATCTGCTGGATAAGATAAGTCAGCAAGGATTTGAAGCCGTAGCATTGAATATGGACGGAGTCAGTACTAGTGACTCTGACAAACTTGCGCACAGTCACTGGCTGGGAACCGACTGGCTCAGTGACGCCAAAGAAACTCAGCTAGCTATTGGGCATCAAACCGTAGACTGGATGGTGATTGATCACTACTCACTTGATGAACGGTGGGAGCGCGAGCTCATGCAAAACTATCGCAAATTATTGGTCATTGATGACATTGCAGATAGAAAACATATCTGCGATGTACTTCTCGATCAAAACATGGTCAATTTGATGAACGAGCGATATAAAAATAAGGTGCCTGAAAACTGTACTTGTTTGCTCGGACCAAAATATGGATTACTGCGTCCGCAATTTAAACAACTTCGTTCCGAAAGCATTGTCAGACGCGCAGACCCAAAGCTTGAAAATCTACTTATTTTTATGGGTGGCAGCGATCCTGACAACGAAACTTCAAAGGTTGTTGAGGGTGTCAAACTTGCCCAAAAAAAGTGGCTGAAAATTGACATTGTCGTTGGTCAAAGTTTCCCAGCTCTCGATTTTTTGAAAGCGAAAATGTTGGATATTCCAGTCGCTAAGTTGCACATTCAAACATCTGATATGGCTCAATTGATGCTGAAGGCCGACTTGGCAATTACAGCTGGCGGTAGCGTTACATGGGAGAAGTGCGCACTTGGCTTACCCAGTCTTGTTGTCATTCAAGGGGACAACCAAAATCCAATTGCTACTCGAATGCACGAAATTGGCGCTCAACGTACCATAGGTGTTTCAGAAACACTAACTTCAAGCGACTATGCTCGCTCGCTAGATGAAATTCGGCCTAGTGATTTGGTAACAATGTCCAAATCTGCTAGTAATATTTGTGATGGGTCTGGTATAGACGCTGTATTGCACACTATGGAGATTTCAACTTGAATGTAGCCACTCGCAAATTCAGTATTGCTGGTTATGAAATCGGTCCAAATACCGCCCCTTTTTGTATAGCGGAGGTCGGGATCAACCATAACGGCGATCTTGATATTGCTAAGCGCATGATCGAAGCAGCCAAAGCCGCTGGAGCAGATGCTGTGAAATTCCAGACATTCAAGGCTGAGGAATTTTGTGGTGATCCAAATCAGACCTTTACTTACCAATCGCAAGGAAAATCTGTAACTGAATCCATGCTGGAGATGTTTCGACGCTACGAGTTCACATCGGACAATTGGCGCGAGATAAAGGCGTATTGCCAAACGGTCGGCATTACTTTCTTTTCGACGCCACAGAATTATAGCGACCTTGAACTGTTAATGGAAATAGGTGTGCCAGTAATCAAGATCGGTTCGGACGACTTTACCAACCTGCCGCTTATTCGTAGTTACATACTAAGTGGATTGCCATTGATCCTTTCCTGTGGCATGAGCGATCTGGCAGAAGTGCATCAAGCACTTGAGGCGGCCGACTGGTTTGACGGCTATCCCGTGGCTCTTATGCTCTGTACCTCGCAGTACCCAACACCGCCCCAAGACGTCAACATCGCGAAGCTTAACACTCTGCAACAGTCCTTTCCCGGGCTGTTGATTGGATTTTCTGATCATACTCAAGGTGCGCTTGCAGCTGCTCTTGCTGTTTCACACGGGGCGAGAATATTTGAAAAACACTTTACATTGGGAAAAGACATGGCTGGACCAGATCACTGGTTCTCTGAAGATCCGGCAGGACTTGCAGAATGGATAGATCACATCCGGGTTGCAGATGTATTGATGGGCAGTCCAGTCGTCAGGCCTACCATTGCTGAACAAGAGATGCGGTTGATTGCACGCAGATCTGTAGTGGCGCTGAAGGATATTACAGCTGGAGAGAAGCTGACAACGAAGAACACCGGATTAAGGCGTCCAGGTGGTGGATTGCCACCTGACATGATTCGAGACGTAATGGAATTAACTGCTGCGCGCGACATTAAAAAGGGCGAGAGGCTCTCTCTGGGAGATATGAGGGAATGAATTTTCAACCTGACAACGAAGCATTGCAAGAGTGGTTCTCTAAACTTACGAACTTTCCAGCGAACCGCTTTCACCCCTTGGTGTGGATCGTCGGAGAGCCAGAGATTGGTCAAGAAGTATATATAGGTGGTCTTTCTGAAGTGAACGCCAAAGGTGCTCGCATCAAAATCGGATCGCATTGCGACATAGCTTCTTTCGTAACTATTAATTGCGCCGACTCACATAAAAAATGCATAGGCCTGTCGATGGAAGTCGAGCGAAAGGACATCCTGATCGGAGATCATGTGTTTATTGGCTCCCATTCGGTTATCAAAGGCGGGGCATGCATCGGTCATCATTCGGTGGTGGCTGCAGGTTCTATTGTTGGAGCAGTTGACGTTCCACCATATTCATTAGTGATCGGTAATCCGGCAATAATCAAACCAGGTTACTACCAGAATATGATTGATGGTAAACATGATCCCCCATAACCAACCCTCGCTCAGCAATGAAGAGCAGGCCGCTGCCGCAAGGGCTATCGACTCTGGATGGTTGGCACAAGGGGAAGAAGTAGCGGCTTTGGAAAAAGAGTTATGCAAATTCTTTCATCTTCCTGAGGGACATGCTTTGATTGTTTCAAGCGGTTCTGCGGCTTTGTATCTTGCCTTGTGGGCATTGAATGGCCGAGGTGCTCGCGTAGGTGTGCCGGTATATTCCTGCGCCTCTTTGCGTAACGCAGTTGCCCTGTCTGGGGGTGAGGGCGTTTATCTGGATTGTGATGCAGGCAGTCCCAATGTGGATTTTGTGCAAGCTTCCAAAATGAACATTGACATCTTAATTGCGCCATCCATGTTTGGAATCCCAGTCGAATTGCCTAGTGCGCGCAGTTATAAGGTGATTGAAGATCTGGCTCAATCAATTGGGGCATCAGTTGACGGTGTGCGAATCGGATTGCGTGGAGAGGTTGGAGTATGTTCCTTCTATGCCACCAAATTGATTACGACCGGTGGACAAGGGGGGGCATTGATCAGTCGCGACAAATCGATCATAGACAAGGTAAGAGACTACAGAGAATACGATTGCCGTGGAGATGCACTTAACCGCTTCAATTTTCAGATGACCGATCTGCAAGCTGCCGTAGGCAGAGTGCAGCTCAGAAGATTACCTGACTTCATCTCGCAAAGGGAAAGATGGTTCTCGATTTATCGGCAAGCTGGATTAGATCTTCTTGACGGCACAACATCCAGCATACAGCCCGTACGTTACCGCAGTGTGATGCGATGTGGTGATCCGGTTCGAGTGATCGAAGCACTGGAAGCAGAGGGCGTGCGAGCAATCGTTCCAATAAAAGAGGTTGAACTTTTGGACACGCCATCTGATTATCCTCTCGCCAGAACTTTGGCCAACTCTACAGTCTCATTGCCCATTTATCCAGAATTGCGGGAGCAGGATGTTATGCGGATCGCTCGCATAGCACAGGAGGCTGCATGAAATTAAGCGCACATCAACCGGCCTATTTACCTTGGCTTGGATATTTCGATAAGATTGCTCGCGCTGATGTCTTTGTTTATCTAGACACTGTGCAGTTTGAGAAGAATAGCTTCATAAATAGAAACAGACTCAAGACTCCGCAAGGGGTGCAATGGCTGACAGTGCCCGTCAAACTAAAGGGGCATATCGGCTCGACCTTAATTGATACTCAGATTGACGATGTGCAACCCTGGCGAAACAAGCATCTGAAGTCGATAGAGCTGAGTTATCGTAAGGCACCATTTTTTTCAGCGCGATATGAAATATTGAAGAATTTGATTCTTGAGCCGGAGCAACTGCTCTCAGAAATGTGCTGGCAGCAACTGAAATTCTGGCTATCTGAACTTAACATTAAAACGAAGGTGGTACGCTCCTCGGAGCTGCCGGTGGACAGCAGTAAGTCAAATTTGGTACTTGATTTATGCAAATATTTTGGTGCAGACCATTACCTGTCCGGTACATATGGAAGAGACTATCTGGATGAGCTTGCATTTACTGCAGCTGGGGTGAAGATCGAGTATCAAAATTTCAAACATCCGGTTTATTCTCAATTGTGGGGTGAATTCGAACCCTATTTGAGTATTCTGGACTACTGGATGAATTGTTCTGAATTGTTGGAGTTTGAATCTAAAGGAATTCCAAATGGGTTTTAGTAATGAATGGGAGAAGCGCTATTCAAATAATACACACCTTTCGGTTTGGCCTTGGTCAGATGTCGTTTCCCTGGTGCACAGACACTGTAAGAATTTCATTAATGCTGAAGATATTAAAGTTCTGGAATTTGGATGTGGAGCTGGCGCAAACATCCCTCTGTTCCTTTCACTGGGCATGAAATATTTTGCAGTGGAAGGAAGTGCAACGATCGTAAAACAACTACACGATCGTTATCCAGATTTAAGAGAACAGATTTCAGTTGGAGACTTCACCGTTGAGCAACCATATGGAAACGGTTTTAAATTGCTGATCGACAGGGCTTCCATTACGCATAACAATACTGAGTCAATAAAGTCAGCATTGCAAATCGCTTACGATGCATTGTTGCCTGGCGGAATTTATATTGGAACGGACTGGTTCTCCACAAACCACACTTGCTTCAATGATGGAAAAGCTACAGACGACCTACTAACCAGATCGGACTATATAAACGGTCAGTTTGCTGGAGTGGGTAAGGTTCACTTTTCTGATGAGAAGCATTTGAATGAGTTGTTCACCAATTTTGAAATTTTATTTATGGAAGAGAAGCAGTCTCGCCTTTGCGAGCCACAAAATAATTACCTTTTTGCTTCTTTCAATATAGTGGCAAGGAAACCCTATGTCTAAAACCGTTCTCGTTGTGGCTGCTCACCCAGACGACGAAGCTTTAGGCTGCGGCGGAACGATTGCTCGCCATATAGACAATGGGGATGAGGTATTCACAATTTTCGTAGCTGATGGCGTCACATCACGTGTAGACGCAAATCAAAATGATTTAAATGAGAGAGAGACTTCCGCAGAATTGGCGCGAAAAGTTCTTGGAGTAAGTAAAAATTTTTATTTGAGATTGCCAGATAATCGACTTGATAGCTTGCCGCTAATTGAAGTTATCAAGCCTATTGAAAAAATTATTCAGGACATTAAGCCTAATATTGTTTATACACACCACATAGGCGATTTAAATGTTGACCATTGCATAACTCATAAAGCGGTTCTGACCGCATGCAGGCCTATGCCTAAAAATAGCGTACAGGAAATATTTGCATTTGAAATAATGTCAAGTACCGATTGGATATTGTCGAATTCTGAAATTTTCTTACCAAATTATTTTGTTGATATCAGTAGCTATCTTGAGAAGAAAATGGATGCGCTTGGTGTTTACTGTAAGGAAATGCGAAGCGCTCCTCATTCACGCAGCATAGAGCACATCAAACACTTGGCATACCATCGCGGACATTGCGTTGGCATGAATGCCGCTGAAGCGTTCCAGGTAATTAGGCTACTTCATGCTGATTAATTTACATTATATTGAGTATAATTTTTTCAATTAATCTTAAAACTGAAACTTGACTAAATTTTTTCAAATGTGAAATGTATATTATTTGCCTGATATTAATGTTAAGTGAAATAAATATAAGGGCAAAGTGGGGTATTGCTGAGTGGTGAGATAATTTAAATTCAATCTGAAATATAAACACTCTAATAAATATAAATAAAATTATGTAATTAATTTAATTAACAATTTGTGAGCTGGATCCAAACAAGCAGTTACATCTTCGCCTTTATTGGGAAATATTGGTATTATATTCTCGAAAAATGGGTAATAATCGGTGCCCAAACTAGCCCATGTATAAGGCTGCATTAGAATCACTGGTAATCCGATTGCAGCACTCATTTGCGATACAGCAGTTCCTACAGTAATGACGATATCAAGTCGAGACATTAATGCAAATGTAGATTCAAAATCATTTTTTAAATCAAGATCATTCCAGCGGATAATTTCTAATCCATTTTTATTTTCAAATTCAACTATTTCGGATTCGCATTCTCCATATTGTAGATTTATGAAGTCACAATTTGGTGTAGATAGGATATTTATCCAATCACTCAAATTTGTGTAATGATGATTGCGATCAGGATTAAGTTTAGAGCTCCTCCAGCAAATGCCGATTCTTTTTTTATTTTTAGATTTATTTTGAAGTAGTTCTTCATATTTTGCAGCAAGAAATTCATCGACTAAAATATATGGTTTGCTTTCTTGAAATTTATTAATTGTGGGTCTAAATATTTTCATCAGTGATCCTGCTGGTATATGATAATCAAAATCATCAAATACGGCTGGAAGTGTGGCAGTATTAAAATATGCAGAAGGCCTAACAATAAATTTTGGAAAACTTCTTTGCAGAGATCTGACTAATCTTTCTTGGCATTCAACGATTATTCTCATATTGCATAAATTGAGATCATTTAAGCAACTCATGAAAAGAATCTCATCTCCTATACCTTGCTCACCCCATATCAAAAGTGTTTTTGAGGTGTGATTTTCACCTGACCACTTAGGTACTTTAAAAGTCCTGTTTGGCGATCTTCTGCTCTCGACAGGCACATTGGTATGAAAACCGTACTCATAATTCTCCCAACCTTTTTCAAGGTTGCCCACAGAGAGATAGGCCATGGCCATAGAAAAACGTATGGGTTCTATTTGTATATCATTTACTGATATCATTCTTTCTGTATTTAAAATACTTTCATACAAAAAAATTGATTCAAAATAATTGCCAGATAATAATTCTATGTTAGCTAAATTAAATTTAGCTTCAATGAAGTCTTTGTCGATTTCTAAAGCGATTTCATATGAAATGCGAGCTGCAGACATATCGTTCAATTTTGCAAGGCAGCCACCAAGTAAGCTATAAATCTTAGGATTACTTTGATCCTGAAGTATTAAGTTATTAATCAACTTGATAGAGTCTTGATACTTCTCTTGAGAATTCAAGAGTATAATTAAATTAAATATCGTATCCTTATTGTTTGGGTTTAATATTAACGCCTCTTTTAATTTGATCTCCGCCTGTAACATATCGCCGATTTTCATCAATGTGACAGCTATATTGACTTTTACCCAGTCACTATTCGGCAATACTGATTCAAGCTTTCGAAAAATCTCAAATGCTTTCAAGTAATTTGATTGCTCAGCATATGATATTGCTAGTTTGAATAAATAATTTGGATTTTTTGGATTCTTGATTAATAATTGTTCTAATAATATTATAGCTTGAGCTGATTTTCCCTCATCTAAAAGTCGAGAAACTTCAGACAAAGATGTGTCGATTTTGGAAAATTTTTGCATTTTCAATTAGAAATTAATATCATCAATATAGTAACAAAAAAGGCCGCATAAAGCGGCCTTTTGATCACATCTTATATCACTTAAGTAATGCAAGAACACTTTGTGAAGATTGATTTGCTTGCGCGAGCATAGCCGTCGCCGCTTGTTGAACGATCTGCGCTTTAGCTAGATTCGTCGTTTCTTTTGCATAGTCTGTATCAAGGATGCGGCTTCTAGATGCTTGCAAGTTCATAGATGAAATTTCTAAATTAGAAATTGAAGCGGCCAGCCGGTTTTGATAAGCACCCATAGAGGCTCGCGAATCAGTTACGGTATTTATAGCTTTATCTAGAACTGTCAAAGCTGCTTGTGAACCAGCAGAAGTACTTAGGTCTATGCTAGAAACGCCTGCACCCAAAGTAGCTACTGATGCAGTATAACCTGCAGTTTGACCAGTAGAACTCAACCCTTTAGCCCCTCCCAAAGTTATACCATCAGCCCTAGTAGTCGAAAGTGTGATTGCTGATGTGCTAACACGTTCTAATGCGCTTCCAGTAAAAGTAGTGGAAGCAGTATCGGCCGCATCTGCATCGGGTACTGTTGTAGCAGTGCCACGATGATCGGTAATTGTCAAAACACCGCTATTGGCAGCGCCTGAAGAAATATAACTCACACCACTCGTAAAAGTTCCAACATTTGATGCTACACCAGCTGCAGCAAGAACCGTATTGGCGTCAGATGCGCTCATTCCATATTTCAAGTTACTAAATGCAGTTGCAATTTGAGCAGCAGATGCACCAGCAGAACCTGCAGTAAAAGTTAGACCGCCGTATATTACTGTTTGCGATGAAGTTGCTGCGTTTGCAACAGTCACCTCACTGGTCAGTGAAGATGGAGCAGAAGAGCCACCTAAACCAGTACCCTGGGCACCAGCTGTAGTGGTTTTAACAGAAATGTTTCTACCATCTTTAGCGGTCAGTGTGATCACTCCCGAAGAGTCAGAGCTTGCTACTACGCCTGTTTGAGCTGATTTGGCGTTAATTGCGGCTGTTACTTGAGTGCCACGATCAACAGCAGATGTTGATGCTTCGATAGCACCGATGTCAAAACCGTTAATAAAAACAGTTCCGGAGGCAAGAGCAGTTGTTGCACTAGCAGCAATTCCTGTCCAAGATGTTTGACCAACAGCTGCGGTAACACCAGTTTGTCCTGAAATTGCGTTAATTGCACTAGCTTTAGCAATTCCGCTTGCATCAGCAAATGCAGTTGATACACCATCAATTGCAGTTGCTGCAACTTGAATGCCGTTGATTGAAAGATCACCAGAGCCTAATGCAACGGTTTTAACCTTTGAACCAGCATCACGAGTTAATCCGTAACTTGAGCCTGAACCTACGCCCAAAGCAGAGGCCTTAGCGTTACCGATTGAAATGGTAATACGATCATTAATTTCATTACCCGCGCCTACTTGAAGTGCCTGATTCTGGTAGGTACCGTCAAGTAACTTGATCCCGTTAAAGGTAGTATTGTTTGCTACACGATCAATTTCAGCAACTAACTGAGATGCTTCTGCATTTAGAGCTGAACGGTCTGAAGCTGTGTTGGTTGAGTTGGCTGATTGAACTGCTAGTTCGCGAATACGTTGCAAGTTGTCGCCGATGGCAGATAAGCTGCCCTCAGCAGTTTGCGTAAGTGAAATGCCATCATTTGCGTTGCGAATTGCTGCAGAAATACCTCGGATGTTAGCCGTCATACGTGTGCTAATGGCCAAGCCAGCTGCATCGTCTTTTGCATTGTTAATGCGAATGCCTGTGGAAAGGCGCTCCATGGCGGAGTCTTGCTTAAGACCAGTGGTGCGCAAAGAATTTTGCGCTGCAATAGCGCTGATGTTTGTGTTAATAGATGTTGACATGGATTTTCTCCTTCAGGGGTTTAAAACGAAGTTACAAGAAA
>JACCDH010263829.1_pt1 | contig 14057 bp, 11 predicted proteins | sample 7442481 | NCBI WGS metagenome assembly JACCDH01 (sample SAMN15323433, study PRJNA562643) | freshwater metagenome | isolation source: river surface water | place: USA:Blue River Watershed | collected 2017-08-15
CCTTGTTTACATCGCAATTAAATCTGTTTAAAAGGGTTGCTGAATAGATCCTAAAACAAGATCCTTACAAAATCCAATTTAATTAATCTAAAAGGATTGCTGTTTAGATCCTAAAACAAGATCAGCTCACAAGCAAAAACTAGGTCATAACTACATCTTTAATTAAATCTGTTTAAAACGGTTGCTGAATAGATCCTAAAACAAGATCCGCACACAGGAAAACATTAAATCTGTTTAAAAGGGTTGCTGAATAGATCCTAAAACAAGATCCGCACACAGGAAAACATTAATTAGTTTAAAAGGTTTGCAGTTTAGATCCTAAAACAAGATCCGCTCACGGGCAAAAACTAGGTCACAACTAGATCTTTAATTAAATCTGTTTAAAAGGTTGCTGAATAGATCCTATAACAAGATCCGCACACAGACAAAAGTTAGGTCATAACCTTGTCTACTAAGTTAATCTGTTTAAGAGTTGCAGTTTTGGATCCTATACAAGATCCGCACACACAATTAGATCTTATACAAGATCTGACAAACTTATCTAAGAACGCTATGCAAGAACTTAATTTTTCAATTTTTTTATATATAAAACACACTTTAACTGTGTATTATATATGTAATTTATTCTTTAAATATAATTTATATAGTTGAATATTTGTCATTATCTAAACCAACAAAGTCATATAAATCAATATTTGTTTTAGAAGAGATATCTCTATCAGCAAGTACATGTTCTAATGATCTATCTTCCTCATATTTTTCAACTGGTTTAGGAGCACCTACTATGGATGCCATTGAAATATTTGGATTTGGTAGTGTTTTAACATTAATATCTGGTAAATAGAAAGAAGCCTTGCAGCCTGCATCATGCATATTTAAATGTCTAAGTGCACATTTACATGACTTTAACTTTGTTAAATCTGATCTTGGTGATGATCTTGGTGATGATCTAGAAGATGATCTAGAAGATGATCTGGAAGATGATCTAGAAGATTTTGATGATCTTGATGAACAAGATGAACGTCTAGATCTAGAACGTCTAGATTTAGCAACTTCGTCTTTACTCAAGCGTCTTGTAAATACTTGAGACATCATCCCATTAGCCAAAGTGTATCTATAATGAATATGAGGTCTTAAGCGTTTTTTAAATGGTCCTTTTTTAACATAATAGCATTTAGGTCTTTTTAAAACCAAATGTGCTTTACCATTGGAATCAGCAGTAGTAATTCCAGAATTTTCAAATTGACCATATGCATCCTTAACTTCACCTCTCTTTTTAGAAGCCCAGTAAATAACACGTGCATTTGGTTCTACAGTAACCTCAATTGATACAGTTGAGTTTAAAGGAACTCTATCTTTTTCTAAAAATGTTTTTGGAACTACTGATCTGCCTAAGAATGGTAAGTAGAAATTTTTATTAAACATTAAAATTAAAGCACTTAATCCTACTGCAACATATATAAACTTTTGTGCAGTTTCATTAGGTAAAATTCTTTTAACCACATTGATACCCATTGATCCATAAATACCCCATGCTAAACCACCAATTACTAAAAGTAATTTTGCAAATATTACTAAGTTATACATATATTATATATATTAGATAAAAATTTATAAATTAATTTATCCACTTAGTTCATTAGATTCGTAAGGATTTTCTATATGTGACAAATAGTCCAAGCCATCTTTTACAATCCCATCAATTTGTTTAACTAAATTTTTTAAATCTGATACTATACCAGCACGATTATCATTAGTTACTTCTATTAATGTTTCAACTGAAGCTCGGACATTTGTTAGCTTGGAAACTAAAAAGTTTTTCCTACCTATAGATTTATACTCAAATCCATCAAATAAATCTGAATCATTTGGATCATCAAATCCAAATGCATGTCCCAAATCATTTGTTTCAACTCTTTTTATAAAATCTTCTAGTTCTAGACTTAAATAACTATATCCAGAATCTACAAATGTGGGTGTTTTGTCTTCATTAAAACTTAGTTCAAGAGTTTTCCTCCCTATTATAACTGAATTAAACTCGAACTGGATTTCTAGACAATCTGTATCTACTTTTATAGTGTTAATTGAGTACATGAGTTATGTTTTATTTATATTAATTTAATTATAAATCAAAAGAATTGGATTGTCAATTTTTTTATTAAACATATAGTTAAATATGTTTGATATGCAATTTTCAACAAATCTAAGTATATTCAAGGAATATTTTATTCAATTGTAGTTTAAAATTTTATCTGTGAAAAAAACACAATCTAATTAAATACATCCTGTTCTGCTCTCTATTGATCCCTTGATTAAAACCTTTTTAAAATCTAAAAACATTGCATCTTTTTTTTTAGCTAATTCTTCTAAATATTCATCTGCTGTTTTATAATTTATATATGGGGGGAATATTCCTATCCATTTAAATACTAAAACCTTTCTTGACTCAACTGGCAGTGATGCATGAGATTCATATCTTGCAGCACGTCCAATTACTTGACGTATTTTTGCATCATTCCAATGTGGTTCCATTATATGAACTTGTCGAGTACATTTGAGATCTAATGACTCTGAACCAGCTGATGTGATAAGCAGTACTTGAATTTTACCCTCATTATACTGATTAATTATTCTATCAAGTTTAGATTCTGATGTTGAACCAGATATTAGCGAATGGGTTATTCCTTGGGCTTCTAGTTCCTTTATTATTGGAAAAACTCCATGATCCAAATAGTTGGAATAAACTAATGCGGGGAATGGATTGGAAAGGAGAGTTGAAATTAACTTGGTAACTTTTGAACTAGGTCTTGACTTATCCACTGAATTTGATAGTTGTCTTGTTGCTGATAAAAATGAGTTCTTCTTTTTTTTATCAAGTAATCTGTAATTTACTTCCAGGTCTGTTAGTCTGACATCAGAATCTATGTTGACAATTTGTTTCTCCAAAATAATCTGTCCAACATATTTTTTATATTCAAGAATTTGATTTGGGTCCATTTCAACTCTTATCGTGGAAGTAATAACTTCTGGGAAACTTGATTGATTGACATTTTCATAATAAGATACCCCACATGCTATTTTATTTTCTAACATTTGGGTATTGGTTAACTCATCCTGTTCATCTGTCAAATAATAAAAATCAAATAAATTTTTTGCTGAAGGAAGCACTTCTTGTTTCTTTACCATATTTATTAATGGGGATATGTCTGAAGGATAATTTATTATAGGGGTGGCTGTGAGTAGGATTAGTCTATGAGCTGAAGCTACTGCTGACATTATAAGTAACATATCTTTTGACTCATTTCTTAGCCTATGGGCTTCATCAATAATTACTATTTTGTTTTCACATATATGAATGTTAGACTCATAAGCACCAATAAATTTTTTATATGTGTAGAATTCAATAGGCCTGTTCCAACCTATCTTTATCATATCATCTTGAAATGCTTTGACTGAGGATTTGGTTGTTATTATTAGCACTTGATGAGAAACAAATTGTTTGGCCATTTCTAAAGAAGTGATTGTTTTACCTGATCCTGGACTATGAAATAAAATTAGTCCATATGCATTCCTTATATATTTTATTGGTGGAATTTGATGTGGATTTAGTACAATACTCATTTGTTTAATATATAATAATACAAGACAATAATTAATAAAAAATTGTTAAAAAACTATTTTAACCTTTGGTAAAAAATTGTTAAAAAACTATTTTAACCTTTGGTAAAAAATTGTTTTATTAATTCATTGAGAATTAGTACCTAATAAATGGGTATAATTATGTTTGTTAAATTCACACCAAAACTAGTTTCTCTTGATTCATTAAATGCTTCTGTGTATGTTGATTCATCTGGATCAACTGGAGGATCAATTATGAAATCACAACTTGGTGTTTTAAGACTACTTGGTGAATTCCTTAAAATCAATAAATTTGTTAATTGGGATACTTGTGCTTATTCTCATGGTACTACAATTCCTGAATTTATAAGGTCTGGTGGTGGTACTGATCCAAGCTGTTTTTTAAAGTACTGGAATAATGAAGAGCTTGGAATTATTTTTACAGACGGGCAGATTAGCAGTCATGAAATGGAAAAATTTAAAAAAGAACTTGAAGCTAAAATAACTAATTCAATCCCTATAATTATAGTTCTAACTATTGGATCTATAGGAACAAAAACTATTGTAGATATTGCTAGGTCAGATTCTATAAATATGTCAATCCCAGAATCATTTTTATCACTATCAAATGATGTGTTAATATTTTTGACTGATGGATTGTTAACTAGAACTTTGTTGTCCAAAGGTGGATTTTCAGATTATTTTCCAGCTCCTAAACTTGATGAATCAACACGTATTGCAATGACTCAATTTCAAGAATTTTCTAATTTAAAAAAAGTTCAAGTAGGACAAAACATACCTTCTAATTTAATCAAGTTACCTAATTACCAAGACTATTTTGACTTGAATGAATTGAGTAAAATCACAGGTATTGAATCTATCAGTATTATTGAAGAACTCTGTTCACGCACACTTCTACCCAAGCTTGATCTTGGAATTATTCATACTGTGTTAGATAAGCTTGCTAAGCAGGCCAATTCTAATCCTGCACTTGATTTTGTTAGAGAAAAGTTATATTTAGTTGCTACTAACCCTGAACTTGCAGGAACTCCAGCTCATAAAGAACTTATTGATCTTTATAATCAGACTAAAGTTGAAACTCGTACACATTCAAATAGTCAGATTTTGTCTAGAATTAACAAGTTAAAACAAATTATTAATGAGTATCAAAGAGATTCAACTAGTTTTACTTATGGGTCAAATCGTGCAATGAAGGCAAATGAGGTTCAAGATGTGGATTTAGAAAATATTGGTAACTGTGTGCAAGTTGAATGTCCTATTTATATTCAAGAAGGGGCTGGGTGTGTGGTTTTTAAGCAACCGATTGGATTAACAAACTATATCCAATCCTATACATCAGACTATTGGTTAGAATCACCATTTGAACTTGGTTCCGAGTTAATCAAATGGATAACTCCTGGAGTGTACTGTAGAGAAATGGTTGAACGTATGGATAAAAATCCTTACACAATGGAACCTGTTATTGGATGGATTCCTTTGACATCAGACCCAGGAGTTGCAATGAGACATATGAGTAAAGTATTTGGAGGTAAAAAAGAGTTATGGCATTTTGCTCGTGGGTACTGTGGATTTCTTGCTTGTCTAGCTGAGAAACCATGGATGGAAGAACATAAAGAAAAAATACGAAGAACACTCAAAGACTTTCTTAACACATATAAAGTATCTGAAGACATTAAATCATCTAGCACCAAAGTACCACTTGCACAAGCATTAAAGTATGTGACAAAGAACTTCTCAGTATTTTTAAGAGATAGATTTTATGATGATATTGTGACTATTTGTAAAATTGTTGATTTTGCCCAATTTCCTGGATTTGAATATCCCAAAGAGAAAATTATGGCAATGGCATTAGTTATCAAGTCTTTTGACACTTTGCTTAGAAAGCACAAACAAGGAGAATCAATGTTACCTTATGTTATGGAAGTGGATGATTGGGGTCATTATGTCCGTGCTAATAAATCAGTTGAAGGATTGATTGCTCAATTATTATGGTACGATCTCAATGGAACTTACAAGTTGTCAAAGCTTCAAATGGCTATTGACAAGTCTTTCACTGATAAAAGATTTGGTAAGGCTATTAAGGCGTCATTTGCTGGTAGTCCATGGGATCAATCAATTCTTGAATGTGCACTTCCTGAACTTGAAGGATTGGATTTAGCACATAATGTTTGGGTTAAAAAAGATGGAAATGTTGGATTTGAATTAGATGAATTAATATGTGGGTATGATGGGAGAAAATTTGTTTCAGCAAAAGAAAAGTTAAATCATATTAGAAATTTATTAGGTCCTTACTTTTTTAATGGACATTCAGCTGTTCGTTCAGCTATCCAAGAGCTAGGAGTTGATGCTCCACACAAATCTATTTTTTCAAATGCTAAAGCGAGATTATACAAGGCTTATGGAGAACAAGCCAAAGTTCTACATACTGTAAGAGCTAAAAACAAGTTAATCGAATTTATTGAAAAAATGACTTAAGTATTTATTTATTAGTTTATTTATATATGAGTAAATTAATTTATATTTTTGATATTGATGGAACACTTGCTGACTCTGGTAAATCTATTGATTTACAAATGTTAGAAATCCTTGCTAGACTTAAGACACAAACTGGTTGTGAACTTGGATTATGTGGAGGTGGAAGATTTGAGAAAGCATGTGAGCAAGTGCTAAACTCCAAACTATTTGATCACATATTTGCGGAATGTGGGTGTGATTATAGAAAATATAATCCTGAGACTAATGAATATAAACTTGTATGTGAGAAAAACATTAGATCACACAGACTATTCAAAGAGATTAATATATTAATTAAATATTGTTTAAAATTTATTTCACAAATGGAATATAATTTAGGTGGACATATGATTGATATTAGAAAAGGAATAGTTTATGTAAGTCTAGTTGGTATGACTGCAACAGATGAAGAAAGGGACCAGTTTATTGCATTAGATCAAACCAATGGTTTTAGATCCCAACTGATTGAACAGTTAAATAGATTTGTTAAAATCTTGGGTTGTGAAAATCATATTCAAGTTATGATTGGGGGACAAGTTGGTATTACAATAATGCCTATGGCTCATGACAAAGTTCAGATACTAGACTATTTAGATCCATTAGTTTACAAACTAATAGGTTATTTTGGTGACAAGTATGAGCTTGGTGGAAATGACTATAGAATAATGGAAAATCAATGTGTCCAAGCATATCGAGTAACTAATCCAGAAGAAACTAAAAAATTGATACTTGATATTCTTGGAATAAATCAGACAGTTTAAGCAATTAATTAAATAATAATGATCATAGGACTATGTGGATTTCAAGGTGCTGGTAAAGATACAGTGGCAGATATTCTTGTTAAAACTCATGGATTTGTTAAGATATCATTTGGTGCTGCATTAAAGGATGTGATTGGTTCAATGTTTGGATGGGATAGGTCTATGTTAGAAGGATCAACTCCTGAAAGTAGAACTTGGAGAGAAACAACTGATGATTTTTGGAGTGGTAAGCTATCAATCCCAGGATTTACTCCTCGTAAGGCCTTACAAATGATTGGTACTGATGTGTTGAGAAAACATTTTAACCCAAACATATGGGTTGATATTGTTGAAAATAAAATTAGTAAACTAATTCAATCAGATTCTAACATTCGAATAGTTGTGAGTGATTGTAGATTTACTAATGAATTAGATATGGTTAAGAAATTTTCCAATTCACAAATTATTTATGTGCAAAGAAATGAACCTGAGTGGTTTGAAGAACTTAGATCTGGGAGACCTTTGGACTTGAGTTCATTTCATCCTAGCGAAATAGAATGGATGAGATATCCTTTTGATAAAATAATTAATAATGATGGACATAAAGATCACCTTGATTTAATTGTCTTAAGACTTTGTGAAAATAAACATATGGATTTTTCATCATTTGTTTCGTGTACATCTTGTCCTGCTGCAGCCCAACTTAAATATATTTTAGAGACTGGGATGGATTGGGAGAGCTACTACAAAGTAAGAATATTTGTCACTAAATTTTCTCAGGTGATGGCAAGACTTACTGAATCAAAAATCCCAGATGAAAAGATTGGTTATTATAAAAATCTTGTTTATAATGATTGGATTAGTGACTCTAAGTTAAGTCAATTTGATATTAAACACCGCACATATATTTGTGCTATTTTAAATGCACTAAAGAATAAAAGAATAAAGGGTCGAGTTAACTTTTCCTAAGCCTCTTGACTAATCGAGTCAATTGAATCAATAAATCCAGTTAGCACATTTCTTTTAAATTGATGAGTAAAGTTTACCAATCCTGAACTATACTGATCTGGATATAAAGTTTTGATTGCATCAACAATCGCTTCCGATCCCCAAAATGTGTCATAAGCAACAGAATCTTGTTCCCAAGTAATTCCATGAGCTAGGCCCACACATTCGTATCCATCAACTTGAAAACTTTGAGCACGTCCAATGGAATTATTGATAGGTTTCAAAACCACATTGTACACACAATCAACTTGTTCCTCAAATACTTCTGTAACTGCCTTAGGATGAAACCACTTGGACTCATCTTGAAAGTATACTGGATGGGTTGGTGTGAGAATGAGATTGTCAATCTTACAGAATTGGGTTGGCTTTCCACGTCTGTCTGTTTTGATCAAACACTCAAGCTCAACTAGCCCATGATTGGCTGGATTGGCTGATTTAAATTGAACTTTCTTTCCCTCTTGAACCATTTGTTCGATTTGTTCAAACCCCACATACTCTCCTGATCCTAATAGCACTCTGGCCTTCTGATGAAAACAACCTGCATCAGCACTGTTAAATGCTGCTGAAGTTAGTGCAATTGGCACAGTACGTCTTTGAGCCTCATAAGTATTTGATGGTCTTAACATTGGCATTTCATCATAAATTAGAGAAATGAGATCATATTCTTCCTTTGCTCTTGGAGAACCAAAAACCTGAAGACAATTATCTTTGAAGTTAGGTGCGTACTGTTTGTCTAATGCAATCCCAACCATTTGCCAATAGGCCTTGCCCCACTTGGTCCAATAATTAGCATCTGAGACAGCAAGTCTAATCTGATCATTAAGATCAGCATGAAGACCACATATAAAACCATACCAATCAGGATTCATTTCTTCAGCTGGTTGGTTTGTAGGATCGCGCATCCAATCTTCGAGCTTAGAATTAAAGGCATTAACTGCTGTAACACGATCAGATAGCATTCTATAAGAATCAAGTAGTAGACGAGAAAGTTCTAATCTAAATTGAGTATATTCATTTTGAGCTATGTAGTATTCGGAAGATTTCGGACCATCTGGTTCGTAAATTCCATAGGCTTCAGAACCAAGATATGTTCGTGCAATTGCTCGACCAAAAATAGTTCCAACCATTGATGCATCAAAACATAGTGCATAAGTACCCTCACAAAGTGATGCCATTTTAACTAGTAGCTGGGTGTTTGCGTTAGGTCCGAAACCAACAGTATCCATTGTGAATGGGTACTCGCCTCCAACCTTTAGTTGTGACATATGTGATTCCACATTTGATTCATTAAGAGTTCCATCTTCTCCATCAGTAAAGAGAATAATATGTGCTTGTGTAATTCCATACACCTCTTTCATTTGATCTGCCATTTTTTTTGCTTCTTTTAATGCAGAAAAAATTTGAGTTCCACCATTTGGAGAAATAGCTTCAATTGAATTTAACACACCTTGTCTTGTTCCAGATTCTATCTTGACTGGATTATGTACTACAGTAGCATTTGAATTAAACTTTATAACTCCCAAACACATCCCATCCGGTGCTCCATTAACACATAACTTGGCGCCTTGACGAGAAAAATCATTTCTAGTATATCCACGCGCTTCTTCGGAATTGCTTGCTGGTTCACTCATAGATCCAGAATCATCCATAATAAGAATAACTCCCTTGTTAAAAAGAGTAGACAAAAGATTAGCTGAAGTGTTCATTGCGAAAATTAGCTTGATAATATTGGTTTAGTTTCTTTTATTTAAACCAATAACTTAATACTGTCAGTTAATATAAAATAAAAAATTCAATTTTTTCCACAAGGGATTAATAGCCTTTTAGGCAATTTTTTAAGTTGCAAGCACATGTCTACCAATACCAATAGAATACCCATTTATTAATTCAGCCAGTTCTGTGTCGCCAAGTTCGCCTAATTTAGATATACCCATAGATATTTCATTTTGTGTTAGTGATAAAAAGTGAGGGATCATTATCGACAAAATCATACAATTACCAGAATTTGCCATTAAAAAAGATGAGAAATTTCTATTCAATTCGTACATTTTTATTGTTAGATTAGGTACATAAGTATAGTCTAACTCAAAATCTTTAAAATAGTACTCAAATAACTTGTCAATAGGATCTGAACTAATTTGCGATCCAAAATAACCTGTTTCTCCATTTGGATCAAAAAAATATATTTCATTTAATGCATTATCTATTATTAAACTACATGCATGGGCTGAATCAGTTTCATATTCAGGAGTTAAGCTTATTGGAATACAAAGATAACGAATTGAGCTATTTATTTTTATCCAATGGGCTAATATTTTAGGATCTAATATATCAACTAAAACTAAATTTCCAGACTTTTGAAAAGTTATTGGCCATTCTTCATCAGACTTATAAAATGAATTTAATACTCGAGTTGGTATTAGAGTTAATAAATCTAATTTCCAGGTTGAATAAGATTTATATAACAAATTTGTTATCTGTGTTTGACCAAGTAAAAAACTGTTTAAAGCATCTAATTTAGAATATTTAATTCCTGCAATTTCATCATGAATTGATACATCACATATACCATAATCCATCCAAGGAACTAGTTGACTGACAGACTGTTCCGGAGCCATGCTCTTGATAAAAATATTAATCAAATATGGAACAAAATAAAATAATGTCAATTTTTTTATTTAATTTAGCTTAACTCAATCATTGGTTTGATACAAACCTTTTGGTCAATATCATCCAAATGAATTAGAGCTTTGTCCGGGGTATTTCTATATCTCATAAAAACTGAAGATATATGTGCTGGTGAGTATGCATATTGTTTGATACCATCTATTTGCCCACTAGGTGGTTCTTTTTCAAAAAACATATAGTATAACTCTTGAATCTGTTTGCGATCACAGTAGTTAAACTGTTTCTTTACATCACATCTTCCAGCACGAATCAATGCTTCATCAAGTATCTCAGGTTTGTTTGTTGTCATAAACATTATTCTTCCATGAGTATTAAAAACCCCATCAATTGCATTTAAAATTCCTGAAAATGTTAGAGTTGAAGTTAGAGTTGGATCTTTCTTTGATTTAGATGGAGACTTATTATGTTTTTGTTCAATAACATAATCCTCCGAATCATCTGATGTTTCAGATTTAGTTTCTTGTTTAGACTTACTCGCTAACTCTCTAGATTTAACCAAATCAATCATTGCGTCGATGTCTTCAATAATGAGTATTGTGGTCTTATAATCTATTGATTGAAGAAGTTCAATAAGTTGTTTATCAGACTCTACAGAATTTAGTATAAGGAATGCAATATGTTTTTTATAATGGAGTGACAGTGCTTTAATTAAGGAAGTTTTTCCAGTTCCAGGAAGTCCATATAATAGATATCCTCGAGTGTATGGGATGTCGCGATGCAAATACCACTCTTCAGAGTTTAAAAATATTTCCATGTCATCCTTTATCTCATCTTTGATATCTTTGGGTAGAACTACTGTGTCTAGCTTACGAACATTTTTAGAATCAGAGCCTTCCCATACACTTCCCTTGTTAACAAATATCTGTTGTTTCCAAACAGATGATTTGATTGATTCCAAATACTTTACTACACACATCTGACAAAACTCTTCTAAAATATCTGTTTTAGTATTTTCATCAATTTGAGTCCAAAGCTTGACTTTAAAATTATCACGTTTTTTCTCTTTGTCTGTGTATATAGTGATTGTTTCTGTATCAAACAAAAAATTAATTTGATGACCTTTGTATAGGATTTTTTTTGATTTGTTTTGATTTAGTATTTTGCTTATTGGGAAACCTAAATCTATCTGAATAGATTCAAGTTTCTTTTCACACACATACTGTAAACTTGACTCTTTGATATAGTCAATCTCTGTGTTGGATGAGAGAAACCAATGAACTGCTCTGTACAGTTCATTAATTTGTCTTGAATCCGAAATAAAAGGGATCTCAACTGTTTTTGTAAATTGTGGGATTGTTCCTCTCCACTGGGATATTTTAAACTTAATCCCCCGTTCTGTCCAAGTAAATGCACGTCGAACCCACATGAAACACCAGTCTAGGATAGACTTAATTTGGGTCACGCAGTAAGTTACAAGTGCCATCATGATAACTTGAATTACAGTATCAATAATAAAATTTCCAGTTGATATATGCTTTATTAACTGAAATTGCATAATATTTTGTAGTTGTCTTGTCATTTGATGTTGGTCAAATGGATTTAATGGTACATGGGGGTTAGAATCAAATCCTACCCCGGCAAAAGTTCCTGCTTGTGAATTCATTGCTTGAATACAAATAGGTTGAAATAGTGGTTAGTTTATATATACAAACCACTTGGAATGCTTAGTATACTGGTATAAATTAAAATATTCAATTTTTTGTTATATTTGCCAAGATATAAAATAAATTGGTTTATCTCAATTTTTTGTTATATTTGCCAAGATATAAAAAAAATTGGTTTATCTCAATTTTTTTCAGACATTTTTATGTTCCAACTCACACACAATCCATATAGTAAAAATTTTCATGGATTATAAAGCTATCATGAGGATCCAATTGATTAAATTCCAATACATACTCACAACATGTAAAGTCATCTTCTTCATCATCTTCTTCATCATATTCTTCATCACACATATTTATTGCAGGATCTGTTGAATCGTAAAAATTTATCCCATGGATTTTTTTGGAATCAAATAAATATCCATCTAACATTTCTTGGATATTTTCGTCAGATCTATAGTTTGGATCAAACATTAAAACTATGTACTTAAATACTGAGGTTTCAAACGTTCTAAAATCATCTGGACCAAATTCAACACATCCATCATTAAGATTTTGAGATGGAAATATTTTAATTTTTTCTAAAGATGGATATAATGGACTTGTTAAATTACTGTCATTTGGTACAAAACACAAAACCAATCCATAAGAATATCCTGAATTACGTATTAGTTGACATATTTTAAAACAGTTTGATTGTAAGTATATTTGTTCACCATTTTTTGGTCTAACAAATGGCCTTGGAATTTGTATGATATTTTTTTCATAAATATATTCCAAACTTAATGAAACTGATGGATCAGCAGTTTCTTGAATATACAGCTCTAGTACCATATCTGGAAAATTAATTGGTGCATACTTGAAATCAAAAATATTTATTGACATGCGATTTTCTCCTACAAATATATCCTCTGATTGATTCGACAAATACCCAGACAAATATCTTTCAAATAATCTTGATGTTGTTAGTGTTTCTGTGTTTGAAAATTTTGTGTGAGGAAATTGAATCTCAAAATAATAATTTGTTAAAATCTGCCGAAGCTTGCACTCAATCCCATTTAAAGGTGAATTTGGATTAATAAAACTTTGTCCATAGACTAACAAATTAATAGATTTGAGTGAATAGTTTAGTGGTATTTTTATTTTTCTTATTACTGGGTTTTTTGAAATTTGCGAAAATGGTAATGTCTGAATTTGTCTTAAAATATTCTTTCCTTGAGCAAGCTGTGCTAACAAGTCTACCTGCTCCTTTTTTATATCTAGCTCAAGTTGAGCTAGGCAATCCATTTGTGTTGATGAATCTCCCACATATTCCAGATACTCTGGATGCAAAAATTTGTCAAATAAATCAACTGTAAAGTTTAATTGACTAATAGATTCTAATTATATTTGTTTAGAATCAAACAATCAAATTATTTGATTATATGACAAAATATTTTTCAATTTTTTTTAAAAAAAATATATAGTTATTTTATAATGATAATAATATTTTTAGTATTTGTGGCTGTTTTTGTATTTATTTATATAAGTTTAGGGCAGTTGCTTTCACAAGAGAAATTTAATAGCAATGCATACGACACACCAGTTCATAGATTAAATTATTTGGATGATGATATTTTACGTATGTATAATACAAATTTATCCCAATGTTTGGAAATGTGTGAGACTGATGATGAATGCAAAGGTTTTGTATATGTGCCAAGAGATGGGTTATGCAAGTTTAAGGCAACATTTGACAAACCAACCTTTTCTCGTGGACACATTAGCTTTTTAAAGAAAAGTTAATGTTATGTTCTACCACACATTAGCTTTTTAAAGAAAAGTTAATGTTATGTTCTACCACACATTAGCTTTTTAAAGAAAA
>JACCDH010695735.1_pt1 | contig 14057 bp, 24 predicted proteins | sample 7442481 | NCBI WGS metagenome assembly JACCDH01 (sample SAMN15323433, study PRJNA562643) | freshwater metagenome | isolation source: river surface water | place: USA:Blue River Watershed | collected 2017-08-15
CATCATAACCATCACATGTAATTTCTTCATCATCAAATGCAAATCCCGAAACATACACAGTAATCACATAAACCTTTTTTTTCCTCTTTGCAATGATGGGAATGTTTTCTTTTTCTTCCACATACGGAACCGCCCAACGATATGGAAAATATTCCATATGTTCTATTTGAAAATTCACTTCATCACCATTTTTAAGATAGGTACCAACTCGGTTTAAATCATCAATTCGATTGGGTCTAACCTCCAATTCCACCAATCGGTTCCCATCTTCCACTTCCTCATAATACGAAACCACCCAACTTATAGAATTACCATTTGCCCTCCCTCTTATTATCCCTTTCATATTTAATATATTTTGGCTTTTTTGTTTGTTTAATAAATTGTCGTTCTTCTTCCCACGATTTAATTATAATTCGAGAATCATTCTCGGTTGGATAAACATTACCATTTGACTCCCACATCCCAACATTTCTTTTCAATGGTGCATATTGAACACTACCATCACGATACCGAACAACTCGTATCTTATAACGAACACAAGATTGGATTGATAACACTCCCATTATCAATACCACAAATAGAATTATTTTTTTCATTTTGGTTTATACTCAAATCCATAAAACTCGTAGTTTTTTTTGACTGACTCCAAATCACCGAAGTGAATTGCATCTTCTTCATTTGCATGAATTGCTTCAACCGGACATTCAATTAGACACGCACCACAATCAATACAAACATCGGGGTTAATATAGAGTTGTTGACCTTCTAATTCTTCTTTAGTCATTTCAGAAACTTCTCTACCTAATCCTTCAGGATTCTTTGGTCCGTTGATACAATCAACCGGACACACTTTAACACATGCGGTGTCACAAACAGAAACACATTTACTCCCAATTATATATGACATCTTAATAAAATTTACGCAAAACTTCAATAACATCCCATGCATCCTCTAATGCATTATGGGTTACGATACCATTCACATTCGTTCTTTTCTTACACTCTAACAAAGATGGTAATGATGTATCTTGATTCCAATCAACACACAAAATTGCGGGGTCCAATACCCTTTGTCTTGTCTTAATAAGTTTTTGCCACCATGGTAATTCTTGTAAGAACAATTTATCAAATGTCCCAAAGTTTTTACCTGCCACATTAATGGTAATAGGTTTAGTTCCATTATTCATTGCTGGTCTATGTTTACCATCTCTGATTTCAACATAACCACCACTATTGTTAATTAAACCATGACCCAATCCGTTCTCATCTAAAAACCAATAGAACTCTTTAGCCACCTCTTCTTTCTCCAAATATTGGTAAGTGGTAATCTTTGTTAACTGTTCTCTTACATCATCATTGCCTTCAATAAAATCACCGATGTTACTAATCAATTCTTTATTCATTGTAATGGCTCTTGGTGAACCAGTAATTTCTCTTTGGATGATTGCACAATTAAATTTTGGACACTCCTCAAAAGATAACTTCTTTGTGGTATCCTCGATGATTGCCGCAACGGAAAGAATATTATTTTTTTCAGAATCCAAGCCACTTGTTTCAATATCAATACTAACGTAAATCATAATATGTTTTTTTGTTTCATAATTTCATCTAACTCAGTCCAACTCTTACCTTTAGAAAAGTTGGCAACATATGTTGGGTCTAAATTTTCTTTTAATATTTGAAAGACTCCGAGATGTTTAACTCTCTTACCCAACATGGTATTTTCTTTATTCATCTCAGCAATCATCCCACCATATATTACCGTGAAATTTTCTTCAACCATTAAGACATCCTCATCTCTATATGTTAATGAAATGTCTTCAATAATTTTTCTTGTACTTTCAGTAATCTCTTTTGTTGTGTTTTCATATATGGTAATAAAATCATTATAGATTTTATCCTCCTCATATGTTTTTGAAAGGTCTTGAAAATAGGTGAAGTAATCTACATCATACGGTGCAGATTTCTTATAATCATCACCAACTACGACACACCACTTATCGAATGTACCGTACTTGAAATAAACCGACCTACCATTTTTCAATCTCTTTATAACTTTCATTACAGTCCAAGAACTTTAAGTTGGTCAATAGTATGTTTTGCACTTACATGATGAATACCGATACCTCCAGCATCTCTCCAACCTTGGATGTTATCAATTCTGTCATCAATTAAAATGTTTTTTGGTCCTGCAAAATCTTTTTTATGTTTTGCACTTCGAAGAATCAAATGGGTACCCGGTAGTTCTCTCTCAACCCAGTTATGTTTGGCCACTCTCGATTCGTTTTGTCTAGATGGTGCCGATAAGATTTCTGGGTTATATTTTTTAATATAATTCCATAATCTCTTTCCGTCATTCATCCATTCAAGGTTAATCCAAAAATCATAACCAGCATCGTTTATCGGGTCCCAAAAATGGTCATCACTACGATGTTCACCGTTCAACTTATGTCCCGTTAATTTAAGATATCCCTTGTCAAAATCAACAAGAACACCATCCATGTCGCAATAAATTTTATATTCACCCATCATTATCTATATTAGTCTTATAATAGACAAATGTAATGAATATTTTTGAATATACAAAAAAACCCCAAATAATTTTGGGGTTTTTAATAAAAAAATGTGTGATATACTTATTTGGTCTTTACAACAATCTTTGGAGAATTCCCCTCGGCGTTGTCGATAACGTAATAATTACCCTCATCGTCTTGACCTAACGTCAATTCGTGATAATCACCACCTGGTATTTCCTCAGGTTGGATTTGGGTATCGAAATCGTCAAATTCTTGTTGTTCCTTTATTACACTTGTGACAATCTTTTCGATATCTGATTGTTTTAATTTTATAACTTTAGCCATGATGATATTTTATATATAAATACTCTTTATTAGGACTTCTTTCCGTGTAAACCCTTTTTTTGGTTTAATTTTCTGGAAGCTTTGGCCATTTTCTTCCTATTTTTTGTTTTAATTTCTCTTTTTGTCATATTATTAAATATAACAAAACAGACAAAAAACCCCGATAAAGATAACAATATCGGGGTTTAAATAATCTATGGTTAGTACTTATTGTACACTTTTAAACATTTGTGGAACAGTACCATAGACAGGTAGTTTTCCGTCCCATTTCTCAATCCATTGTTGTTGTAACAACAACGATGTTAATGTCGATTGTTTTAATTTATTGGCTTCAGCTTCCGCTCTTGCTTGTGTTAACATAGCCTGTGCGTTACCTTCGGCGGTTGCAACTTTAATCTTAGCTTGAGCCTCAGCAGTTTTAACTTCATTCTCTGCTCTTAATGCTGCCTGAACTGCGTTGTTCTTAGCCTCAATAGATTTCTTAAATGTTTCAGGATAAACTAAGTTAGATGTGAACTGATTGATTACAAATCCCTCTTTTAATAACTGACCATCCAATAATCTACGAACTTCCACTTCAAATACTGCTCTGTTTGAGATTAATTCATCTGCTGTGTACTTGTTCGTCGCTAAACGAAATGCATCATATACCGCAGTTTTTAAAAATCCTTCTTCGATGTCTTCCAAAGGTCTACGGTACTTACTAAAAATTGCCGGTACCTTTTCTCTTTGTACTGAATAGTTCATAATAGGTGACACACTAAATTCGGAACCATCCTTACTGTTTACTACAAATGAATTCTCATTTTTATATTCTTTATGTTGAATATATGTTGGGAACTCATACACTCGTGTCGTGAATGGATTGTAGAACACCATACCCGTAACTGCAACCACATCATCAACACCTTTGTTGTCACCATATTGATTTACTCTGACACCAACGTGTCCTGCATCAATTCTCTCACAAGAGAAGAATAAAAAGGTTAATGTAAAAAATAACCCAACTCCAATTAAAATTTGTCTCATTGTTTTTTTGATTTTTATTTGTTTGTCTAATTTTTCTTGTTCTTCGATTTGTTCCCTTTCGTATTGTCTACGTTGCCAAGGGTCGTTTAAATCCCAATTTGTTCTTCCCATTATTTTTTATTTGATTTAGTTGTTACGGGTTTCTTTGGTTCAACTTTCTTTGTTGTGTGATGTGGTTCAATTGGGAACTCTGATTTTTTTACAGGTTTCTTTTTTACCGATTTCTTTTTAGGTTGTAACTCATCAGGACTGATGTAATCCAATTCAGTTTCACCAGGTTCGATTGTTGGTGGGTCATAAATTTGGTCACCCTTTAAGTAATAGAATACGAACACCAATGTAAACAATCCAATGATTGCAGACACAATGTTATATGCCGTATTGGCAACAGTTAATCCAGGGAACACAATAAATGTGAAGATTGAGAATGTTCCGAATCCGATAAAGATTGGTTTGACAATTTTCTTGTCAAAGACTTTGTTTAAAATGTCTTTCATTTTGTAAAGGTATTTGTAAGTTTTGAAATTATATTCAGTACTTATACTGAATTTTATGATTGAATATATAATGGTGTTTTTTCACCCATATAAGCCCCGATGACGTTAAAGTCAAGAAATTCGAACGCCTCTTCATCTGTCATTCCATCACGTTCAATTAATATCTTAACCATCTTATCAATGTCATAGACTAATCTATACATCGTTTGTTCAATTCCTATAACCGCATCATCAAATCCATCTGCCTTTAAGAATTCAACATCACTGTAATTTTCTAATATTTCTTCTAATGTCATAAAAAAAATATAAAGAAAAAAAACAGAATAAAAAAATATGGTTGTAGTTTTTTTTAATTAACCAACAACTCCAACCATATCATCCAAATGATGGTCATCCGCACCCATCTCAGAACCGATTTGATGTTTCTTCAATGCTTTGATTACTTCTTTCAAATCATACGGTGCAAAATCTAATGTTCCATCCATACCGATATCCATACGACGACCATTACTAATCTTTTTATCGAATGGTAAGTGACAATGTCCATGTAAATGAATACGACCTTTACGAAGACCATTCCAACTAGATATTGGGTAATGACACATCTCAATTGTTTCTCCTTGGTATTCGAATTGGTCGAACCAACTCACACTCAAGAATAGTTTCTTAATATCACCTCGGTTTCTATCAATATGATGTTCATGGTTACCAAGAATCAAATGGATATTTTTACATACCAATCTATTATGGAACTCTTCGATGTTCTCAAAACCACCGAATGACCAGTCACCCAAGTGTATTAAGATGTCATCTTGACCGACACGTTCGTTGATGTTGTTTACAATTGCACTGTTCATCTTTTCGATTGTCTCGAAAGGTCTGGTTTGTGCTTCGGGTATGTTCCCGTTGGGTAATCTCCAATTTGTCACCCCTCTACATATGTTCTTATGTGCATAATGAGTATCGGATGTTATCCATACTTTTATGTTACTATCTATTTTAATCATTTACTAATTCTTTTTTAAATTTATTTCTTACATAATCCACCGCTTCTCTAAACTTATCAATCGTACATCCTCTTTCCGCGTGTGGGTCTGAAAATCTTCTGTACATATCTGAATCACCGAATTCAGCAACACTAATCATTTTCTTTGGTTCAACCATTTTTACTTTACCGTTCTTAATCCTAAACTCAACAACGGCACGAACTTCAGATTCATCTTCGCCGGCTTCACAACTTAATAATTGAGATGTCAATTCCAAAAATGGAAATGCTTTTGCAATTTCAACCCAATCATTGTAAACTTCTTCAACAGATGGCCATTTACCAATGTTATAATTTCTAGTGTGGATGTTGCCATTCCAATCACACCAACCATGTGGACCTCCAATCCAAGATGATACGATTCTACTATTGGACAAGTAGGAAAGATTTAAACATTCGATTTCATTATTTTTCGAATCTTTATAATCATGAATCTCTTTCCAATTATTCTCTTCAACATTTAACTTTTTGGCAATTGCTTTATTTTCACCACCATAATATGGGTCAGTAATTTGAATGTCATAGAAATACTCATTCAATTGTTTATTGAACTGATTATCGTTTGATGAAAAATATAAATCATCAGTACGAAGAATGATTTCCATTGCTTGTTCACGAGTTACTGGAGTACCAACAACTAAAAGTGCAGGCCATTTTGGTAATGATAAATTAAAAAATTCTTTCTTTGTCATTTTTTTAAAATATTAGTTAAACGTTCTAAAACATCTTGTGGTGTGTGACCATCAAACTGTGGTGGATATCTGATAATATCACAATCAAATAAATCCCAATCCTCCAATTTATAATGATTTGATATTTGTCCTGTTGGTAATTGTGCAATAACAATAAACCATCCACCTCCAAAACATTTTGTTCCATCACTATGATGGAATGATTTCACAACCGAATACTTTTTACTACTTGCCCATTCATTAAACAACGCAGCGTTGTATAATTTTCTGAATTCATAAAGTTCATCAAATGTGTGGTAACCATCGGATACTTTACCAGGTTCATCTGTTAACTTTATTAATTGATTTATTGATTCAAAGTCCATCATCTTAACAAAATTCAGTTGCGGAACTTACACGAAGTCCATCGATTATTAAATCATCATATGTCGGACTATCCCAAAAAGAACCCATACCTTTTTTACGTTGTTCTTTTCGATATTTCTCATCTAAAACTAATCCATCAGGTTCTCCCCATTCAAGTGCCATTGTAATGAACTCCTCAACCTCTTGTTCGTCACCATATTCATCAACCACTCGACCAGAACGAATGAATTCTAATAATTCTTCTTTATTGGTGTAGTATTTTTTATCATGAAAGTTCCAACAAAACTTCCAACCACTACTCCGTTTACCCAAATGAATATTGGTACCGTTAATGAAAGTATCCCATGGTGATTCTGAATTCCATTGGTCGTCTATTGGAACTCGAAAACCACATTCGATATCACCTGGTGTTAATTTTAAATTTGTAACTTGTTGAATTAGAACCTTTTGTTTACGTTCCATTTCTTCAACTGTAGGAATTCTGTAATAATTTGTCCCCATGTTAATAAGTTTGTTAAAGCAAATGTAAGTATTTTTTCTGATATTCCAAATTATTTCAAAAAAAAATCCCCAAATTTCTTTGGGGATTAAACATAAACCTGATTCAGGTCACTCCATAGCCACTTACTATGGGGAGGTTATTTCTTTATTTCTTTAATAACATTTTGAATCATGTTATTAAAAGACTCATTAACTTTTTCAACATCGGACCTTTTAATTGTTGCAAATTTTAAAGCCGATTTAGGTGGAATACGACCAATCAATTCTTTGAATTCTTTAAGAACATCAACCAATCCATCCACAATTTCTTTATTATCCATAATTGTATTTTCAGGACCGAACTCATCATTTGGGTCAAGGTCTACTGATTTTGTTGCAATTAATTTCTTTTCATCTAAGTAACCATCTGGCACTAATTCAACCGGTTGTAAATTTCCTTTAATGTAAGTTTCATCAGGTCTCTTTCTACCAAATTTGTTTACCATTACAACTTTCCAAACGAATGAACCACCAATCTTCTCACCAACAATTTCCAATGTCATTTTCATTGATACGTCGAAGTTTCCTTGTTTGAAACCTAAAACGTCTAAACCAAACACATCTGTTTTACCAAGTGAAGTACTTGATGCTAACTTAGTATCTTCCCATTTACGGTAGATATTATTCCATTGTCTAGCTAAGTGTTCAGTATCTTGACCTTCAGTTTCTCTACCTGTGATTCTGTTTGCTACTTTTTGTAAAAAGTCTTGACCACTTTCATATGTGTTGAAACTTGTGGTTCTAAAAATTACTTTATCGTTGGTCCAAGTATCATTATGTCTATCGAAGAATTTTCTGTCATCTAAAACAATTGCAGGTATACTTCTTTTACTTAATTCTTTATTAAACTCACTTCCTTCTCTTGTTAAGTAATTTCTTAATAACCCCATGAATGTTCTTTTGATTCTTTTAGAACCAGTTAACTTTTCTCCGGTTGAAGCATCACGAGCGGTACGTTTACCAATTTCACCTTGACCTCCCTCACCACCAGGGAAATCTTTGTAATCTCTTTTCTTTTTATGTGGATTATATTTCGGACATTTATCATCAGTCCATTTAATGTTACCGTATTGTTCTTTTAATTTTTGAACCAAGTCAGGGTGTGTATTTAAAAACTCTTGAATATCACAAGTAAACACAACGTTTACTCTCGGACTTTTTTCATCGAAAGGGTCTACTCTCATGTCATGCCCAATTAGATTACCCTCATCGTCTTTAATAGGTCTACTGATTGGGTTTTCTTTATCCCAAAATTTACCCATCTCATCCAAGTCGGTGATGTAATTCTCAGATAGTATTTTAATTAAGTTTTCTTTAGATATTTCCATTACTACGCGTATTTTTATATAAATACTTCAATCATCACATTTAGAACCAAGAAGGAGTCTCTCGATTCTTCCAAACCGAAAATCCTGACTTCTCACCCTTATAATAATCCCTATATGATTGTACCGGATTATTAAGAATTTTATAGTCATCAGGCATCGCCAAGGCTGGTGAAGTAAATCCAACATCGGGAATATTAGGTTTATTGTCACAACACCATAGAATAATGTCATAACTTTTATGTGTTTTCCCGTATCTATGACGATATTCATAACACAAGTAGATACCCAACTCACATAACCAATTGTAATTTGAAATATCCTTCCTAACCCATATTGAACATGGGTGGTTTTTATGTGAAAGTTTGTAAGGTGCTTCCGAACCTGTCGCCCAATGTGCGCCACAAAGTAGTTGTGCAGTTTCTAAAATCATTTTAACAACGTGTTTGTCGTTATGATAACGTGCACATGTTGATGGGTTACTGTCTAAAAAGAAGATGTTCATTGTTAATCTTGTTTGAGGCAACATTCCAAATGGTCTGTCCCAATTAAATAATCATATTCAACTTGTGATGTGTCTTTGCCACAATACTTACATATAATCGGTTCGTTAGGTTCTTTGTCTACATATTGATTCCAATAATGTGCCCTCACTTTAGAACCTAATTCAGAGTCGTTTGGATAATCTAAAACCCAATTTTTTGGTATTGTGATTTGTTCCCTACTTTCTGAATTACCCTTACGATAACAACTGATACATAATTGACCTGCACCTTCGATATAACCAATTCGGTGGTCTACATGTGTATTAACATCAACAGTGGTTTCATTACCACACAAGATACAAATTTCGTTTGGCATATAATAATATTTCTATGTAAAATACATAAAAATATTGGAAAAGTACAAATAATAATGAAAAAATTACGCCAAACTAGCGATTTTTGGTTCGGAACCATTGTTGTAACCTGAAATAACCTTAACAACTAAGTCACCGGTACCCCAAGTTTTCAATGCCGGACAACGAGCAATTTCAATTGCACCAATGTCTTCCTTTAAACCGTTTACAATACAACTATAACGAGGATGTTTAAGTGTCTTAACGGTTGCAATCAGACCATCTTCAAGTGAATTATAATTTCTAACACCATGTGAATTCATTACTGTTGAACCCGGTAAATCCCAAGTGGTGTTGAATGGATTAAACTTACCACCCTTACCTTCAGCTTGTCTCCAACCATACATGAATTTCATGTTTTCATCGGTGATTGGTGCTCCTAAATTTTCTAATATCTTAGCGTAGAAGTTTTTGTCAGCCAAATCACTTGTATCGATAGTATCGATTTTTTTCTTCAAATCGTCAGATGTTACACCCTTTTGTTTTAATAGTTCAATTAATTTAGTTAACATCTCAGGTGTTGCTTGGACACCACCTTTCATTGACACACCACCTTTCATACCACCTTCACCAAATTGTAAATGGAAGTGACCACCTGTCGCGGCTGCACTTGGATTTGTATATTCATCAATGAAGTTGAATTTGTTATTTTGTGATTTGTATTTGTTTAATATTTCTATAAACGCTTTAGCGTTGTCTGCATTATATGGTGCAATAACTAAATCAACCGCCTGTCCCGCCTTATGTTTACTATTGTAACTTAGATTTTTGTGGAATTTATCGTTACCACTTGTAACCGTTACTTTAACATTTGGTTTTGTTGACTTATAATCTTTTAATATGTCAGTAACGATACCACTTAATTCATCTGTAACGTCACCCCCACTTGTCAATTCTCTCCCTTTTTCTGAATAACCTAAATCATTTAAAGTTGCTCTAATTTCGTCGGCGGCCTCATTAACATTTGATGTTACTTTCTCTTGTGTGAACTTTTGAACTGCAGACGCGGTTTCAGGTCCAAATAGACCATCTACACCGTATTTTGGTAATTGGTATCCCAATAAGGTTAAACCGATTTGCATCGATTCTACACCCTTCTGGTACTCCATAGAACCCAATTCTTGTTGTGATAAACCACCTGAATCGGCAGTTTGTTGTAATGTGTCGAAGAACTCTTTAACATCGTCACTAACCAAGTCAGCCTTTTTAGGGTCATCACCCTTTTTAAGACCTGCTTTAGTTAACAGTTTATCAAGGAAACCTTCCTGTTCCACCAACTGTTTACCATAGTTTAATCTATGTATTCGTTCTATTTCTTCTATAAGATTCTTCTTCATAACTTATAAATATCAAAAAAATCAGTTCAATTTAACCCATTTATAGGTTGAGTCTAATTTAAATGTTCCGATGTGTTTTTGGTTCCACTGATTTGGCGAAATTAAAGACATAAAAGTTGTCCCATCTTCTTTTTCATATAGATAATATGTCTCACCTACAACGGGTATAAATGAATATTTTGCAGAGTAAACCAATTCATTATAGTTAACCTCATCTACCAATTTTCGGAACTCTTCTTTTAGTTCTTCATACTTGGTTTTAAATTGTTTATTTACCGAATGTATTTGTGAGTCTTTCCAACCAGCGACATTGTCCAATTTAATTGCTGGTGCACCATGATTACTACCATACGTTAGTTCTCGTTGGTAGTATCCTTTCTCTTCGTCCCAAACAACTAAATCGGGTTTCTTCTTTTTCATAATATTTGGTCTTTCGCATCCTCATCAAATTCACCAAACAAATCATCTCCTTTATAGTCTGGATGATTTTTCATCATATAATCAATACCACCTACCCAAGACCAAGCTATAACTCCAATAACAATAAACATAATTAAAAAAACTATAAAGTATCCCATTATAATAAAAAGTTTAAAATTTTCTCTTTGATTCCCGATTGTTTAATTCCTTCTCGACTCTTAGGTGTGAGAACAAAATTAGTCAATCCCCATTCCATTACCATTTCCCCCCAACTATCATGTGTTTGTGGAATACCCATATTCAAATCATCAACAGCAACCCAATGGGTAATTTCAGGATGGTCTTTAAGGTATTGTGTAATTTCTAATGAACGAGATTGTTCTAAATCCCATTTTGGCGACCAAACAAAGTTTTGGGGTACATCACATTCACCTAAGTTTTTGGTGAATCCTATTGGTTTCTTTTTGATACCCTGTGATTCATAATACTCACCCATCTCCTCAACACTTGCCCATCTTTTCCAATCAGATGAGACAACAATTTCAGCGTCAGTTTCTTCCAATATTTCATTTAGTATCTCAATTGCTTTCTTGTTAAAGTTGTCAAAGCGAGCATCTAATTCAAGAGACATAACCGATTGACTCAGTTTACGTCCTACCTTTTGTTGTTTCTTAAATCTACCTCCCCACTCAGTTGCTAAACAAATGACACCATCATGGTCTAAAAAAATTACTTTCATCACATTCTTTTTGTGTAAATATAAATAATTTTTCCGACTATTACAATTGAAATTACGAATTTTCGTCGATGTACTGTATCTGTGGAGACCAAACACCTTCAGATGTTATAGTCGGATTACTATTTCTGTCAATCATTACCCACTCCGCTTTCACGATACCCCAAGGTTGGAATTGTTCTAACACATCTTCTAATGTGAAACACTTACAACTATAGATATCAAATTGAGCCATAGCCGGTTCATAGTGGTCCCAAATGTGTATAGAAGCATGTGATGTAGCCAACGTTACTGTTCCTGTTAATCCTTCGTTACCTGGATAATCAACATAAACACTGGTTGGGCCAGCAACGACTTCCATTCTTACTTTATGAACTAAATCGACGAACCACTTGTTTAAAACTTCCACCTCTTTTGGTGGATTTTGAATCCAAATCTTCATTAGAAGATGTTGGTGATAAGGTACAAATTCTTCCTGCATTAATATGTTTTTTTCTATAACATATATATCAGGAAAATAGGATTATTTCAAGATGTCTACAAGATATTCCATACCCTCAGTCGCAACTTTTTTAATGGTTGTAAAGTACTCAATTCCCGGTGTATCTTCACTTGGTTTTGGGTCAATATAAAATAAACGACAGGCCCCTTTTGAGTATTGTGTTAAACTAGCAGCAGGATAAACTTCTAACGAGGTCCCAACAACAACTAACACATCGGCGGTCCCAACTTCTTTAATCGCATTTGACATCATTGGAACGTCTTCACCAAACCAAACAATATATGGTCTTAATTGACTTCCATCTTCATGTTTATCTCCAATCTCAATGTCTTTATCATATGGTAGAGTTTTCTCCTTATCCATTGATGAACACATTTTTCTCAGTTCACCGTGAAGATGAACTACGTTAGTGGAACCAGCTCTTTCGTGAAGGTCATCTACGTTTTGTGTTATCACAACTACTTCGTGGTCTTTCTCTAAACTCGCAATTAATTTATGTGCATCATTTGGTTCAACACCATCTAATTGTGAACGTCTTTCATTGTAAAATTTAAGGACCTTTTCTCTATCATTTCTCCATCCTTGGATTGATGCGACTTCCATTACACTGTGTCCTTCCCAAAGACCGTCGTGGTCTCTAAATGTTTTTATTCCGGATTCTCTCGATACACCCGCACCGGTTAAAAAAACTATTTTCATTTTGTATAATTTTTAAAGTTCTCAATGAACATCTGTTCATATTTTTTTAATTCTTTTGTATCCAAACCATTGTATAAACCAGTTGACATGAAAGCTTGAATCTCATCATCAATAATTTTCTTATCATCAACATATCCCATTTTAACAAGTTTCTTTTTCAACTTATCATAGTGACTTGGTTTAATATCTTTAATAAGTTTTTTGACATCTTTTTTATAATTGGGGTTAGTAAAGTATAGACCGTGTGCAATTTCGTGGTCTAAGGTTTTTAAGTCTTTACTACTAGCACCAATCAAATACCAATCAACACGTTTATTATACTTTGTGGTTGATTGATGTGAACAATAAAAGTAGATGTCATTCATTATATCATCATACTCCGTCTCGTTACAAAACATATGATTGGCACGTTGAACAACATTACATGGGATATTATAACCAGACCAATCTATTGGATATGTAAATGTATCTTTTTTCCAAACATCCTTATAGAATCTCATATATTGAGTCCAAGTAAAGTACTTACCTCTAAATTGTTTATATGGTGATTCGTAAAATTCTTGGTATCGACAAAATAACATTGCTCTGTCATAATCGTCATCCACTAAAACACAATATATGTTTGGTTTTATTTCTTTTACACTTCCTTTTACTAATGGGTGGTTAATTTTCACTATCTCATGTATTTGAATCTCTCAGCCAGGTTATTGATAAATTGTTCTTCAGTAATAGATAATAAATCTCTACATTTTGCCAATGTTCCAAGACTCTCCAAGAATACCTCATCATTAATGTTTGGTCTCTTGACACCTTTTTTTATTACTTCACTTGGTTTTATACTTCCATTTTCAACTAATGCTTCGATGAGTTCGTTAATTTCAGATGAATCACACGAATCTACAAATTCTGATGGGTCGATGTTCAAATCATCGGGAGTAAAATACGGCATAATTTTTATGTTAAATGTTTAATAATAATGGTTAATGAAATCATTATCCACAACGTGTTGAAGACAATTAATGTTGGTAATGATTTCCTCATACTAGCCCAAATTAAAAGACTTGATGTTAGTAGTGTTAGGAAGTGCATGTACCATAACTCAATACCAAA
>JACCDH011026389.1_pt1 | contig 14056 bp, 9 predicted proteins | sample 7442481 | NCBI WGS metagenome assembly JACCDH01 (sample SAMN15323433, study PRJNA562643) | freshwater metagenome | isolation source: river surface water | place: USA:Blue River Watershed | collected 2017-08-15
CGCACTTTTAAAGGCTTATGTTTCTTTGAATGGAAAGCGAGATGTAAAAGACAAAGCAGAACGTTTGTTTAATCGCATCAAAAAAGCCGTAGAGCAAGGAAAGATTACAAAGTCCGATAAATACGCCACAAAGCTTGACGATGCTTTTCAAACACTCAAATCCTTCATCGACGGACAATCAAAAATGCTCAACATTAACAAGGCTCAACTCAATGGCCTCATGGGAATTGTAGGTGGTGAATTGTTCCCTAAGAACAAGGGTGTTTCTGGAATGGATGACAATGGCATGATTGTGAATTCTGGAGAGCTTCTAAAAATGGACTTTCAAACCATTGGTCTCCAGGGGAAATACCGTGAACTCATCGGAGATCCAAGTGTCGGATTCTTTGCCATGGTGTTTGGACTTCCAAAGTCAGGAAAATCAACCATGTGTCTTGACTTTGCAAATCACTTGGCAACAAATCATGGCAAAGTTTTGTACTGCGCTATTGAAGAAGGTTTCGGATACACACTTAAAGAGAAAATTGAGCGCCTAAAAGCAAATCACCCGAACTTATATGTTACAGATTGCGTTCCGGAACACCTGGATCAATTTCAATTTGTTTTCATTGACAGTGTTTCCAAAGCAGGTCTTGAAGTAAGCGACATGGACGAAATGCGCAAAATGAATCCGAATACCTCATTCATCTTTATTTATCATACCACCAAAGAAGGGAAATTCAGAGGTGTCAATGCGCATGCCCATGAAGTGGATGTGATCATTGAAGTAGAGAAAGGCAAAGCAACTTCGACTGGAAGGTTTAATGCTGGTGGGAGTGTGGGGGTGTAAAATAAATTTATCTTTATGTCGAACTAAATAATAAACTGATTGCTATTCTAAAAATATTAGAAAGTATTCTAGTATATCTGGCAATTGCACTATTTTTATGAATTAATTTTGGTTTATCTGTTCTAATAAATCAATATTTGGGTTCAAATAATATCCTAACAATTTTTAAACAAAATTGAACCCACAAACGATGACAAACAAATATTTTTCTGAAATTGAAAAAGTAGAAGAAGCAAAAGGTGTGGAGTGTGTTCCATCTGATAAATATATGCGTACTATTCGAGAGGCTTATCGATGGACTTTCTCTGAAATCTCAAATCCTCAAAATTTTTTACCACGAGCCTTAATTAATGATAATCCGAGAATTGAGAAATCCAAAATGAAATGCGAAGGCTGGTCACTCTCATTTTATGATACAGAGGAAAATGCATTAAATAAATTCAATTCTTACCGAAAAAACAAACCCAATATTGATAAAAAACTTGGTACTCACTTAGCAAAAGGTATTTTAGAGGAATCTGATGGATATTGCGGTAAAGTTAATCGGGATGGTCACTTTGAATTTTTTGAGTCAATAAATTGTGATTTATCATCCAAATTTGAAATAATATCAAAGTTATGAAATCCAACCTATTTACACTAGAGACTAATCCATTTGGAGAGCTCATCTTTGTTGGGGATTTGCTTTTTAAAATGTGTCCGACTACTTCTGTTTACACAAATTCTAAGAATGAAGTAATTATACATGAATGGGCTGATCTAAATGAGAATGGAGATGATATTAATTTCATCTATAATGTTTCGCCTATTAACCTTAAAAGATATATAAATTTAGAAATATCCCATCTAGATTTAATTCGTAGTGCAATTTATGGAAAAGTAATAATTTTTGAAGGGCATTTTGCAAAATCAAATAACTTTTCACTTTGTGATATTTTCGATATTGACATAACCTATTTACCTTCTAAAGACGCTTTCTTTATGCCAAATGAAACAGAAGATATTGAAGTTATCTCTAGGGAATTTAAATTAGAGGATGTTGATTTAATTGAAAATCAATTAGATATTCCTGATGACGTTTTAAATCTTCATCTGAAAGAAGGTGATTCTGTTGGATATGGCCGAGTTGATACATATGTTTTAGGTAATGTTCTTTCCAATTTCGAGGAGCTGTATAAAGAAGTTGCTAAAGATCATATTCTTGGTGTTAGTAGGCAGAATGAAATAAGTAAATCAGAAAAGCAATACCTTTTGGGATTTTCTCATACGGAGGTAACTAGGGTAATGGCAGCATCTTTCTCTATTCTGTTGAAACCCAAACAGAATAAAGTTAGATTTACAGAGTTGAAAGGTGAGGAAGTTAAAAATGATGATGCAATCGTATTATTTGAAAAAATTGGTAAATTAATTGAAAATAGTAATTCAGAAGAAAAAATTTCGACCATTAGTAATGAATACAGTAACTCAGTATTCCAAAAACTACAATCTTTTGCACAAACTGTCACAAAGCATGATATCAGCATTGACATTAATTACAAACTAAAAGAAAAAATAGGTTTAAAACAGTTTAACATTAACAAAGTAAGTGGTAATAAAATAATTGATAGTGTATTGAGTACTTCAAGTAAGACAGAAGAAAAAATATTGTTGAATGGAAAATTTACCGCAATTAATTGCAGAACAGCTCATTTTTCATTTAAAAGCGATGACAATGCAGATGAGATTTCCGGTTATTTTGATGCAATATTAGGAGGATTGGAGAGTTTAAATTTTACAAATAATTATAAAATATTAATTCACAAAACAATCTTCAATGATAAGGGTAACAATCGTCGTAAGCCGGAAGTTTGGATATTAAAATATGAATTATTTTAAATTTGGGAGAACCTGATATTCTATTGTCAATTTCTTAGAGGTACTCATTACTTTCTTTTAGGCTGAGATCAATTAATAAAGCTCCTCGCTAAAAATATTATTTAAATTGATCTTACGATGAAAGTTTTGAATGATTAACTTATCCAGTTTCTTTTAATAAAGACTGAACAATAACTACCCTAAATTTTGTTATTCAGAGTTATCTCACCAACATCACCTTCCATACTTTTATATAATAGGTACGCCTTATTTTAACAACACAATTAAGCAACCATCTTATGGTGATAGGCGTCTGAGCACTGTACTGCTCAGACGCCTATCACCAATACAACAACTACATTTTCTACATCACCCTTAATATTTGTCCAGTTTTTTGCAGAATAAACAGGACATTTTACTATCTTTGTTTCTCATAAATAAATATGAAAACAACTGATTATATAATATATAAGATTGATAGGCTACCTAAAGGATATGTTTTCACCTATTCCGACTTTTTTAATGAGGTGAATAATAAAGAGGCGGTCATTAAGTCTCTGAACAGAATGGCTGCTTCCGGAAAAATAAGCAAATTGAGCAAGGGGAAGTTTTATAAGCCAGAAAATACTGTTTTCGGTGCTTTACAACCAAATCAGTATCAGGTAGTGAAAGACTTACTGGAAGAAGATGGTAAGACAATCGGTTATTTGACTGGTTACAGTATTTACAACCAATTGGGATTAACAACACAAGTAAGCAACACCATTCAAATTGGTAAAAACGAAGTGCGATCCAAATTTAAAAGGGAGCGCTACACCATTTCTTTTATCAAACAGAAGAATACCATTACAAAGGATAACATTCCATTTCTCCAAGTATTAGATGCCGTTCGATACATTAAAAAAATACCGGATACATCCATCGATGCGGCTTGTATTCGTTTATTAAATATTGTGAAAGAACTTTCTGATAAAGATGTTTCTACATTAATACGATTGGCACAAAAGTATCCACCGGCAACACGAGCATTGATAGGAGCGATATTAGACGAAGTAGGGAGACAACAACTAACAAATTCTTTGATGAAATCTTTGAATCCTATAAGTAAATACAATTTAAAAGGAGCAGATAAAGTACTTTCTTTAACCGAAAAATGGAATATCGTATGAGGTTACATGAAAATCCCACGCTTTTTAGGCAGTCAGTTCAGTTTGCTTCTCAAAAATTGAATATCCCTGTGATCTATGTAGAAAAGGATTATTGGGTAACATATGCACTCTCTTTAATCTTTCACAACAAAATTGGGGAAGAAACAGTTTTTAAAGGCGGGACAGCGCTATCTAAGTGCTTTGGGGTAATTGAACGATTTTCGGAAGATATTGACCTGGTTGTGCTTCGTAGGGAGGGAGAATCAGCAAATCAACTGAAAAATAAATTGAAAAAAGTAACAGAGGCTGTATCTGAGAAATTAGATGATGTTGAAATAGACGGCATCACCAAAAAACTGGGAATGATTCGAAAAATCGCTTTTAATTACAAGCAAGAATTTAAAGGTGTTTTCGGTCAGGTTCGCGATGTGCTTATTGTTGAATCAACATGGTTGGGAAGATACGAGCCTTATCATAAGCATGAAATAGCATCATACATTTATGAAATGATGCGGGCAGCAGACCAATTAGATTTAGCAAAGGAATATGGTATGTTACCGTTCGAAGTGAATGTGTTGCACGTGAACAGGACCATTTGTGAAAAGATCATGAGCCTGGTGCGTTTTTCCTATGGTGAAGATCCTTTAGATGATCTTAAAAAGAAAATTCGCCATACTTACGATATTCATCAATTACTCAAGGTTCCAGAAATAAAAGGATTTTTCGAATCCTCCGATTTTGAGCGTATGTTACTTCTAGTTGCTAAAGACGATACGGAAAGCTTTAAAAGCAACAATGAATGGCTAATACATCATCCAAAAGAAGCATTGATCTTCAGTCAAACAGAAGAGACATGGAAAGAACTGGAAGATATTTATACGAACGAATTTGGGAATTTAGTACATGGAACACTTCCCGAAGGAACGGATGTAATGAATTCTCTAAAATTAGTGTCAGAACGCATAAAAGACATCACATGGAGAATAGACTCCACGGAAACACAAATTTAGCAAGTGTTTAAAACAGCTGAATAATAATAAGGATTTGTTCAATTTGACAATCCGATCCCTACCTCACCAACACCACACTTCCCACAACCTCAAACTCTTTCTCAAAACCAGTTTCAAGCAATAAATATTGAATTTTTAATAGCATTAGGTACATAAAATATCTGGTTTTGCTCAATTTTCAATATTATGAGATTAATGAGTAATATCTGATGATTAATGTTAGTTTGACATTAAGTTATTAGATCCTTTAGTTTCAGTAATGGCTGGTGTTTTCTCTGCTAATTCATAATTAATTAAGGTTCAAGCAAACCCAAAAATAGATACTTAGCTTGCTTGCAATAAGATATTTAAATATTTTTTTTAGAAAATCATTTAAATAACCATTATTTTTTTAATATAGGTAGATCCATTAGAAAAGAAATGAATAGAATACATTCCAGGCAAAAGTGAACTTATATCAATACTCTCTATGTTATTAATTTGCATAAAATTATTTTCAAAAACACATTTCCCAAATTTGTCGTAAATTTTGATTGATTGAGATCTCGTAAACTCATTGTTAGCTTTTATGTACAGAACATCATTTGCAGGATTAGGATAAATGCATATCTTATCGAAAGCTGAAGAATTTGACAGAATTTGATTTTCTAGAATATCAGTGTTAGTCACTTCATTAGACGACTTTGAATTTTTCGCCTCAAAATTAACTTCAATACAATCTATCGTCTCAATGATAAAATTAAATTTCGTTTTGATTGACTCATAACAATTAAAAAGTTCTAGCTCCACAATATAATCGCCTGGTTGATAATATAAAGAATTTAATATGGTAAGTATGTTAGATGTCACCATACCTTCTGTAAATTCTACTGGAAAAAAATATGGTTTTATTATTTTAAGTTTAAAATATTGTGCATTTTTAACGTTGACGGTAAATAACGGATTCACACAAGGATATAAGTATTGATTGTTAATTAGAGAATTTGAAATAACTTGAATTCCTTCATGAACAAATGTTGAGTTATAACAAGAAGTTGGATAAGCGCTAAAACTGGCACCATTCTCTACTGTTAAGCCCGGATTCAATTCAATAATGTTTGAGTGGAAATTTGCCGTTTGGGTCGAAAGAACTTTTACATTGTGTTCGGTTTGAATAAAGTCCATCGCATAAGTATCATAAGGTAAATTTGATATTTGTTGATAGACAATATTTTCATAATTACATGAACAAATGGGATCTTCTTTTTTACGATAATATTTTACATAATCTACTTCAAATACTGCCGGGAAAAAGGTATTGCTATTCGGTGCATTACTGCCAGTTCTAATCGCTTGATTAAAAATAATATGCATTAGTGTTGTTCCATTCGGAAATGCTTCCAATTCTTTAAATAATCCGGGATGAATCCCGGATTCACAAGAAACATCATTGCCAAAATTGTTCAACGTAAACCTAAATGTTTTTCTTTTTTCATTGCCATCAAATTCCCAAGTAATCTTGTCTTTTTCGTAGTAAACCCTGTAGGTATGCCACTCTGTGAGATTAGTTGCCCAATGATCATCGTGACAACCTTTTTGATCGGAATCTTGATCAAAATCAGTATACATATTAGTATTGATTTCATATATATGATCTCCATATATTTCGAAAAAATCTATTTCATTCATAAATGGATCACCGAATATCCAAAATGCAGGCCAAAGACCTTTACCTTGTACTACTTTGCACCTTGCTTCATACATACCATATCCAAATGCTTCTTTGGACCATATTTCTCCAGTTGAATAATCAAAATTTTCTGTGATTGTGTTATTTGTGTTCCAATCATTAATGAATGTTCCTTGAATTGGTGGATAATGTTTCATTGAGGTTATTTTTAGACTCCCATTCGAAACTGAGACATTATTTGGAGTATGCCAAGCTTTTTGTTGTTCAAAAACAAAATCCCTTGGAACACCTACCTTAATTTCCCATTTATTTAGATCTAGTGAATTGCCTAAAAAATCATCTTGAAAAACTAAATTGTATTGATCATTACAAATTCCTAAATTATTTAAAATTACATCTCTGTACTTGCAATCTTGAGAATAGGCAAGAGAAATGCAAACGAAATAGCAAAAAATAGAATTAAATATTAATTGATTACTTTGTAAAAAGCCAAATATCCTGTTGCGACTTGTTTTCTTTGAATTCACCTTTGATAATTTTTGAAATTGTTAATCCGTAACTTATCTTTCTAATATAAACATCAGGTTGGAATGCGCTGTAAGTTCTATGTCCCAGGGTAGTATTTGATTTTACAACTAATTTTCCTTCGTTAAACTTTCTTAGGTCCTCTTCCGTTAATTTTACTTTGAAAGCGTCAGATTGAAAAGATAAGTACAAAATGCCCCCTGGTTTTAAAATCCTTTTTAATTCTTCCATCCACTTAACATGCTGTTCTTCAGACATATGTGTAAAAATTGAAATTCCATAAATAACATCAAAAAAGTCATTGTCATAGGGTAATGGAGGAAAATCAGTATTTGTATTGAAATTAACTTCTGGTATATTTTTTTTACACCATTCAATATAATTTTCATTGTAATCTGTCCCGTATATTGTTACTTTAGATGCATTAATGTTATTTTTAAAGTGCCTAACTAATCTGCCCGAACCACAACCCCAATCTAAAATTTTTGATTCGTCAGCAATTTGATGAACAGTTTGTATTGTGTCAATAATATCTTTTACTGCATTTATACTGTCAAAGAAATACTTTTGATAATCTAAATCAAATGTTTCGAACAAATAATAATCAGGCGGTAAGATTACATTGGGATTGTTTTTTCTAAATATTAATCTTTTCTTTTGGGTAATTATTTTTAAATAGTAAAAATATATTCGATCTACAAATTTGATTAATCTTAAGGATCTAAGGAGTTGTGATAGCAGTTTCTTCATAGTAATAATTTATATCTGCTAATTTAGGCGCTTTTCCAATTCGATAATCTTTTTATTCTGTTCAATAATGTACAATGTCAATTCCTCTATTTTTCTTAGTAACATTTCATCCATATCTCCAATATTATACCCACACTCTTTAAATTCTTGTGCAGATGGAATATTTGGTAAATGCTTGTTAGAAATCAAAAACGATTCCAACTCTTTTAACGGAATTAAAAAATAATTTTGATCAAATACATAATCCGCATCCGGCACATCAACAATAACTTTAATTCCTTCACAAATTATATCTCCATTTACAGCAAATTTAAACCCGCTATTTCTGTAATCTCCGGCATTATACGTTGTAGAAAAACCTACACCTACTGTTCCATTTCCGTAAATTGTAAGTGGGCTTGACCAATTTACGTCATTTCTGAAATGTAAATTATCGTTAAAATCTATATAACCGTGTGTGCCGTTATGATGAAATCTAAGTCTAGGATCGCCTTGATTTATACTATTACCAATAAATACATTACTATTAATTGGTAAATTTAAATTACCAAATAATTGAGTACTTAAATCATTGCTAAACGTTACTACATTATTTGATTGAACTTTAATCTGAAAAGTGGAAGGAACAGCATCGATATTATTTCCTGCAATTTTTACAGGTTTATTAAAGTAAAACGCAGCTCTATCTGTTTCAATATTTGCATAGCTACTATTTTTAGGACCTAAATCCAAATAACCATTCCCTGTATTGATTCGCACTGCGCCTGATTGATCCCCTCGTATTGAACCATTTATGGATAGTTTTTCTGGTGGGTTCTGAAAATCAAACCCGAAATTATTGTTGTTTGAATTTTGGATGTTTTGTATTCCATTGGGAGCAAATAATATCTGAGAGCTACAAATCAATGGAGATAAATAAATTAAAAGGCCAAATATTCTCATTTTTTTTCTTACTAAATTATGGTGACTTTTTAAAAAAAAATCATTTGAAAGAAAAAGTAGAAATCATTCTAATATTTATAAAATAAATTAAAAATACCTCAAAAAATATGGTAGAATTAAAATATTTATTTGAAAAGCATTTCTGTAAAATCAGACGCTTTCTCAAAAACTTGCCTCTTAATAATTGATCTTGTAAGTGTCCAATCCGTCGCGTTTACGTTGGCGCAATAATTCGTCGTAAAAAAAAGTCATATCAACCTTTTAACAGATGTTGATTTTAAAGATGATTTCCATATCGATTAAAGATATTAGTGCTTTGTAAAAACAAGTTTATGCTAGCTCTTGTTGGTTAGGAATTGTACATCTTAGTAATGATAAGGTGTTTATAAGTAAAATAGAAAGGGTTCTAGTTTTTCGGATGGAGGGTGATTTTTAGGTTGTGAATGGTTGTTTTAGGGATAATAAATCTTCAAATTTGGGGAGCAAAACAAACATTTCACAAAACATATAATCAATCAAATAACTATAAAAACGAGGTCATGAGTATTGAATAGAGGAGAAGAAATTTAGTATCATGAAATAAAATTTTTACAATATGAAGTTAAAGGAATTTAGAATTAATAATTTCAGAGCATACAAAAATCAAGTAAGTATTTTATTTGATGATCTAACAGTTTTTATAGGGAGAAATGATATTGGTAAATCCACAATTCTAGAGGCATTAAATATTTTTTTTAATGATAAACCGGATAAACTGGACCTAAATGTAAATTCTGAAGAAGACTATATTTTGTTTACAGCGATATTTAGTGAATTACCCACTTCTTTAATTTTAGATGAAAAAACACCAACAAGTCTTGAGGATGAGTATTTAGTTAATGAAAATGGAGAGCTTGAAATAATTAAAAAATTTCGAATTGGCGCATCATTAACTGAAGAAACATTTATTCGTTGTAAGATTCCTAATGAATCAGAATTAGACAATCTTTTAACTATGAAGTTGTCAACTTTAAAACTTAAATCGCAAGAGTTAGGGATAGATATGAGCGGAATTGATAAACGTATTTCAAAAGATATTAGATTAGCTATACGTAACCATTATTTTCCAAGTGGTGTAGACAACTTTAAAATTGAAAATATTAAGATTGATGGTAAACTTGATAACGAGGACAACCTTAAGAAGGTATGGTCAGGTTTGAGGAGTTATCTCCCTATATTCTCATTATTTAATGTCGATAAGCCTTTAAACGATCAGGATGCAGATATTCAAGATCCAATGAAAGAAATTGTCAAAGAGGTTTTACAAAGACCAGGTATAATTTCATTATTGGATGATTTAAAAAATGAAATACAATCAGCTTCAACACAACTGGCGGATCAAACAATTCAAAAATTAAATGAAATAGATACTCGCCTTGCTGAAACTCTTCGTTCAACATTTCCTAAAGAACCAGGTTGGAATAGTATTTTTAAATTAACGCTTGAAGACAATCGAGGCGTTCCCCTAAACAAACGTGGAAGCGGAATGAGAAGACTTGTCCTTTTGAGTTTCTTTAGAGCCCAAGTAGAAAATAGAGTTTTTGGAACAGCTCCAAATATTATTTATGCACTCGAGGAGCCGGAAACTTCGCAACACCCTGATTTTCAATTAATGATTGTTAATGCATTAAAAGAACTTAGTCAAACTGAAAATGCACAAGTAATCTTTACTACCCATAACTCAAATCTTGCAAAAGAAATTCCAACACAATCCTTGAGATATATAAGCGACACAAAGTCAGGAGTTGATATAGAAAGCGGAGCAAACGATGACGGAACCATAAACTCTGAGATAATTGATCAAATAATTTCGACTTTAGGCGCACTTCCAGACCCTAAAAACAAAGTAAAGGTTCTTGTTTTTGTTGAGGGTGAAAAGGATATTAATGCCCTTGTTAATTATAGTATATTATATAATTCGATTTATCCCGACATTCCAATTTTAGCCGATAACGAAGCTGTCGCTTTTATTCCAGTCGGTGGCTCTCAACTTAAGTTTTATATTGAGAAGAAATACTTGGATGGCTTAACTCAAGCACAAGTTCATATATATGATGGGGATATTCAAGATTATGTTGATTTCGTGTTCGCAATTAATGCTGAACAGAATTCCAAAAAGATTGGATTCAATACAACCTGTAATGAAATCGAGAATTTTTTGCATCATGATGCTATTAATGAAGCATATAAAGATGATGGACTTTCGATTTCAATTTCGCCTTTTGGACACTTCGATGACGTGCCATTATTGGTAGCAAAAACAGTTTATGAAACAACAACTGGTAATGATTGGAATAAAATTGATCCATTAAAAATTAAGGAAAAACAAAAAAGTAAAATTTCTAGAGCAAAGCACTTTTTGAATAATCAAGCAATATTGAAAATGAATGCGGATAGATTAAAGGAATCTGGTGGATTTGATGAAATTAAAACATGGCTAATTCAAATAAATGCATACATACAAAACTAAAAATGAAGACAATTAACAAATCAAATTTGTCAAAATATCGACTGTCTAAATCGATAGTGAAGTAGTTTTCTTTTTTCTTTAAAAAATTCTAAAATTGTCTGGAGATTTTTTTAGCTGGCTATAATTCTGCATAATGTTCATTCTGAAAAAAATACTTCTACAGATAATCTTGAAAATGTAAGTTCAAAAACAAAATAGATAAATAATGAGCTGGATAAGTGATTTCGAAAAGCTAAAATTGACAAGTAAAGTAATCTTTCTTTACTTCATTTGCATCATTCCATTTTTCTTCATTTCGGTTTATCTTTTCAAACCTGAAATGATAAATATTATACAGGGTAATCCTCTGATAAATATACATTTTTACTTTCTCCTAGCAATTTGTTTCGCACTAGGCTTTTCATGGTTTTGGATGGTATACTTAGTATCCAAACTTTCGATGGTATTCGTTGAAAAAATTGTTCTCAAAAATGAACAAAACCATACAGAACTATATAACATTGAAGATCTATTTATTTTGACTTTCTTTTATTCAATCGCATACATTATTTTGGCAATAATACTTAATCATTATATAATTCATTTTGGATTTAACTTGTTTGTAACAGGTTGCTTTAGTTTTGTTTTATTTAGATTGATTTGGATTGCATTTTTTTACTGGCGTTTAAAAAAAATTATATAATTAATTAGAATATTCTTCAATGAAAATAGGCTAATATCTGTCTACTTATTAAAAAAATAATCCCCCAGTAAAACCGAGGGATTCTTACCAGAAAATGGGGGTTGAACTGGTAATTTTGGGGTAATATTTTGGAAAATCCTAGGAGAATCCTGTAGAAAGAGAGTATTCTACCGTAATTCCGTTGGATTTTTCGATGATTCCGTTGTCTTTCATAAACTTGATATAGTTTCTAGCCATACGATCTTTGATGTCAAGGGCCTCCATGACTGCGTTTAAGAGTTCGGAATAGCCTAAAACTGATTTCTTGGCAAAGATTTCTCGGGCCACTTCTGAAAGTTCATTGATTTTACGGGATTCAGATTCTTCTTTGCTTTTGTTTCCCAGATACACGTGTCTACCTTGTGCTTTATCCCAGCCAAATTGAATAAGTGGTACGTCTAATGGTGAACCATCTCTTACTTTGAGGGCCTTCACTACGCTGTAGTTGGTATTGGTTTCTTTTTCAACGAGTAAAATTCCTGCTGCTTTTCGCTGCACTTCTGACCCTAAGTGTCCTCTGAGCTTCATTCCTGATGGCGCCATGTGCACAACGCACAGAATACAGGTGTTGTAAATTGCTGCCATTCGAAAGAGTTCTTCGATCAATTTAACCGAGCTTTCTTCGTCATTCACGCCATTGAGTAAATCAGCTATTCCATCAATGACCACCATGTGAATGCCTCCGTGCTCGTAATACAAACGATCCATGGATTCTAAGATAAGATTCATGCGTTCGTTCCTAGATATACCAACTAGTCCAAAGGCTTTGAACCAGCGGGGAGGGGCACTTCGTTGTGAACGGGCAATTATGTATGAAATATTCTTGAAGAGTTGAAACTCGGATTGCTCCGTATCATAAAGTAAGATTGCTTTTTCGCCTTCATTGGACTGGATGAAAGTGCCTAGCGTATCAACAGTTGTGTTATCGGGTTTTAATGCGCCAGACAACATGCCGCCAAGAAAGTTTGTCTTACCACTGCCTTCTGAACCGGCAATGCAAAGGATATTACCAGGTGTGCCGATTGTTACGTCGTTAATGGTGATCAATGGTTCGGGTGCTTTAGGCGGATTTTTAAAGTCAATTTCACAACTTCTCATAACTGAAATGGTATCTTCATACATGCTATCCAGCATCTCCATAAAGAGCATCATCAAATCTTCGGAAGTGTGTTTTAATCTGAAGAAGTCTGAGACATCTTTTTCTTGTTTGGTTCCAGCAAGGGGGAGTAGTAGAGATTTGATTTTAAAGGATTTGTATTCCTTCGTTAGCTTATCCATTGAATTTTTACCAGTATCGTCCACATCATAGAGCAATGTGATGTGTTTGAATCGGTAATTGAGGCCCCGCAGCAGGTTTTTCGGAATATGAGCTGTTTCGCTATTCAAACAAATGGCATTTAAACCATGAGAGGCCAAGCTTAGCACATCTTTTTCGCCACCTGTGATGAAAAGGATATCTCCACGCACGGGTAGTTGTTCAAAGCCGAAAATATAATTCTCAGTGATTTCGCCAGTGTAAAGAAAACGTAGTTTAGAAAATGGCCGGTAGAGTTTGGTATATCGCCTGCCTTGATAGCCATAAATGGGTTGTTCGGGGCTGCTCGTCAATAAGAATTCTCGTCCGTCTTTACTGATGCCATTATAGCTTTCAATGGACTGCACATTGTAGCGTTTGAGTGTATCTAATTTGATTCCATACTTACCCCAGTAATCCAATTCTCTGATGGTGAAATCTTTGTACTGAATAGGTAATTTATTCTTAGCAGTTTCAAAACCATCGTGAATCGATTTGATTTTATTAGCTAGTAAAACATCACCTTTATTTTTATCTATAATGTTCTGTATTTTAAGTTCTTGACTAATTGTATTTAAACTTAATTCTAGGTCAATCACTTCTAATATTTTGTAGAAATCTGAACGGTCTTCACAACTGTAACCAAAAATTTTACCGACAAAAAAGAAACAATCACCACTGTATTCTGCATCGCCAAAATCCTTGAATTTATAGATGTTGGATTTCTTATCTAGGTAAACATAACAGGACGCCTTGTTGTCGTTGTAAAATGGGCTTTTAAATGATTTACCAACTCTTGAAAATC
>JACCDH010188841.1_pt1 | contig 14055 bp, 11 predicted proteins | sample 7442481 | NCBI WGS metagenome assembly JACCDH01 (sample SAMN15323433, study PRJNA562643) | freshwater metagenome | isolation source: river surface water | place: USA:Blue River Watershed | collected 2017-08-15
GATACCCGCGCCATCACCCATAAGAGGATCTGCGCCGACGGCACCACGGTGGTCGAGGTTTTTCAGGATCAGTAAGCCTTGTTCAACTATCGAGTGGCTCTTCTGTCCTTTGATGTGGGCGATAAAACCGACGCCGCAAGCGTCATGTTCGTTCTTGGGATCGTATAAACCTTGCGCTTGCATGGCGTTACTCCACAGCCTGAAAAAGTGAGGCATGAAGGATAGTGCAATGCAATACTCAGGGCAATCGAAAAAAATAGGGTCGGATACTATTTAAAACGACACCCAAAACGGTGCAAATTAAATTAGGGACAGATTAGTAATAGTGCGGGTAATGCGCGATAAAGTAGCATTCCGAACCGCTCAGCCAGGGGTAGTTCGGCGCTTCGGCGCAGCGCGCTTTGACATCCTGGCGTCTGCAGGGACCGCCTCCTCAGCCTGGCCGGAAGCCGTCTTCCCAAGCGCCACTTCCTTTCTCGGACGACCGCGCTTGGCTGGCTCCAGACGGCGAGCGGTCAGCTTGCCGAGGTTCCGGCGGAAAGCGTCTGAGCCGAGGGGCCAGGATTTGTGAGTGGCTGACTCGATCTCGGCCACCAGCGCCGGATGCACAGGGGTTTCAGAGAGGCGCTGGTAGGCCGCTTCACGATCGAACGGCGTATTCCCGAGCGCCCAATACGCAGGATGGTCAGTAATCCAGGACTCACGGCGGCTGCCCGCATGGTGCGCATGGCTGGACCACGGATAGGCAGACACATCACCCACCAGACCCATCTGCAGCGCTTGCTGCTCGATCAGCTGAGCGCACGGAATGAAATAAGCGTCGGACTCCAGCACCGTCGCCCGGAAGCGCCCTTCCCACAAACCGCCGCTGCGGCGATGTCTCGCATTGAAGTAAGGAACATAGTGCCGTCCGATCGCCTGCATCATTTTCCCGAGGCTGCCGGTTTCGGCGGGCGTGACCAGAAGCTGAATCCGGTTAGGCAGGAGTACATACGCATGAATGGCAACGCCCGACTGCTGTGCAGATTCGCGCAGCGCACTCAGAAAGGTCTGAAAATCCGCGTCATCGATAGCTATCGGTTGTTCATTGTGCCCGCGCGCGACCAGATGATGGAGATGGCCAGGCACTACCAGTCGTGGCAGGCGAGCCATCAGGCAACAGTGAAAACAAATGAGATAAGGATCGTCGACTGACGATCCTCAGAAACGCAGGCGGAGTGATCAGAACGGAATATCGTCATCGAAGTCCGTCGTTGCGCGCTTCGCAGGCGCCGACGCACCCGCTGTTGCAGGCGCTCGTGACGGAGCGGCACCGGCGTAACCGCCATCATCCATGGCCGCACTGCCTCCGCCCATACCCTGACGGCTGCCGAGCATCTGCATGGTGTCAGCAATGATTTCGGTCGAGTATTTCTCGACACCATCCTTGTCAGTCCATTTGCGTGTGCGCAGCTTGCCTTCGATGTATACCTGCGAACCTTTTTTCAGGTACTGACCAGCGATCTCTGCGAGCTTGCCAAAGAACGCAATGCGATGCCATTCCGTCGCTTCCTTCTGTTCGCCGGTTGATTTGTCCTTCCACTTATCGGTCGTCGCTACGGCGATATTGGTCATTGCATCGCCGCTGGGCATGTAGCGCGTTTCCGGATCGCGCCCGAGGTTGCCGACGATGATGACTTTATTGACCGATGCCATAAATTTCTCCTGTGGGTGCGAGTGCGGCGCGATAAAAAACGATTAGGAACGGCTGTGAACTACCGGAATGAAAAGACTGAAACTCAATGCGCCGGCGCCGCTTGCTTTGCGCGACGAGGCAGGTTCTTCATGGAAGCCGCAATTATAAGCCACGCGACTGTCACCAGGCAGCCCGCAGTGAACACGGCTGGCGCACCGAAGTATTGCGCAATTAGTCCGCCGCCCGCACCACCTGCGAACAATCCGATCGCTTGCATCGTGTTGTAGACGCCCAGTGCAGCGCCTCGTGCGCCGGCAGGCGCAAGCCGCGACACCAGAGAAGGCTGACTGGCTTCAAGAATATTAAAAGCCACAAAGAAAGCAAGCAGCAGCATGACCACCAGCTGAAATGATAGAGCGGATTGAACAATTGCGGCGCGCAGACCGATCTCGACCAGCAACAGCAAACCGATGGCGGTGACGAACACATGCTTCATTCGTCCGCGCTTTTCGCCCAGAAAAATCGGCGGCAGCATCAGCACGAACGAAGCGAGCACTACCGGCAGATAGATTTTCCAGTGCTCGCTGACTGGCATTCCGGCCGCACCGACCATTGCATTGGGCAAAACAACGAACATCGACATCTGTATGGCGTGCAGTGCAAATACGCCGAAGTTCATCCGCATCAGTTCGCCATCACGCAGCACATCAACGAAAGAAACCTGCTCGGGTGGCCGGGGTGGTGCCGCCGGCGTGACAAACACGACAATGAAGATGGCAATGGCCGCGAGTGCAGCGACAAACAGGAACATGCCGCTCATGCCGATGGCCGCATACATCAGTGGCGACATCACCAGTGATGCCGCATAGGTGAGTCCGATAGACCCCCCCACCAGCGCCATCGCCTTGGTGCGGTGCTCGTCCCGGGTGGAATCGGCAATCAGCGCCGTCACCGCCGCTGATACCGCGCCAGCACCCTGCACTGCGCGCCCGATGATCACCCAGAGAATATGCGTGTCGATGGCCGCGATCAGCGCACCCAGAATGAACAGCACGAGGCCGATGATGATGATGCGCTTTCTGCCATGGCGGTCGGACGCGATTCCAAAAGGAATCTGCCCGATAGCCTGCGTCAGACCGTACATGCCCATGGCTAGTCCCACCAGAGTCGCGTTGTCGCCGCCGGGCAGGGATTTCGCGTGGATCGCAAACACGGGAAGAATGAGAAACAGTCCGAGCATGCGCAGCCCGAAGATCGAGGCGAGCGACACGCTGGCGCGGATCTCGTTGGCATTCATGCGGGTCGAAGAAGCATCCATCGAAGAAGACATCAGTGCGGAAGTCTCAAGGTTCAGAAGCGCCGAACAGCATGACCCTGAGCAGGTAATGAAAACCAGCTATAGTAACAGGTTGACCCGTGGGCACTGGCCAAAAATTTTGGCAAAAAGACATGCGCACGGTTTCCAAACGCCTGGACATCTGCATGGAAGACATTCGCATTCGCGGTGCTCGCACCCACAACCTGAAGAACATCAGCCTTGACCTGCCTCGCAACAAGCTGATTGTGATTACCGGGCTTTCCGGTTCAGGAAAATCTTCGCTGGCTTTCGACACCTTGTACGCGGAAGGTCAGAGACGCTACGTGGAATCGTTGTCGGCGTATGCGCGCCAGTTCTTGCAGCTGATGGAAAAACCGGATGTGGACATGATCGAAGGCCTGTCGCCCGCGATTTCCATTGAGCAGAAAGCCACCTCACACAATCCGCGCTCGACGGTAGGCACGGTCACAGAGATACATGACTATCTGCGTCTGCTGTTCGCGCGTGTGGGCACGCCATACTGTCCTGACCACCCTGAGAATCCGCTGGCGGCGCAGTCCGTATCGCAAATGGTGGATGCGGTGATGGCGATGCCTGAAGACACCAAACTGATGATCCTGGCGCCTGTCGTAGCCAACCGCAAGGGAGAACACAGCGATCTGTTCGAAGCGATGCAGGCGCAAGGTTTCGTGCGATTTCGCATCCAGAGCGGCACTGGTGCGGCAAAGATCTACGAAGCTGATTCGCTGCCAAAACTCAAAAAAACCGAGAAGCACACCATCGATGTCGTGATCGATCGCGTAAAAATCCGCGCTGACATCAAGCAGCGACTCGCGGAAAGTTTCGAGACATCGTTGCGTCTGGCGGAAGGCCGAGCGATTGCGATGGAAATGGATACCGGCAAAGAGCAAATGTTTTCGAACAAGTTCGCCTGCCCGACCTGCGGTTATTCGCTGCAGGAACTGGAGCCACGGCTGTTCTCATTCAATAACCCGATGGGCGCCTGCCCGGAATGCGATGGACTCGGACATATTGAGTTCTTCGATCCGCGTCGTATCGTTGCCTTCCCCAACCTGTCGCTTGCGTCGGGTGCGGTCAAGGGCTGGGACCGGCGTAATCAGTTTTACTTCACGATGCTGTCCTCGCTGGCCAAGCACTACAAGTTCGACATTGATACACCGTTCGAAGACTTGCCCGAAAAAGCGCAGCAAGTCGTGCTCTATGGTTCCGGTAAAGAAAAGGTGCCATTTGCGTACATCAACGAGCGCGGTCGCACGGTGATCCGCGAACACACCTTTGAAGGAGTCGTCAACAATCTCGAACGCCGCTATCACGAAACAGACTCTATGGCTGTCAAGGAAGAGCTGGCGAAATTCATCAACGAAAAAGAATGTCCGGAGTGCCACGGCGCACGTCTGCGGGTCGAAGCGCGCTTCGTGAAAGTCGGCGATGGCTCTCAGCAGCGTGCGATCTATCAGGTCGCCGAAATGCCGCTGCGCGATACGCTGGAATTTTTCGAGAAACTCAAACTCAAGGGCGCCAAGAAAGAAATCGCCGACCGCATCATCAAGGAAATCATTTCGCGGCTGAAATTCCTGAACAATGTCGGTCTTGATTATCTGTCGCTTGAGCGTAGTGCAGACACCTTGTCCGGCGGCGAGGCTCAGCGCATCCGCCTTGCCTCACAGATTGGCTCGGGTCTGACCGGTGTGATGTATGTGCTTGATGAACCATCCATCGGTCTGCATCAGCGCGACAATGACCGGCTGATCGCGACGCTCAAGCACCTGCGCGACATCGGCAACACAGTGCTGGTGGTTGAGCATGACGAAGATGCGATTCGCTGCGCTGATCACATCGTCGACATGGGTCTCGGTGCAGGCGTGCATGGCGGTAAAGTGATCGCCCAGGGCACGCTCGACGACATCGTCAAGCAGAGAGAGTCGCTGACCGCGCAATACCTGAACGGCACGCTGGCCATTGAAATCCCTGAGCGCCGCACGCCAAACGACCCCAAAAAGCAGCTGATCATCAAAGGGGCGACCGGCAACAATCTGAAATCAGTGAAGCTTGAGCTCCCCGTGGGCTTGCTGACCTGCGTGACCGGTGTGTCCGGTTCCGGTAAATCTACGCTGGTCAATGACACGCTGTATCACGTGCTGGCGCGGCACCTTTATGGCTCTCAGGCCGAGCCTTCTCCGTATGACAGCGTGACCGGTCTGGAACATTTTGACAAAGTGATCTCGGTCGATCAGGCGCCGATTGGTCGCACCCCTCGCTCGAACCCCGCGACCTACACCGGCGTGTTTACACCGATACGTGAACTATTCTCTACCGTGCCACAGGCGAAAGAGCGTGGCTACACGGCAGGCCGCTTCTCTTTCAATGTGAAAGGTGGACGGTGCGAAGCCTGTCAGGGCGATGGCGTGCTGAAGGTGGAAATGCACTTCCTGCCGGACGTCTATGTACCGTGCGATGTCTGCCACGGCAAGCGCTACAACCGCGAGACGCTGGAAGTGCAGTACAAGGGAAAAAATATCTCTGAAGTGCTCGACATGACGGTGGAAGATGCGCATGTCTTCTTCAAGCCAGTGCCACTGATCGCGCGCAAATTACAAACCTTGCTGGATGTAGGACTGGGCTATATCCGTCTTGGCCAGAGCGCCACCACCTTGTCAGGCGGTGAAGCGCAACGCGTAAAGCTGTCGCTGGAACTGTCGAAACGCGATACCGGTCGCACGCTGTACATTCTGGATGAACCGACCACCGGCCTTCACTTTCACGATATCGCCTTGCTGCTGAAGGTCATCCATCGCCTCCGCGATCAGGGCAATACGGTAGTGATCATTGAGCACAATCTTGACGTAATCAAGACGGCAGACTGGATCGTTGATCTCGGCCCCGAAGGAGGTGCGGGTGGCGGTCAGATCATCGCGAGCGGAACGCCGGAGCAGGTGGCAAAACAGTCGGCAAGCTTCACAGGAAAATATCTTGCGCCGATGCTGGTGACGAAAAAAGAGAAAAAGCGGGCATAAAGCTCGCTTTTTTTACATCCCCAGCCACAAGCCCAGTGGCACAAAACCCAGTGCCGCCAGATTCCCCAGCATCACAATCGCAGCGACTTTTTCAGACTCCTGCTTGTACGCCTCGGCGATGATGAAGCAGAACACTGCCGGCGGCAGCGAAGCGAACAGAAACAGCTGCCCGCGCTGAATCGCATTCAAAGGAATCACCAGCTCCAGCAAGGCCGCCGAAGCCAGCCCGGCCAGTGGGCAGACTGCGGCACCCACCAGACCAATGCGCCAGCTGTTGAAGCTCACATCGGTCATACGCACACCCAGCGCAAGCAGCATCAGCGGTATGCTGGCCTCACCCAGCAGCCGCAGCGCCTGCAGCAAAAACTCCGGCAACGGCAACCGGAATACAGCGAACAGCATGCCGGTCATCATCGCCAGCATCATTGGACTGGCGAACATACGCAGCGTCGCGCGGCGTGGACCTTGCCGGCCACTTTCCATCAGGCGTATGCCTGCGGTGAAGTACACGAGGCTGCAGGCCATGAACAGAGCGACAGCTTCTGACAAACCGGCGGAACCGAACGCCAGCACCGCGAGCGGCAAGCCCATGTTGCCGCAATTGTTGTACATCATCGGAGGGACGAAAGTGCGCGGATCGTAGCCGAAAAGGCGGGCAACCACCCAGGCGATCAGCCCCGAACCCAATGCAACCAGCGCACCTGCAATAATCAGCGGCAGGTTCTCCGGCAAATCAAAATCTTTGGAAGCGAGCGCGGAAAACAGGAGCAATGGGCACAATAGCTCAACGCTGAGGCGATTGACAGCGGCGAGATCGGCCTTGACCACTTCGCCGCGCAGCCGGGTATAGCCATATCCCGCTGCGATCATCAGAAACACCGGCAAGATAATCCCGACAATGCGTTGAAAAACTTCCATGAATTCCAGTTTTCAGAAATTTATTTTTCGAGCAGGCGCTTTTCCGCGCGCTCGAGCGCTGCAGCTGCGCCGCGCAGCACGACGACATCACCGGCCTGCAGCAACGTATCAGTAGCGAAAGGGATGCGTGTGCGGCCTCGCCGCACTGCGGTCACCTCAGCGCCAAGCTGAGGCAGGTTGAGCTGTTGCAGCGAGAGCCCGATGGCACAGGCCTTGTCATGCAATGGCACGGAGTGCAGTCGAACCTGCAAGTGCTCGTCATCATCGGCAATATCATCCAACCCATGAAAATAGCCGCGCAGCGATGCATAACGTTCGCTTCTCGCGGCCTGCACGCGCTGGATCACGCGACGCAGCGGCACACCTTTGAGCAACAACGCATGCGACGCCAGCATCAGGCTGCCTTCGATCGCCTCGGGCACCACCTCATCAGCACCTGCGGCGCGCAAGGTGTCCAGGTCGTCGTCGCCGACACTGCGCACAATAGCTGGCAGCGCCGGCGCCAATTCATTCGCAAAATGCAGCGTCTTTAACGCCGCTTGCGTGTCGGCGTAGGTAATTACAATCGCAGCCGCGCGATGTATGCCTGCCGCAATCAGGCTCTCGCGGCGCGTGGCGTCACCGTAGGACACCTCCGCGCCAGCACTCTGCGCCTCGGTCACCCGCTCAGGATCCAGATCCAGCGCGTGATAAGGAATGTTCTCTTCTTCCAGCAACTTCGCCAGACTCTGCCCGCTACGTCCGAAACCGGCGATGATCACATGCTGCTCCTCTTTCATCGTACGGCTGGCAAGCCGTGTGAGATTCAGCGACTGCTGCATCCATTCATTCGCGGCGAGCTTCATCACCACGCGGTCCATATTCGAGAAAATAAAAGGCGTAGCGAGCATGGAGAGCACCATCGCTGCCAGGATCAGTTGCACCAGACCCTGATCGACCAGGCCCAGCTCACCGGTATGATTCAGCAGCACGAAACCGAATTCGCCGCCCTGCGCCAGGCCCAGACCGGTGCGCAGCGCGACGCCAGGCGATGCGCCGAACACGCGCGCCAGAAGTGCGATAAGCCCGAATTTGAGTAGTAACGGAATCGTCAGCAAGACCAGCACGAGCAGCAGGTTATCCAGCACCAGACTCATGTCAAGCATCATCCCGACACTGATGAAGAACAGCCCGAGCAGCACATCTCGGAAAGGCTTGATGTCTTCCTCGACCTGTATCCGGAACTCCGTCTCCGAGATCAGCATGCCAGCGACGAATGCGCCTAACGCGAGTGACAGGCCGGCGACCTCGGTGATCCACGCTGCCCCGAGCGTGATCAGCAGCAGGTTCAGCATGAACAACTCATGCGAGCGGCGTCGAACGACAATCTGGAACCAGCGATGGAGCAGACTCTGACCGAAGTACAGCAGAATGAAGAGCACGAACGCTGCTTTCAGTCCGGCTGTCAGCAGGTCCTCTACGAGATCCGGGCCGGGGTGCGCAAGCGAAGGCACCAGAATGATCAGCGGCACCACTGCCAGATCCTGAAACAGCAGGATGCTGATGATCCTTCGCCCGTGTTCGCTTTCCAGTTCGAGGCGCTCGGTCAGCAGCTTGATGACGATCGCTGTTGAGGACATCGACAACGCGCCGCCCAGCGCAAACGAGGCGCTCCAGCCGATGTTGAAAATCTTTGGCAGCAGCTTGGTCATCAGTCCGCCGCACAGCATGGTGACGAGTATCGTCACGACGACCTGTGCCATCCCCAAGCCGAACACACTGCGCCGCATGGATTTGAGCTTGGGCAGCGAGAATTCAAGGCCGATAGAAAACATCAGGAACACGACACCGAACTCGGCCAGCGTATGAGTCGCGTTGCTGTTGGACGCGAGCCCCAGCGCATGCGGTCCGATCAGGATGCCCACCGACAGATAGCCCAGCATCGGCGGCAGATTCATCATCCGGAATGCCACCACGCCCAGCACAGCGGCCACGAGCAATATCAGCGTAAGTTCCAGCGGTGAATTCATGGGGCTCAATAGGATTCCTGCTCCGCCAGCCTGTACCGTCCTGAAATCGGGACGGGCGGCGATCTTTTGCGTCTGGCAGGTTTTTTGCTTTAAATATTCGGCTATACTCCGCTCATGAGTGTAACCCATGAGAAAACAAGCTCGCAGCAATTTGATAACAGCCGCGCGCAACGTGCGCTGCAGCTGGCCAGGGACACTCTTCAAATCGAAGCCGACGCCATTCTGGCGCTGAAAGCACGGCTTAGCTCCAGCGAACACGATGACTTCGCCCGTGCCACCGCGCTGCTGCTGGGCTGCAGCGGTCGGGTGGTGGTTTCCGGCATGGGCAAGTCCGGGCATATCGCGCGCAAGATAGCGGCCACCCTCGCCTCCACAGGCACCCCGGCGCTATTCGTTCATCCTGCCGAGGCGGCGCATGGCGATCTGGGCATGGTGACGACTGCAGACGCCTTTATTGCTATCTCGAACTCAGGTGAATCCGAAGAATTGATGGCCATCCTGCCCGTCATCAAACGGCTGGGCGCAAAACTGATCTCGATGACCGGCAGACCTGAATCATCGCTGGCCAGACTGGCCGACGTGCATCTGAATGTCGCCGTCGCCAAGGAAGCCTGCCCGCTGAATCTGGCACCCACCGCGAGCACCACAGCGACGCTGGCCATGGGTGATGCGCTGGCTGTCGCACTGCTGGATGCGCGCGGCTTTCGCGAAGAGGATTTTGCCCGTTCCCATCCGGGCGGCGCGCTGGGTCGCAGATTGCTGACCTATGTGCGCGATGTGATGCGTACAGGCAGCGAGATCCCCGCAGTGAAGTCCGATGTACTGCTGCCCGCGGCGCTGCTGGAAGTCACGCGCAAGGGCATGGCGATGACTGCAATTGTCGATGATGACTTCCATGTGCTCGGTATCTTCACCGATGGCGATCTGCGCCGTCTGATCGAACAAGGTAAAGATTTTTCGAAGACCTCCATCAGCGAGGTGATGCACAAGAACCCGCGCCGCGTCGGGCCAGATCAGCTGGCTGTGGACGCGGTAGAGTTGATGGAGGAGCACCGCATCAATCAGGTACTGGTCGCGGAACAGGATGGCAGACTGGTCGGTGCATTGCACATCCACGACCTCACCCGCGCGAAGGTGATCTGACCATGAACACTGCCCTGCTGTCGGCCAGCGATCGCGCAAAGCGCGTGAAACTGATGATCTTTGATGTCGATGGCGTGCTGACCGATGGCGGACTACGCTACGGACCAGAGGGCGAACTAATCAAGACCTTCAATGTGCTCGATGGCCACGGCATCAAGCTACTGCAGCAGAGCGGGGTGAAGACTGCCATCATCAGCGCACGCCAGTCACTGATCGTCGCACGACGCGCGGCGGATCTAGGCATCAGTGTGCTGCTGCAGGGTGTGCATGACAAGCGGTCGGCATTCGAGCGTACTGCGAGCGAGGCAGGCTTGTCCCATGAAGCCTGCGGCTTCATGGGCGATGATGTGATCGACCTGCCAGTAATGACACGCGTGGGTTTTGCGGTCAGCGTTCCTAACGGCCATCCGGAAGTCACTGCCCGTGCCCACTATGTGGCGAGAGCCGGCGGGGGACGTGGCGCAGTGCGTGAGGTCTGCGACTTCATCCTTCGCGCTCAGGGCAACTATGAGGCGGCAGTCGCGCCCTATCTGGCATGAACGAGCCCATCCGCCGCCGCTATCCAGCTCTGCTGCTGCTTGCGTTTGGATCGCTGCTGGCAGCGATCAGTTTCTGGGCGCTGGAAGTGGCGCTGCGGGGCAGCGACGATGTGCGTCCGCAGTCTGCACGTACCGAACCGGATTACTTCATCGAGGACTTCAGCTACACACGAGTCGCACCGAACGGCAAGGCACAGTATCTGATCACCGGCACGAAGCTGGTGCATTATCCAGCCGATGACAGCAGCGTGGTCGAGCAGCCCAAGGTGCGCAGCTTCTCGGCGAAAAGCAGCCCGATGACGCTGCAGGCCCGGCGAGCAAAGATCACCCAGCAGCAGCGCGAGCTGCATTTGTATGATGACGTCAGGCTGGAGCGACCACAGGCCCGAGGCGCCGACTCCCTGGTGGTTGAATCAGACTATATGCTGGCGCTGCCGGATCAGGATCTGGTAAAGACAGACCGTCCGGTGGTAATCCGAGTCGGAGAATCCCGGCTGACGGGGACCGGCATGGTCGCAGACAATACAAAGCACCAGCTGACCTTGCAGAGTAAGGTCACTGGCTTTTACGAATCCCCGCGCTGAGCAAACACACCCTGGACGCGCACACCATGAAAAAAAATATATCGACCTCCGTTGCCGTAATCACTACCACTGCGCTGCTGTACGCAACACCGCTTGCGCATGCCGAGAAAGCGGACTTCAGCAAGCCGACGAATGTCGAGGCCAACCAGATGTTCTATGACGAGGCCAAGCAGACCAATACCTTCATCGGGAATGTCGTGCTGACACGCGGCACGCTGGTCATGCACGCAGATAAGCTGCTGGTACGTCAGGATCCGGCAGGTCATCAGTATGCGACGCTGTATGCGCCACCAGGCGGCGCGACCCGTTTTCGGCAGAAGCGGGATGGCGGCAAGGATCTGTGGATCGAGGGCAGCGCGGCCGACCGTATTGAATACGACACCAAAACTGAAGTCGCCAAACTGTTCAGGCAGGCGAAAGTAAAAATGCTGGATGGTGCGCGCGTGACCGATGAAGTCGAGGGTGAATTCATCTCTTATGACAGCCGGGCAGAGTTCTACTCGGTCAGCAATTCCACCTCAGGAGAAAGCAAACCGGGTGGCGGACGCGTTCGTGCGACGTTGCAGCCGCGTGGTCAGGAGAAAGGCAAGGAATGAGCGCCAACGCGGCCAGCATGCTGAAGGTTCGCGGCCTGCAGAAGAGCTATGGCGCGCGCCAGGTTGTGCAGGACGTGTCGCTCGATGTAGCCAGCGGAGAAGTGGTCGGCCTGCTTGGACCGAACGGCGCAGGTAAAACGACGTCGTTCTACATGATCGTCGGCCTCGTTCCGTCTGAGGGAGGCGAGATTCTGCTCGACGGCAACAGCATCTCCAGCCTGCCTATACATCGGCGCGCCGAGCGCGGGCTGTCCTATCTGCCACAGGAAGCATCCGTGTTTCGCAAGCTCTCGGTCGAAGACAATATTCGCGCAGTGCTGGAGCTGCAAAAAATTGATGGCAAGGCCTTGTCGCGTAAAGAGGTTGAGCAGCGCCTCGATGCGCTGCTCAACGAGCTGCAGATCGAGAAGCTGCGTGACAATCAGGCTTTGTCATTGTCCGGCGGCGAACGTCGCCGTGTCGAAATCGCGCGCGCGCTGGCCACAAACCCGCGCTTCATTCTCCTCGATGAACCGTTCGCGGGGGTTGATCCGATTGCGGTGATCGAGATTCAGCGCATCGTGCGTTTCCTGAAAGAGCGTGGCATTGGCGTGCTGATCACTGACCATAACGTGCGCGAGACGCTCGGCATTTGCGACCGCGCTTACATCATCAACCAGGGATCGGTACTGGCTTCCGGCAACCCGGAAGAAATCATCGGCAATGAATCAGTTCGACGGGTCTATCTCGGCGAACATTTCAGGATGTAAGCCTCACGATGAAACAGACGCTACAGCTTCGCGTATCGCAACATCTGGCGCTGACGCCTCAGCTGCAGCAGTCCATCCGTCTGCTGCAGCTGTCGACGCTTGAGTTGCATCAGGAGCTGGAGACCATGCTGGCGGACAATCCGCTGCTGGAACGTCTTGACGATCCGCTCGATCACTCCGTGCGTCTGCTCGGCGATGGCGTCATCAGTCAGGCGCCCCTGTCTGCGCCGACTGGCGACGCGCCTTCTGGTGAAGGCGGGGATGGCGCTGAAGCTGCCTTTGACGGTCCGCCCCCCGGCGAAGGCAGCGGTGAAGGCAGTGGCGAAGAAGGCGGCGGCAGCAATGACGCCGAATGGAGCTTTGACGACGTCGCGCGCACTTCCAAAGCGCCGGAAGATGACAATGGCCGACCACAACTGGAGGCGCATGAATCGACCCTGCGCGAGCATTTGCTTGAGCAACTGTCTGTCACGGTAGACAACCGGCGCGATCGCGCGCTGGTGGAGCTGCTGATCGATGCGCTCGATGACAATGGCTATCTGGAAGAATCACTGGATGAAATCCACTCGCGCCTGCCGGAAGAGCTGGAGATCGAGCCCGAGGAACTGATGGTGGCGCTGAAACTCCTGCAGAGCTTCGATCCCGCAGGGGTCGGCGCACGTAATGCGTCTGAGTGTCTGGCAATCCAAATACGGCGAATGGAAAAAGTCCCGTTCGTTACCCGCCGGATGGCGCTGACGCTGGTGGAAAACCACCTTGAACTATTCGCGCAGCGCGAGTTCAACAAGCTGAAAAAGGCGCTGGATTGCGACGATGAGGATTTGCGTGAAGCGCAGGCCGTCATCAAACGCTGCAATCCACACCCCGGTGCGGCTTATGCCGGAGATGCGTCGGATTATGTCGTGCCCGACGTGATTGTCAAACGCGCAAGGAATGGCTGGCAAGTGACTCTCAACCGAGAAGTGATGCCAAAACTGCGGGTGAACGCCATGTACGCGAATATCCTCAAGCAAAACAAAGGCGAGGGCTCGCTTTCATCGCAGCTGCAGGAGGCCAAATGGCTGATCAAAAATATGCGGCAGCGCTTCGATACGATACTGCGGGTATCGCAGGCGATAGTAGATCGCCAACGGAATTTTTTCTCTCATGGCGAAGTTGCGATGAGACCGCTTGTGCTGCGTGAAATAGCTGATACACTGGGCCTGCATGAGAGCACTATTTCTCGTGTAACCACGCAGAAATACATGCTGACGCCGCATGGCATGTACGAGCTGAAGTACTTCTTCGGTAGCCATGTGGCAACCGAAGCTGGCGGCGAGGCATCATCGACTGCGATTCGCGCACTGATCAAACAACTGATAGGAGCCGAGGACCCGAAAAATCCATTCTCCGACAGCAAGATCACGGACATGCTGGCTGAACAGGGTATGGTCGTTGCGAGGCGCACTGTCGCCAAATATCGCGAAGCCCTCAAGATACCGCCCGTCAA
>JACCDH010757322.1_pt1 | contig 14055 bp, 11 predicted proteins | sample 7442481 | NCBI WGS metagenome assembly JACCDH01 (sample SAMN15323433, study PRJNA562643) | freshwater metagenome | isolation source: river surface water | place: USA:Blue River Watershed | collected 2017-08-15
ACCTCTTCACTCAAAGCATACTCGTCAAGAAAACCAAGCATATGGCTAAATTCATGTTTTAATAGTTTAAGATCGGCATAGGTAGGAAGCAAAAGCACGCCGTTATTGAAGTTGGCTGAACCACGACTAGATAGGATCAAGAGTTGGTTAAACCGCCCCACTTTTACCTGAGACTGTAATGCCGGTAAATCACAATGTAATAGACGCTCTGGCAGATCTGAGCATTTGATAATCTCAGCATCAATCTTTAGCGCCGGCAGAAAACAAATCTGTAGTGAAGATAAAAAGTCATCTTGCTGCCAAGAATCGGCGAGGTTAAGCCAACGACTGTGTTCAAGTTCAGTACTTACTAAAGGTTGCACGGTAATTGCGCAGTGTCGCGTCGGTGCAACTTCGGGACTTGCCGTGGCAATAGGACCCAGCTTGCTTCCAAGCTGCTGATAAGAATGCAGCAGACTCGGTTGTAACGCCTCAGGAAGCGTCGCTAACCAAGCGCGTAGCGCTACTGACGAATCTGTTGGTTGCTGCATGGTCAAACGAGCAGCAACTGCCGGCAGATAGCCTAATTGCGCTGACTGCTGATAAAGCTCCATGGCTTTAGATGACAGCCCCTGCGCTTGCGCTTGCTTTGCTTGTTGAAATGCTAATTCACCAGGAACGTTTTTAGCCGGTTGCTCGCAAGCGCTGAGCATCACTAAAGACAAGACGATGACGACAACATGCCGCCATAAAAAAAAGCCAGCAAGCCGGCCTTTTAACTGAGGATTATTAGCCTTAGTGAGAATGCTCATCTTGACCTTCAGCTTGCTCTAACACGGAATATCGCAAGCGCATCAATTCGATCCGTGCGTGGCGATATTCGACAAATTCGTAAACGTTAGTTGCTAGAGCCAACTTAAATGACTTGGCTGCCGCTGTTGGATTGTTTTGCATCAGCTGCCATTTTCCTAAGTAGAAATACAGTTCACATAACTGTTCAGCCAACTGCTTTGGATCTGAAGCTTCTGCCGCAACAGCAGCTAACTCGTCTTCGCTAATTTGTCCAACGTACAGTGCAACAACTTGGGTTGCCCACACTTGTTGATCTAAGCCCGCTTGCGACTGCTGTAATGCGACCTTTGCCGTTTGCACATCCTTTTCAGCCTCAGCGAAAAAACGCCACAGGGCACGATAAGGATCGTTTGGTTGCAAATTTTGGAAGGTAATGAAGTCTTGGATCGCAAGATCTATCTTGTCGTCGTACTGCAGGGCAATACCACGATTGAGGTAAGCATATTGGTATTTGGGATCAAGTTCTAAAGCCGAATCAAAGGCTTCAAAAGCGCTTTCATAGTCGCCGTTAAGCGTATGATGGATCCCAACAAAATTGTATGCATCTGCCATATCGGGTTTTAACCGTAATGCTCGGATAAAATCGACACGAGCTAACACCGATAAACCAACGCCGTCATACATCACCCCACGCTCATAATACAATTGAGCTTGTTGAGTTTTGTCTAACTTTGCCGATTGCAGCATTTCACTCATACGTGAGATCGCAATCTCAGCGCGCATGGGTACAGCTTGCGGTTCAGGTAACAGTGGGTCTTCCACCAAAACCCCTTGCGGGGCTTGTGGTGTGCTGACACAGCCTGAGATGCTCACTGCTGCACACAGCAGCAGTGAGACTAGCGTAGGCTTATTCAGCGCTTTCAGCATTTGCTTCAGCAGCTGGTTTAGCATTAGCTTCTTTGATACTCAAACGCACACGGCCTTGTTTATCAACTTCTAACACTTTAACGGCAACCTTTTGACCGACTTGCAGGTGATCTGCAACGTTGTTCACGCGCTCATCAGAGATTTGCGAAATGTGAACTAAGCCGTCTTTACCTGGCAATACGTTAACGAAAGCACCGAAGTCAACGATACGAACAACTTCACCTTGATAAACAGTACCAACTTCGATTTCTGCAGTGATAGCTTCGATTTTCGCAATGGCAATACCAGCAGCTTTGCTGTTGGTCGCTGCGATTTTCACGGTACCATCATCTTCGATTTCGATTGTAGTGCCTGACTCTTCAGTGATTTGACGAATTACCGCGCCACCTTTACCAATCACATCACGGATTTTCTCTGGGTTGATGTGTAAGGTATAGATACGTGGAGCATGCTCAGACAACTCTGAACGGTGCGTGTTGATCGCTTGATCCATAACACCAAGGATGTGAATACGTGCAGCTTTTGCTTGTTTCAGCGCGATCTGCATGATTTCTTTGGTGATACCTTCGATCTTGATATCCATTTGTAATGCAGTGATACCAGCAGTAGTACCAGCAACTTTAAAGTCCATGTCACCTAAGTGGTCTTCGTCACCCAGGATGTCTGAAAGTACAACGAAGTTCTCGCCTTCTTTCACCAGACCCATCGCGATACCAGCAACAGAAGCTTTGATTGGTACACCAGCATCCATCAATGCTAAAGATGAACCACAAACAGATGCCATTGAGCTTGAACCGTTTGATTCAGTGATTTCAGACACCATACGAACTGTGTATGGGAATACGTCGAAATCAGGCATTACCGCTGCAACACCACGTTTTGCTAAACGGCCGTGACCGATTTCGCGACGTTTTGGTGAACCAACCATACCAGTCTCACCAACTGAGAACGGAGGGAAGTTGTAGTGGAACAGGAAGTTGTCTGTTTTGTCTGACAATAAATCATCGACAGTTTGTGCGTCACGCGCAGTACCTAAAGTACAGGTTACTAAGGCTTGAGTTTCGCCACGAGTAAACAGTGCAGAACCGTGAGTACGTGGTAATAAGCCTGTCATTACTGACAAACCACGAATCATTTCGTTATCACGACCGTCGATACGTGGTTCACCAGCGATGATGCGGCCACGAACGATTTTAGATTCTAAGTTATGGAAAATTTCGCTAGCTTCAGTGTCGTTGAAACCTTCGCCTTCAGCTAATTCAGCTTTGATTTTGGCAAATACTTCAGCTTTGATTGCGCCAATTGCTTCGTAACGTTTTGCTTTTTCAGTAATGCGATAAGCTTCGCCAACAGCAGCAGTTGATAACGCTTCGATTTTTGCAATTAACGGTTCATTTTTCGCTGGTGCAATCCAGTTCCAAGCCGGTTTTGCAGCTTCTGCAGCGAACTCAGCGATTGCGTTGATAGCGATTTGCATTTGGTCGTGGCCATAAACCACAGCGCCCAACATCACATCTTCAGATAATACGTTAGCTTCTGATTCAACCATCAATACTGCATTGGCAGTACCAGCAACCACTAAATCTAAACGTGAAGTTTTCAGCTCTTCTTCTGAAGGATTTAATACGTACTGGTCATTGATGTAACCAACACGAGCAGCGCCCAGTGGACCGCTAAATGGAATACCAGAGATTGCTAATGCCGCTGAAGTACCCAGAATAGAAATAATATCTGGTTGAATTTCTGGTTGAACAGAAACTACTGTCGCGATGACTTGTACTTCGTTAGTGAAGCCTTCAGGGAATAATGGACGAATTGGACGGTCGATTAAACGTGAAGTTAAAGTTTCGCCTTCGCTTGGACGACCTTCACGTTTGAAGAAGCCACCAGGGATACGGCCGGCAGCGTACATTTTTTCTTGATAGTTTACAGTCAGTGGGAAGAAATCCTGACCTGGTTTTGGTTGTTTCTTACCAACAACAGTGACTAAAACAGAGGTATCACCCATGCTGGCCAATACGGCACCGTCTGCTTGACGAGCGATTACGCCTGTCTCCAAAGTTACTGTGTGCTGGCCGAACTGGAATTGTTTTACAATGGGATTCACGTGATTATTTCCTTTCTATTTGACGCGTGGACCTGGGCTGCTATTGCGCCCTAAACGCGGGATTTTTTGGGTCGATTTTTCGGCTGCAAGTATAGCTGGTTCGGGTTGAAAAAAGATAGCTGAGGGCGACTACAGACAGGTGAAAAACCCTGATTTTTCGACTAAAAACGAATTTTTTTCGCAGGTAAAAACAAAAAAGGAGCCATTTGGCTCCTTTTTCGTCGATCGGGTCGAATTAACGACGCAGACCTAAACGCTCGATCAGTGCAGTGTAACGTGCAACTTCAGTACGTTTTAAATAATCTAACAATTTACGACGTTGAGAAACCATACGTAATAAACCACGACGTGAGTGGAAGTCGTGTTTGTGTTCAGCAAAGTGACCTTGCAGTTTGGTGATGTTAGCAGTTAACAGAGCAACTTGAACTTCTGTTGAACCAGTATCGCCAGCTTTAGAACCAAAGTCAGCCAGGATTTTTGCTTTTTCAGCTACAGTTAGTGACATTTTTATCCTCCAGGATAGTTAAATACGATTGCCGCCAGGCACTAATCCAGCCAGCAACCAAAAATGAGCGCGCAGAATACCATAAAACCGTCGAATTACAACTATTAATTCTCGGTCACTTGCCTTGCGCTGGTATTTAATAAACGCCGAACAGTTAAAAATTGGCTGTCAGCTCGGCCGATACCAATAAATTGCTGGCGTTCATCATAAAGTTTGATGGCGTCTAATGGTTGCTCAGGCAATTCAGCTTGCATATCGGCAGTTAATTCAACACTTTGACCATGCACTAAACGTTGCCATTGCACAGGCTGCAACGATAGCGTTGGCAAACCTTGTAATGCCCAGTCCATTGGCAGCAGTAACTGATCCAACGCCTGCCAATCACCCGCTTGATTTAACGGTTCCAAGGCTTCGGTAGTTTGCATCTGTGCAGCGGTAAAAGGACCGACCTGCGTGCGATGTAAACCCGTGACATAAGCGCCACAACCTAAGATTTCACCTAGATCATCAATCAGGGTACGAATATATGTCCCTTTGCTACAGTGCACGATAAAACGCGCGTCTTGACCATCAAAAGCTAAAAGCTCAAACTGAAAAATAGTTATTGGTCGAGCTTCGCGTGGCACCGTAATCCCCTGCCGGGCATATTTATATAAGGGCTGTCCCTGATACTTTAACGCCGAATACATGGTTGGTACTTGCAGTTGCGGCCCACTCAGTTTGACTATTGCAGCTTGGAGCTCGGTAAGAGTAAAAGCGATTGGTTTTGTCGCAATTACTTCGCCTGCGGCATCACTAGTATCGGTGCGAACACCAAAACGTGCAGAGACTTCATAAGTTTTATCAGTGTCTAACAAAAACTGACTGAATTTGGTCGCCTCGCCAAAACAGATTGGCAACAGGCCTGACGCTAACGGATCTAGAGCGCCGGTATGTCCCGCCTTTTCAGCTTGGAATAACCAACGCACACGTTGCAAAATGCCGTTACTCGAGATTTCTAATGGCTTATTTAATAAAAATATGCCATCAACTTGCCGACGTGCCATGCCAAATCCTGCTTATTCTTCTTCATCACCTGATGACGGGGTTGCATCAAGTTCTTGTCCAGCTGCTTTTCGCTTTTGCTCGTCACTGCGGCGAACGGTTTCTACCAGATTTGCCATCCGGATGCCTTCGTCTAATGACTTATCAAAATAAAAACGTACAGTTGGCACGATACGCGCTTGAATGCGTTTAGCAATTAAGCTACGGATAAAGCCGCTGGCATCATTTAAAATTTGGAGGTTTAACGCGACTTTATCAGCGTCTAGGCCTAAAAATGTTACGTAAATTTTCGCGTGCGACAAGTCTTTAGATACATTAACGTCAGACACGGTAATCATTGTGTGAAGACGTGGATCTTTAATATCGCGCTGCAGAATCAGCGCCATTTCTTGCTGCATTTGCTGAGCTAGCCGGTCAAAGCGAGCGTATTCTTTATTCATATCAATTCCAGATGAAATTTGCAGAAAAGAACAGGGGCTCACGGCCCCTGCTGTTCAACAATTATTTCAATATCAGTACGTTAGATTACAGTGTACGTTCGACCTGAACCACTTCGAATACTTCGATTTGGTCGCCTTCACGCACGTCGTTGTAGTTCTTAACACCGATACCACACTCGAAGCCGTTACGAACTTCAGAGACGTCGTCTTTGATACGACGCAATGATTCCAGTTCGCCTTCGTAGATTACCACGTTGTCACGTAATACGCGGATTGGCGCGTTACGTTTAACGATACCTTCAGTAACCATACAACCTGCGATAGCGCCAAATTTCGGTGAACGGAATACCGCACGAACCTGAGCCAGACCAATGATCTGTTGCTTGAATTCTGGAGCTAACATACCAGTCATCGCCGCTTTGACTTCGTCTAACAGTTCATAAATGATGCTGTAGTAACGTAAATCAAGCGATTCGTCTTCGATGATCTTGCGAGCGTTTGCTTCGGCACGAACGTTGAAGCCGATAACGATAGCTGATGATGCTGCAGCCAAGGTTGCGTCCGTTTCGGTGATACCACCAACACCGCTACCGATGATTTTGATTTTAACTTCATCAGTTGACAGTTTAGACAATGAATCACTGATCGCTTCCACAGAACCTTGAACGTCTGCTTTCAATACGATGTTCAGCTCAGCAACGTCACCTTCTGTCATGTTCGCAAACATGTTTTCCAGCTTCGCTTTCTGTTGACGAGCAAGTTTCACATCACGGAACTTGCCTTGACGGTATAACGCAACTTCACGCGCTTTACGTTCATCTTTAACAACAGTAACTTCGTCACCAGCTGAAGGAACGCCTGACAGACCAAGGATTTCCACAGGAATAGATGGACCTGCTTCTTTCACATCTTGACCATTTTCGTCACGCATTGCCCGTACACGGCCATATTCCAAGCCGCAAAGTACGATGTCGCCCTGCTTCAGAGTACCTTCTTGCACCAGAATTGACGCAACTGGACCACGGCCTTTATCTAAGCGTGATTCGATAACCACACCGCGAGCCATACCGATTTTCACGGCGGTCAGTTCCAACAGCTCAGATTGCACTAACAAGGACTCAAGTAAGTCGTCAATGCCAAGACCTGTTTTAGCAGAAACTTGCACGAATTGTGTGTCGCCACCCCATTCTTCTGAAATAACGCCATATTGCGATAATTCATTACGAACGCGATCTGGATCTGCATCTGGTTTATCAATTTTGTTCACTGCAACCACGATTGGCACACCAGCTGCTTTCGCATGTTGGATAGCTTCTTTGGTTTGCGGCATCACGCCGTCGTCTGCAGCGACAACCAGTACCACGATATCCGTTGCTTTAGCACCACGAGCACGCATTGAAGTAAATGCTGCGTGACCTGGGGTATCTAAGAACGTAATCATGCCACGGTCGGTTTCAACATGGTATGCACCGATATGCTGGGTAATACCACCAGCCTCGCCTGCAGCCACTTTAGCTTTACGAATGTAATCAAGTAACGAAGTTTTACCGTGGTCAACGTGACCCATAACAGTAACGACTGGAGCACGAGGCTCTTGCGCACCTTCGCCTTCGCGATCTGCCATCACTGTTTCTTCAAGCTCGTTCTCACGAGTTAAAGTGAACTTGTGACCCATCTCCTCACAGACGATAGCCGCAGTCTCTTGGTCGATGACTTGGTTAATAGTCGCCATAGCGCCCATTTTCATCATCGCCTTGATCACTTCAGACGCTTTCACTGCCATTTTCGCGGCAAGTTCAGCAACTGTAATGGTTTCGCCAATTTTCACTTCACGTTCAACAGGTTGAGCTGGCTTGTTGAAGCCATGCTGCATACTTGTTGGCGTCTTTTTCTTTTTGTGGCGATTAGCGCGGTTAAATGCATCTTTATCATCTGCATCATCTTTTTTCTTGGCTTTGCCAACCGGCGCTTTTTTACCATGACGACGACCACCGCGCTCATCACGCGTGTCTTCTTCATCTTCAGCTTGTTTTGCATAGACGTTGCTGGTTAAGTGGTAATCACCAACTTCAACCGAAGATTTCTCTTCTTTTGCCCAACGTTCAGCGTTTTCTTCCGCTAAACGGCGAGCTTCTTCAGCTTGTTTCTGTGCATCTAATTCAAGTTTACGCAGACGTTCTGCTTCTTGAGTCGCTTTGATGCGATCAGCTTCACGTTTAGCTTCTTCTTTAGCAGCACGGCGCGCAGCTTCTTCTGGATCATCTTTAGCCAGTTGTGCCCGTTGTTCTTCGCGTTTTTTCGCATCAGCAGCTTTGCGCTCTGCATCTGCCTTGCGATCAGCTTCTTCTTTAGCGCGTTTTTCTGCAGCTAAACGTTCAGCTTCTTGACGTGCAGCTTCTTCTTTAACACGTTCTTCCGCCAAGCGAGCTTCTTCAGCAGCAATTGATGCAGCATCATCAGCAGGACGCTTAACGTAAGTCTTTTGCTTACGCACTTCGACTTGAATTTCGCGATTACGACCAGCACCGCCGCTTACGCTCAATGTGGTCTTTTCTTTGCGTTTTAATGTTAAACGCGACGGTTCGGCACTGCCGCCACCGTGTTGTTTGCTTAAATGTTCTAACAAAGACTTTTTCTCGTCTTCGCTGACCATCTGCCCGACATTTTTAGTAATGCCCGCGTCAGCAAATTGTTGGACTAACCGATCAACAGTTGTTCCCACATCACTGGCTAGTTTTTCTATCGTGACTTCTGCCATGTAATAGTTACCTCCGTTGACCTATCAGTTTTCTTCGTTGAACCAGACGATATTACGAGCTGCCATAATTAGCTCAGCTGCTTTTTCTTCTGACATTTTTTCAATTTCAATCAAATCATCAACACCCAGTTCGGCCAGGTCATCCAAAGTCACTACACCTTTACTGGCCAAGACATAAGCGGTGTGTGTTTCTAAACCAGCCAAGCCAAGTAAAGCTTCACTTGGGGTTGAACCTTCAAGTGACTCTTCGCTAGCAAGTGCACGGGTGGTCAGAACGGCTTTGGCACGTTTACGTAATTCTTCAACTGTGTCTTCATCTAAACCATCGATATTCAACAGTTCAGACACTGGCACATAAGCAATCTCTTCGAGTGTTGAGAAACCTTCGTCAACCAACACACTGGCGAAGTCTTCATCGACTTCTAAGCCTTCCATGAACAGATTCAGCACTTTAGAGTTTTCTTCTTGGTGCTTCTTCTTCATGTCGGATACTGACATGACGTTTAATTCCCAAGCCGTTAACTGGCTGGCTAAACGCACGTTTTGACCTGCGCGGCCAATGGCCATTGGCAGGTTTGAATCTTCAACAGCGATATCCATTGCGTGTGATTCTTCGTCAACGATGATCGATGCCACTTCTGCAGGTGCCATCGCATTGATGACATATTGCGCTGGATTGTCATCATAAAGCACGATATCAACACGCTCACCGCCCAACTCGCCTGACACAGCTTGGACACGTGAACCACGCATACCAACACATGCACCAACCGGGTCGATACGACGGTCATTGGTTTTCACTGCAATTTTTGCACGTGAACCTGGATCACGAGCAGCACCGCGAATTTCAATCATTTCTTCGCCGATTTCTGGCACTTCAATGCGGAATAATTCAATCAACATTTCTGGGCGAGTACGACTCAAGAACAGCTGAGCACCACGAGCTTCCGGATTCACTGCGTATAACAACGCGCGAATGCGGTCACCTGGACGGAAAGTTTCCCGAGGGATCATTTCTTCACGAGCTAACATCGCTTCGGCGTTGTTACCTAAATCAACAATCACGCTTTCACGGTTTACTTTCTTCACCACGCCAGTGACTAACTCACCAACTTGGTCAATATATGCTTCAACGACTTGTGAACGTTCGGCTTCACGTACTTTTTGTACGATAACCTGTTTCGCCATTTGCGTAGTGATACGGTCGAACACCACAGATTCAATCTGCTCTTCAACGTAATCACCAACATTCAATGCCGGCTCGTCATATTGTGCTGCTGACAAAGTAATTTCGCGGTATGGATGTTCTTGGTGTTGATCATCAGGGATGACTAACCAGCGACGGAAAGTTTCATAAGCGCCAGTTTTGCGGTCGATGGCCACACGAACTTCGATATCGCCTTCGTTTTTCTTTTTGGTGGCTGCGGCCAGAGCAAATTCTAATGCCTGGAAAATCTTTTCACGCGGTACAGACTTCTCGTTTGAAACCGCATCAACTACTAATAATATTTCTTTTGCCATGATTTCTGCCTCACAAAGAGCCGTGGTTCCTTAGAACACCGGTACTACGTTTGCTTTATCTACGTTGTCCATAAGCAAACGATAAGGTTTGCCATCCACTTCAATGACTAGCATGTCATCTTCAATCGCGATTAGAGCGCCTTTAAATCTGCGACGGCCATCCTGAGGAATAGCCAATTTGACCTCAATTTTTTGCCCAGTAACTTTAGCAAAATGTTCAGGAGTAAACAGAGGGCGATCCAGACCTGGAGAAGAGACTTCTAGGTTGTATTCGTTCGGGATTGGATCTTCAACATCAAGGATAGCGCCAACTTCGCGGCTTACCAGTGCGCAATTATCGACATTTACGCCTTCTGGGTGATCAATATACAAACGCAAAGTGGAATGACGCCCAGCAGATACGAACTCTACACCCAGCAGTTCAAAGCCTGCAGCTTCAACTGTTGGTGTTAACAGCTCGGTTAAACGCTGTTCTTGTTTAGTCAAAGAGACCTCCAGAAATAAAAAAAGGGCATATAGCCCAGAATATTAGTAAAACATAGCACCAGATATGAAAACGCCCCGAGAGATCGGGGCGAAAGCTACACCTGTAAAGTAGGATATCGCCAATCCTGCTTTAACAATCTGGTTTGAACAATTTCTTATTTACTAAGAAATTATTCGGAAAATCGATACGGTATCAGTCTTCAAGACTGGCTTCTGCGCTGACGAGTAAACTCGTTCAGATATTCTGGTGCAGAAGTTGGTTGCGGGAGCCGGATTTGAACCGACGACCTTCGGGTTATGAGCCCGACGAGCTACCAGGCTGCTCCATCCCGCGTCCGTAACTGGCGTGCATTATATAGTGCTGAGCACTCTATCGCAACAAATTGTTTTGCTATATCAGGGTCTCTGACGAAGCGTAGATGAAGTTTTGGGAGCAGGCTAAACAACATCTAGAATTGGTGCCGAGAGCGGGACTCGAACCCGCATGCCTAGGGCACTACCACCTCAAGGTAGCGTGTATACCAATTTCACCATCTCGGCTTTTACTGCGACGGCAACAAGCTTGGCTCGCTGCCGTTTGTAGATTAGTTACCTACAGGAATATCTTTAGTAGTTTCTTCTTTCTTCGGCGCTTCTTCAACAACTGCTTTTTCCGCCGCAGCTTTGTCAGCTGGTGCTTGTTCAGTTGTCACAGTGCCTAAGTTATCAAATTCGGCTTTCTTTTCGATTTCGGTAGTATTGTAATTACCGATTAACAAACTTAGAGCAAAAAACACCACAGCTAAAATTGTGGTCGATTTTGTCATAAAGTTGCCTTTACCTGCAGAACCGAAGATTGTCGCTGAAGCACCAGCGCCAAACGATGCACCCATGTCAGCGCCTTTGCCGTGTTGAATCAACACTAAGCCAATAATTGCAGCTGATACCAGCACATACAAAATCATTAAAAGTTCGTACATCATTTATCCTGTGCAGTTAAGCAGATGGCAGTGAATTCTGCCGTTTTTAAACTAGCGCCACCGACAAGAGCACCGTCTATATCTGGTTTTGCAAAAAGCGCAGTGCAATTTTCAGCATTGACACTACCGCCGTATATAATTCTTATTTGTTGTGCCGCTACTGAGTCGTACTTTGCAACATGCTGACGAATAAATTCGTGGACAGCTTGGGCTTGTTCCGGACTTGCAGTTTCGCCTGTGCCAATGGCCCAAATCGGCTCATATGCAATGACTGAAGTGGCTAACAATTCAGGGTGCGCAGCATACACTGCATCAAGATGCTGTGCAATAACCTCGAAGGTTTTTTCTTGCTGGCGCTCAGCTAAAGTTTCACCAAAACAAATAATTGGCGTTAAATTAGCCGAAACTGCACGTAACGCCTTGGCTAATACCATGATGTCATTATCGCCATATAAAGCACGACGCTCTGAGTGGCCTACAATCACATAACTTGCACCAGCGGCGCGTAGCATATCAGCACTAATTTCACCTGTGAAGGCACCTTGATTCTCATTGCTGACATTTTGACCACCCAACTGGTAAGCGTCATTTTTTGGAAAGCCAGCAAGAAAGATTACAGGTGGGCAGATCAGAATCTCATTCGATGTTGTGATCGTCGATATCGCCTCGCTCATAGCCTGAACAAGTTCACAACTGCCATTCATTTTCCAATTTGCTGCAATCAATGGTCTACGTTGTGTCATGCGTTATCCCCTATTTGACCGGCGAGATATTAACGATTTCGCTCGTAGCAAACAAGTGAAGCCTCAGAAAAAATGCAGTTTGCGATGATGTTCGCTCAGTTTTTCAGCAGAACAATCTTGGCAAAAAAAAACGGCGTAGGCTACCAGCCAGACGCCGCTTCGTTGCTTCTACCGTATCCCAATGGCTAATTAAAGCATTGAAGATAAAGTCGAGACTCGCGAAAATTTAGCTAGCAAGTTTCACGGCTGCGGCAATTTTCTCTGCATATTCTTGTACTTCGCTTTGTACTTTTCCTTCGACCATAACACGGATCAATGGTTCCGTACCTGATTTACGGATCAATACGCGGCCTTGACCGTGCAATTCAGCTTCAACTTGAGCGATAACTTGTTTCACATGTAAGTTTTCCAGCGGCGCTGAGCCTTTTTCAAACTTAACATTGACTAAGACCTGTGGCATCTTGGTCATGCCTTGCGCTAAATCAGCTAATTTCAAGCCAGTGTCATGCATAGCAGCTAACACTTGTAATGAAGCGATGATGCCATCACCTGTGCCTGTGTGGTCAAGATTCAACACATGACCTGAGTTTTCGCCACCGATCCGCCAACCTTTCTCCTGCAGCAGCTCCATGACATAACGGTCGCCGACTTTGCTGCGCACAAATGGGATTTCAAGTTCAGCAAGTGCCAATTCTAAACCCATGTTACTCATCAAAGTACCGACCACACCACCGTGCAAACGGCCGCGCTGTTTGGTTGAGCGAGCGATCATATAAATGATTTCATCACCATCAATCTGACGGCCGGTATGGTCAACCATCATTACTCGGTCACCATCGCCGTCATAGGCAATACCTAAATCAGCTGCTAAATCGACAACGGTTTGTTGCAGAGAATCCGTGTGTGTTGCGCCGCACTTTTCATTGATGTTCAAACCGTTTGGCGAACACGCGATGGTATGTACTTCAGCGCCTAACTCACGGAATACATTTGGTGCAATGTGATAGGTCGCGCCATTAGCGCAATCAAGCACAATTTTAAGACCGTTCAAGGACATGTGGTTTGGTAAATGACTTTTACAAAACTCGATATAACGACCTGAAGCATCTTCAATACGTTGTGCTTTACCCAAACGCTCTGATGATTCACAGACCATTGGTTGTTCCAATTCTGCTTCAATTGCTAGTTCAATTTCATCGTCGAGTTTAGAGCCGTCAGCTGAGAAGAATTTAATGCCGTTGTCATAATACGGATTGTGCGAAGCACTAATCACGATACCCGCTTCGGCACGGAAAGTGCGAGTTAGATAAGAGACCGCAGGAGTTGGCATTGGCCCTAACAAGCGAACGTCAATCCCCGCAGCGATAAGGCCAGCTTCAAGTGCAGTTTCCAGCAGATAGCCAGAAATACGCGTGTCTTTACCGATTAGCACCTTCCGAGTACCATGCTGAGACAAAACACGTCCAGCCGCCCAGCCCAGCTTCATAGCGAATTCTGGAGTGATTGGGAACTCACCTACTCGACCACGAACACCATCGGTACCAAAAAACTTCCTGCTCATGCATTTACTCCAAACTTGGTCGCCTGTGCAATTTTAATTGCATCTGCCGTTTCTTTAATATCATGCACTCGAATGATCTGTGCACCTTTCATAACTGCTATTGTGGCACAGGCTATACTGCCTGCCAAACGTTCTGCAACATCACGATTAAGTAATTGACCAATCATTGATTTACGCGACATTCCTGCCAGCACTGGATAGCCTGTTTCGACAAATTGTGACATCGCACTGAG
>JACCDH010167624.1_pt1 | contig 14053 bp, 11 predicted proteins | sample 7442481 | NCBI WGS metagenome assembly JACCDH01 (sample SAMN15323433, study PRJNA562643) | freshwater metagenome | isolation source: river surface water | place: USA:Blue River Watershed | collected 2017-08-15
CCTGTGGTCCGTGCAATGGATTAGTGACATCACTTAGCACGATAAATTGGATGGAAGGGTAGGGATTTGTACCCTTAATTTCAGCCACATGAATAAGGTTTTCGCCTGTTGCCTGTAATTCAGCCCCATTATGATCTAAAAAGCGATAGCCTAAAGCTGCCGCCATTCCAATTCCCGCATCATTTGTAGCCGATCCTCCAATTGTCAAGACAATTGTCGTAGCCCCTGCCTCAGCCGCATGTCGAATCAATTCGCCCGTACCGTATGTGCTAGTTTTTAATGGATTCTGATCTTTTTTCAATAATAAGCCTAATCCAGAAGCTCGCGCCATCTCGATGTAGGCGGTTTTCTGGTCGGCCAACCATAAATACGAAGCCTCAATGGGGCGAAAAAGGGGGTCTTTTACGGTAACCGAAACCCACTGTCCGCCATGCATTTGTTGGATCACCTCCAATGTCCCTTCTCCGCCATCGGCCAAAGGAATACATTGAATGTTTGACTTTTTACGCTTATTTAATATGCCTTGCGCAAGCGCTTCCGCAGCCTGCTGGGCACTTAATGATCCTTTGAATTTATCTGGGCAGATTAATATGTTCACCTGTTAATTTTAATGGTTCAATTTACGGACATTTCTTTACTTTTGTGCTGCTAAATCGGACCCATGAAGTATCTAATGATTGCCCTCAGTTTATTTTTGTTCACCGCCTGTACGCATCAACCGGATTTAACGGGTTTTGATGCGGAGGCATTTAGACAAGATCGTGGTGGCTGTGAAGGCCAACGAATAAAACAACTGGGCTGGTTGAAAACACATAAAATGGAATTGCGTGGGACGACATCAAATAACATGGAGGATATTTTAGGGAAACCTGATATCCAACAATTAGCAGATCGGAATCAGGAGTACTACATCTATTTCCTAGAGCCAGGACCTCATTGTAATCGAAAAGCCTCACAGGCGAAGTCCATAGCCTTCCGCTTTAGTGCGATGGGCATCGCGACGGAAGTAACTTTTCAGCCGGGCGTTCCTCAATAAAATACAGGTGTTCCACTATAAAAAAGCCCTCAAAGGATCTTCAAGGGCTTCATCATTTATCGTCTGTGTTTTCCTCTTGGAATGACTTTCGAGCTTCTTGCGCCACGCGGCATATCGCGCTTTCGCGAACGATTATTGGCATACGCACCAGCGCCTCGCATTCCCACCATTTCTAAATCGATGGTTCTTTTAGCCAAATTCGTATCACGCACTTTGACCTTCACCGCATCTCCAAACGTAAAAACACGCCCATTGGATTTCCCCACAATGCGATAATTTTCCTTGTCTAAGTCGTAGAAATCATCATTTAAATCCACCATGCGAACCAATCCTTCGCATGAAGTATCGCCTATCTCCACGAACAAACCGAATTCCGTGACACCCGTGATGATTCCATCAAATATTTGCGGCTCATGTAAACTCATGTATTCCACCTGTTTATACTTGATCGAAGCACGTTCCGCATCTGCGGCTAATTTCTCACGATCGGAAGAATGCTTACATTGTATTTCCAACGGTGCACGCTCCGGAGAGGCTCCTCCATCTAAATAATGCTGCAATAGTCGGTGGGTCATCACGTCCGGGTACCGACGAATCGGGCTCGTAAAGTGTGAATAAAATGGGAATGCTAAACCAAAATGGCCGATAGCATCCGTGCTATAACGCGCTTTGGACATGGTCCGTACCGCCAAACTTTGTAATACATGCTCCTCTCCTTTTCCTTCGATGGATTCCATTAAGGCATTGAAGGATTTACTAACTTGTTTCGGTTCTGTTGTTACTTGATATCCGAATTTCTTCGCAAAGGTTGAGAATACGCGTAATTTTTCGGGGTCTGGTGCCTCGTGAACCCGATAAACCATCGTATTGCGCGGATCAGTTTTCTTCAATTCGTGTACATAAGTGGCTACACGCTTGTTGGCCAATAACATAAACTCCTCGATCAACTTATGCGCATCTTTTCTGACCCGTGGGTGTACGGCAATCGGCTTGCCATCCGCATCCAATTCAAATCGCACCTCCGCCGTTTCAAAATTCACCGAACCATGAGCAAAACGCGCATCACGCAATTTGTGTGCGAGTTGGTTGATGGCTTTGATGATCGGTTCATAGGAATCCGTCACCTCACCCGTGTGCTCAATTAATTCTTGTGCTTGTTCGTAGGCAAAACGACGATCGGAATGGATCACCGTTCTTCCAAACCATTCCTTGAGAATGACACCATTGGGATCAAATTCAAATACGGTTGAGAAGGTTAATTTATCCTCGTTTGGACGCAAAGAACACAGTCCATTCGACAGTTTTTCCGGCAACATCGGCACCACGCGGTCCACTAAATACACCGAAGTCGCCCGTTTGTAGGCCTCTTGGTCTAATAAACTGCCCGGCTTCACATAATGTGACACGTCGGCAATGTGAATACCAATCTCTACGTTGCCATTTTTTAATACTTCATAACTTAAAGCATCATCAAAATCTTTCGCATCGATGGGGTCAATCGTGAAACTCAAGACCTTCCGCATATCGCGGCGTTTTTTGATTTCTTCCTTGGGAATCGAAGTATTGATCGAGTCGGCCATGTATTCTACATCGGCTGGGAATTCATACGGTAAGCCAAATTCCGCAAGAATCGAGTGCATTTCTGTCTCGTTTTCCCCCGCTTTCCCTAATACTTTGATCACTCGCCCCTCGGCTTTTTTGCCTGGGCTACCCCAACGGGTTACCTCCACAATCACCTTGTCTAGGTGGTTTGCACCCATCACCTCGGTCCGAGGAACGTATATGTCTTCGTAAATTTTCTTTGAATCTGGAATCAAAAATGCGTAATGTGGAGTTACTTGGATTACGCCCACCACATCACATGATCCCCTTTCTAAAATCTCAATTACTTCTCCCTCTGGTCGGTCATTCTTCTTTTTTTCAGAAGGTCTGCGTGCTTGTACACGCACCCGGTCGCCATCTTTGGCATTCATTAGGTCGCTTGTCGCCACCCAAATATCTTTTCCTTCACCCTCGACTACCACAAATGCAAAGCGAGAATTGACGTGATCTACGCGCCCTTCTACGACAAATGACTCATTATCATAACGAAAATTACCATCTTCTTGGCGGATTAAACGACCTTCAGATGCTAAGCGATTCAATACATCGCCATATATTTCTTTTGTTTTGCGATCGCGAATGGCGAACGCTTTATGAATTTGATTTAACGAATAGGAACGGTAATCGTTCAATTCGAAAAAATCCATAACTTCTTGTTGGAGTCCTTGAAAAAATTTCTCCTCTTTTGGGTTCCTTCCCATAATTATTTTCTATTAGCCTGCAAGGTACATAACCTTCACAGCGTTTCAAATCTTAAAACCTTATTTGTATCTTTGCCGGATGAATCGCTCCCGCATTGCGCTATTATTATTGGTACTCCTAATTCTTTCGGGAGTTTATTACGGATACCAATCTTTCCAAACAGGTACACAAGAAACCACTTCGGCTCCTAGTTTAGTTCCAACACCGGAATTTGAGGCAGATTCGGCCTATGCATATATTGCCAAACAGGTCAATTTTGGACCACGTATTCCACAATCTGCCGCACAAAAAGCCTGTGGCGAATGGATTATTTCGAAGATGAAATCCTATGGATTGCAGGTTACAACGCAGCCTTTTGAGGCTAATCGCTACGATGGCAAAAAACTAAAAGGACTCAATATTGTCGCTTCCTTTAATCCTGCAGCGGCCAAACGTATTTTAATTGCTGCCCACTGGGATGCGCGTTCGATTGCTGATAAGGATTCGGTTCGTAAAAATGAGCCGATTGATGCGGCGAATGATGGTGCATCTGGCGTAGGGGTCATGATCGAAATAGCGCGCGTATTGTCTGAAACGAAAGATAAACCAGCCGTGGGAGTTGATTTTGTGTTTTTTGATTTGGAAGACCATGGCGAACCGCATGACATGGAGTCGTGTAATCCATTAAGTTGGGCCCTAGGGTCTCAATATTGGTCCGCGCATTTGATGCCCGAAAATTACCACCCTTACTATGGAATTCTATTGGATATGGTGGGGGCCAAAGGTGCGATATTCCCGCATGAAGGGTCTTCGATGCAATATGCGCCGAGTTTAGTTCGATCGATTTGGGCCACAGCTGCTGATTTAGGATACGGTTCGCAGTTTATCGATGCGGATGCTTTTGGCATTTCGGATGATCACACGGCTGTCAATGAGGTCGCCAAAATTCAGATGATTGATATCATCGATATCCGCCCCGTGAATGGCGGATTTGATTTTGGAACTTACCACCACACCCATCAAGATAATTTATCAAACATCGACAAATCCACGCTGAAAGCCGTGGGACAAACCCTTTTACAAGTTTTATATAGAGAATAATGGAAGAATTATTGCAAGTACATTTGAATGACACGCACGTTGCTTTGGGTGCGAAAATGGTTCCTTTTGCAGGCTATAATATGCCCGTGTTGTACACCAACTTAATTGAAGAGCATAATTGCGTGCGTAATTCAGTGGGTGTTTTCGACGTGAGTCACATGGGGGAATTTTTCTTGAAAGGAGATAAAGCCTTGGATTTAATTCAATATGTTACATCGAATGATGCCTCGAAATTAGTCGATGGGAAAGTGCAATATTCTTGCTTGCCCAATGCGACTGGAGGAATTGTCGATGACTTATTAGTCCACAAAATTCGCGACAATGAATATTTATTGGTCGTTAATGCTTCCAATATCGATAAGGATTGGAATTGGATTTCTTCGCACAATACCTTTGGGGTAGAGATGACGAATGCGAGTTCTGAATATTCTTTATTTGCAGTTCAGGGGCCTAAGGCCACTGGGGTTTTGCAAAAATTGACGGCTGTTGATTTGTCGGCAATGCCTTATTATACCTTCAAAATTGGTTCCATGGCTGGATTCGATGATATCATCATTTCGAATACGGGCTATACTGGAGCAGGAGGATTTGAGATTTATGTGAAGAATGAAAATGCTTTGGCTATGTGGAATGCGATTTTTGCTGCAGGTGCTTCAGAGGGCATAAAGCCGATAGGTTTAGGTGCGCGCGATACACTCCGCACGGAAAAGGGCTATTGTTTATATGGACATGACATCGATGATACAACCTCACCTATTGAGGCAGGTTTGGGGTGGATTACATCGTTCAACAAGAATTTTATCATGAAGGATCACCATGCTGCGATTAAGGCGGCGGGTCCATCGAAGAGATTAGTAGGCTTTGAAATGATTGATCGTGGAATTCCACGCCAACATTACCCAATCTTGAATGCGGCGGGAGAGGTGATCGGAGAGGTAACTTCGGGCACACAATCGCCAACATTGTCGAAGGGAATAGGAATGGGTTATGTGTCCACGAAACATTTGGGTTCTGAAATTTTCATATCCATTCGTGAGAAGGCCGTGAAGGCTGAAATCGTTAAAATGCCTTTTGTATAATATGCAGAAAATCGATGTTTGTTTATCGCCGGATTTAATTCACCTCTATGACCTAAAAGGAAAAGCGGTGGTGGCTGTGGATATTTTTCGGGCTACATCGTGTATGGTGACGGCTTTTGCCCATGGCGCCATTGAAATTATTCCGGTAGAAGATGTGGATGTTTGTGCGGCGCATCAGCAACAAGGGTATTTAATTTCGGCTGAACGCAATGGGATTACGCCTGAGGGCTTCGATTTTGATAATTCGCCTTTTTCCTATCAGGTTGATCGGGTAAAAGGGGCCAAAATATGTGTAACCACGACCAATGGAACGGTTGCCTTACGACGGTCTATGCAAGCCGCACATGTATATGTGGGCGCATTTTTAAATATTTCTTCCGTGGTTCGCGCACTGAACGCCTGGTCGGGAGACGTTATTGTTGTTTGTGCAGGCTGGAAAGGGAAACCTAATTTGGAAGACACCTTATTTGCCGGTGCTGTCATCGATGAATTAGTTGGCCAATACACCGTTGCAGATGATGCCGCCTTGATGGCCTGGAAACAGTTCAATCTGGCATCAAGCGATTTGATTACGGCGGTGAAACATTCTTCCCACGTGAATCGATTATTGGGATTAGGAATTGTAAAGGATATTACGTTTTGTTTGGAGCGGGATCGCTATGATGTATTGCCGCGCCTGCAAGGGGATAAATTAGTATTATGAAATTATTCAGTACACAACACGAAAGTGCCGATGTAGATTTACAGGAGGCTATTTTTAGGGGCTTGCCACCGGATAACGGTTTGTACATGCCCTATGAAATTCCGGCGATGCCTGCGTCTTTTTTTGAATCCCTACATACGCTTTCGCTTCCCGAAATTGCCAAGGCTGTTTGTAAGAATCTACTTTCTGAGGATTTGACAGATGCGGAGATCGATGGAATCATTGATGCTTCGATGACTTTTGATGCACCAGTCGTTGCTTTGGAAGAAAATGTGGGAGTACTGGAATTGTTTCATGGCCCTTCCATGGCATTTAAGGATTTTGGTGCGCGCTTTATGGCGGCGATTATGTCGCATTATTTGATGAAAGCCAAACGTGAGATTCGCATTTTGGTTGCTACCTCCGGAGATACAGGAGGTGCTGTTGCCCAAGGATTTTACAATACGCCGGGGATTTCGGTGACGATTTTATATCCGACAGGCAAGGTTTCTGATATTCAAGAAAAGCAGTTGACGACTTTAGGCGGCAATGTGACGGCCTTGGAAATTGACGGGACTTTTGATGATTGCCAAAGACTCGTGAAGCAGGCCTTTTTAGATGCAGATTTGCGTTCGGCATTTAATTTAGCCTCAGCAAATTCCATTAACATCGCACGTTTAATTCCGCAGTCGTTTTATTATTTCGCAGCATATGCAGCCCTTCGGAAGCAGGGTGTGACAAAGCCGATTGTTTTCAGCGTCCCTTCTGGGAATTTTGGAAATTTAAGCGCAGGCTTAATGGCTTACCAAATGGGCTTACCTGTGCAGGCATTTGTTGCGGCATGTAACGCAAATCATCCAGTGCCTGATTATTTGGCAACCGGAAATTATAAACCTAACCCTTCTGTTGAAACAATTTCCAATGCGATGGATGTAGGGGCTCCGTCAAATTCTGTACGGATGCGTTTATTGGCCGGAGAGGAAATTGAGCAAGTTCGGCAAGTAGTTAAGGGCTATGATACAACTGATGAAAAGACGAGGGAAATCATGCTCGATGTATATCAGCGTACTGGATATGTCATGTGTCCCCATACGGCCGTTGCCTATGATGGCTTGAAACAATATGCTGCTGTAAATTCAGGAGATTATTATGGTATTCTCTTGTCAACGGCACATTATGCCAAATTTTTGCCTACGGTAGAAGCAGCATTAGGAACGAAGGTTTCGGTTCCGGAACGTTTGGCTGAGCTCTTAGATAAACAAAAAAAATCCATTCCCATGGGAACGGATTTTGAAGGATTCAAGAAATACTTACTAGGATAAAGAAAGGCCATCTGGCCTTTTTTATTAGATAAGGGCCTTGAATTTATCTTGATCGATGAATGCCTGCGCTAATACTAAAAGCACGACTACGGCTCCTACACCTACTGCACCAGCAATGTAGATTTCAAATAATAGGATATTGACAGCAATTGGTCCTAAAATAAGGACTGCTTTTGCACGGTGTGCTGGGAATAAAATTAATACACCACCAATGACTTCCAATACTTTAATAACTGCCATGTATCCTGTTCCACCGAATAGGTTCATGAAGTCTAATTGTTTTCCTGTTAATACCGGATCCGGCACAAAATGAAAGAAAAAATTTAGTCCGCCAAAAAGAAATAAGAAGGCGAGCAAGGCTGCGGGTAAGTGTTTTACTAGTTTCATGAGTTTAAGTTTTTGGGTTTATTTTTCGCAATTAAGGATTATCTCTGTAAAATTCCAATTTATTTCAAACTTCCCAAATAGATTGCTTTTTCTTGCCCATCTTCTGATTTGCTGTAAAGCCAAAAGTTTTTTTGGTTAAGATCAGTCAATTGAAGTGAATTTATTCGGATGATTTTAGGCTTATGTGCTTTGTCAGAAACAAATGCAACGAAAAATGTGGAGTCGGGGTGTGTAATGGATTGAATTGCTAACCAGCGTTGTTCTCGTGGGCTATTTTTTTCTGGAATCGCGGGAAATTTCAAACTAAACTGACCAATGGAATGCTTTTCAATTATTACCTGAATGGGCTTGAAGAGGGAATTTTGGGGGATTTGTAGGGAAAGTAAATCCCCAGATAATACCTTGTAAAACGGAGCATGAACCATCGAGCGCAGTGGGCTAGATTCAACAGGATAACTGGTTGAAGCTGATTGCTGGTAGGCATTCGTTAGATCTGCCAAAAGTCGATTTCTTAGTTGTGATTGATTAGAGAAAAAATAATAACATGATCCCAAATAATAGATCATGCTGCTGATGATGATGAACATTTTGTTTTTTGCGGACCTTTTCATAATAGGGACCAACATCAAGTAGCAAGCAATTCCGGCGAAACTGGAATAGGAATAAAAGCGTTCAGAAAGTACTAATGTAGCGATAGTGCTCCCTTGGCTTCGGCCGATACAGATCATGGTCCCAGTCAACAATACTTGAAGCCAAATAATAACCGGAAACTCCCATGTAGATCTATTATTACGATTATTCCACATGGACCACAAGCTGATAATCAGTAGAGATCCTCCAATGGTTGTATTGATTGCAATTTTATATGTATCGGATAGGGGCCAAGCAATATTTCCTAAGAAAGTTAACAGTGCTAAAGGGGATTGGATCAGTAGTTGAACAAAGGAAGATGAAGCGGTCGAGGTGGGTTGTTGGATGATTAAATACCCCAATCCCGCAAGAGCAAACACACTCATGACAAGAACACTCTTTTTCATGGGGTGGTGGGTAATAAACATGTAAATACCCATGAGTGGAAGCATGCCCCACCCTTCAGTGGCGACCAAAGGATAGATTCCTAATAGGAGTAGTAAAGTGAGCGATTGCCTTCGCTTGGCTACTAAATAGGCAATTAGAGTTAAAAAAAGGAGAGAGGCTGTATGTGTTACTACGCCAATTAAATTATAGTTATCTATGCTTGCAAAGGGTGCAAAGAGGAAGCAAACGATTGGAATCAAATATTCAAGCGAATATTGTTGGATTTTGAGATACCGATAAAAGGTAAATGAAATGCCTAATAGAAGTAAATTGGCATAAATGATTATCCATTTTAGTTGAAGACTCTCTAAAATAAAATACTCCATGAGGACCAATAATTTACCAAATACTACTAAATGGATGTAATTATGTGGTTTGAAGAGAAATTGGATAAAGCCCCAACTACTATCTTTCTGGAGGTGTTCAATCAGTTCAAAAAAAAGAAAATCGTCTCCCCAGGTGGGGAAGTTGATAATTGTTGATGTCAGAAAACAGAAATGAATGACAATAGGTGCTATTACGAAACAGATCAATATGAGTTTTCTAGACAACTTCATATTAGATTTCTCTTTTCAAATAGTCATTCCGAGACAAATACTTCTCAATAATAACATAAAGCAAGATAAATAGGTAGCGGCTACCCATTTCTTTGATTTTTAAATTGGATTCCCCTGCTTTCCTATTGCGCCATGAATTTGGTAAAACACCGTAGGAAAATCCGCGGATAATGGCTTTTAGCGGCAATTCGATGGTTAGATTAAAATGGGCCGACAAAAAGGGTTTGAGGCCTTGAATGGTTGTTTTTTTATATAACTTAAACGCGTTGGTCGAGTCATTATACTTCATGCCGAGCAATAAGCGAATCAAGGTATTTGCAAATCGATTGATAAGGTATTTGTGTTTGGGGTAGTCATATGTTGCACCACCTCGGATGAATCGTGAACCGAAAACACAATCTAAATTTTCGTCAACCATTTTGCGGTAAAAGGCCACTAAATCGGCGGGGTCATCAGATAAGTCGGACATCATAATAGCCACACAGTCACCTTGAAAACGTTCTAATCCGTATCGAATCGCGTATCCAAATCCATTGGGGCCATGATTAGTATGGACAACCAAGCTGGGCATGGTTTCCTGAATGCTTGTAAGTAATGCGAGCGTATTGTCTTTGGAATTATCATTAACGACGACAATTTCGTGGTCAATCTGTTCTTCCTGCAATTTGGCATGCAGCGTACGCAAAGTCTCTTCGATCGAGCCCTCCTCGTTGTAGGCAGGTAAAACGATGCTTAATTTCATTAGGCTAATATGGCTTTTAAAGCGGCCTCATCTGCGATGAACCAATCATGAACTTCTTGAAGTAGGGTAGGAACACTTATTTCAGGTTTCCATCCACTAAACTCAGTAATTTTGGTGTTATCCGTTATATAAATAGGTAAGTCGCCAGGTCTGTTTTCCAGCGAGGATCCCATTTCAATCGTATTTCCTGTAATTTGTGAACACAAATCTGTTAATTCTGCTAATGAAACAGTGTTTTCGAGTCCACCACCCACGTTGAAAATTTGACCTTTTTGTAATCCCAAATTCGCAATTTGCCATTGAACTAAACGGAACAAATCGCGGACGTGCAATACGTCGCGGGCTTGTTGGCCCAAGCCTCCATACCCAATATAGCCCAAACGACCCTTCCAGAAATGTTTTGCCATCCAAAGGACGATGACGCCTTGGTCAATTTTTCCCATTTGGTAGGGGCCACTCAATACTCCGCAGCGGTTGATCACCGCAGGGAGGCCAAAATTATGGGCAAATTCTTGAATGAAATACTCGGATGCTAATTTGGTTGCACCATATAAAGAACGTAATCCTTCCAAGGGGTAGTTTTCCGCGACTCCTTGCTCCGACAAGCCTTTAAATGCCTGGTCGTTTGAAAGATTGAAACGCTTAGGAGAGGCAACTAAATTGGCTTCAGCTAAGGTGTCATACGGATAGACGCGGGAAGTCGAAAGGAAGATAATCGCAGCTTGATGTTTTTTGGCAAAATAAAGCGTATTAATCGTTCCATTCAGGTTGGTGTCGATGAGGTTTTCTAATTCTCCAGGAACTTTACCTGCTAAAACAGAGGGTTCAGCTGCTGCATCGATCACAATGTCAACGGCTGGTATGCGATCAAAATCTGTTTTTACACGAACGTCGCCATGGACAAATTGCCCACCTGCTGCGAGTACTTTTTGTAAATTCACCTCTGAGCCACGGCGGGATAAATTATCTAAACAATAGACTTCGGAATTTGAATAATGCTGTTTGAATAATACAGCCAAATTCGAACCAACAAACCCACAACCTCCAGTTATTAATATTTTCATGCTTCCATGTAACGGTTATAGATGTCAACAAATACATCCTCCAATGATTTTGTGATATCCCAATTTGGGTAATGCGCCTTCATTTTGCGCAAATCACTGTAATAGCAAATATGGTCACCAATTCGGTTTTGATCCACATATTTATATTTCATTGGCTTGCCTGAAATCTTCGCGATGAGGTCAAATGCCTCTAAAATCGATACAGAATTGTCTTTTCCGCCACCGATATTATAAACTTCTGCAACACGCGGGGCATTGATGAATTCCTCAATGAAGCGTGCCACATCGTAGGAGTGTATGTTGTCGCGTACTTGCTTTCCTTTGTATCCAAAAACGCTGTATTCGCGTTCTTCTATGTTACATTTAATCAAGTAGCTCAAGAACCCATGCAACTCAACGCCTGCGTGATTAGGTCCTGTCAAACATCCCCCACGCAAACAAGCCGTTGGCATATTGAAATAACGACCATATTCTTGAACGGAAATGTCGGCCGAAACCTTCGATGCGCCGAACAGCGAGTGCTTCGACTGGTCGATGCTAAATGTCTCTGAAATGCCATGTTCATAGGCGCTATCATCGTAATCAAAACGCGTTTCTAACTCCTTCATTTTGATGTTGTTAGGGGCGTCACCGTAAACTTTATTGGTAGACAAATGTACAAAAGGTACATCAGTTGAAAAGCGACGAAGGGATTCTAATAAGTTGAATGTCCCTACGGCATTGGTGTCAAAATCTTCAAATGGAATCGATGCGGCGCGGTCATGGCTAGGCTGTGCTGCTGTATGAACAATAGCGTCCGGCTTAATTTGTGGAATGATGTCTAAAATGGCTTGGCGATCACGAATATCAATGTTTGTGTACAATTTATACTGGCTGCCGTATTTTGCCAAACGGTCTTTATTGGAAGAATTATCTCCTTGTAATCCAAAGAAAATAGCCCGTTGATTATTGTCAATTCCGTGTACTTCCCACCCTTTTTCTAAGAAATATTCACTTACTTCTGAGCCAATAAGACCCATCGAACCGGTTACGATTAATTTTTTAGACATCTAAATTTTATTTAAAACACAAAGGTAACAAAAATGTGAATTTTTACCATCTATTGTGCTAGATCTAATATGCGTAATTGGAGCTTTCTGTCACCTCGAAATTCGTTTATATCCAAATGATAAACGATTTTAATCGGCATTTGCAATTCGTAGGCTTCTACTAATCCTTCGTAATAATCTCCCCGGATTCCGAAGCCGACGGCCTCAAAAGAGCGACCATTGGGCTGATCTGAAATTACGATTTTCAGGTGTTCCTCTTTCATGATCAAAGGGGCCTTGCAGAGATAGACAGGTGTACTTAAAAAATTAGGGAGCATATTGGCCGGGCCATAGGGAGATAATCTACACAATAAATTATCATAAAAGGGTAGGCTTAAGGCCTGCAAAGGGATTTCCATGTCAACGGTCAAGTCGGCCTTTTGCTCGCCTTCTGGTGTTCCCGCTTTAACGAGTGCTTCAAATCGTTCGATAAATAAGGGTAATGATTCAGGCGTTAAATGCAAACCTGCCGCATGGGTGTGACCCCCAAATTGTGTCAATAAATCTGCACATTGTTCCAAGGCATGATGAATGTCAAAACCCTTAACTGAACGCGCAGACCCTACCACCTGACCATGTGATTCGGTTAAAATGATCGTTGGCCTGTAGTAATACTCCTGAATTTTACTCGCAACAATACCTACAACTCCTTTATGCCAGCCGGCCTGAAAAAGAACTGTGCTATTCGCATTTTGTAAAAAATCATTGCCTTCAAAGAGCTGTAATGCTTGTTGGACAATTTCTTTCTCCACCACCCGCCGGTCAAGGTTCTGTTGGATGACAGCCTCAGCCATCATGCCCGCTTCGGTTTCGTCTCCAGCTAGAAGCAATTTTACGGCACCATGCGCATGGTCCATGCGTCCTGCGGCGTTGATGATGGGGGAGATGGAAAATACGATATCGGATATTTGAATTGGTGATTTTTTGCCAGCTTTTTGAAGTAGATAGCCTAGGCCTGGGCATGGGTTTGTGCCGAGTTTTTGTAGGCCAAAATAGGCTAAGACACGGTTTTCGTCAATGATAGGGACCATGTCGGCCGCGATGGATGCGGCCAATAAATCAATGCGATCCATCAGTGGTTCCATGTCCAAATCATTTTCCTGGATGAAGCCTTGTAATAGTTTGAATCCAACGCCACAGCCAGTGAGTTCCTTAAAAGGATATGCACAGTCTTTGCGTTTGGGGTCGAGCACCGCATAAGCTTCAGGCAGCGTAGCTTCCGGTAGGTGGTGGTCACAAACGATGAAATCGATGCCATTTTCGTTACACCAAAGCACGCGCTCGTGCGCCTTGATTCCGCAGTCCAAGGAAATGATGAGTGTATAGCCGTTGTCTGCGGCAAATTGAACGCCCGCTTGGGATACGCCATAACCTTCTGCATAGCGATCAGGAATATAATAATCGCAGTCGGCACCCAGTTCTTGTGATAAATAGCTATAAACCAATGCGACAGATGTGGTCCCATCGACATCGTAATCACCATAAACCAGGATTTTTTCTCCAAATTCCAGTGCCTGGTTGAGTCTGCCCACCGCCTTATCCATATCTTTCATTAAGAATGGATCGTATAATTGTTCCCAGGTAGGGACCATGAATGTTTTCGCGGCTGCTAGGGTGTTGAGCTTGCGGGATACG
>JACCDH010964910.1_pt1 | contig 14051 bp, 13 predicted proteins | sample 7442481 | NCBI WGS metagenome assembly JACCDH01 (sample SAMN15323433, study PRJNA562643) | freshwater metagenome | isolation source: river surface water | place: USA:Blue River Watershed | collected 2017-08-15
AAAATTCTGGCTTTTCCAGAGTAATGAATCGGTGGAGCGCATGGGCGTCACCGTTTGTTGCTGACCACCCTGATCGTACCGATGAAAACCCCCCCAAGCTTTCAGCAAATTATCCTCACCCTGCAGGCATACTGGGACGCGCAAGGCTGCGCGCTGATCCGGCCGCGCTCATCGTTCACTGCAGTCATGCCGGTGTTGGTAGCGCGCAGCATCGGTCGGCCAGTTTCGAGTGAACGCATTTGCGAAATCTGCAGATGCTGAGGCAGTGCGATGGTGTCACCGAACCATGCAATATTGGAAACGTTCAGCAGCAGACTGGGTACCGGTGTATTCCGATCTGCCGCCGCCGATAACTGGGCAGCGATTTCTTCACCAAACAAATCCTCGTAGCAGACGTTCGGCAAAACCCACTGGTCTTTCACGCGAAACGCTGGCTGCACCAGATCGCCGCGACCAAAATCACCCAGCGGAATCGTCATCAGGTCAACGAACCAGCGCGCGCCCGGTGGAATGAATTCACCAAACGGCACCAAGTGATGTTTGTCATAGCGGTAGGCTTGCGCATTACCGTTGGCCATACCCAGCACACTGTTCAGATAAATGCCCGGTGCGGTGGTCCATGGCAGACCAATCAAGAGCTGGCTGCCACTCGTTTGCGTGAACGCAGCGAGCTGATCCAGATAACCGGCTGGCAGATGGTCGGGCAGAACCGGCAGTGCGGTCTCCGGCGTGACAATCAGGTCGGCCGGTGCTTCAGTGATCATCTGCTCATACAGTGCGAGTGATGCATGCAATTGCGATGCGCTGAATTTCATCTCCTGCGGCACATTGCCTTGCAGGAGTCGTACCGACAACGGTTGGCCTTGCGGTTGTGTCCATGCCACAAACTGTAGCGCCATACCGGCGGCGGGGATGAGCAGCAGCAAAAGCAGCGCAATGCGATGAAGGCTGCGCCGCTGAATCAGCAACGCAAGTGCGCCCGCCATTAATGCAGCAAGCCAGCCGAGACCATAGACGCCGCTTAGCGCGGCGAAACCCGATAACGGGCTTTGCGTGTGCGCATAACCCGTCACGACCCAAGGGAATCCGGTAAAAATCCAGCCGCGCGTCCAGTCAGCCAGCATCCAGCAGGCCGGCAAAATCAGCAGTGCTCTGATGGCTGGTGAGTGAAATGTCCGCGCCAGACGAGCAGCGCCGTAGAGGGCAAGGCCGTACAGCAGTCCGAGGCTCGCAGCGAGCAGCAACACGGCCGCGATGGCGAGTACGGAAGGCAGACCGCCATAGACATGCATGCTCACATACAGCCAGTGCGTACCGGCAGCAATCGACGCCATGCCGAACAACCAGCCCGATCGTGCGGCTGTCCGGGGTGAATCTTCGGACAGCAATGGCGCAAAAAGAAATGCCAGCGCAAGGATCTGCACCGGCCACCAGCCGAAGGGAGCAAAGGCAAAGACGGTGAGTGCGCCTGCCAGCAGCGGACGAAGGATGGAGAAAAACGGAACCGACATCAGTGTGGCAGATGCAGCAGGCAGCGCCCGTTCAGGCGTCCGGCGGGATGGGCACAGCGAGCTTCAGGAGGGCTCACCGAAGGATCGCTCCGGCATTTTTTCGACCAGCAGCACATGCAGCTGACGTGCATCAGCGCGCAAAACTTCAAAGCGCAGCTGCTCGATCTCGAACATTTCCCCCTTGCGTGGCATCCGACCCAGATGATTAGCCACCAGGCCGCCTATCGTGTCCACGTCTTCGCTGGCCAGCTGCGTACCCAGAATCTCGTTGAATTGTTCCAGCTCGGTCAGCGCTTTGACACGCCAGCGCTGACCCGTTTCGCCTTCCCTGACTTCAAGGACGTTGTCTTCTTCTTCATCGAAATCATATTCATCTTCGATGTCGCCAACGATCTGCTCGAGTACATCTTCGATGGTGATCAGCCCGGCAACGCCACCATATTCATCCACCACCATCGCAATATGGTTACGGTTGGCGCGGAAGTCGCGCAACAGTACATTCAGTCGTTTGGATTCGGGGATAAAAACCGCCGGTCGCAGCATGCCGCGCAGATCGAAGTGATCACTGGCGTAATAGCGCAGCAGGTCTTTCGCGAGAAGAATGCCGACCACCTTGTCACGGTCGCCATCGACGGCCGGAAAACGCGAATGCGCCGTTTCCAGCACCATCGGCATCCATTCTTCGATCGGGCGGGCAATATCGACCACATCCATTTGCGAGCGCGGGATCATGATGTCGCGCACCGACAAGTCGGACATCTGGAACACGCCTTCGATCATGGACATCGCATCGGCGTCGAGCAGATTGCGCTCTTGCGCATCGTGCAGCAGTTCCAGCAGCTCGCTGCGATTCTCCGGTTCGGGTGAGATCAGCGCGGTCAGGCGCTCGAATAATGAGCGGTGGGGCTTGCGGTCGGCAGCAGGGCTGCCGGGGGGATAGTCTTGCATATGGCGTAATGCCGAGTGACGAGGATTCAAGGATACCGTAAAACGGCCCGCTCCCTCGATTTGTTAATTTGGAATCTTGCCAGCTTTGGGGCGGGACAGATCTGCGTAAGGGTCTGGCAGGCCCAGCTGGACCAGAATCTCGGTTTCGAACTGTTCCATTTCCTCGGCTTCATCTTCCGCCTCGTGATCATAGCCCTGGGCATGCAGCACCCCATGCACGACCAGATGCGCCGCATGCTGCGTGACCGGTATCTGACGCTCGGCAGCTTCCCGAAGCAGGACGTCGGCACACAATACGATATCGGCTTGCACGATATCGTCATCGGATTGGCCGTAAGCAAAGGTCAGTACATTGGTCGCGTAATCTTTGCCGCGATAGTCGCGATTGAGTGTGCGACCTTCGGTTTCCTCAACAAATCGCAGCGTCAGCTCGGCCGGCCCCAGTAACGCAGCCCGTACCCAGCGACGCAAGAGCGTGCGCGGCAAGTCCGCTGCCAGACGATCATCGGCAAACTGGACTGACAGGCTGAGCTTATTTTTTGCCGGCATCGCGCAAGGCGTCCGCAGCGGCTGTTGCTGCACTCGCTGCATCATAAGCATCGACGATACGGCCCACCAGCGGGTGCCGCACGACATCCGCGCTGGTAAATCGGGTAAATGCAATTCCGCGCACCGAAGACAAGACATTGATCGCATCCACCAGCCCGCTTTTCTGGCCGCGCTGCAAATCGATCTGCGTCACATCGCCGGTGACTACCGCTTTGCTGCCAAAGCCTATGCGAGTCAGGAACATTTTCATTTGTTCCGGCGTCGTGTTCTGGGCTTCATCGAGAATAATGAACGCGTGATTCAGCGTGCGCCCGCGCATATAAGCCAGTGGCGCAATTTCGATCGCCTGCTTTTCGAACATTTTTTGGGTCCGGTCAAAACCCAGCAGGTCATACAGCGCGTCATACAGCGGCCGAAGATAAGGATCGACTTTCTGTGCCAGATCGCCGGGCAGAAATCCCAGCCGTTCACCTGCCTCGACCGCCGGGCGTGTGAGCACAATGCGGCGAACTGCATCGCGCTCCAGTGCATCGACAGCGCAAGCAACGGCCAGATAGGTTTTACCGGTGCCCGCCGGACCGACGCCGAAGGTGACGTCATGCTCAAGGATCGCTTTCAGATACTGTCCCTGATGCGGTGTCCTGCCACGCAGATCGCTGCGCCGTGTTTTCAGCACCGGACTGTCCGGGATTTCTTCCGGATCTTTTTTACTCAGGATCGCCGGCTTTTCTGTGCTCAGTCCGTGCGATGCCCGCTGTTCCACGAGCGCCAGTTGAATATCTTCCACCGATATCGCTTTGTCGGCCAGCGCATAAAATTTTTCCAGCAAGGCGACCGCGCGCTCGGCGTTCACACCATCGGCAATGAATTTTTCCCCGCGCCGGAAAATCGTCACATCCAGCGCTGCCGCAATCTGACGCAGATTTTCATCGACCGGGCCGCATAAATTGGCCAGCCGGTTATTGTCGATCGGATGAGGCGAGAAATGCCGCGTAGCTTCAGAAGAATTTTTCAATGGCGTCGTTTACTGTCGAATGACCAGCTCGCCGCGTAACGAATACGGATGGCTGGCTGTAATGTTGATGTCGACGAATTGTCCTGTCAGGCGCGCGCCATGTGGCCCGCCGTTGAAATTGACAACCCGATTGTTTTCCGAGCGTCCCTGCATCTCCCCGGCATCACGCTTGGAAGGACCTTCCACCAGTACGCGCTGCACCGAGCCGACCATCGCCTCGGAATAGCGGCGCGTGTTGTCGGCGATGACTTTCTGCAAACGCTGCAGACGCTCGAGTTTGACTTCATGCGGTGTGTCATCCGGCAGATTAGCGGCCGGTGTGCCGGGTCGCGGGCTGAAGATGAATGAGTAACTGTTGTCGTAACCGACATCATCAATCAGCTTCATTAAGGCCTCGAAATCAGCATCGGTTTCGCCAGGAAATCCGACGATGAAATCTGAGGAAACGATGATGTCAGGCCGTACCTCGCGCAAACGGCGAATGATGGATTTGTACTCCAGCACCGTGTATCCGCGCTTCATCGCAGCCAGTATCTTGTCCGAGCCATGCTGGGCGGGCAGATAAAGATGATTGACCAGTTTGGGCACGCGCGCATACACATCGATCAGCCGCTGCGTGAATTCTTTCGGATGGCTGGTCACATAGCGTATACGTTGTATACCGTCGAATTCAGCGATGTACTCGATCAGCAGCGCAAAATCGGCGATTTCGCCATCGGCCATCACACCACGGTAGGCATTGACGTTTTGTCCTAGCAGTGTGATTTCACGCACACCCTGATCTGCCAGTTGCGCAACTTCAGTCAGCACATCGTCAAAGCGCCGCGAGACTTCTTCGCCGCGTGTGTAAGGAACAACGCAATAACTGCAATATTTGCTGCAGCCTTCCATGATAGAAATGAAGGCACTTGCGCCATCAACACGGGGTGGCGGCAGATGATCGAATTTTTCAATTTCAGGAAAGCTGATGTCGACTTGCGAGCGACCGCTCGCACGACGCTCGCGCAGCAGGTCTGGCAGACGATGCAAAGTCTGCGGACCAAAGACGACATCGACATACGGCGCACGCTTGATGATGGCGGCGCCCTCCTGGGAGGCAACGCAGCCACCAACACCAATCACCAGATCCGGATTTTTTTGCTTGAGCTCACGTACCCGGCCGAGATCGGAAAAAACTTTTTCCTGCGCCTTTTCGCGCACGGAACAGGTGTTGAACAAGATGATGTCGGCATCATCGGGCGTATCGGTTCGGATCAGCCCTTCAGAGACGTTCAGCACATCGGCCATTTTGTCAGAGTCATACTCGTTCATCTGACAACCGAAGGTTTTAATGAATAATTTCTTTTGCATTCAGGATGGGTAACAGAAACAGATGCAGATACAGGGGCAGCAACAGCGCCGGAGCCGGAAAGCGAAACGCATTCTCGGCGCAAGTTGCCGACAGGTGACCAGACTGGGAATGCCCAAAATTATAGCAGGGACCCATCCCGACCGTGATGAACATACGCGCTCTTCGATCCCACTTCTCCCACGATGCGGGCATGGTCTCTCCGGGCAATGTCTGGGAGAATCCGGTTGTCACTCAACAAGGGCTTGAACAGACGTCATGTCGCCTCTCTCGTCTCCCTGGCCGCGAAGCCGATCAGGTTTTTTGCTGGCATTGTCTCTGTGGTCCTCCGTACTGGCGGCTCAAACGCCAGTGAACTGGCCATTGTGGGACACTTTTCGCCGGCAGACCATCCAAAGCGATGGGCGGGTCATTGAGCGTCGAGCCGGCGACCGGACCACCTCGGAAGGGCAGGCCTATGCGCTTTTTTTCGCGCTGGTAGCCAATGATCGCCGGCAATTCGAGGTCTTGTTGTCATGGACCGCCAATAACCTTGCCCGTGGCGACCTGCACACCCATCAACCGGCCTGGCTCTGGGGTCTTGATTCGATGTCGCAATGGCGCGTGCTCGATGGTAATCCGGCCGCCGACGCCGATTTCTGGCTTGCCTACACATTGATACAAGCGGGTCGTTTGTGGCAGGTGCCGGATTACACCGCTTTGGGTTTATCGCTGTTGCGGCAAATTCAAACGAGCCAGCAAGTGGAACTGACCGGTTTCGGGCCGTCGATATTGCCGGGCCGCCAAGGCTTTGTGTTGGGCCCATCCCGCTGGCGCCTCAATCCCAGTTACCTCGTACCTCAGCAGCTGCGTGTCTTTGCTCAGGCCGATCCGGCTGGCCCCTGGCAAGCGATGGCAGCGAAACTGCCGGCCCTGTTAAGCAAAGCCAGTCCATCGGGTGTGGTGCCGGACTGGGTTGTTTATGACGCCGAGCTGGGTTGGATACCGGATGTCGACACAGGCCCGATTGGATCCTACGATGCCATTCGCATGTATTTGTGGGTGGGTATGATGGATTCGTCGGATCCCTTGCGTGCGGCGCTGTTAGGTTCAATGGAGGGTATGCGCCGCGTGTTGCAGACATCGCAGTCAGAACTGGAAACCATTCACACCGTCACCGGTGTGACGCGGGGAAAAACACCGGCGGGATTTACTGCCGCCCTGTTGCCTTATTTGATTGCCCGGCGAGAGACGGCACTCGCCGAGCGTTTGCATCAGCAGTTGCGAGCAATCCAACCCAAAGCATTTTTTAGCACCCAAAGTGCTTACTACGATCAGATACTTGCACTCTTTGGTCTGGGCTTCATTGAAAAACGCATTGGTTTCAATGCGCAGGGAGAGCTGGTGCCCTCATGGGTCTCAGAAAGACGTTGATATCGCGATGCCTGCATAAGTTACTGAACTTTTCCCCTCCGGATCTTCCCGGCCTGCGTTGAGTTCCAAGTGGACTGATTGACTGACCTTGAAAGCGATAAAAAGGCCAGTTTTCCCGACCGTGTAATTTCGCCCATTCAGCCATTTGCGCTCAATGCCGACACGATAGCTCTGCGTCGGGTGCGTGCCGATGCGTGCGCGTACAAAACTGCTGGCAGTACCCGTAGCATAGTTAACCAACAGATCGGTATCGATACCGCCGCTGAGTTCGCTCCACAGCATCAGCTGCGGATTAAATGTCAGCAGATTACCGGCTTTGTCACTGATCGGCGCGTAGGGCGAGAGTTTCACATCGCGGTAACCCACTGTGGCGGATAAATCGGCGATGGCGCTGCGCGAGCGCCACGTATGACCGAGGCCGACATCCAGTCCATTCGAGCGGCCGTCGATCGAAACTTGTGCTCCCCGCTCGTCATTTTGATAGCCGTACGCCGTCGAGCTCACGACTAATTTCTTGTACCAGCCATCCCCGAGATTGTTGTTCGAAAGTGGCATGATGAAACCCAGATAGCTGTGACGATTCGATGACGATCCCTCTATTCCTGAAAAAACGACAGATTCAGCGAAGGCTTGTGACACGTTCAGCAGGGGCATCATGACTGACAGTGTCAGCATCGCCCGGAAGGTAAAGTGAAGGCGGTTCATTTTTTTTCTCCCAAAGTAAACGTGGTGTGGGTACGTAGCCGGACCGTGATCGGTGCGCATGCCTGAACAGGAAAAGAAGATGCCCACAGCCCATTCGCAGCGCTTTTCGTAAAAGCATCAGAAACATAGCCATGGTGTTTTTTCTGTGCTGGTAACGCTGCAGATTTTTTTGCAGCTGTGCGCTGGAGCCATAGGCAATCGAGACAGCGGCTCGCTCGTATTCAGCAGAATGCAGTTGATAGCTCAGGCCGACAGCAAGGCGTCCATCAGGCAGTTGCGTGATTTTTTGTATGTTGGCGTCAAATGCAGGCCTGTCGCCCACTACCAGACGCACCGCACGTTTGTGAATAAAAGCGAGCCAGACGTCGCTGTGGTTATTCGTGACGATACCTGCGCCTGAAGCCGATGCATCCGTCAATACACCGGTTTGTATCCGGGTAGGTGTAATTTGTAATCGTACGGATGAATCTGCCAAAGGTCGTGGCTCAGTGCGTCGTTGCTTGCGCTCAAAGGTCACCCCCAGCGCACACAAAAGAAAAACAAAATCGATGAGCGCCCAGAAGCTGACGAAGATCAGCATGTCGCGCTGTGCCGGTTCATTAGCGATGCGTATGACACCCGCGATGAGGGCGATGAGGCTGAGGGTCAGCAGGATGTAGAATGGTTTAGCCAGTCCGGAAAGGTAGTCCTGCTCCAGCACTTCCGCTTTGGGTGTCACGGCAAACTTTGGCGCACGAATATTGCCCAGGAGTCTGATCTCACTTCGAGCCAGATGGACGGACTGTATAACTTCATACAGATGTGAAATGAAAGGCCAGCGTAAGCGACCGTATAAATACTGTCCTGTAATCAGCGATCCGACCAGCACGGGCAGACAATAGGAAAGTACGACGGGCACCGGCGCATCAAGCAGGGTCACACCCCACAGCAAGGCGATCACAGGCATGAACATCAGACACAATCGAGGGAGGGGGAAGCCCCAGTACAGCGAGAAATTGGTGAACATCATGCGCTGCATGAAACTCAGTCCTTTCTGACGCCAGGGATTTTTCAGCCAGAAAATTTGCCACATTCCCTGCGCCCACCGGGTCCGTTGCTGAATGAAGCCGCTAAAAGTATCGGGTTGCAAACCAGAGACCAGAGGCACATCCAGATAGATCGAGGTAAAACCATGCCTGAAAGCCTCGAGCGAGGTCTCAGCATCCTCGGTGACAGTTGCCGTTGAAAATCCACCCAAGGTCTCCAGCGCAGAACGACGCAGCATCGCGGCCGATCCGCAAAAAAAGGCGGCGCCCCAGTAATCGAGTCCCGGCATGACTGCGTGATAAAACTTCTCGTATTCCGCGGGTGATTGCTCGTACAGCGAGAGGTTGCGCTCCAGCGGATCCGGCGTGACAAAATGGTGCGCCGTCTGTACCAGAAAAAGCTTGGCATCATTAAGAAAAAATCCCAGCGTTCTTTCAATAAAATCTTCGGCCGGGACATGATCGCAATCAAGCACGACAATAAATTTTCCTTGCGTCACCTGCAGTGCATCATTCAGATTCCCGGCTTTGGCATGGATATTTTTCTGCCGGGCCAGATAATGCGCGCCATAGGCTGACGCGATGGCTTTGACGCGGTTTGCTCGTGACATCGCTGCACCACTGCGTGCAGGATCCTGCTGATGCAGCATTTGATGCGTACCACCGTCATCAAGCACATACACATGCAGTTTCTGAGCGGGGTAGCGGAGTTGCGTTGCCGCGATGATGGTTGTCTTTATTAATTCCGGATCTTCGTCATAGGTCGTAATAAAAACATCGACATCAGGCAGAAGGGATGGATCGTCCGGCAGTTGTGGTGAAGTGCGCCGAGTATGTTGGAGTGAAGGCACATAGCCCATCGTTGCGACCAGAAAGCAATAGCATTCGGCGGCAAACAAAATCAGTCCGCAGATGAGAGATGGCAGTCCGGATTCCCATGGCAGCGATTCGGTGCCGCGCCAGACCATGTAGCGAAGAGAGAGCAGGGTGGTACCGAAGATCAGCGTCATGCGCACGAAGCTGGCCGAGCGAGAGGCCTGTCGGTCACGCCAGATCAGGGACAGCAGTAGCATGATGACCAGCAAACAGGCTGAGGCGATCGTCTGCATTTCCCACGTGGAGGGTAATGCCGCCAACAGGATCAGCGCGCTTCCGACAGTCACAGTCGCGAGGCCGAGGCCCAGCGCTGAGGGAGGGCGTTGAGAGGTTGCGGTCAGGGCTATAGTCATGGTCGGTCTATCGATGAGTTAGGTCGTTGTTTGCTCGTAGCATCCGTAGTGTTATCAATTTTGCATAATATGTTGCAGTAAGCTTATCGCTTTTAATTGTTAATCTGTCAACATTTATTGAGTAAGCCCGGTCATTTTTTCGTCAATTCCCTAGAGAAATATTGATTCTGAGAAAATGAAACGGATTACCTGGAGACCCTGACCGTGGGTATTCAGCGAATAACGATGGCGGACCTGAATCGGGCAGGCTTTTCGGGACCAGCTTCGATTTAATTCGGGCAAGCCGCCGAAAGCGTGTTGGTTTGGCCGGTATGCATAATTTGAAAGGACGAATTGATGAAGCGTTTTACGGTTTTCTTGTTATGTCTGGCTTTATCCGGGTGCGGCACGGTGGGCGGAATGATTTCCGGTATGGGACAGGATTTGCAAAAGGCAGGCGACTGGATGCGGAAGAAATAACGCCGCCCGGTATTAATCTATGCCGGCTAGGAACCTGTCTCGTTAGGTCGATGGCAAGGCGGCAGTGCCGCAGACAGTACATCTGTACGGCAAGGTACTGCCAACGCCGCCAGCGGCCTAACGAGACAGGTTCTAAGCCTTTATCGGAAGGAAGGTCTCTGGCTAAGCAGAAAAATAATGCCGACCGGAGCTTGGTGTTCCCTGTTTTTGTCGGCTGATGTCATTAAACAAATGTTGGCGATAAAAAATCAGTCGTTACTCACCCGTATAAAGGTCTCAATGAAAAACTTTATTTTTGCCTTGCTGATGCTTACCTGTCTGGTCTCGCGGGCGGAATGGGAAGTGACCTCTGTGGCCTCCGAGCAGGTGATTTATCACGATAAGCAAACTAAAAAGTCCAAAGGAAATATTGTCAGAATGTGGACCATGGCCGATTTTCCGGAGGTCAGAAGCGAGGACTTTGGTAATTTTTTGTCGATGAAAACGCTGGACGCCTTTGACTGCACTGAGAAAACGCATGCATTGGTGCGCGCGATATTTTATTCAGAAAAATTAGGCACCGGAAGTGTGGTTCACTCCGTCCAGATAAAAGATAAAGATCTGGAGTGGTTGGAAATCAAGCCAGCGACCGTTGCAGAGGATGAATTGGCGATTGCGTGTAATAAATAAATGCCGAAACCGGCGGGTTGTTTACGCGATCCGCAATAAGTACCTCATAGACTGTCTCGTAATATCATCTATCCGGCGACAACACGACTATCCACAGGATAGCGCGTTAATTTCTTTACTAAAAAGGACGTTTTAAAATGAAAAATAAAATAATGGCATGTCTACTGATGCTTAGCTTTTTTGTGCCAGGCGTTGCCCTGTCTGCTTCGATTGAGGGCGATTACAAAGGTGTCAGCGGCAAGGTCGGCATTTATGCCATGAGTTCGATGACTATCGAAAAAAATGCTGAAAACAACAAGTACACGGTGAAATTCAGCGGTAGCAGGGATCTCACTTACAAAGGAGCGGAGTTGGTCGATAACAAAGTACAAATCAACGACAAAGGCTTCAAAATCGGGATTGCAGTTAACGGCGACAAGGCGACGGTTGAATCAGCTGCAGGAGCTGCTGTATTCCAGAGAGTGAAGAAATAATCTCGTCCTGGTTTTACGTCCCCCCTTTTTTTGGGGCTGCGCAGAGATAATGCCAAGCGAGCAAGAATTTCTCACTAGCGAATCTAGAATAAAACGTCTGAGCGATTCGTGAAAACCACTGAAAAGTAGTCTAGTGAAAAGTAGACTACTTTTAGATGTAAAAAAAGCACTTAAATTTCTTTAAGTGCTTGATTTAACAAATGAATTTTGGTGGTGATAGGTGGACTTGAACCACCGACCCCAGCATTATGAGTGCTGTGCTCTAACCAACTGAGCTATATCACCACGAAGCCCGAAATTATGGCTGCTGGGCACCTTGGTGTCAACCGAGGCCGCATGGCGGCTTGCCTAGGCGTTGCGTGCGCTTGGTAGGCAAGGTGTTTTTTAGACCCGGTTCATCCTTACCGGCAGGTAATCGTTGAAAACTTTACCGCCCGGAATGAAGCTCGGATTCACCCATCCAGTAGCAGAGCAGAGGGGCAGGAATCCGCATGACCCTAGTCTCGGTATCCGGTAGGGGAGCAACGGTACCAAAATCATCGAGGGCTTTGGTGACGACGTAAGCCCGATCAACGGATTTTTTTTGACAAAGTTCGAGCAAGCCTTGCAAATCGCGCAGGCCCGTGTGCTGTGCGCGGTATTTCACTTCAAAAGGGATGATTTCACCGGCCAACTCGGCAACGAGGTCGACTTCCCGGTCTTTTTTGCCGCGCCAATAGCTGAAGCGCACGTTTTGCGCGTAGTAGCGCGCAAACAAGTGTTTGAAGACGGCCGTTTCCGTTGCAATACCGAGTGCTGCAGGATCCTCCAGGATGGATTTACCTTTGAGCATGACCGCTGGTGCGATGGCGGCATCGGCAAGATAAATTTTGAAGCGAGCGCGCAGCACATCTTTGCCATAGCCAAACGGTGGTAAACGGTAAATCAGGTGAGTCGCCTCAAGTAATTCAATAAAACTTTGTGCGGTGGGCCGTTTGATTTCCATATTCGCACAAAGGTCGCTGACATCCAGCAACCCGCCATCATGCATGCATAGATATAAGAAAGTGTGCTCCAGGTCCAGTACACGCCTGACACCAAACAAGGCTGTCATGTCACGTTTCAATACCTTGTCGATAATATCGTCACGAAGCAGACGTTGAGCCTGAGTTATGCTTTCTACCTGTGCTGACTGAGGAAACCCTCCGCGCAATAGATACTCGTGGAAATGTCCGACATAGGGCTCCGCAGATTCTCTCAGGCGATACAAATCGGATTGCGGCCATTCAAAAAGATCGCGAAGGGATCTCAGGCGCGGTAAAGGGGGCAGCGACAGATTCTTTATCTGAAGGTATTCGTAAAACGACAGCGTAGTCAGTCGTATTGTGTGCCAGCGTCCCACGCCGGATTCTTGCCCCTCTGCCACGAGAGGCATTGCCGAGCCTGTAAATACAATGCGCCTGTGCTTCGCGAAGTCAACCTGATGTTTGACCCAGGTGGCCCATTCGCGTACAAACTGCGCTTCGTCGAGAAACAGGAATTCAGGGCCGTCTTGCCTAGGCTCGCGCTCGCGCCAGGCTTCGAGTACGGCATCGATCCCGGCCAGTTTCAACAGGGGGTGATCGAAAGTTGCATAAATAATATTGCTGGGAGGCACACCCTCTTTAAGCAGGGCATCGACTGACTGCAGCATCAAGGTGGTTTTGCCGATCTGACGCGCACCGGATAGCAACACAGCTCGGGGTGCAGGTGGTTTGCTGGTCCAGGTATAAAGTTCGCGGAAGGCGGCGCGTCGCCATTGAGGCAGGTCCGCAATGGCTTGTTCGCGCCACCAAGGATTAAACTTTGCCAGAACAGAAACAAGCTCTTCTTTCGAGATTTTCATGAAAATTACACTAAAAATCTAATTTAGTTAAAACATACTTTAACTAAATTCGAATTTCAAGCTGAATTAAGAGATTTTTGGCTTGATTTAAGAAGGTAGCCGTAATCTGATACTGATCCAGCAACACTCGATTTGATGGTGTCGCGAAATTGCTGTGGCAGTGCTGTCATCGTCAAGCAATTTCCTTGGTCAGCTTATCCATCACTACCTCCGCCGGCCGCTCCCCCAGACAATCCACCACGATCCTGTCCTTCATGCTCCGCAACCACGTCAACTGGCGTTTAGCCAGTTGACGAGTCGCGGCGATGCCTTTTTCTCTGAGTTCTGCTGCGCTGATCTGGCCGTCCAGGTATTCCCATGCCTGCCGGTAACCGACGCACCGCATTGAGGGCAGCCCGGGATGCAGATCGGAGCGGGCTTTAAGCGTGCGGACTTCATCCAGCAGACCAGGCTGGCTATGCAGCATCTGATCAAACCGGTGCGCAATACGTTCATGCAGCACAGCGCGATCTGAAGGTTCCAGTGCAAATGAAACCAAATCGAACGGTAGGGGCGCGGACTGCGTACGGGCAAGCAGTTCCGACATCGGTTTGCCGGTCAGCGCGATGATTTCCAGCGCGCGCTGGATGCGTTGCGAGTCATTGGGCTTGAGCCTCTCTGCGGTGACCGGATCCAGTTCTTTCAGGCGCGCATGCAGCGCGGGTGTGCCATGCCGCATCGCTTCCATATCCAGTTGTGCACGCAAGGCGAGATCGGCTTGCGGCAGCTCGTCCAGTCCATCGCGCAGACCTTTGAAGTACAGCATGGTGCCGCCCACCAGCAGAGGCAGTTTGCCTCGCGAGT
>JACCDH010031264.1_pt1 | contig 14050 bp, 14 predicted proteins | sample 7442481 | NCBI WGS metagenome assembly JACCDH01 (sample SAMN15323433, study PRJNA562643) | freshwater metagenome | isolation source: river surface water | place: USA:Blue River Watershed | collected 2017-08-15
TCCCACGGAGGACTCGCATAGCGGCCGAGTGCACCGGTCTTGAAAACCGGCAGGTGAAAGCCTCGTGGGTTCAAATCCCACGTCCTCCGCGCTAAACGAAGCCCGTCTGCATGCACTGCAGGCGGGTTTCGTGCTTTCCGCCCTCTATCGCGCTTATCTGGCGCTAGTTGTGGCTGACTTCATAAGCTCTAAGCGGGCTCCTGCCTAGATACTTTTCCTCAAGAAGCGCACACTTACACCTATTAATTGGCTACGAAATAGGCCAAAGGTGTCCTACAAGGGGAGTTGCAATGTCAGGAGTCTTTTCTCCAACGCGCGCCAAGATTAAAGAGCGCACACTCAGAACAGATAAGTGGTGGTTAGAACCGGCAATTACATTCGGAGTTCTCTTCTCATTTGTCATCTATGCAACATTTCGTGCATTCGAGGGTGAGTTCTATTACGACCACCACTTGATCTCACCTTTCTATTCACCATGTCTATCTGACGCATGCGTCTCTGGTTCAACACTCTTTGGTTGGACGCCAGTACCTGCTGAGATTTTCAACTTCCCACTCTCACCAGCGTTGATTATTTTGATCTTCCCACTTGGTTTCCGTATGACTTGCTACTACTACCGCAAGGCTTACTACCGTTCATTCTGGTTGTCACCACCAGCATGTGCAGTTGCAGAGCCACATACCAAGTACACAGGTGAAACACGCGCACCACTTATCTTGCAGAATGCACACCGTTGGTTCTTCTACGCCGGTCTTGTCTTTAACGTAATTCTTACTTATGACGCTGTCCTCTCATTTAAGGGCAAGGATGGCGCGTGGGGTGCATTCTCTGTTGGTTCGATTGTTCTCACAATGAGCGCTGCAATGCTCTGGATGTATTCATTGTCATGTCACACATGTCGCCACACAGTCGGTGGTCGCTTGAAGCACTTCTCACAGCACCCATTCCGCTACAAGCTTTGGACAAAGATCTCTGTTCTTAATACAAAGCACCAGCAATTTGCGTGGGTTTCACTCTTCGCAGTTGCCTTTGCCGATATCTATGTTCGCCAAGTAGCTAGTGGCGCCTGGACTAACTACTACTTCTTCTCTTAAGCGGATAGGGACTATATAAATGCCACAGAATCTTCAGAAACTTAAGTACGACGTAGTTATCGTCGGAGCTGGTGGAGCAGGTCTTCGCGCAGCTGTTGAGGCGCGTGAAGCAGGTCTTCGTGTAGCAATCATCTGTAAGTCACTATTCGGTAAGGCCCACACTGTTATGGCAGAGGGTGGAGCCGCAGCATCAATGGGAAATGCCAATAGCAATGACAATTGGATGGTTCACTTCCGCGACACAATGCGCGGTGGAAAGTTCCTCAACCACTATCGCATGGCAGAGCTCCATGCAAAAGAGTCGCCAGATCGCATCTGGGAGCTCGAGATGTGGGGCGCGCTCTTTGATCGCACTAAAGAAGGAAAGATCTCACAACGTAACTTCGGTGGACATGAATATCCACGTCTTGCACACGTCGGTGACCGCACAGGTCTCGAACTCATCCGCACAATGCAGCAGAAGATTGTTGCGCTGCAGCAGAAAGATGGTCGCGAGACAGGAGATATGGAAGCAAATCTCAAGGTCTATGCAGAATTTACAGTTACAGATATCTTGAAAGAGAATGGCAAAGTTGCAGGTGTTTACGGTTACTACCGTGAAAATGGCGATGAGATTCTCTTCGAAGCACCAGCAGTTGTTATTGCAACTGGCGGTGTAGGTAAGGCATTTAAGATCACATCAAACTCTTGGGAGGGCACTGGCGATGGCCATGCTCTTGCACTCAAGGCTGGTGCAAACCTTAAGGATATGGAGTTCTTGCAATTCCACCCAACAGGAATGGTCTGGCCGCCATCAGTTCGCGGAATTCTCGTAACCGAGTCTGTTCGCGGTGAAGGTGGCGTTCTTACAAATAATCTTGGTGAGCGCTTTATGTTTAAGTACATTCCAGATGTATTTAAGGATAAGTATGCAACTACTGAAGAAGAAGCCGATCGTTGGTATACCGATCAGGACAACAACCGTCGTCCACCAGAGCTACTGCCACGCGATGAGGTTGCTCGCGCAATTAACTCAGAGGTAAAGGCAGGACGTGGAACCGAGCATGGCGGAGTCTTCCTCGATGTTTCAAAGCGTCTATCAGCTGAAGTAATTAAGAAGCGCCTTCCATCTATGTGGCACCAGTTCTATGAACTAGCGGGCGTAGATATCACCAAGGAGCCAATGGAAGTTGGCCCAACATGTCACTACGTCATGGGTGGAGTCGATGTAGAGCCAGATACAGCTGCTGCAATTGGAGTTCCAGGACTCTTCGCAGCAGGTGAAGTAGCTGGCGGTATGCATGGCTCGAACCGCCTCGGTGGAAACTCGCTCTCTGACCTTCTCGTCTTCGGTCGCCGCGCAGGTGGCGCCGCTGCAGAGTATGTCAAGGCAAATGGCGCCAATCCAGTTTCGGATGCGACAGTTGCCAAGGCAGCTGAGCGCATCGAGGCTCCATTCAAGAATGAGGGCGGCGAGAATGCATACTCATTGCACGCCGAGCTTCAGGAAGTTACACATAACTTGGTCGGAATCATCCGCACCGGTGCAGAAATCAAGGAAGCGATTGAAAAGATCGCAGATATCCGCGCTCGTAGCCAGAAGGTAAGCGTTGCTGGAGATCGTAAGTTCAACCCTGGTTTCCACCTTGCATTCGATCTCGACAATATGTTGCTCGTTGCAGAATCAACTGCAAAGTCAGCAATCTTGCGTGAAGAATCTCGCGGTGGACATACACGCGATGACTTCCCTGCGATGGATAATAAGTGGCGTCAGGTCAACAACATCGCCAGCTACAACGGTAGCGAGGTAGTTGTTACTCCACGAGCACTTCCACCGATCCCGAAAGAGCTCTTCGATCTCTTTGATATCCATGAGTTGGAGAAATACATGACACCAGAAGAAATTGCGAAAGGCGGTTCAAACTAATGACACGCAAACTCAATCTTCGTATCTGGCGTGGTGATTCAACTGATGGCGGACTTAAGGATGTCGTCGTTGATGTAAACGAGGGAGAAGTTGTCCTCGATGTAATTCACCGTGTGCAAGCAACACAGATGGGCGATTTGGCAGTTCGTTGGAACTGTAAGGCTGGTAAGTGTGGATCTTGTTCGATGGAGATCAACGGAAAGCCACGCCTTGCATGTATGACACAGGTTGCATCATTCGATGAGGATGAAACAATTACCGTCACACCGCTCCGCGCATTCCCAATCATCAAGGACCTTGTTACAGATGTCTCCTTCAACTATAAGAAGGCGATGGAGATCCCTGCTTACGAGCATCCAACCGAGCTCGCTCCAGGTGAAGCACGTATGGAGCAGATCGATGTGGAGCGTTCACAAGAGTTCCGCAAATGCATCGAGTGCTTCCTCTGTCAGGACACCTGCCACGTAATCCGTGATCACGAAGAGAACAAGCCATCATTTGCAGGCCCACGCTTCTTTATCCGTATTGCAGAACTTGATATGCACCCATTGGATCGTCTCAAGAACCGTAAACGCACAGCACAGGAAGAGCATGGTCTTGGAATGTGTAACATCACGAAGTGCTGTACCGAGGTCTGCCCAGAACACATCAAGATCACCGATAACGCAATCATTCCGATGAAGGAGCGCGTAGTCGATATCAAGTATGACCCAGCACGTATGTTCAGTGGACTTCTTCGCCGTGAGAAGCGCGACTAAGTAATGAATTTAATTGTCCGTTGGGCAGTACTTGCATTCTCTATGTGGGTGGCAACGCTCGCCGTTCCTGGAATCACAGTCAACGGTGGCTTCGCTACCTACCTCTGGGTGGCACTGCTCTTCGGTTTAATTAACTCAATCTTTGGTTCGCTGATCAAGGTGCTGACATTTCCGGTCTCGATTGTAACCTTTGGCCTCTTCATCTTCGTTGTCAATGCTGCGATGCTGTCACTTACTGCACGTTGGTCAGAGAAGTTAGATGTCACTGGATTCTGGTCGGCGCTCTTTGCATCGCTGATCATTAGTACGATCACAACGCTCTTTAAGAGCCTCAAGCAGAAGCCGGTAAAGAGCTGAAGTCAGTTCTATTGGTAAGCGCAGGGGGAGTCATTGGCTCCCTCTTTCGCTATTTTCTATCGGTAATTCTTCCAAGTAACGCACAAGGAAATCTCACTGCAAATATCATTGCGTCGGCCTTTGCAGCCCATATTTTGGTCTTGATGGAGCGTCGTGGAATCACATCTCTTCGTTACTTCTTACTTCCGGGATTCTGCGGTGGCTTAGGAACCTTCTCCGCAATTACATATGAGGCAGTTGCACCAGGAGAAGGCGGATATAGCTACCTTCTCCTCAATATAGTTCTAAGTTTTGCAGCAGTTGCGATTTCACTACCACTCTCGCGCAAATGGATTCGGCAGCGATGACTACCGCACTCCTGATTGCACTTGGTTCTGCTCTTGGAGCGCCTGCTCGTTTCTTAGTAGACCAATACTTTAAGAAATTTACCGAAAAGCCGATCGGAACCTTCCTGGTAAATGTTGCCGGCTCATTCTTTATTGGACTTACCTTTGCCAGCGCCGAACACTGGCATGACTTTATTGCAGTTGGTTTTGCCGGTTCATTTACAACTTGGTCAACATTTATGCTCGACCTCTATCTCGCTATTCGCCTTAAGCGATATAACCCAGCAATCATCAACTTCATCGCCTCCATTACTTTTGGGCTACTTGCTGCGAAGCTAGGAATCGCACTCGTTAATTAACGAAGAATTGATTTCATCCATTTCTCGATGGCATCTGGATGGCGTGGGATGGCTTCAGATAAATTACGGCAACCATCTTCAGTTACAACGATGTCATCTTCAATACGGATACCGATTCCACGGTACTCGGGAGCGAAGAGTTCATCATCTGGCTGAATATAGAGACCTGGTTCGACCGTAAGCACCATGCCAACTTCGAGCTCTTTATCGAGGTAATTCTCTTTACGCGCATGGGCACAGTCGTGAACATCTATACCTAGGTGATGGCTAACGCCATGTAGCGTCCAGCGACGATGTAATCCAACCTCTGGCTTGAGTGACTCTTCAGCTGAAACAGTGAGAACACCCATATCTGCAAGGCCCTGAGCTAGGACTGCCTGACAAGCTGCATTGATTTCGGAGAACTTTACCCCTGGCTTAATTGCTGCAAAACCAGCTAATTGCGCTTCATATACGAGCATGTAGAGCGAACGTTGTGCAGGTGTGAACTTTCCTGAGACCGGCAAGGTACGTGTGATATCTGCGGTGTAGAAAGATTCAACTTCAACACCGGCGTCGACAAGTACTAATTCACCAGCTTTAACATCTCCATCATTGCGAATCCAGTGAAGTACACAAGCATGAGCACCCGCACCAACGATGGTGTTATAGCCAAGATCATTACCAAGAACACGTGCACGACCGTAGAAAGCAGCCTCTAGTACGCGCTCACCGCGAGGAGTAGCAACAGCCGCAGGCATCACAGAAATCACATCATTAAATCCGAGGCCAGATGCATCAACGGCCTTCTGCATCTCGCGAATCTCGTACTCATCTTTAACGAGACGTTGCTCTGATGTGAAGATTTGAAACTCTTCTTCCAGTTTATTCTTCTTGACAGCGCCATCAACTAATGGATCTTCTCCGCGGATGATTACCGTCTTCTTGCCATCCTTCAATAGCTCTTCGAGATCAGTGACAAGGCGGGTATCGATTTGATAGCGAGCCTTTGCCTCTGCAAGTGTGAAGCGACGTCCTACCCAGAGTTCTCCATACTTGGCATCGCGGTAGAAAGCATCGGTATCGCGAGTAGAGCGAGGATGGATATAAAGGTAGGTGAGGTGGCCGCCTTCTGTTGGCTCCATAACAAGAACAGCATCGGCTGTTGCATCAGCGCCCTGCACACCGCTGTAGTAAGCAAAAGCGCTATGCGGACGGTATTGGTAGTCAGTGTCATTAGAGCGAACTTTGTAACCGCCAGCTGGGAGGACTAGACGGACTCCCGGATAAGCGGCAGAGAGAATCTGGCGACGAGCGAATGCATAGGTAACAACCTCAAGTGGTTGAAGGTCTTCGTAATCTGAAGCTGCCCAACCCGAACGCATAAATTCTGCGAATTGATCTGAAGGAGCCTGATCGTGGATTCGCTTCGCCTTCTCGGTGGTTTCTGCATTTTCGCTATTACTATTCATGCTCATTGAAGAAGTTTAGGCGATGCGTCAAGTAAAAGGTAGGACTCAACAATTAGTGGGTGAGCGTGACCTTTGATAAACCTGCCGGCGAATCAGGGTCTAAGCCAGCACCTCGGGCAATTGCCAGGGTCAGTAATTGAAGCGAGATGGCATCGACTATTGAAGCAGTCGCTGCATCAGAGCATTGAGATCCTGGTATCACTAAATCTTCAGCGGCAACAAGCCCTCCCTGGCCTAACCAGATTATTCGCTTCGTAATAGGTCTAATCTTTTGAATTGCTTCCAAGAGCGGTTCTTGCGGCATATGCGCTGGAGCAAGAATTAACACCTGAGAATCTTGCGTGAGCGCAGATATAGGTCCGTGGAGGTAATCGGCAATTGACCAGCTCTGCACCGGAACCTTCGAAGTTTCTTGTAATTTGAGCGCAGCTTCCTTTGCATTTGGAAAGCTAAAACCTCGACCCAAGATCACGATCTGCTTGGTCAAATCAATGGAGCGAGCGATACTCTGGAAATCCGAGATTGTGCTGAGCAGACGTGCGGATTCACCCGCCAGTTCTCCAATAGCAAGAGGTTTACCAGCCCAGTTCTGCACCAAGATATATGAAGCGAGAAGTTGGGCTGAATAGGATTTGGTCGCTGCAACCGCAATCTCTTCGCCAGCCAAGAGATGAATTGCAAAATCAGCAATTTTCTCTAGGGGTGAGTCGGTAGCGTTGACCATCGTCAAGAGTGTCGCTCCGCCAGCCTTTGCTGCCTGTGCAAATTGGACGAGATCTGGAGATTGACCACTCTGACTGATAGCAATTACCAGCGTGCCTGAAACTTTAAGCTCGGCCCCGTAGACAGAGACAGCAGAGGGTGAGGTGAGACCGACGGGTAAACCTAACTGCGTCTCGATCAAATATTTTAAGAAGAAGGCCGCATTATCTGAAGTGCCACGAGCAAGAATCAAAATCGTATGAATTTTACGCTCAGAAAGCAGGTTTTTTAGCTGAATGAATTGACTTTGGTCAGTGAGGAGGCGTTGATAAACATCAGGAGTTTCGAAGATTTCTAGTTCCATGACTGCGCCTAATTTCTTCATTTTGCAATCTTCTCACAACATTTTCTTTGAGTCACCTATCACCTTATTGCGCATTGAGTAATTCGTGCCTATTGTTCATCTCGGAAAGGGTGACATCACTATGCATCGCAACGATCTTGGCTTACTTCGCACCGAACAGGTGAATGCGAAGTACGAGATGCTTGATGCAATGTCAGTCTCCGAATTACTTCAGGCGATGAATGAAAACGATGCCGAGGTACCTAAAGCGGTTGCAGCTGTATTGCCCGCTATAGAAAATGCAATCGATGATGTAGTGGATCGAATGCTTCGTGGTGGGCGCTTAATTTATATTGGTGCAGGAACATCAGGGCGCCTCGGCGTTCTCGATGCAGCCGAGTGCGGTCCGACATTCTCCGTTGGCGACGATGAAGTTATCGCTTTTATTGCTGGTGGCGAGAAAGCTCTTCGCAAGCCGGCTGAAGGTGCCGAAGACAATCCAGATTTGTCGATTGCAGATTTAAAATCTATTTCACTCGGAGCTCTCGATACAGTCGTTGGAATTGCAGCAAGTGGTCGAACTCCATATGTGGTCGGTGGCCTTGAGTATGCAAACTCAGTTGGCGCTCTCACAATCTCAATCTCATGTAATCCAGATTCGGTTGTGGGCAAAGTTGCGACACATCCGATTGATATCGACTCAGGACCAGAACTTCTTGCAGGATCAACTCGTTTGAAATCTGGAACTGCGCAGAAGCTCGTTCTCAATATGATTTCTACGGTAACCATGGTCCGCTTAGGAAAAACCTTTGGAAATCTCATGGTCGACCTTCAAATCAGTAACGAAAAGTTACAAGATCGCGCTGTTCGCATTATCTGTAAGGCGACAGGATCTAGCCCTGCCGATGCAAAGCAGGCGCTCATTGATTCAGGCCATCAGGTCAAGGTCGCGATCTTGATGTTGCTTCTCCATATCGATGCGACAACAGCTACAGAGCGTCTTACCGCTTCATCGAATCGCATTCGTGAAGCTCTTAATAACGATAAATAACCTGCAAATACCCTTGACCACGCTCATATAGGGCGATAGTTTTCACCAACGTTAATTTTTCCTGAAACTAAGTTTCATGAAGAGCGGAGGTGAGAGATGGCAAAGCGCACAACTGCGTTGCAGGGTAATCCCGTCTCAGACCTCCTCGGTGAGATCAAGAATTCCTTTAGCTCTTTTCATGCAAGTGAAGCCGCAATTGCTACTGCTGTTCTTGGCGATCCGTTCCGCGTTGCTCAAATGAAGATCTCTGATCTTGCAGAGTACAGCGAGACATCTGTTGCATCGATTGTTCGCTTCAGTAAGGCGATGGGATTTAAGGGCTATCCAGAATTTCGAATGGCCCTTGTCAGTGAAGTAAGCCGCCTTGGATTAAGCAACAAAGTTCACCAAGAGCTAGATAGCGGAATCACAGTTGACGATTCTCCTGCTGAAATAATTCGTAAGATATCCGCGGCCGACGCGTTAGCAATTCAAACAACAGCAGAGCGTTTAGATGTTGAAAGTTTTGACCGTGCAGTAACTGCATGGGATCGTGCAAAGATGGTTGGAATCTTTGGTTTAGCCTCAAGCGGATTTGTAGCGCTCGATCTTCAATTGAAGTTAAATCGCCAAGGTAAGAATGCACTTGCCTGGTCAGACGCACACACCGCGCTGACATCGGTATCGATGTTAAAACCTGGCGATTGTCTCGTTGCAATTAGCCATAGCGGAACAACACTTGATGTGGTTGATGTGATGCAGGAATTTAAGAACCGCGGCATCACAATTATTTTGATTACAAATAGCCTTCGCGGAACCGCGACAAATCTTGCAGATATCGTTCTACATACATCCGCTCGGGAAACCACCTTCCGCAGCGGAGCAACAGCGAGTCGTATCGCTCAGCTAACGGTGGTTGATTGTCTTTGTGTTGCTTTGGCACAAAGAAACTGGAGCGGAACAAAAGCTGCTCTGGATGAATCTAGAGGTGCGATTGGTGCACGTTCTGGAATAAAAGCAAACGATGTCCAGAAGGCATCATCAGTACAAACCAAAGTCCGCTCTAGAGGAGGAAATTAATTGAAGATCGCATCACGCACTCTTCGCGGTCTGCTTGCTTCAGCAGTTGCTGTATCAGCAATCGTTGTACCAGCAATTAGCACGCAGTCAGCAAATGCAGCCACAGAAATCACTTTCTGGAGCTGGCGTACAGAAGATAAGGCTTTCTACGAGGCACAGATGGCTAAGTTTGAAGCTAAGACAGGTATCAAGGTGAAGTTCACTCCATACCTCAACACTGAATACAACGCGATTCTCGCGACTGCACTTACAGCAGGTAAGGGTCCAGATGTAATGCAGATCCGCCCATACGGTGGAATGGCAAACCTTTCAGATGCTGGCAACTTCCTTGCACTTACAACTAAGGATGTTCCTGCACTTGCAAAGCTCTCACCAGGAATTCTTGCTGGTGCACAGGGATACAAGTCAAAGTCACAGTTCGGATATCCATATGCAGTCTCTGCAATGGGCGTCTTCTACAACCCAGAACTTCTTGAGAAGGCTGGCGTTGGCGCACTCCCATCAACATGGCCACAGTTGCTAGCAGCCTTCAAGAAGGTTTCAGCTGCAGGAATCATGCCTTTGGGTAACGCTGGCGGTAACGGTCCTGCTCTCGAGCAGCTCCACGCAACAGTTGGTCCAACATTCTATGGTGGAACACAGTTCTTCAACGATGTCGTTGCCGGTAAGAAGAACTTTAACGATCGTGCATACGTAGCATCACTTCAAGCTGTCAAGGATCTCGCTGCTTACATGCCTAAGGGCTTTGAAGGTATCGACTACAACACAGCACGTGGACTCTTCGCTAACGAAAAGGCTGCGTTCTACATCGGTGGTAACTACGAACTCGGATACTTCCGCTCACTCAACGCATCACTTCCAGTCGAATGGATGCCAGCACCATCAAAGGCAACTGGTTCAGCTAAGTATGTTGGAACATGGGCAGACGGTGCATTCGGTATCAACGCTAAGACAGAACAGAAGGCAGCTGCCCTCAAGTTGGTTAACTTCCTTGCATCTAAGGAGTTCGGTCAGGCTATGGCAGATGAAATTGCATTCATCCCAACAGCTCCACTTGTAAAGATCACAGACCCTGTCGTTTCAAAGATCAACAAGTACCGCACAGCGTTCGGAACACCATTCATGAACGTCGTTGGATTCCGTTATGAGAACCCAACAAGCTCAAGCATCTTGCAGCCAGGCTTCCAGAAGCTGATCACAGGGGCAACAACCCCTGCGGCGCTTGCAAAGGATGTCCAGACAGCAATTGCTACATGGCACCCTGGTCACAAGGGTAAGTAATAAAAAGTAAGTGCAGCTGGGCGCACTCAAAAGGTGCGCCCAGCTTCACTCTTGTTCATCACATTCACATTATGAAGAGAAGGTAGAAAATGGCAGCCGGTGGATTGAAGAAACAGCAGAGAAAGTACATCTTTCTTCTGCTTACCCCCGCGCTCTTGGCGATTCTTACCTTCACCACAATCCCAGCGCTTACAACTTTGAGTTATGCCTTCTTTCGATGGGAAGGTTTTGTTCGTTTAGATTTCGCCGGGTTCGAAAACTTCCAGCGTTTGATGGAGTATCCATTTAAGGATCAACTGCTCAATGCACTGCGCCACAACGTCCTCGTATTTATTGCAATCTATATCTTGCAGACCACGCTCGGACTTCTGGTCGCATATTCACTCTTTACTATGGTGCGAGGTCAACGTTTTTTCCGCACAGTCACCTTCTTGCCAGTTATCTTCTCATTGGTAGTTGTGGGATATATGTGGCAGGTTCTCCTTGATCCTTATTACGGACCAATCAATAAAATAATTACCGATATAGGTTTTGAAAACTTGGCGATGCCATGGCTCGGTGACACTACAACTGCTCTACCGACTCTCGTCTTTATCAACTTATGGCGCTGGGTAGGATTCCCAGCGATCATCTTCCTTTCCGGTCTCAATGCAATCAGCTCCGAATACATTGAAGCGGCCCGTCTCGATGGCGCATCAGAAGGTCAGATTTTCCGAAAGATTATGTTCCCTCTCCTTGCGCCATCAATGACGATTATTACAATCTTGACATTTATCGGAGCATTCGAGTGGTTTGATCTTCCATTTGTTCTTGGTGGTTCAAATGGAAATCCAGCAGGAGCGACAGATACTTTGGCGCTGATGTTCTACCGATTATCTTTCGGAACAGTAGATTCCGGCGCAAATAACGTGGGAGTTGGGTCTGCTCTTGGCGTTCTCATCTTTGCAATTGTTGGTTTAGGAGCCTACTTTGGCTCAAATATTATGCGTAAGCGCGAGGTAGAACAGTGATAGCGGCATTGTCTTCAAAGCTCTTCTTTAGAGCGGTCCTTATATTCAATGCCTTTATGGTTCTGGCACCAGTCTTCTTCCTCTTTAACTCTGCTCTTCGCGAGGACAGCAGCTTTGCAAGTAACCCATTTATGTTGGCACGCGATCCACAATGGGAGAACTTCAAAGATGTCTGGTCAGACGGCGCATTCGCTATCTATCTCAAGAACTCGATTGTTGTCACAGGTGGAGCTCTTCTCCTTACTGTAATTCTTGCGCTCGGAGCAGGTTTTGTACTCGGTCGCTATAGCTTTAAAGGCAACGGGCTTATCTATGGATTCGTTCTCACTGGAATGCTAGTTCCAGCAAAGTTGGCAATTCTTCCGCTCTTCATCCAGTTGAAGTGGATGCATTTGCTCGATTCTCATATTGGTTTGATTCTTGTTTACACATCAGGTGCTCTTCCAGCGGCGATTTTCATCATGTCGGGCTTCTTTAAAGCGCTACCAAGTGACCTTGATAATGCAGCTCGGATTGATGGTGCTTCTGAATTCCAGTTGCTGCGCATCGTCTTAACACCGCTAGTTCGACCAGGTCTTGCAATTGTTGCGATTTACTCAGCGATTCCGATTTGGAATGACTTCTTCCTGCCTTTGGTCTTCTTGCAGAGCCCAGAGAATAAGACGATTATGCAGGGCCTGACAGTCTTCTTTGGACAATACGCATCTCAATGGGGCGTTCTCTTCGCGGGCCTCACGATGGCTGCACTGCCTTTGATCGTCCTTTACCTCGTTCTTTCAGAGCAATTCATTAAGGGCTTAACCGCTGGAGCTGTGAAAGGCTAGGGCGTGGCATTTCTCGGGATTGATGCAGGCGCATCTGCAACTAAGTGGACAGTCTTTGATAGCGAGAAAGTTGTTGCCTCGGGTCACGAGTTGGCGATGGACGCTCACCTCTACCGAGAGGAATCCGTCGTTCGCCTTCGCCAAGTAATTCATGGAATCTCAGATGCCACAGCTAAATTCAATATCGAGAAAATCTTTATGGGCATCACCGGATACTCAGAAGAGAGTGATTTCAGCAAGTATTTTGGCGAGGAATTTGCAGCACCTGTCACTGTTATTTCAGATATCGAACTCGCCTACCGGGCGAACTTTGGCGAATCAGAGGGAGTGTTGATCTATGCCGGAACTGGCTCCGTTGCTTTTACTTTAGGTAGAGATGGAAAACCGCTTCGTATCGGTGGTTGGGGTTATCTCTTAGGAGATGAAGGTGCCGGATATTGGATCGGCCGCGAAGCAATTCGCGCAGCGATGCTCTTCATTGATGGTCAGGTTCAACCAGAAGCAAAGAGCCTTGAGGCAATGATTCTTGAAGCAATCAAGGCAACTAATTGGAGCGGAGTCAAGAGTTTTGTCTACGGCAATGACCGAAGTGAGATTGCAGCCCTTAGCAAAATTGTTGCCGAAAGTGCGGCTTCAGGCGATCCAACTGCTATTGCAATTATAAAAGAGAGTGCAAGACACTTATCGGAGCTCGTCTACCGCACAGAAGAGACAACCGGCCGAGAGAATTTAACAGTTAAATTTGCTGGAGGAGTCTCCGGAATAAAACTTGTTGCAGACGAATTACGTCGAATTTTAGGAGAGCGCTGTACAACCGCCTCTGCTGATATTGCCTTCGAAGCAGCAAAAATTGCAGCGTCACAGAGATGAGCTCAGTAAATACGGCGGCGATTAATCGCCATTCCTACGCTAACGATGCATCGCATTATCTTTTAATTCCAGAGGCGGTAGCAAAACCAGGTTCAACGAGCGAAATCAAAGCACTCTTGGTGTCACACTTTAAAGAGAGAAAACCGTTGACCTTTAGATCAGGTGGAACGAGCCTTAGCGGTCAGAGCCTCTCTGACTCGGTATTGATGGATTCAAGAAGCAACTTTAAAGGTATTGAGATCAAAGATGGCGGGCGTAGCATTACCGTCGAACCTGGAATTACTGTACGAGAGATTAATAATCGCCTTAAGCCATACGGCTATAAATTTGGGCCAGATCCAGCGAGTGAAGTTGCCGCAACTGTTGGCGGCGTTATCGCTAACAACTCAAGCGGCATGGTCTGCGGAACCGCCGAAAATGCCTATAAAACAATAGTTTCAGCGCAGATTATCTTTAGCGATGGAAGCGAATTAGATACTTCAGATACAGGTGCAGACCGCCGCCTGAGAGAGATTCAACCAGAGCTATATCGGGTACTTGTGGCAGAGAAGATGAAAATCGACGCGTCGGCGACCATGAAGGCCGGGATCCCGAAACACTTCCAAAGTAATTTGCCATTCTCCATCCCATTTTACGGTGAAATCGCTTTCATCTGCAGA
>JACCDH011531173.1_pt1 | contig 14049 bp, 16 predicted proteins | sample 7442481 | NCBI WGS metagenome assembly JACCDH01 (sample SAMN15323433, study PRJNA562643) | freshwater metagenome | isolation source: river surface water | place: USA:Blue River Watershed | collected 2017-08-15
TGAGCATGAGCATTGCACGGTTGCGTGCAGCATGTGCACGGGTTTCAACGTACGCAAGCACATGTTCAATATCTGTGCTGTTTAGTGTCTTAGCTTGTGCCATTTGCAATCTCCTGAAATCACTGTTTTTCGTTAGTTCTATTGTGTTTTCACAGATTGTTTTGGGCGACCTGAAACCCGCCAAAGTGTCGGGTTACCAGCGCGATTTAGCGATCTAGCAAAATCAATGACTTAGCTACGAAATCATTGGAAAGCATAGTTTTCTTATGTTTTTTGTGGATAACGACATAGGGCTGTGGATAACGGGTGTGCGAAGTAAATGCAGCCCTACAAGCGTTGATGAGGAGCCCCAGCTAACCAAGTGTTCGAGGGGGTAAATCGACGTGTTTGTAGGGCGTTTTATGCGTGCAATTGACAGGGTAGGGGTGTCCAGATTCTGGACGCTGGACTTAAATCGTGGGATTTGAGCCACAAATAAACTTCAGGCTTTACTTGAGGTCGGAGTGGCCGCTAGGCAGCGAGAGCGGCCGATCAGGTCGAGGCAAACAAGGTCGGCAAGCGGCCATCGGTGATAGTCGGGTTTCAGGTAGGCTAGGGTGGTCCAAAGCATCTACCGTAAACACCTATTTATCGTTCGTGATTCGGTGCGACGACCTAAAACAAGCGCAAGGGAGAAATTCATGACCAACGATAAAGAACGAATCGAGACCGCAAAGTGGATGTTCGAGCGAACGCTTGGATGGATAGCCACAGCCGACGTGAAGGTAGGCGTTGCAATTGCGCTTGATACCGCGATGCTCGGTGGACTGGCGGCTGCATTCGCAGGCTCGGACTACCACCTGCGTACTGCTTGGTGCTACTTCTTCGTGTCTATGGCGACGGTAGGAATGGCGTTTGCGATGTTCTGCGCCGCTATGGCAGCCCTCCCGAGGATGCGCGGCCCGCTGAAGTCCATGATTTTTTTTGGCCGAGTCGCCGAGAAGGACGCCGACACCTATGTCGACGAGTTCTCGAAGATGACCGAAAAGGAATTGCTCACTGACCTCGCCATGCAGATTCACCGGAATTCCGAGATCGCGTGCGAGAAGCATCATTGGGTGCGCAAGAGTCTCTTCTGGTCACTCCTATCGGCGGGCGTGTGGATCGCAGCCATTGCCTTGCTCGTGAAGGTTTGACCTCCATGACGCTGAAAGACAACCTCACCGCTGAAATCAAATCTTCGTTTATCTCGCAGTGGCAGGTCGAGACAGCTCAGAAAGTACCAGCCCCCGAGGATCTTCGGCTGAACGCAAATCACGCCAAAGACCTTGAGATCGCTACGGTGCTCTATGCTGACATCGACGGATCTACAAACATGGTGGACGGTCGCCCCTGGTGGTTCAGTGCCGAAATCTATAAGGCATATCTCCGCTGCGCTGGCGCGCTCATTCGAGAGGAAGGCGGCACCATCACTGCTTACGACGGAGACCGCGTAATGGCCGTGTTCACGGGTGACATGAAAAACACGCGTGCCGTCCGGAGTGCAATGAAGATCCATCACGCGGTTGTCGATGTGATACAGCCCCAAATCCGTACTCGTAGTGACATGCATCGCGATTTCGTGCTGAAGCACAAGATCGGCATCGACACCAGCCAGCTCCAAGCTGCACGTATCGGTGTGCGTGCGGACAACGACATCGTCTGGATCGGGCGTGCAGCTAATCATGCTGCCAAGTTGACAGCCATTCCTGTTGACCCGAGTATTTGGATCACGAAGGCGGTGTACGACGTAATTGACAACGATGTCAAATTTCTTAATGGCGTCGACATGTGGCAGAAGCGAATGTGGACCCAGATGAACAACGCAGAGGTCTACTGCACGACGTATAAGTACATTTTCTCTTGAGCCAAGATGCGCGCCAAAATTTCCCATACGTACAGGTCGCGTAACTTATCACTCTGGTAGTAGGCGTACCTTCTGTCGCAGCAGGACTAGGGAAAGTTGCGTACGCTGTGGGGATGGGCACGAGGAGTCTGGCTGCTTATCGACGCTCCGATAGCTTCCGAAATTACTTGTTTCCCCGAGGCTAGGCGTTGTCGCCTGCCAATTCAAAATGCCCGCTTTGCGGTAGGTAACCATCGACAATTGACGACAGCTATGGGTCGTGAGCTGACCTTAAGAATCAACGCGCCCAGCGACTGCTCTCAGCCTAAAGCGGGCATCTACTCTAAGTAGGTAACCCGCCAAAACATCGGGTTTCAGGTCGCCCAAAACCTGGTCTGAAAACACACTGTAGTCACAGACATAGGACTACAGATGAAAAACTTCGATCCAAGCCAGCTTTCGTACTTCACAGGCACTGAGCGTTACTACCGTATCACTCGCAAACACCTGCTCACAGATGGCACCAAGTACCTAGCTGAAGAAGCCGAGTGTTTTTGGATGATGGACGCGATTGCCAGTCATCTGTCCGAAATCGGGACACAGGACTGGTTTGTACAAGTGCGTATGACTGTGAAGAACAGTAGGGCGACTATGTACTACGAGGACGGAAACGGTAAAGAGCACGCCCGTCAACAGATCCCTTATACGGACTTCCCCATGCAGGGCATTACCTTGTACGCCTGTTGGGATGGTGAGCATTGGGTCATCATGCTGCCTAGCGAGTACTGAGAAAACTGCGCACTTAACGGCTTCTGAGCGGGGTAAGTAAACCGCTCAGGCCGTTGTGATCGATTTCGTGCATCAGGGCTAAAAGACGGCCCATTTCACCCTTGGGGAATCCCTCTCGTGCAAACCAGTTGAGATAGTTTCCCGGTAGATCCGCAATCAGTACACCTTTGTGCTTGCCAAAGGGCATCTGCGTGGTCGCCAGCTTGTGAAGGTCTTCGGGGCTCATTCGTTCTAATCTACAAAATGTTCATGATTTGGACACTTCAAAAAAGTCACAGGCTTATAGTATTAATTGAACAAAGCAAGAAGGCGTGAAGTGGTGAAGAGAAGAGGCGTAGCCGAGGACGACTACTCTGATTGATGCCATTTTTTTTGCCATACAACGCCTATTTTTTACCCGTCACCGATCAAGTTTCGCACTGCATCACGTCAAAACACAATGTCATCGATAAAGCGGCGATCTGCAAACATCGCATCAATTTCACTAGCAGTATTTGCTTGTGCGTTTTGATTCTGTTCGTTTGCGTTACGACGTACTTGCAATGGAAGTGGATCATCTTGCAATGCAGCAATTGCTTTGTATGGGCGCATGTCGACGGTAATTGACTCAACCGCCGCAGTTAAGGGGAATTCGCCAAGAGCTGCGTTTTCAGCAATGTCAAATGCGGTTTTGAGATTCCGCTGCGTGATGTTTCCCAGTGCTTTTTTAGCATCTTCTGGCGAAATATCTGGGTTGGCGTTATCGTCAATTGCATGGTTATGAGCAGGGGACAGTCGCAAGTCATAAGCCACTTTCCATGCCGTGTGATCAGGGTGTTTGGCTTTATACAAAACCGTGTTGTACATCTCAATCAAATTAGCAAGGCGTGGCCCACCTTCTTCAAGCGTTAGTTGTGGGGTTGCAGGTTCATCATCGTGGTCAATGCCATCATGATCTCGATAGAACTTGATCGCTTCCCTGATCGTTGAAATCATGGGGTCTATTTTTTGATCCAAGGGTATTGCCAGAATCATCGTCTTAGGGTTGTTCATCAGGGGGCGTGTCGAATCAAGATAGTTACTTAGGCGTGGCGTCAATAAGTCCAAGCCTACTGATCTACCTTTGCGTAAAACACAAAGCATCTTGAGTTGCTCAGACGCGAGATGCAGACCAAATATTTCAATCCATCTTTCTCTTGTCCAGTCATGCACACGCTCGCTGTAGACATCGCCCACGATTTCATAAACCTCAGCAACTGCTTTTAAAGAAGCCGGAATACGTGGGCGTCGTGGTGCACGTGGATTGGCTGTGTAGAGCCTGTGAACTTCAGCATAGCTGGGGCTGAGTTTTAAAAAGTAGGGCCACAGGTAAAAACGTAGATCGTTAGGCAAGTGATCTGACGGATCTGTCATTCGTACGTTATGCAAGCCCATGTCAATGTCTCCTTGTATTCAGGTTATTTGTGTGCATATTACTCGGCTCATGAATAACGTCTGCCACTGCATCAAATCTCAAATGCACGCTTTGATGCAATGTTTGAACTCGTCACGTTTTAAGCTGCATTGCAGCGATTGCTAACAGCAGAAATGCAGCAGTCTGTCATCTATTTGGACACACTTCCTGTGCACCAGTTTTCTCAAAGTGCATGTTGATGCAGATCCGTATCAACGAAAAACCTACAGTTCAAACACGTTCAAAAAACTGATTGCAGTTGATTGGATTTCGTAAGAGCTTAGCGAGATGAATTACCAAATTTGCACCACAAGCGCCAATGTGCATGTTGATGCAATAGCAGTGATTGATCCCGAATAACCTTCGAATCAATCCAACAAACGCAACAAGGTTAGTTGGACTGATGTGAATGTTTGTGATTGAGCTGCATTGAATTTTTGCACCAGTTCCCCAAACGGAAATGTTGATGCAAAAGATGATGCGATTAATTTTTACAGTCACTTCAGTTCGCAAAACTTTGAAAAGTTTTTTGGACTAAAGGTGTGACGGTGCTAGGTGGTGCTGTCATTAATTCAACGCAAATACGGAGGACTTAATGTCAACTATTGCAACCCAAACAGCGACCCCTGCAACGCTGTCTAAACAAATTGCACCCACAACTGCTATCAGCGCGATCATGCGCCCAAAGCAAAAAGCTGACGTCCAGACTAAGCTGGACACCAAAGCCATGCCAACGGGGGTCAAAAAGATGCTCGCAATTGCTGATGCTTTGGTTGATCAGTTTGGTCAACTCAAGATTGATGTGCTCGATCGTTCTGATCGTGCATTGTGGGCGTACTTGGGCGGAGTGAATGAGCTCAAAGACACAATCGCTAAACACGCGGACAAGCAGACGATTAAAACTGCAATGCTCACTGCTATTCAAAAGCGTGATACTGCAGCGATGTCTTCAGCTTCTAGCCTCGAAGCGGTGGTGGTTCGCTACATCTTTGGCGATCAGTCTCGCCAAACACGCAGCAACTACACCATCGTTTTGGAAAAAGCTACGGCATTGAACATCCCTGTTGATGGCTTTGTTGCGTTCTTGGCCGAGTACGGCGGTGTGAGCAAGGTTGTGGAGCACGTGTTTGACAACGAGGCAGACGAAGTGAAAACCGCACAAGAAGTGGCGGCTAGCAACAAAGCTGATCAGACAAATCGCATCGCCTTGGTTCAGCGTCTGTACGCAGCAACGGCTCACAACCCTGTTGGTGAGCTGAGCTATTCCGGTGAAGTTGTGAACTGGGTTATGCCCAAACCAGTGACAAAGGGGAAGGCGCCGGAGAAGGTGAATCCTAAGTACGAGCAGGGTGATTACGTGTTCTTTGTCACTGTCCATGATTCGGACACTGGCAACTACCGTGTGGTGCAGGGCAATATCTACGATAAAGCCTATGAGCAAAAACTGCTCAGCGAAATTGCATCGCGTATTGACACAGAGACTGATGAACTGGAGCAAGCGGTTCAGTCTTTGGAGCAAGCAATCGGTTTTGGTGACCTGATTGAGGAAGGTACGCCTATCGAAGATTAACACAGCCGTGACGCACTAATGGTCTTTTGACAGGCCAGTAGTGTCAAAAATATTGACGCTGTAGTTTTCGAAAAAACAACCCTTCGAAAAAAAAGAAAACAGAGTAGTTGCCCTTTGGCTTCGCCATCGGGTACTGGGCCCACCTGCGCCTTTTGCTTTGCAATTACTACTATAAGCCTGTGACTTTTTCTACAGCGTCAATTACTTGCTTTGTAAATACAAAAGAGGTGATTGCGTATGTTGAAAGTTGAAATTGCTCCCATCGTTTACATCAAAGCGAAAGCCGCTTTTCCTAAGCCTGCTAATTCGGCGAAAGAAGCCGTGGAAAAAATCTCGCGTTTGTTGGAGTCCATGTTGTCCAAATGCGTGCAACGTGGTCGTAACAACTACGAGGTGATGTTCAATCTCTACAGCATTCCTGCAGACGAGTTGAATCAAAAGGGGCCAACGATCAAAAAGATTCGTCTCAACAAATGGTTAAACGAAAACGGTTTGGCCTTGATTGAGAAAGTCGAAGTCGGCAGCAACTTGACTGGCCTTGTCTCTAAGGTCAAGTTAACTGAGTACGTGAGCATCACCACGGGTGTTGCCAATATCAGCAAGCAAATTGCAGCAGCCACTACCGATGCAGAGCTTGATCTGGTGCTTGGTGGGGATGTCAAGAAAAATGCTGAGCTGTTTGCACAGCTCTACCCAGACTATTTCTCTTACTTGACTCGCACGACACGTGACAAAGTTTTTGACACGGTACCAATTGATGTTGCATCGCTGAAAAACTACATCGTTTGGCTGTGCACGGACGCGAAGCATCTTTCGCTAGGGCGTTTGGAAACATTCACGCAGCAAGCGATGCAAATCTTGTGCATTGCAAAGCACACCAAAGGTTTTTACTTTCAACGCAAAAAACGTAGCGACTTTGGCCGCACTTACTACGACGGGGTGAGTGTGCAAAACGTGAATAAAACACTTCGCCGTGCGATGTTGGGTCGTTCGTGGGAGTACGACATTCGTTGCAGCGTTGTGGCATGGAAGCTGAATTTCGCTCAGGAGCTCTCTCCATACGTGGACCCGATGAAAGACTATCGCCGCAATTTTTGGGCGTCGCTTTGGTATTTCGAAGCCCGCAAAGAGTTTTTGCTGGATGTGCGCCATGCCACGTTTACCAAAGCATCTGATACGTCCGTTGAGTTCCAAGATGGATTGATCAAAGAGGCGATCACGGCCATCAGTTTTGGTGCGCGTGCTGATGCGAAGGGGTGGCGAACAGCAGATGGCCGTTGGACCAATCCAGCACTGGCTCAGATCTTGACGAATGCTGATGAGCGCGAAGCGTTCTTGCAGTCATTCACGATTCAAGCGTTCATCAAAGAGCAGTCATTGCTTGATGAGTACTTGGCTGATGGTTTGCGTAAAGAAGATCCAGATGTGTATTACAGCGATTTGCTGAGTTCAGGTCATCGTCCCAGTAAATCAAAAGCTGTTGCTTACATGTACCAGCATTGCGAGACGCAGGTAATGAATGTGGCGCACGCTACTTTGGCTAAGCACGGCATCAAGACGATCGCCAATATCCACGATGCATTCATCGTACGAAAGAAGTTATCGATCTATGTGCGTGATGACGTTTTGTATGAGATGCATACGCAAACGAATAACAAGTATTGGCGCTTCAAAGCTGAACAGCTTGAAGGTTTTGGTTAATTCACTAAGCAAAGGAGGTTTGCATGTGTAGAGATTTATAACTTTTAGGAGGTGATATGCGTACAGAGATTTTTATTGTTGATGGCTATGCGATTGAGCTCGGTAAAGCTACTTTGGAAAACATGCATCAGCACGACGCAGATGAGTTTTATGAACAAAGTTGGTTACGACCTTTCATGGCAGAGGCATCAAAACATCTTGTTGCGGTTGCACTGTCAGATGAGGAATACGCCATGCGTGTTGTTTCTCGTAATTCGCTGTTTGCTGATCAAGATTTGATTGGTAATGCGATTGATTTCAATAGCTACTAATTTTTAAAAAGGAAATGAAATGGCAAATACAACGTTTGACTTGGGTGGATTCGTTTTCGAATTAAGTCGTCAATCTATCGGAATCCATGACGAACACAAAGCTTATTGCTCTGCTGGTCGTAAATGGCTTCGTGAGTTTGACGCTGATGGTGAACGTGAATTCGACATCATTGAACGCTTCAAGAAATCTGTTGAAGAAGACTTGATTGTTGCAACAGAAAACTTGCCTGAGGAAATCCGGGAAAAGTTGATGTCCAATTTTTCTGATACAGACGCTGCAAGTTTGTTCATTGATTTCAAAAATCAATAACAACAAAAAACGACCATGACGTGGTCGTTTTTTTGATGCCTATAGCTTGAATTAGAAAAAAATAATGACATACATCCATAAGCACATCATCTTCACTAGTTGTGAGATTCCTGAAATCTCTGAAATGTCACATGCCTTAGTCGTTTTAGAGGGGCCATTAGAACCTCAGATTTTTCTTAATGAATCAAGCGTGGATGCGCTTGAGATTTTGTCTGCCGCTTTGGGGTGTATTAATTACGCCACTAAATTTGCTTACGAATTGATCCACCCTAAAAGTGGCTATGAGGCATTGCTAGCTTGTAACGGAAACGTTGACTACATTTTTACCGTCTCAGATAGTTTTTTTGACAGCTCTTTAACCGAGTTGATGTACTGGCTCTCTAGCTATGAGAGTGTGGAGAATGCAGTTTCCATGCTCGAAAATTCTGCAGTCAATGTCGTCGATAGTTTTCTTGCAACTAAAAAGACTGGGAATTTTCCTAAAAACGTGGAGCTTTCTATGTTGATCAAGCAGCTAGTGCAATTGCAAAAAGATAGTCTCGCTGAAGTTGTGCATGATGCGTTGCGCAAATATCAGCTGTATCCATTGTGCTAACTAATTCCCGTGCTTTTAGAGTGTTCCAAATTGCTTGGGTCAAAGCTTAGGTATTGTTGGTTTGATTGCTGACAGTGTCTTGAACGCTTTAGCCCTTTTTTGTCGATCACGTTCTGCCTTGAGAGCATTGCTGGCACGGTCTTTGGTGATTTGAAGATTGGCGATGCGTTGTTGTTCCGGTGTTTTAGTTTGAATCAACTCGTCGAGTTGTTCGTCTTCATGCAGTTCGGTTGGTGATGACACCAATGCATGAAATCCGTAAATGGCTTGCAGCAGCCAACGAGCATCAGAGCTGTTTTGCGCTCGAATTTCTACAGGGATGGCTTTAACGCTGTTGCTTACGCGTGCTTTGATCAGGGCAGTGAATGTCTTCATGCATGTATTTATTCCGCGCATAAATAATTTATGCAAGATGGAGAAGAGTATGCGATTTGAAGATGAACTGTATGAGGCCATGTGTGATGTGTATCCACGATTGACTGTGCGAGCGTTTAGCCATGCACTCGGGATGAGTAGTGGCTACTGGAGCAGCATCGCCGCACAAGAGCTGCCAGTGTCCAATGTGGCGCTTATCAACTTGAATGACTACCTTGAGTGCCGAAAACTGTTGATCGAGTCAGATGGTGCAAGGCTCCGCAGGTTGGATGACATTCAGCGCATGATTGCCAAGGAAATCGTCAATCGGTTTGCACTTGAGAATGAGTCATTTGACGAAGTGTGGGATGAGGTTTCTACGTCGTTACGACAAGGTCAAGGTGCTTCATTTGGTGGCTATGGTGCTATGCCATTTGTGATGCTTTGCAGTTAAGCAGTTGGGATTTCGCTCCAGTCAGTTGTGTAACTGGGTGACTTGCGCTCTTGCTTCATCTGCCAACCTTTGTGAGCGCCTTGAGTGGAAATCTTCACAGCACCACGACCAAAGCGAGAGTTGAGCTGATCAATCGCAGTCATCAATCGGCTGTTGTTTTCAGTTTCAAGCGCTAGCAAATCGCCTTGAATGTGAGAAGTGGGTGAGATTTCGCTCAATACAACCCCAGCTTTTTTGTATTGGTATTCAGGCTTGAACATCAAGTCGATCAAATGGCATGCCCACTTGTTTACAGCCAAGCTGTCGTTTGTAGGCATTGGCAAAGGAATAGCAAGACTGGGCATGTACTGTGGCAAGGCTTTCCTAAAACGATTGGTGTGAAGGAACACTTGAATGACAGATGCATGTGAGTCCTGTGCACGTAGCTTTGCGCACGCATTAGCTACAAAGGTGCTCATTGCATCTTTGAGTACGTCCACATCTTCGACCATGCTGCCAAACGAACGACTGCTGATGATTTGCTGCTTATCAGGAACAACCTCTTGCAAGTCAATGCAGGCAATGCCTTGCAACTCCCGCTGAGTTTTCTCAATCACAACCCCAAACTCTGCACGTAGGGTGGGTGTATGAGCTAAACGAAGATCTTGCACGGTTTGAATTCCGTGCTCATCCAATCGTTTGGTGAGTTTTCTGCCAACGCCCCAGACTTCATCAACGGTGATTTGAGACAAGAGCTTGGTCTGTTGTGCTTCAGTCAAGTCGTTGTAGTTGAAGACGCCTTTTGAGCGGGGGTCCCTCTTGGCCACAAAGTTAGAAAGTTTTGCCAAAGTCTTGGTAGGACCAATGCCCACACAAACTGGAATGCCAGTCCACTGCATCACTTGCTCTCGCATTTGATAGCTGACATCCCGAAGTTTGGGTGTGCCCGTTAAATCGACAAAGCATTCGTCAATGCTGTAGACCTCTGTGCGAGGTGAGTAGGTGGAGAGAACACTCATGACCCGATTGGAAAGATCAGCATAGAGCGCATAGTTACTGCTTAGCGCCACGATCCCGTGTTCTTCAGCAAGTGCTTTGCATTCAAACCACGGTTGCCCCATGCGCACACCAATAGCTTTGGCCTCGTTGGAACGAGACACGACACAGCCGTCGTTGTTAGACAAGACAACGACAGGTGTTGTTATTAGGTCAGGTCGAAAAAGCCTCTCGCAGCTCACGTAGAAGTTATTGCAATCGACCAATGCGAGTTGCTGTTTCATACCTGTTCAATGAGTGCAGTCCCAAGCATGATGGGTTTGACCAAAATCTTGTAAGTGTCTAAGTCCAATGCCGTCTGTGCATCGCCGCTGTTGCCGTTTGTCTTTGAACACCAAGTGCCTAGATAGCGCCAGTTGTGAATTCGATGCTTCTGCGTCCAGCTGTCTGTGGCTTCAACTACGTCGATAGCGCCTGGGTAAGGCCACGCATGTACTTTCATATCCATCAAGGCGCTAAACAAACGCTGGTCGTGTTCAGCTCTGGCCTCATGTCCGACACATGCACCTCGACATTTTTTTATTTGGAGTCCAAAGCAGCCCCGTTTGCTGAGCTTTTCTAAGCCGAGTAGGGCGTTACACAGCTCATGCTCTTTGGCTAGTTCTCTCAGCTTCTCTTGTGCAGAGCGTTGAGAGCTGAATAGGCCATACAGACCATCTACTTGACCGATGTCGGCGTCTTTGCTGCTGACGATTTCAGGAGTAACGCCATTGCCGCTATCAGCTAGGCGAATGGAATTCATGTTTCTAAGGCGCCTCAGCCGGATATTGAACAAAGGACTATGCGCCTTGATCATCTGCGCTTCAAGCAGTAGGGCTCCAATTTCTCCAGCTGTTTCAATGAAGTCAATCCTGCGTGTTTGAGCAATCATGTTCGCTTCATCTGCAGTACGCAGGTGAGACAGAACGCGAGTCCGAATATCAACGCTCTTGCCGATGTACAGAGGCAGCGTACCTTCACCCTTAAAGATGTACACCCCAGCTGAACGAGGCAGTGCAGCCAAGCTCTCGGGATCGATTTGGTGCGGATGTGACTTTTCCATCAACTCAGCTTGTGGAGGTTGAAAGTCACTACGCCCCAGACCGTGAGCTCTTCTTCAGGCTTGATCACGCGGGGAGGATATATGGGGTTCTCAGCAACAAGTTTGACCACGCCACCTCGTCTGTACAAACGCTTGACGGTGAACTCGTTGTTCAAGATCGCAAGAACAATGCTGTTGTGTTTGGGTTCAGCACTTCGGTCTACAACCAGTGTGTCGCCCTCATAGATTCCAATGCCAGACATGCTGTCGCCCTTTACGCGAAACAGGAATGTCGCTTCTTTGTTGCGAATTAGGTGGTCGTTTAGGTCAATCCGTTTGTGCGTGTGATCCGCAGCAGGCGACGGAAAGCCTGCGGGGATTTTCCAGCCGCACATGTCAAGCCACAAAGCGTTGGGGCTTATCTGAATAGGCTGATCTGATGGAACTTGCAAAACTGACATAAACAACACTATACTGTATGAAAGAACAGTATTTGAGGGGAGGGGATTAGGTCATGTCAACGCCACAGAAAAAGACACAAGAGAAGGGCGGATGCCAGTGCTGCGCCTATGTGCTTGGCGGAGATACGGCGCATCCAGCACTGCATTGCGGGTATGAGTACTTCCAGCAGCCTCCCAACTCTCGAGTAGTAGAAAAGTTGACTAGGTATCCAGTTGTTGATGGGGCAAATACATGTCCAAACTGGACATCTAAATCAGCCCGTGAAACGTGCCAGTAGGCGATTCATTTACTGGTAGCACAGAGAGGCTGAGATTCAGGAAACGCCAAATATGAGTGAGATACTTGGATAACTGATCATTATTCAAAAAAGAAAATAAACGTGGAACCTTCTGTATTACGAGAAGTTGCAACCAACATTGCTGGGTACTTTAGGGACTTTCTTGAAAGTGATTTCAAGAGAATGCAGGCTCCCAGCCGTCGAATCATTCTTCAGTCAGATTCAGGCTTCCGCTCAGGTATGCGCCTTAAGCCATACGAAGCGTTGGATAGAGATTTTTGGCGATTGCTTCAGCAGCCCAGTGGTGATCCGTTAGAAATAAAGATCGCTCCACGTAAGTACACACGTAACCTCTCAGCGATTGTTCAAAAAGTCATTGCGGAACAAATTGGCGCAATTGAAGAATCACAGCTTATTGCAGTGCGTATCGCGCTGAAGGATCACATAGACAAGACGTACGCAAAAGCAGTTAGCGATCCAGAAGAGTGGGTCGAGAGTGCAATTGATACGCTGTGTGAAGAACTCTCAGTCAAACTAGTCAAGCCTCTCATCTCAAGACTAGATGGGCCATTACAGAGACAAGCGTATAGCGTCATTGACTCACTGTACGCGGCAGAGACAGATATCGTGTCTTTGGTAGGGGCTGAGTTAGCAGGCAATTTGCCGGAAGTCTTAGCTAAGCATCTAGCTGCTCGCAATGATGATGCTGTGACTGAAGCGTTAGATACGTTTCTGACATTGGCGCACACGCACCAATCTCTAGAAAGATTTTTTCAAGGCTTTGTGGCGTCAGATGCATTTCTGGAATTCAGGGACTTAGAGACATATACAAGCGTGACTGAGAGCGTGACGCTTTATCTGTATTTGGGCTCAATGCGCTTTCGTGGGGTTAGCTACCCACTCTTTTTCTTGCCTGTAGAGGTCAACAAGCTAGACGACGGAAGTGGTTTTGAGTTAACGCTGATTAATCAGTTATTTGCAAACAGAGCTGCGATTGACTACGTGTTGCAAGAAGTGGCTGCAGCAAAGACCAGATCTTGGGCTAGTGTCATCACTGATCGCATCATCTACCTGCAACCGCAACAGTCTGTTTATGAAGTGGTTCGTAGTCTTTTTGCGCAGATCGCAAATGCATTAGATCTGGCTGGACAGACAACGTTTGGCTCGGAGTCCGCAGATGCAACCAACCCTGACGTTTCAATTTCTAGCTCACTCTATTTGTGTGCATTTGAAAAAGGAGCAGAGGCGCTGGTTAACGACTATGAAGAGTTAATCAAGTTAGCCAAAGAAGGCGGCAATGCCATCGTTGGACTGTTTGAGGGAATGGTTCAAAACATTCTTGAAGAGAATCCAAAAAGTATCCGCAGTGCCATCGAGGCTGAGTGGGACGGTTTGCCAATGGTTGACCGCATGGTGTTTGATTCGCCAATTCCACTGAATGAAGAGCAAAGAAAAATTCTGATGGCTACGCGGCACCCTGAGGGGCGCATTGTTGTCGTCGAAGGTCCTCCGGGAACGGGTAAGTCGCACACCATTACGGCCATTGCAGCAGATTGCGCTTTTAACCAAAGATCTTGCTTAGTACTGTCAGACAAAGCTGAGGCACTTGAGGTCGTTCACAGCAAACTGTCTGAGGCAATGAGCCGAGTCCGACATGATCGCGACTTCCCAAATCCATTGCTCCGACTGGGTAGGCAAGATGCGAACTTCAAGAAACTTGTTGGCAATCAAACCGTAAACCAAGTTGCTGCGTTTGCAAAAGCAATGAATGCCAATGCGTATCACATTGAGCAAGAGCGTACGGAAACAACAAACTATCTCAAGAACTCAATTGCTAAGACGGTAGACGTTCTTGGTGGAATTGAAATTAGCAA
>JACCDH010042999.1_pt1 | contig 14047 bp, 7 predicted proteins | sample 7442481 | NCBI WGS metagenome assembly JACCDH01 (sample SAMN15323433, study PRJNA562643) | freshwater metagenome | isolation source: river surface water | place: USA:Blue River Watershed | collected 2017-08-15
CAGATCCGTATCCAGATCGAAGAAGCCACCAGCGACTACGACCGCGAGAAGCTGCAAGAGCGCGTGGCCAAGCTGGCCGGCGGCGTGGCCGTGATCAAGGTGGGTGCTGCCACCGAAGTGGAAATGAAGGAAAAGAAGGCCCGCGTGGAAGACGCGCTGCACGCCACGCGTGCGGCCGTTGAAGAAGGCATCGTCGCCGGTGGCGGCGTGGCCCTGCTGCGTGCCCGCCAGAACGCTGGCGCCATCAAGGGCGACAACGCTGACCAGGACGCCGGTATCAAGCTGGTGCTCAAGGCCATCGAAGCCCCGCTGCGCGAAATCGTCTACAACGCCGGCGGCGAGCCGAGCGTGGTGGTCAACGCGGTGCTGGCTGGCAAGGGCAACTACGGCTTCAACGCCGCCAACGACACCTACGGCGACATGATCGAGATGGGCATCCTGGATCCCACCAAGGTCACCCGTACGGCTCTGCAGAACGCCGCCTCGGTGGCGTCGCTGATGCTGACCACCGAGTGCATGGTGGCCGAGGCCCCGAAGGACGAAGCCCCGGCCGGCGGCATGCCTGGTGGCATGGGCGGCATGGGTGGCATGGGCGGCATGGACATGTAAGTCCACGCCCGGCCTGCAGGCGCCTGCCTGCTGCCAGTGTGCAAAGCCCCGCGAGCGATCGCGGGGCTTTTTTGTTTTGGGGCCGGGGTGACCTGGGTGCCCGCGGTGGCTCAGGCCGCAGTCGTGGCCAACTCCGCCACCAAAGCCGCCACGCGTTCAGGCTGCTCGTGCACGATCCAGTGGCTGCCTTCGGGCACGCGAATCAGGTTCAACTGGGGCACCCACTGCTCCAACCCCTCCAGCAGACCCGGCGCCAACGCGGTGTCGGCCATCCCCCACAGCACCGTGGTGGGCACACGCACCGTCACCTCCTCGGGGGTGAAGCTCACCCGGTGGATGGGCGAATCCGCATCGACCGGTGGCTTCAGGGGCGACGCCCGGTAGTAGTTCAACCCGCCGGTCAAGCCAGCGCGCCAAACCTCGCGGTAACGCTCGCGCAGCGCCTCGGTCAGCCAACCGCGCCCTGCACCGGACGCTTCGGCCGCCCCCATACCGGTGAAGAACGGCCACAAGCGGCGAAAGTCGTCTTCGGCCAAACGCGCTTCTGCATCGGGCCGGCAGAGAAAGTTCATGTAGGCACTGGCGGCCTGCTGTTGCGGATTTGTCAGAAGTTCGCGCAAAAAAGCAGCAGGATGAGGTGCGTTGATGATCAAAAGGCGCTTGATGAGGTCCGGGCGCTGGGCTGCCAGGTTCCAGGCCAAGGCCCCGCCCCAGTCGTGCGCCACCAAGAGGTCAATGGGGGCGCCTTGCTGTTCCATCAGGGCCACCAGGTCGCCCACCGTGTGCCGTGGGCGGTAAGCCTTGGGGTCCGAAGGCGAGCTCGAATCCGCAAATCCCCGCAAATTGGGCGCTGTTGCATGCACGATGCCGTCCAATCGCTGCAGGATCTCATCCCACGCGAATGCAGCCTCTGGGAACCCGTGCAGCAGCAGCGCCCGGGGCCGGCCTGGGCTGGGCCGGTTGTGCCGCAGGGTGAGCCGTATGCCCCCGGGGAGGTCGGCTGCACCGAGCTGCACCGGCGGTGGCGGCACCGGTGTTGCTGTTCGCGGAAAAAATGACTCCGACCCCATTTTTAGAGCCACTGGCGCAGGGTGTGGGCGAGGTCGGCGACGCCGGATTTCTTGAGGGCGGAGAAGAGCAGGACGCCGACGTCGGATTCTTCAGTGGCGTAGGCGCCCAGGGCTTCGGTGGCCGTGGCCAGGGCGGCTTGGGCTTCGGTGCGGTTGAGCTTGTCGGCCTTGGTGAGCACGACCAAGAGCTTGACCTGGCCGCAGCCCACGCGGGGGGCGATGAAGTCCAGCAGGCGCTGGTCCAGGGCGGTGAAGCCCAGGCGCGAATCGACCATGAGCACCACGCCGGTCAAGCTGCGGCGCAGTTCCAGGTAGTCGGCCATCACCTTTTGCCAACGCAGCTTGGCGTCGCGCTCCACCGCGGCATAGCCGTAGCCGGGCAGGTCCGCCCACAGGGCATTCGGTTCATCCTTGGGCCCAACGGCAAACAGGTTGATGTGCTGCGTGCGGCCCGGCGTCTTGGACGCAAAGGCCAGCCGCTTTTGCTGCGCCAGGGTGTTGATGGCGGTGGACTTGCCCGCATTGGAGCGGCCGACGAAGGCGATCTCCGGCAGCTCGGTCGACGGCAGTTGGTCCAGCCGGCTGGCGGTGGTGAGAAAGCGGGCGGTGTGGGCCCAGCCCAAGGCCTGGGCGGGGGTCCCGGCCGATGCCGGCTCAGCCGGTTCAGGCCTAGGAGGTTCAGATGTCATGGAGCATTGTAAAATGCGCGGTTTGGTCGTAACTGTAAAAAGATTGCCGACATGAAGGCCCTGAACACCCCCCTGAGCCAGCGCCTGGCCACCCGCATGGCCGCTGCCCTGTTGAGCGCCGCCGCCCTGGCAGGCGCCGGCACCGTGCTGGCAGCCAGCCCCGCCGCCGCACCCGCCCCCGATCTGGCCAAGGGCCAGGCCACCGCCGCCGTTTGCGCCGCCTGCCACACCGTGGACGGTTCGCGCGGCAGCCCCGCCAACCCCATCCTGGCCGGCCAGCACCCGGAGTACCTGGTCAAGCAGCTGCAGGAGTTCAAGTCCGGCAAGCGCAAGAACGCGATCATGGCCGGCTTTGCCGCCACGCTCAGCGACGATGACATGCGCAACGTGGCCGCCTTCTACGCCAGCAAGCAGGCCAAGCCCGGCGCAGCCAAGGACAAGGACTTGGCAGCCCTTGGCGAGAAGATCTACCGCGGTGGTATTGCCGACCGCAGCATCCCAGCCTGCGCCGCTTGCCACAGCCCCACGGGTGCGGGCATCCCCTCGCAGTACCCGCGCGTGGGCGGCCAGCACGCCGACTACACCGAGGCGCAGCTGCTGGCCTTCCGCAGCGGCGCCCGCGGCAACAGCCTGCAGATGACGCAAATCGCCGCCAAGATGAACGACCGCGAAATCAAGGCGGTTTCCGACTACATCAACGGCCTGCGCTGAACCGGGGCCACAAGCCCTGACCCCGAGGCCGGTCTTCGACCGGCCTTTTTCTTTTTTGCGCCAAGGCCTCCCGGATAATGGGTCAACCGATGAGCAGCACCCCCCACACCGGCGGACTGGAAGTTCGCAGCCGTTCGGCCTTCGTGCAGGAGGCGGTGGAACTGCTGTCGTCGATGCGCTTTGCGATCTCGCTGCTGACGGTGATCTGCATCGCCTCGGTGATCGGCACGGTGGTCAAGCAGGGCGAGCCCCTGAACAACTACGTGAACCAGTTCGGCCCGTTTTGGGCCGACTTGTTTGGGCGGGTCAACCTGTACACCGTCTACAGCGCCTGGTGGTTCCTGCTGATCCTGGCCTTCCTGGTGACCTCCACCACGCTGTGCATCCTGCGCAACGCGCCCAAGATCGCGGCCGAGTTGCGCACCTACAAGGAACACATCCGGGAGCAGTCGCTGCAGGCGTTTCACCACAAGGCCCAGGGTACCGTGCCCGAAGCGCCTCAAGCGGCCTATGACCGCGTGGCCGCACTGTTGGTGGCACGCGGCTGGCGCGCCAAGGCCCAGATCCGCACGCCGGATGGCGCCGGCAAGGGCGCAGCCGGCACGATGATCGCCGCGCGCAAGGGCATGGCCAACAAACTGGGCTACCTGGCGGCCCATTCCTCCATCGTGCTGATTTGCATCGGCGGTTTGAGCGATGGCGACCTGATGGTGCGGCTGCAGATGGCCCTTCAGGGCAAGAGCGTGTTCTCGGGGGGCGGCCTGATCACGGAAGTGCCGGAGCGGCACCGCCTGCCGGAGGGCAGCCTGACCTATCGCGGCAACGTGCTGGTGCCCGAGGGTGGCCGCCAGGGCGTGGCCCTGCTGAACATGCCCGGTGGGGTGGTGCTGCAGGACCTGCCTTTTGACATCGAGCTCAAGAAGTTCATCGTCGACTACTACGAAACCGGCATGCCCAAGCTGTTCGCCAGCGAGATCGTGATCCACGACCGCGCGACCGGGCAAGCCATACCAGCCACGGTCAAAGTCAACGAACCGGCCTTTCACCGGGGAGTGGCCATCTACCAAAGCAGCTTTGACGACGGCGGCAGCCGCCTCAAGCTGCGGGTGCTGCCCCTGGGTGGAGGCAAGGCGTTTGAGGTGGAAGGCCGCGTGGGCGAAGACACGGTCTTGAGCAGCGAGAAAGAAAAGCTCAAGCTGGAGTTCGCTGGGCTGAAGGTCATCAACGTTGAGAACTTCAACGACACCAGCGGCACGGGTGCCGATGTGCGCAAGGTGGACCTCAAGACCTCGATCACCGACCACCTGGGCACCGGTGCCAAGGCGCCTGGCGAAAAGCTGATGCGCAACGTGGGCCCCTCGGTGACCTACCGCCTGCGCGACGACAGTGGGCAGGCACGCGAGTTCCACAACTACATGGTGCCCTTTGAGATTGATGGGCAGATGGTGCTGCTGGCCGGCGTGCGCGACAACACGAACGAGCCCTTCCGCTACCTGCGCCTGCCGGTAGACGAGCAAAACACCATGGACTCCTGGTTGGGCCTGCGCCACGCGCTGCTCAACCCGCAGGCCCGGGAGTGGGCGGCGCGGCGCTATGCGCAGCAGGCCACCCCGCCCGGCCAGCCCGAGTTGCAGCCACAGATCCAGGCCACGGCCCTGCGGGCGCTGGCCCTGTTTTCAGGGGCTGAGCGGCCTGCCGAGGGGGTGTCGGAGGAAGAAGCGCCAGGCGGCTTGACGGCATTGACCGTGTTCCTGGAGCGCAGCGTGCCCGATGACGAGCGGGCGCGGATTTCCGAGGTGTTGCTGCGCATCCTCAACGGCTCCTTGTTCGAGTTGCTGAACCTGTCACGGCAACAGGCGGGCATGGCGCCCATGCCCCCGGGCGAAAAAGCCCAGACCTTCATGACGCAAGCGGTGCTGTCCTTGTCTGACAGCTTCTACTACCCTGCGCCCGTGATGGCCCAGCTGTCGTCTTTCGAACAGAAGCAGGCCAGCGTGTTCCAGGTGGCGCGCGCGCCCGGCAAGACATTGGTCTACCTGGGCTCGGTCTTGCTGATCATCGGTGTGTTTGCCATGCTGTACGTTCGGGAACGCCGCCTGTGGATCTGGATCCAAGACGACGGTGCAGGGGCCACGAAGCTGACGGCAGCCCTGTCCACCACACGCAAGACCCTGGATGCGGACCAGGAATTCGAACAGCTGAAGGCGGCACTGTTGAGCCCTGGCAGCCGCCCACGCGCTGAAGGAATCTCATGAACACCACCACACTGGACATCGGCAAGAGCAGCTGGCGGCTGCGCGTGGGCTTGGCCGACGTCATCACCTCACTGGTCCTGATCGCCGGCGCCGCTTATGCGCTGCAGCGCTACGGCGCCTCGATGGACGTGTACGAGACCTGGATCCTGATCGGGGCCGTACCCTCGCTGATCGGGCTGGTGTGGCTGTGGCCCACGCTGCGCGGCCTGAGCCTGGGGGTGGGTGCGGCCACGCTCTTGGCCATCCACTTGTACGGGCAGAACACCGACGCCTTCGGGGCTGACCTGGCGGCCGCCGACAAGGTCTTCCTGCTGAAGTACTTTCTGTCCAGCCAGAGCGCCATCCTGTGGATGAGCATGCTGTTCTTCATGAGCACGGTCTTCTATTGGATCGGGCTTCTGGCAGGCCCCACCGCCGCCGTGGCAAGCCCGGGTGGTACGGGCCCCGTGGTCAACACCGGCTTTCGCCTGGGCTCGCGCCTGGCCTGGGCCGCGGTGTTCATGGCCCTGGTGGGTACCCTGGTGCGCTGGTTCGAAAGCCACCAGATTGCGCCGGACATCGGCCACATCCCGGTGAGCAACCTCTATGAGGTGTTCGTGCTGTTTTGCTGGATGACGGCGCTGTTCTACCTGTACTACGAACAGCAGTACCGCACCGCGGCCATGGGTCCCTTTGTGATGCTGGTGGTCAGTGCGGCCGTGGGCTTTTTGCTCTGGTACACCGTGGTCAAGGGTGCGCACCAGATCCAACCGCTGGTGCCGGCGCTGCAGAGCTGGTGGATGAAGCTGCACGTGCCAGCCAACTTCGTGGGCTATGGCACCTTCGCCTTGGCGGCGATGGTGGCGTTTGCCTACCTGATCAAGCAGCAGGCCGCTGAAACCCGTTGGTGGAAGCTCGCGCCCCTGTGGCTGCTGGGCGTGGTGCTGTGTTTCGAACCCCTGGTGTTTCGCAAGGGGGCTGAACAGTCCGGTTCCTACTGGATCGTGTACTTTGGCGTGAGCGCGCTGATCGTGGCGGGCATCCTGTCGCTGCGCGGGCGCATCGGGCCGCGCCTGCCGGCCTTCGAAGTGCTGGACGACGTGATGTACAAGTCCATCGCTGTGGGCTTTGCGTTCTTCACCATCGCCACCATCCTGGGCGCGTTCTGGGCAGCCGAGGCCTGGGGCGGCTACTGGAGTTGGGACCCGAAGGAAACCTGGGCCCTGATCGTATGGCTGAACTATGCAGCCTGGTTACACATGCGGCTGATGAAGGGCCTGCGTGGTGCGGTTTCGGCCTGGTGGGCCCTGGTGGGCCTGGCGGTCACCACCTTCGCCTTCCTCGGGGTCAACATGTTTCTGTCGGGCCTGCATTCCTACGGAGAGCTCTGAAGCCCCTGGGGGCGCTCGGGAACGGTGGCAGCGGATACGCTTGGCACCTTACGCCGGAGCTGCGCCATGCTGATCAAGACCGACCAGGGGTTTGTGCACCCCACCCCCAGCGACATCACGCCACGCGCGGTGTTTGAGCAACGCCGCGAACTGCTCAAGGGCCTGGCGGCGGGTGCTGCGGGCCCGGCCCTGGCCCTGTGGGCCGCGCGCGATGCCCGGGCACAGATGGGCACCGTCACCGCCGGCCCGGGAAAGCTGCCCAAGCTGGCGGCGCAGCGCTCGACGGTCGAAGGGGCCGTGGTCATGGACAAGCTCACGGCCTATGAGCACGTGGCGGGCTACAACAACTTCTATGAGTTCGGCCTGGACAAGGCCGACCCGGCCCGCTATGCCCACACGCTGCGCACGCGGCCATGGACGGTGACGGTGGAAGGCGAGTGCGCCAAGCCGCGCACCTTCGGCATCGAAGACCTGCTCAAGCTGGCCCCCATGGAAGAGCGCATCTATCGCCTGCGCTGCGTAGAGGGCTGGTCGATGGTGGTGCCGTGGGTGGGCTACTCCGTTTCGCACATCCTGCGCGCCGTGGAGCCCACCGGCAAAGCCAAGTTCGTCGAGTTCATCACCCTGGCCGACCGGGCGCAGATGCCCGGCTTGCGATCGAGCGTGCTGGACTGGCCCTACCGTGAAGGGCTGCGCATGGACGAAGCGATGCACCCGCTGACGCTGATGGCCTTCGGCCTCTATGGTGAGGTGCTGCCCAACCAGAACGGCGCACCGCTGCGCCTGGTGGTGCCCTGGAAGTACGGCTTCAAGAGCGCCAAGTCGATCGTGAAGATTCGGCTGTTGGAGAAACAGCCGCGTACGTCGTGGGAAGAGGCTGCGGCCTCGGAGTACGGCTTTTACTCAAATGTGAACCCCAAGGTTGACCATCCGCGCTGGAGCCAGGCCAACGAGCGACGGGTCGGCGAGGACAGCGTGTTCCAGCGCAAACGCCCCACGCTGATGTTCAACGGCTACGAAGCGCAGGTGGGGCAGCTGTACGCGGGCATGGACCTCAAGCGGTTCTACTGAGGCCTGGGCCCGGGCGGACACCATGGCAAGGGCCCTGCTGCAGCGCTTGACGGCCATCTGCCTGCACCCGATGGCCAAGCCCGTGGTGGCCCTGGTGCTGATGATGCCGCTGCCCGTGCTGCTGTGGGGTGCGGTACACGACACCTTGGGCGCCAACCCGGCCGAAACGCTGATCCGCAACAGCGGGGAAATGGCCCTGCGCTGCCTGCTCCTGACCTTGGCGGTGACGCCGCTGCGAGAGTGGACCGGCCTGGCAGCCTTGGCGCGTTTTCGGCGCCTGCTGGGGCTGCTCACCTTTACCTGGGCCCTGCTGCACCTGCTGGCCTACGCCTGGCTGGACATGGGCTTCTACATCAACGACATGCTGCGCGATGTGGTGAAGCGGCCGTTCATCTTGGTGGGCTCCTTGGCGGTGTTGCTGATGCTGCCAATGGCCTTGACCTCCTTCAACGCGGCGATCAAGCGCCTGGGTGCCGCCCGTTGGAAGGCGCTGCATCGCGCGGTCTATGCCGTGGCCTTGCTGGCCCTGTTGCACTTCTTCTGGATGCGCGCGGGCAAGCAGAACTTTGGGGATGTGGCGGTGTACGGCGCCATCCTGGCGGTGTTGCTGGCTTGGCGGGTGCGCCGCTGGGTGATGCGGGCCAGGTGACGCACGCCAGATGACGCGGGCGCGCTGACGCTGCGGTCCGAACGGCACATCCGAACGGCCCGCCGGAACAGCCGCACACCTATCGGCTCAAAACCGCCCGCAGCGCCTGCCCAGTGGGCGAGCCGCTGTTCACCACCGCCTCTGGTGGCCCCGCCACCACCACCTGCCCACCCGCGCTGCCGCCTTCGGGGCCCAGGTCGATCACCCAATCGGCTTCGGCGATCACATCCAGGTCGTGTTCGATGACCACCACGCTGTGGCCGCCATCGACCAAACGGTGCAGCACGTGGATGAGCTTTTCCACATCAGCCATGTGTAAACCAACGGTGGGTTCATCCAGCACGTAGAGCGTGTGAGGGGCCAGCCCGCGCCGGGCCGCCCCAAGCGGGCGACCCCCCTCGGGGGGCTTGGGGGCCAAGGGTTCGCCACGCCGCCCGATTTCGTCGCGCACCTTGCTCAACTCGGTGACCAACTTGATCCGCTGCGCTTCGCCGCCCGACAGCGTGGGAGAAGGCTGTCCCAGTGTGAGGTATCCGAGGCCGACGTCCTTGAGCAACTGCAAGGGATGCGCAATGGAAGGCATGGAGGCGAAAAACTCGACCGCCTCATCGACTTCCATCTGCAGCACATCGCCGATGCTCTTGCCGCGCCAGGTGACGGCCAGGGTTTCCGGGTTGAAGCGCTGGCCATGGCACTGGTCGCAGGGCACCTTCACATCGGGCAGGAAGCTCATCTCGATGGTGCGCATGCCCTGGCCTTCACACGCCGGGCAGCGCCCTTGGCCGGTGTTGAAGCTGAAGCGGTTGGCGGCATAGCCGCGGGCCTTGGCCTCGAGGGTTTCGGTGTAGAGCTTTCGAATGGCGTCCCAGAAGCCGATGTAGGTGGCCGGACACGAGCGCGGCGTTTTGCCGATCGGGGTTTGGTCGACCTCAAGCACACGGTCGACCGCACCCCAACCCTGAAGGCCGCTGCAGCCCTGCCACAGCGGATCGCCCTGGCCCTTTTGCGCCACGGCCGCCTGCACATTGGCCAGCAGCACATCACGGGCCAGGGTGCTCTTGCCGCTGCCGCTCACGCCCGTCACCGCCACCAGGCGGTGCAGGGGCACCCGCACCGACAGGTTCTGCAGGTTGTGCAGCCGCGCGCCCTGCACCTCGATGGCCGCTTGGGCTGCGGCGACCTCACGCCGCGCGTGCAGCGGGTGCTTCAGGGGATGGGCCAACAAGCGGCCGGTCACCGATTCGGGTGCGGCGGCCAGGTCGGCTGCGGTGCCCTGGGCAATCACGCGGCCCCCACGCTTGCCGGCACTGGGCCCAATGTCGATGAGGTGGTCGGCGCGACGGATGGTGTCTTCATCATGCTCCACCACGACCAGGGTGTTGCCCTTGTCGCCCAGGCGCGCCAAGGCCTTGAGCAGGATTTGGTTGTCGCGCGGATGCAGGCCTATCGTGGGCTCGTCCAACACGTAACAGACGCCCTGGAGGTTGCTGCCCAGTTGTGCAGCCAAGCGAATCCGCTGCGCCTCGCCGCCGCTGAGGGTGGGAGCGGCGCGGTCCAGCGTCAGGTAGCCCAGGCCCACTTCCTCGAGGAAGGTCAGGCGGCTGTGAATTTCCGTGATCACGTCGCGGGCGATGTCGGCTTCACGGCCTTGCAGCTCGAGCCGCTCCACCCACCGCCTGGCCTGGCTGACGGACCAACGCGCCACCTCGGTGATGGGTTCGCTTTGGAAGGTGACCGCGCGGGCCGTGGCGCTCAGGCGTGTGCCCTGGCAGTCAGGGCAGGCCTCGTCCACCAGCCCTTCCACCTCGGCTTCTTCCGAGGGGAAGTTCTGCTCGCGGCCCCGGTTGTCTTCATCACGAACCGAGTCGTCGAAGGCCTTGCGCTGTTCGCGGCTGAGCTTCAGGCCCGTGCCCACGCAGGTGCCGCACCAGCCGTGCTTGCTGTTGTAGCTGAACAGGCGCGGGTCAAGCTCGGCGTAGCTGGTGCCGCAGCTGGGGCAGGCCCGCTTGGTGCTGAACACGGTGGTGCGGCCGATGGCAGCCGTGCTCTGCCCATCGGCCATGGCCTCTTGCAAGCCCTTCAGCGGGTGCAGCAGGTGCATCACACCCTTGCCGACCTCCAAGGTCTTGCTCAGCAGGGCCCGCAGCTCGGTTTCGTGGGCGGGGTCGATCACCAGGTCGCCCATGGGCAGCTCGAGCGTGTGTTCCTTGAAGCGGTCCAAGCGCGGCCAGGGGTCCACCGGCAAGAACTCCCCATCGACACGCAGGTGGCTGTGGCCGCGGGCCTTGGCCCATTTGGCCAGGTCGGTGTACACGCCCTTGCGGTTCACCACCAGCGGCGCCAGCAGGCCCACGTGCTGGCCCCGGTAGTCGCGCAGCAGCTGCGCGGCGATGCTCTCCGCACTTTGGGGTTTGACGGGCGCGCCGTCGTGCACGCAATGCTGCAGGCCGAGCTTGACCCACAGCAGGCGCAGGAAGTGCCACACCTCGGTGGTGGTGGCCACGGTGCTCTTTCGCCCCCCACGGGACAGGCGCTGTTCAATGGCCACGGTGGGCGGAATGCCATAGACGGCATCCACCTCGGGGCGGCCCGCCGGCTGCACGATGCTGCGCGCGTAGGCGTTGAGGCTCTCCAGGTAGCGGCGCTGGCCTTCGTTGAAGAGGATGTCAAAGGCCAGGGTGGACTTGCCCGAGCCGCTCACACCGGTGATGACGTTGAACCGGCCGCGGGGAATGTCAACAGACAGGCCCTTGAGGTTGTGTTCGCGGGCGTTGACGATGCGGATGGCTTGGGCGAGGTTTCTGCCCTCGGCTTCTTCTGCGTCTTCGTCGGGTGACGAAAAGCCGAGAGCGGAGCCGACACTCGATTCGCGAACGGCCACCACCGTGCCCAGGGCCTGGGCGTAGTCGCGCAGGGCCGCGGCGGTGTGGGAGCTGGGGTGCCGGGCCACATCGGCGGGGCTGCCTTGGCACACCAGTTCACCGCCCTCTTCGCCGCCCTCTGGGCCCAGGTCGATCAGCCAGTCGCTGGCGCGGATCACGTCCAGGTTGTGCTCGATCAGGATGATGGAATGGCCCGCGTCCAAGAGCTTGCGCAACGCCCGCATCAGCTTGGCGATGTCGTCGAAGTGCAGGCCCGTGGTGGGTTCATCGAAAAGGAAAAGCGTGCCCTTCTTGGCCACGCGCTGGCTGGGCGAAGACGCCGCTTCGGCCAGAAAGCCCGCCAACTTCAAGCGCTGCGCTTCGCCCCCCGAGAGCGTGGGCACGGGTTGGCCCAGGCGCATGTAGTCCAGGCCCACATCCACGATGGGCTGCAGCTTGGCCACCACCTCGCGGTCTTGCCGGAAGAGCTCGACCGCTTCGGCCACGGTGAGGTCCAGCACATCGGCCACGCTGAGTTCGCGCGGGCCGCGCAGGATCTTCACCTCGAGGACTTCGTTGCGAAAGCGCCGGCCGTCGCAGTCTTGGCAGCGCAGGTACACGTCGCTGAGGAACTGCATCTCCACATGCTCAAAGCCTGAACCGCCGCAACTGGGGCAGCGGCCGTCGCCCGCGTTGAAGCTGAACATGCCGGCGGTGTAGCTGCGCTCGCGCGCGGCGGGTGCGTCGGCAAAGAGCTTGCGGATTTCGTCGAAAGCGCCCACGTAGCTGGCGGGATTGGAACGCGCGGTTTTGCCGATGGGGCTTTGGTCGACAAACACGGCATCGGCCAGCCAATCGGCACCCAAGAGCCGGTCATGCGCGCCCGGGGTCTCGGTGGCCTTGCCGAAGTGGCGGGCCAGGGCGGGGTACAGCACGTCCTGCATCAGCGTGCTCTTGCCACTGCCGGACACGCCGGTCACGGTCACCAGGCGCTGCAAGGGGAACTCGACGCTGATGTTGCGCAGGTTGTGTTCGCGTGCACCTTCCAGAATCAGGCGCGGCGTGGATTCGTCCACCAAGCGCGTGAAGCCGCTGCCAATGTGTTGGCGCGCGCCCAAATAGGCACCTGTCAGGGTATCAGCCGCCTTGGCGTCTTCTGGGGTGCCGTCGAACACGATTTGGCCGCCGCGCTGCCCAGGGCCGGGGCCCATGTCGATCAGGCGGTCGGCGGCCAACATCACGGCCGGGTCGTGCTCCACCACCACCAGGGTGTTGCCCGCGTCCCGCAGGCGGTGCATCGCCTGCACGATGCGGTTCATGTCGCGCGGGTGCAGCCCGATGCTGGGCTCGTCCAGCACGAACAGGGTGTTGACCAAGGACGTGCCCAGTGCGGTGGTGAGGTTAATACGCTGCACCTCGCCGCCGCTGAGGGTGCGGCTTTGCCGGTCCAGCGTCAGGTAGCCCAGGCCCACCTCGCACAGGTACTTCAGGCGGTTGCGGACTTCATCGAGAAGCAGCTTGAGCGCATCGTCGAGCATGCTGGACGGCAGGGTCAGGCCGTCGAAGAAGCGGCGCAGCCGCGCCAAGGGAAGGCCCATCAGGTCGTGCAGGCTCAGGCCGTCGAAGGTTTCCAACTGCTCGTGGGTCCACTGCACGCCCGCGGGCATGAAGCGGCGGTAGCGTTGTCCATCGCCCAAGACGGCATCGGCGTCGGCCTTGCTGCCGATGCGCCACAGCAGCGCTTCGGTCTTCAACCGCGCGCCGTTGCACACGGTGCACGGGGTGTAGCTGCGGTACTTAGACAGCAGCACCCGGATGTGCATCTTGTAGGCCTTGCTCTCCAGGTACTCGAAGAAGCGGCGCACGCCGTACCACTGCTTGTTCCACTGGCCCTTCCAGTCGGGGTCGCCTTCGATCACCCAATGGCGGTGCGCCTCGGACAGTTGGGACCACGCGGTGTCGCGCGGGATGCCGTGGGTACCGGCGTGGCGCATCAGGTCGTCCTGGCACTCCGCCCAAGCGGGCGTTTGCAGCGGCTTGATGGCGCCGTTGCGCAGGGTCTTGCGCCCGTCGGGAATCACCAGGCCCCAGTCGACCCCAATCACCCGGCCGAAGCCGCGGCAGGTTTCGCAAGCGCCCCATGCGGAGTTGAAGCTGAACAGGGCCGGCTGCGGGTCGGCGTAACGGATGTCGCTTTCGGGGCAATGCAGGCCCGTGGAGTAACGCCACACCGTGGGCGCGGGTTCTGCGCTGGGCAAGGCGGCCGTCTCGGCTGACGCGTCGGGGCTGCGCTCCAGCGCCACATGGACATTGAGCCGCCCGGATCCGCGTTTAAGGCACAGCTCGATGGCCTCCATCAGGCGCACCCGCTCCACCGATGCCGCACGGAAGCGGTCGGCCACCACCTCCAGCACCTTGCGCTCGCCTTCGACGCGTTCGGCTTGCACGCGCGTAAAGCCGCTGGCGGCCAGCCACTCTTCCTGCTGTTGGGCCGAGGTGTTGGCCGGCAACACCGCCGGGAAGGTGAAGACCAGACGCGGGTCACCGGCCTGTGCGGCCCGCTGCAGCAGGTCTTGGGCGATCGTCTCGGGGGTGTCGTGCCGAACCGAAAGGCCAGTGGCACGGTCAACCAACTGCGCCGCCCGCGCAAACAGCAGCTTGAGGTGGTCGTTGATCTCGGTCATCGTGCCCACCGTGGAGCGGCTGGTGCGCACCGGGTTGGTCTGGTCGATGGCGATGGCCGGGGGCACGCCCTCGACGCG